>Ga0070729_10006300_pt1 | contig 11737 bp, 3 predicted proteins | sample tdDd472_FD_66725 | JGI IMG/M metagenome (GOLD analysis project Ga0070729, IMG submission 66725) | Marine sediment microbial communities from the Atlantic coast under amendment with organic carbon and nitrate - tdDd47.2 | ecosystem: Environmental > Aquatic > Marine > Coastal > Sediment | place...
ATGTACAATACAAACCGGTGCAAATGCAATGTTTCAAATTATACAATGTAACCATGCACCGTAATTGACAGAAAGTTAAAGAATATTTAAGATTAGAATTTACTCGTTCCGGCGCATGAACCTTTGAAAGTTTAAATAAATCGTATTTGCGCCGGTAATTTTTTCGCAATTCCTCACCCAGGGCGTTGCCCTGGGCTAATACATGTCGCGCCTTTAGCGCTTAGAAGAAACATTTTCACTGAGATTCGCATTACTAATTTTCTGTTTTCAATATTTCTAAATTCGGTAAACCGGGGATAACAATTTAAATAATAAGCCCCATGAATGACAGGTAAGAAGATATAAAAAAAGCCCCCGATTCCTCAGGGACTTTGCTATTGGTTCGCGGATTTTGCCTTTAGCTTAATTCCGGCGAGCTTTTATTCCGGATAAATTTTAAGTGTTAGCAATATTTTGTATCATTGCTTCAACGAAGGTGCTCCCTGAAATTGAGTTCTGAAACGGCAATATTTCCGGCCCAATTTTCGCGGGAACACCTTTTTTTTTATCCTCAAAATTATTCACTCACTTCGGCATTCAGATTCTCACTTTTCGTCTTACGCGTACGCGCTGTATTCATATAATCTTCGGTATACGAGTTAATGGTATTGGCTATGCTCACATAAGCCTCGTTGCCGCTGATTTTATGTAATACTCTGATGGCATCAAACAACTCTTCGCCGGTCTGTCGCAACAGTTTGAAAATTTCGATGGTGTCGAACTTCTCCTTTTGCGCTTTCTGGTTAATTAGCTGTTCTTTAATTTCCAGGTATTGATCATTGGTTCTAACCATATCACGATACCATTCGGTAGCCTGAATGGCTTCCATGGCATCCTGATTCTTACGTTTCTCCAGCTCGGTATTCAAACTGGCTTGTCGCTTCGACTGTACTTTGGTTCCCCTGTAATGCAGGGACCAGTCATGAGCACGAATGACCAGGCAAATTTTCTCGGCTGCCTTGGCCCATGCTTCATCGGGACGATGTGTACCGGCTTCTGCATAATTGCGGAAGGCCACAAAAGATTCGTCGCGAACTTTCTCCAACTCATGAGCCGTGGAAGTCAGTTCGCTGGCTTGAATTTGATGGATGGCTTTTTCAGCCTGTCCGGCATAAAGTGTCAGACCATCCACAAAGCTTCGAAGTTGAAGCACGTCTAAATTATGACCTTTAAAAGCCTTCAGTACATCACTGTAATACCCTGCCTGTTCGTCGGAACGTAACAGGGAATGAGCTACATTATCTACCATTTTATTTCATCTTAAATGTTTGAAAAAAAGGCATATTACCGCATTGAACCTAATCGCTATATAAAATTAAACCCTTTTTTTGAGAAAAACAATGCGTTGTGTTATATATTTATCTGATAATTAAATGGAATAAATTGTATTTTATATATTCTTAGAAATTACTTTTTCTTCTTTACCCCTGTTAAGCGAAGCTTGTAGCTTCGTTCTGTTGTTTGCGATTATCTTGAAAGGAATGAAATAGGTGTATATAGCAGGCTTTACCTACAATGAGTCGAAAAATAAACCATTGTATAAAGCCCGGTAATTAATAGTTGCCGGATTTTGTTTCTTTAAAAATTGCTTTAGCTCTTTTACCCCTTGCCCTATAGGGAGTTCGCTAAAGCAATTTAAACCATTGCAAGGCTTTTTATTTTTTTCTTCAAACAGGTATAGCTCTTGCAAACCTTGTTTCCCGCACCCTTTAGGGCTGGGGTAAACGGGGAATATGGTTTCTGCTACGATTGAGACTAAAACTCTACTTCTTCCAAACAGTGAAAGTTTTTGTTAATCAACAGAAACCCTGTAGGGGTGCCCGGTTATTAATCCTATACCTAACACTTATCAACTGTTCTTTAATTTTCATAAGAAACATTACCGAAAGCCCTTACAGGGCTATAAAAATTACTACTTATTTACACAGGGTTACGCGATGCTGCACCCTGTGCTGATACCAACAGTCCCTTTGGGACTATACAAACAAATGTAATAATAACCGACGCATTTGGTACTTGAGAGAAACAATTGAAGAACTAAAATAAATCGCCGAAGACGATTAACTATTTTATACCGGACATCAATGATTCCTTAAATCAGCGTCTTCTATACAGATAAAATTCATTTTAGGAACCTTTTAGCTTCTATAAAGGGCATAAAACCAGTTTCAAGAGCCAATTAGATTCTCAACAGGGCATAAAATCAGTTTTAAATGCTGTTTTGCTTCAAAATACCACGTAAAACCAACCAACTGTCCAATTTAGGATCTAAAAAGCAGGTAAAACCAACTTTATCAGTAAAAAAGATCCTTTTTAGGACATAAATATTTTCTCATCTGCAAATCAGCATCTAAATAGCGGATAAAATGAGTTTTATCTATCATAAAGATCAAAAAATGGTCTTAAAAATATTTTTATGCCTTCGACAGAACCAGAACAGGGAATAAAACGGACCCCACCTATATAAACGATTCTAATTCGAGCATTAAAAAAATAATCCCTGTCAATTTATAACAAAACCAAGGATATATTTTTTGTCACTAAATACATTTTCCTTGTTTTGTATCCAAAACAAATTTATACCCCCCTGTACTTCACATTCCAAAACCAATTAACCTTCCTTAAATTTTTCTTCAGCCCCATTATTAAGCCTTTAAGATATACCCCGACCTCATTTGTCAACCAAATTTTCTATAACGACCCCTTTTGTCTACCCTGAAAATTAGCCACATCCGCTTATCTCCCGTAAAATTGTAAAACCATAGTTCGAATACAATTTTATTAACTTAACCAATATTTTTTATGAAAAAAGGATTTTTACTATTACTAACGGTTGGGCTTACCTTACTAAGCTTTGGACAGAGTCAGCCTAAAGAGACACAAGCGCCGGGTCGCTTAAAGCACGCACCGGCAAAATTTACAAAATCAACCAAACAGGTTTATTTTTCAGAAAGTTTCGACGGAACCTTTCCTGCTACTGACTGGACACTGGATCCTGAATCGGGCAGCGGAGCCTGGGTACAGAACGACGGATCAACTTATGGCCCGGGAAGTGCATTCGATGGCGGTTTTGCTGCCATGTTTGCCAACTGGGATTATTCAACCGATACTGAAGGTTCTATGATTTCTCCTGCATTAGATTTAAGTGCTTCTTCAAATCCGGTACTTAAATTCTACTGGTGGAACAATGACGGTGAATCCAGTCCTGCTTCTATTAAAGTTTCAACTTCAACAGATGGGGAAACTTATACCGAACTGGAAAAAATTGATGTTTTTGGTAGTGGTGAAACAACCTGGGTAGAGTACCAGAGTTTTATTGAGAATACTGTTACACATATCAAAATTACAGGTGTTAGTGATTATGGTATGAAAAATACTTTTGTCGATAAACTGATTATCGAAGAAGGTCCAAGCGCACCTATTGCTACTTTAAATTTAGTGGAAGCTGATTTCGGACAGGTTCCTGCCGGAACTGCCAGAGACCCATGGGGCGATATATTTAAACTTACAAATACAGGTGTTGGTACTTTAACCATTACTTCCATTACCGATTTATCTTCTACTGATTTCACCACTACTTTCGATGAAACCATTACATTAGGAATGGGTGAATCGCACGAGTTTGGCTTTACATACACGCCAGCTACTGCCGGTGAAGATGTACTGGCATTTGAAATTGAAACAAATGTGGGTACAGTAACAGTTAATTTACAAGGGGAAGGATATGTACTACCGGAAGGAATGGTTGAAATTGGCTGGGGCGAAAAATTCGACCAGAGTATGCCTTTCGAACCGGCTCTTTTCTACACCTATGTACAGTCTATCTATCTTCAGGAAGAGATCAATATTTCAACTAAGCAGATCGAAAAAATTTATTACCACTTTAATGGTAATTCAGCCTTTACCGATGATATCGTTATCTATTTAGGCCATATCGATGCTTCGGAATTAACAAAATGGGCTCCGGTTAGCGAATTAACAAAAGTATACGATGGTAAAATTACCACTGTTACCGAAGATGGTTGGGTTGAAATTACACTTCAAACACCATTTGAATACAACAATACCGATAACCTGCTAATTGCGGTTGATGAAAATACAAATGGAAACCACACTTACGATGATGATTTCTATTGCCATGAAAAAGCTTCAAATATCACACGTATTTATTACAGTTCAAGCACAAATCCTGATCCGGAAACTATAGAAGATGGCTACGCCTATTCAACCCGTGCCAATATTCGTTTTCAATTTGAAGAGATTGCAGCTCCTGTTAAATACACCATTAGCGGTACTGTAACCAATGCCGAAGATGGAAACGGAGTGGAAAATGCAACTGTAAAAGCAGGTATTTTCAGCACATTAACTGCTGCCGACGGAACTTACTCTTTAGAAGTAAATGTCGGTAACTACGAATTAGTGGTTAGCCATGCTGATTTTGCCGGATATACTGAAAAAATTGCTATTGAAGCAGATCACACAAAAGATATCGTCTTATTAAAAGAGTTATTACTTTTCAGTGAAGGATTTAACCAAGGCGATATTGCCCCAACAGGTTGGAGCTATTACCAGGAAGGTGCTGTTGCAGGATGGTCAGTATTTACATTTTCTTACGAAGGTAGTTTTAGTGCACGCCATTATTCATTCACTACCGGAGTTGATGACTGGATGGTAAGCCCTAAAACCTATTTAGGCGCAGATGCAATTCTTTCATTTAAATCGTGGATGGCCGATGCAGATTGCTCTGTACTAATTTCAACAGGAAGTCCAAACCCTGCCGATAACGAATATGTGATTCTTGAAACATTAACTGAAGAAGCAAGCTGGAACTGGTATGCACATAACCTGGATTTAAGCGCTTATACCGGACAGGAAGTATATATTGCCTTTAGAGGACAAGTTGAAGAAGGTCACGACTGGTTAATTGACGATGTACAGGTTAATACTGTTGCTTTAACAGGAAAAGTATCGGGTACGGTTTCTCTTAATGGTGGTTCAGGCGAATTATCAGAAGCAAAAATACTGATTGGTGGTCAGTATTTAGCCGTAAATACCGATGGTACTTATGAAGTTTCTTTAGCGGCCGGTACCTACAAGGCATCAGCATATTTAGCCGGATACGAAGCAAAAATTATCGAAAACATTGTAGTTACTGCGCAAAATGAAACCACTACAAATATCGCCCTTGATACTAAAACATATGCAGCTCCTGCAAACCTGGAAGTAAATGATACCTGTCTGTTTACCTGGGGAATTCCGGTTCAGTCGGAAAATCATGAAGAACTTGCATACGATGCAGGATATCCAAATAATGCAGTATTCGAACAAGGTGCTTACTTTGGGAACCGCCTTACGGCATCGGCTCCGGGTAGAGTACTCTCTCTTAAATATGCAACTTATGCTGAATCGGATTCAGTACATTTCGACGCTGTAATCCTGGAATGGGATGCAGATGCAGAGACACCGGCTGAAAAAATACTTTACAAAAAAGAGTATATAAATGCAAAAGAATTAGATTGGACAGTTGTTGATCTTTCCAACCACAATGTACGTGTTGACGGTGACTTTGCTGTTTGTTTACAGGCATGGGAACCTGTTGCCCTTATGGTAGAAGACGCAGTAGATAATGGTCGCTCATGGAAAGGTTACACGCAAGCATGGGCCGATGAAGCAGAGACTTATTGCATTCGTGCTACAGTTCAATACGACAATGGCGAAATTGCAGAAATCACGCTTAACGAACCTCAGGAATTTGTTGGTTACGATGTATTCCTTGACGATATGGAAACTCCTGTAAACGAAAGTATCATAGGATGGAACTTTAATGCCTTTGAAGACCTTAATAATGGTAGAACTTACACTGCCGGTGTACAGGCCGTATACGCAAATGGTGTATCGGAAATAGCCACCAAAGAGTTTACCTATATCGATGCAACTACAGGTATTACCGGCCAGGTTATGCTATCAGGTGCCGCAGCTAATATCGAAGATGTGGTAATCAGTTCTGGTTATGCTTCGGTTCATCCGGATGCTGACGGTTATTATACCTTAAATGTTGATCCTGGTACCGTAAATATTACAGCCCGTCTGGAAGATTACGGACAAGGATATCTGGAAGATATTACTGTAAACCAGGGTGAAATTACTGAAAATATCAACCTGGTAATTGAAGAGGGTATTTACTCAACCGTAAACGATCTGGATAAAGATGCAGTAAATGTATATCCAAACCCTGCAAAAGAGGTATTAAATATTGTTGCTCCTGAACACTCAAGCATCCATATTTACAACTTAATTGGCGAGTTGGTTTACAGTGCTCAAACCACTGAAAACACGCATAAAGCCAACATCGAAAACTTACCAAACGGTACGTATATGGTTCGCATTATCAACAGCGGAAAAGTACTTACCAAAAAGATAAATGTTTCAAAATAAACAGAAGGTTTAGGTTAAGCTTATATACAATCTCAATGTATGTACAGAGCCGGCAAGAAATTGCCGGCTTTTTTTATTCTATAACTAATCTCGAAACATTTAAATATTTTTTACTTTTGTAATAAACATATTGGTTGATATCTCTATACAAAATCAAACTAACCTGCAATGAAATATATTATTCCGATATTATTCATTTTACTCACTATACAAATAAAAGGTAACTCTTTTCAAACTGAAAAAAAGAGAGTCAATCTTTCCAAACCTTCCGAATACATTTTAGCAGATGATACTATTCAACTAAACTGTCTTCTAACATTAATCGATAGTTTAAAAGAGAAAGATTACGATAAGAGCATTCAATTATGTAAACAGGCAATAGAACTGGCCCAAAAAACGGAACAAAAGGAAAAAGAAGTTGATGCCATTATATATAAAGCAATTGTAAAAACAGGACAAGGTAATTATACTGAGGCAAAAGACGCGTTAAAAATTGCTCTTAACTATTCTAAGGTGATTCAATATAGTAATGGTATTATAAAATCATTGAATGAATATGGCAATTTAAACTATTACCAAAGCAATTATGATCTGGCAACCGATTATTACTTTCAGGCAATAAAGATTGCTGAAAAAAACAAAAACTATTCAAGCACCCTTAAACTCCATAATAATATTGCTATCATTTTTTCGATTTTGGAGAAAGACGCCGAGGCTTTGGAACATTTTCATAAAGCTTTGGATATTTCAAAAATCAATAAGGATACAATCAATATTATAAGTACATGGGTAAACCTGGCACGTTTTTACAATATAAAGGAAGATTATGATACATCAATTTTCTACTTACGAAATGCCATTCGAATTTATAAAATAAAGAATGATACAAGAGGTTTGTCGGCATCCTTAAATAACCTGGGGGTAGCTCTACTTAAAACCAATAAGCCGGGAATGGCAGAGGCCGCTTTTCTTGAAGGTCTACAAATTGCTGAGAAGAACAACTACATCCCGGGAATCATTTCCTCCCTTATTAGCACCGGACGATTTTTCTACGGAATAAACCAACCGGAAAAATCTGTACCATACTTTGAGAAAGGAATTAAAATTTGTCTGCAAACAAACGATAAAGAATCTTTACAACAGCTCTATAATAGTTTATTCCGAGCTTACTACGATATGGGTGATTATAAAACAGCCCTGGAAAACAAACGTATTTCGCTTGAATACAAAGACTCTGTTTTTAACGAACAAATGGAAAAATATATAGCTTCACTTCAAACAAAATATGAAACAGAAAAAAAAGAAGAACAAATAAAGTATCTGCAACTAAAAACAAAAACGCAAAAGAAAATTTGGTTTCTTAGTGTTGGAGGTTTTCTGGTAATAATGGCTTCTCTTAGTTACCTATTTTATAGCAGACAACTTCATTTTAAACAAAAAAACTTATTGCTGGAAAGAGAAAAGAAAATGCAAGAGCTTGATCTTGCTAAAACACAAGCTGAAAGCAATTATAAACAATCAGAGAATTTACGACTGCAGGAAGAGATGAAAGCAGCAGAAGAGATCAATCTGCTGAAACAGGAAAAACTGAATGAAATCATTAACCATAAGGATCGGGAACTGGCTACAAATACCTTGCATATAAACAATAAAAACGAAATACTGGCAGAAATAAAAATTACCATTGAAAAATCAATTAAAAGTACAAAAAAGGAGTCCTCAGAAACGCTTAAAAAACTTGTAAAAGACATTGAAGAAAACATCGATATTGATAACGAATGGAATAAGTTTAAACTTCATTTTGAAAAGGTACACCAGGATTTCTTTAAGCGGCTAAGTGAAATTGCTCCGGATATTACCCAGCACGAATTACGTATGTGCGCGTATTTTAGAATTGGAATGGATACCAAAGAAGTCGCAAAAATATTAAGTCTATCTGCCAGCGCAATTGAAAAGCGACGTTACCGACTTCGAAAAAAACTAAATATGAATCCTGAAGATAACCTCTATGAATTTCTTTGTAGTATTTAGAGATTGTTTAAATTTTATGTAATAAATAATATATGGTATGTAATTAATTGCAACAGATTATAAAATCTGTCCTTTTATAATTTACCAAATTTTACATTTTTATAGGTATTCATGAATGCTGTGCATTTTATGCTTGTTCGTTAATTTGATATTCAAAACCATAAAAAGTCCCGAAGGAAGGTTCCGTAAAAGCACAGGAAAATCTACATTCAGATCCCGGAGGGATCAAATATCTATAGCAATATATTATCCAAAGGGAAAAAGTCCCGTTAGGGACGGAATAGATATATATCCTTTATCACATCCCTACGGGACTTGGATTATGCACCCAATTTTATTCTATAGATATTAAATCCCTAACGGGATTTGCTCTTTTCAACCTTTGATTCGCATTATTAATTAACTAAAATCTTCCTTGATTTTTTTTATCGACCTATACCTTATTTCCATTCCTAACAAATTTTAAATAGCTTTTTTCACTTTTGAGTGCATTTGTCCGGGTGAAAAAAAAATACCGACCTCTTTTGTACTCTTCATTTTTAACCACTTACGTTTTCCACAAACTATTTTTGCCTTCACAATTTTATCTATTTAAAGAGAGAAAGATTATGAAGAAAAGTTATTTACTTTTACTAGCGGTTATTTTTACCGCAATGGTTTTTGGACAAAATCAGTCCAAAAAACCACAAGCGAAGAGTCGCTTAACATGTAAACCTGCAAAATATACCAAAACAAGTAAACAGGTGTATTTTTCAGAGAATTTTGACGGGAATTTCCCCCCTACCGACTGGATTCTTGAGCCAACAACAGGTGAAGGACAGTGGGTGCAGGACGATTGTTCCTCGTATGGTCCGGGCAATGCCTTCGAGGGTGCATCGGCAGCCATGTTCAACAATTACTACTTTTCAGAAGGAGTTGAAGGATCTATGACTACTCCTGCACTTGATTTAAGTACTGCTACAAACCCTTTACTTCAGTTTTATTGGTGGAATAATGATGAAGAAACAAATCCTGCATCTTTAATCATATCTATATCAACAGATGGAGCCACCTTTACACAAATAGACCAAATCGATGTTTTTGGTTGTGAAGAAACATCCTGGGTGCGTTATCAAAAGAATATCGATAAAAACATCACCCATATTAAGATTACCGGGGTGAGTGATTACGGTTATTCAAGTACTTTTATTGATGCCTTAACTATTGAGGAAGTTCCTACAGAGGCTATTGCTGAATTAAATATTTCTGAAGCTAACTTTGGCTGGACCATGGCGAACACTGCAAATAATCCATGGGGAAATACATTTAAACTCAGCAACATGGGTTTAACAGATCTTAGCATTAGTTCAATTACCGATTTATCCGGAACCGATTTCTCTTCAACATTCGATCAAAGTGTTTCATTAGCATTGGGAGAAACACATGAATTTGGTTTTACTTATACTCCTGCTTCAGAAGGCGATGATGCTATAAACTTCGAAATTGTTACCAACGGAGGTACAGTAAGCATAAACCTTACAGGTAGAGGATATGAACTGACAGAAGGTATGGTGGAATGCGGTACCGGTGATTTAATTGATCAGGGCTTACCCTTTTATCCAAAAAAGAATTACAGCTATACTCAATCAATATACCGACAAAGCGAATTAAATACTGCAAACAAGCAAATTGAGAAGCTCTATTACCATTTTAACGGACATTCGGAATTTTCGCAAGAAATTACCATATACATGGGGCATACCTCTTCAACCATGTTAAATGAATGGATACCGGCAAGTGAGTTAACCTGCGTTTTTGAAGGAGAAATTACAACACCCAATGAAGATAATTTTATTGAAATTACTCTACAGAAACCATTTGAATACAACAACTCCGACCATTTGATAATTGCGATTGATGAGAACTCCCCTACATCTGTATCAGAAGATAATCATTTCTATTGCCATGAGAAAGGTGTTGGATCAAGTTATACAGTTTATGATTATAATGATAATATCGATCCGGCAAACCCGGGAGAAGGAACCAGCAAATCAACCTGTGCAAATATGCGATTCCAGTTTGAACCTATTGCAGCACTTACTCAGCATACTATTTCCGGAACCATTACCGATGCCAATAATGGAAATCCGGTTGCCAACGCAACCATTAAAGCTGGTATTTTCTCTACACAAACTTCTGCCGACGGAACCTATTCATTAAATGTTTCGGAAGGTGATTACACTTTAAAGGTTATTCATGAGGATTTCTCTGTTTATTCTGAAGATATTGTTGTTAACCAGGATGTATCAAAAAGCGTGGCTCTTATTAAAGCCATAGTATTATTGCATGAAGGATTTAACAATGCTTCTATACCACCGGCAGGTTGGAGCAGGTTTATGAGAGGAAATATTGGAGGTCTTTCATTCGGCTGGATATCATTCTCATATGCCTACGAAGGCGATTTCAGTATGCAAAATTACGATTTTGCAGATGGCTGCGATAACTGGATTATTACCCCTAAAGTTCATATTACTGAAAATACGAAACTTAACTATCAGTCTGCCGATGCCAAACCTTCTTGTTATGTACTTATCTCAACAGGAAGCCCAAATCCGGATGATAACCAATTTAAAGTTTTAAAAACACATGAAGAAGAATGGAGCTGGACAAAAAAAGAAATTGATTTAAGTGAATATGCGGGTATGGATATTTACATCGCTTTCCGCTGTTTTGATGAACCTGGAAACCCAGCATCATCGTGGATGGTCGATGATGTAAATATTATTTCGGAAAATCCGTCAGCAAAAATATACGGTACAATTTCAGTAAGCGAAGGAAATACCGATTTATCTAAAGCTCAATTACGCATCGGTCACCAGAATATCCAGGTAAATTCAGATGGTAGCTTTGAAAGCTATTTAATTCCGGGAACCTATACTGCATCTGCAAAAATAGATGCTTACAGTGCTGAAGTAGTCGAAAATGTAAGCGTTTCATTGGATAACGATAATAAACTGGATATCAGTTTAAGCCCAAGAATCTTTAAAGCTCCAAATGGTTTAAATATTAACTCTGAAAATGGTGAATTCAGCTGGAATACTCCTTTATTAAAAGAAACGCAACAGGAACTGGTATATGATAATGGAATACCCGATGACGCTGTTACTGAAATGGGAGCCTATTTTAGTGTTCGCTTAACTCCTGCAGCTCCAGGCAGAATTGTATCTTTAAAATATGCAACCATAGCCCAAAC
>Ga0070729_10006302_pt1 | contig 11733 bp, 9 predicted proteins | sample tdDd472_FD_66725 | JGI IMG/M metagenome (GOLD analysis project Ga0070729, IMG submission 66725) | Marine sediment microbial communities from the Atlantic coast under amendment with organic carbon and nitrate - tdDd47.2 | ecosystem: Environmental > Aquatic > Marine > Coastal > Sediment | place...
GAGCGGGAGCGAATCCTATCCGGTGATCTGGTCCTACGCCACTACTTGCGCGACGTTCGTGACCCGGCGACCGATCGGACGCCGTTCGTCGGTGTCGGAATCGGCGGCAGTGAGATCCTCTTGCCGGTGGCGGACGGCGGAGGTACCGAGAAGTACTGGTCCTGGCTACTGGAGGCGGGGGCCGAACGCACGTTGGATCGCAAGTACCTGTTCTTCGTGAAGGTCCAGTTCCGCCGCTACTCACATGGCGCCTACGACTATTCCACCTGGTCAGCGAGTATCGGAGCCGGGATTCCGGTGCCCTGGTAGTGTCTGCTTATTGTCACCTTGAGTCGCTATTCGGATGACCTGGCGCCGCGATTGTTCTATATTCAAGCATGTCACCCCGTCCATACCACCAAGAGGCACCTGACCGCCAACGTGCGGCCGGGGGTGTCCAGCATTCGAGGTGTCTGATGCTACGCGAGACAGTTGTTGCCTTTGTCGACAGTAGACGTTCCGGGTTGCTGAGCATAGGGGCCCGCGGCGGACTCTTGTTGCTGCTAGTCATTGGAGCCGTCTGGATGCCCCGGGTATCTGCCGCGCAAGGTGAGCTCTCCTACGAGCAATACCGGGCGCTGTCCTGGGCGGCCGATCGCATCGACCACATCTCAAAGTTCGAGCCGGTCCACGGCGAGACCGGAATGTTTCTCGCCATCGGCGAACGATTCGGCACGGTTCAGGTGGTTCGTATCGATCCCCGGGGTGCAGAGCGGGTATGGAAGAGCATTCAGCTCAGTGGTGTGCCCCATGAGGTGATCAGCGCCGATCTGGACGGCGACGGTCTCGAAGACTCCTTGCTCTGCCGCACCAGCACGGGCAAGGTATACGTCTGGGATATGGACAAGTACAACCTGACCTGGGAATCGCTACCCAGCGAGTACCAGACCATCTCCTGCTTCACCACCGCCAACATGGACGACGACGCCGCGAACGAGATCGTGATGGTGGCCGACAATCGCGTCATCTATGTAGACGGCGCGAGTTTCACCAAGGACTTCACCAGCATCAACGAATACCGGGCGACGATGGTACGATGCGGCGACGTGGACGGCGATGGACGGGTCGAGATCGTCCTGAATTCCGGTCAGGTCCTCGATTCGGTGTCCGGGGATATCGAATGGGAGGAACAATCTTTCTATTCGCGTATCGAGTTGTTGGATATCGACGGGGACGGAATGCCGGAAGTATTGACCGAAAACGAGCACGGCGGGCCGTTGAAGGTCTTCGACATCGACTATCGCTCGGAGGTTCGTTTCCAGTAGCAAACTCGGGATATCGTTTGGCGAATGGGAACAGCCGCACCCTGTATGGTAGCGGCTGTTCTTTCGATTCGGGCTGGCCTGAGGCGCCGCAAACTTCGCCAATCAGCGAATGCTCTGCATCAGCTCCAGCATCTCGGGAGCCGGCTTGAAAGCACAGGTTCGGCCATGGAGGATTTCACCGCGACTGTCGATGAAGATGACTCGGGGCAGACCCGGGACCTGGAACAGCTCCTTGATGGCAGCCATTTCCTCGTCGTCAGGCGCCGTGGCATCCACCTTGATGGTGACGAAGCGCAGGGATTCGGCGACCACGTCGGGGACGTTCCAGACAGCCTTGTCCAGCTTCTTGCAGTAGACGCACCATTCGGCCCAGAAATCGATCATCACGGGCTTGCCCTGAGCCTTGGCCTCGGCGCGCCGCTGATCGATGAAGGCCTGGACACCGTCGCCGGTATGGATTTTCTCCCACTGTACCTTTGCCGGGAGTACGGGCGCGGCAGCCGTCGCAGTGTTCCCCGTGACAGCGGTCGTTGCAGGCGACACGCTGGCTACGGTTGGGCCGTGACCGGCCGCCGCACCCGAAAGCGGAGAGGGCATCAGGAATCCATTGGCCAGGAATGAGCCAGCCAGCAGATACACGCCGCCAATGAGCACGATGATCCCCAGTCCCTTGCGCGCACGAGGCCACCAGGGAGCGTCCGGAGTCAACGGGTCGAATGCCCCGACGTAGATCGAGACGAGAATCGTGACGACACCGATCAAGGGATAGAAAACGGTTTCGGTAAGCACGATACCCGGCCGGACAAACCACAGGGCCATGGCCAGCAGCAGCAGGCCCATGCCTTTCTTGATGGTTTCCATCCAACCGCCACTCTGGGGCATTGTGCCCAGCAGGGCAGGGAAGGTGCCGACGCCGATCAGCAGCAGGCCCATGCCGATGCCGAACGTGAACAGCGAGAAGAAGCCGAGGACCCAGTTGCCCGTGGTCGCGACCCACAGCAGCAGTGCGGCCAGGAAGGGGCCGACGCAAGGCGAGGCGATGAGTCCGGCCACGAGTCCCATGGCGAATACGCCCACGAGGCCGCCTCCGCCGCCGCCGCCGCCGGGACCGGCCAGCTTGTCCCGGAGGAACTGAGGGGCCTGCAACTCGAAAGCTCCGAACATGCCGAAGGCCAGCACTACCAGCAGCGCGGCGATGGGAACGACCACGGCCGGACTCTGCATGTAAGCGGTGATGCCACTGGCCACCGTCGCGCTCAAGGCGCCGAGGATGGCGTAGACCATGGCCATGCCGACCACGTACGTCACCGAAAGCGCCAGGCCGCGCAGAGCGCCTTTTTCCTGGCTCTGGGCGCCGATGACCGCCAGCGTGATAGGGATCATCGGATAGATGCATGGCGACAGGCTCATGAGGATGCCGAAACCGAAGACCACGAGGAGAAAGAAGGCGAGGCCCTTCTGGTCGATGAAATTGCTGATCTTGTCGGCGGACCACTCCTCGCCGAAGTCCACCTGTATCTCGCCGCTCCATTGCCCGTTACGCACGCCTGCGGATGTCTTGACCGACGCCGTGACCTCGAGGGTTTCGGTGGCTGGCAGTACGTCTGCTCCCACCGGTGCGGCCCACTCGAAGACAGCGCTGCCGGGGTAGGCGCCGGCCTCCGCGGTGGACAGGGCCTTCAGGGGATAGGGCGTACCGAAGAAAGGCTCACCGTCTTTGATACTCACCTGAAGATCAATGCCGTCGGCCAGGAGCTGCTCGCTTCCGGCGGGAGTCACGGTGATCTCGAGAACGAAATCCTTGCCGATCTCGGCGAACTCTCCGCGGGGAGTTATCTGCAGCAATACCGCTTGGGCCAGGGCCAGAGCCGGGCTCAGCAATGCGATGACGACGATGAGGGCAGTCCAAGGTGCGAGGCGACCGCGATTCGTGTCGAACATGGCAGGTATTCCTCGGGCTAGGGGAAAAGTAGCGAACCCGGTGCCGATTTCCGGAAGGATCGCAATCGACTCTTGGTCATCCTTTTTCGAAATTAACTATACGAAGATAAATACGGAAAACAAGGTCCGGTTCCGCGGGCTGCCAAAAAAATGCTCTCTCGGTTACGGTCGGCTGCAGAAGGTGGGTATGGGTCGGTCCGACCGCGTCGCAGCGAAGTGCGCAGAACAGTTGCATACTCCCCATTCCTATACGAGATTGAGGGGGATCGAACTAGATCCTCCGGAATGCTGATTGAACCGAAAGGAACCGACGTGCGCCGCACCTCAACCTGGATTGTAGCCCTGCTTCTGACCTCGATTCTCATTTTTGCTCTGGCAGCCTGTAGTCCGGATGAGCCGGCAGCCGACGCGAAGGCCGAAAATTCCGCCATCGTGCGCGAGGCTGCATCGACGAAGCCGGCTGGCACGGTCGGTGCTGTCCCAGTGGATTTCAACCTCAAGCGGGTTGCCGGCGGGAACCTTCAACTGCACAGTTTGCGCGGTAAGGCAGTGATCGTGGATTTCTGGGATACGTGGTGTCCTCCCTGCCGGAAGGCGTTGCCCCATCTGCAGGAGCTGAGCGAAGCCTACGGCAGCGATCTGGTCGTGGTCGGAGTGGCGCTGGGCCGGGAAGGGGAAGCGAAGGTCCAGGCCTACATCCGTGACAACGGTTTGACTTTCGAATTCGTGATGATGGATGCGGAGGCCAAGGTCGTGAAGGACTTCGGCAACTTCCAGAGCATTCCGACGACGTTCCTGCTCGACAGGGATGGCTCCATCGTCCAGAAGTGGACCGGCTACAATCCGAAGGCAGAATACGAGAATGGTATCAAGAAAGTGATTGGATCCTGATCTGCCGTTCACGGCACGGGTTCGTCCCCATTGGCGGACGGACTCGTGTTGTCGGTAGCGAGAAGGGAACGAGGTCCCGTTGCAGGCATTTATTCTGGTAGGGATTGCAGGAGCTGCAGGAGCGGTATCCCGCTACGCGGTGAGTCTGGCGGCAGAGCGATCCCTGGGCAACCACTTCGCCTTCGGCACGTTGCTGGTAAACGTCGTCGGATGCGTGGCCCTAGGTTTCCTGCTGGAGATCGAACGCAACAGCACATTGATCAGCCACCCCATGCGCCTGCTCTTTGCGGTGGGGTTTCTAGGCGCGTTTACGACGTTTTCGACTTTCGGCTACGAGACCTTTCGCTACTGGCAGGAAGGCAACTCGCAATTGGCCCTGGCCAATGTTTCGGCGAATCTGGTGCTGGGATTGGTGGGGGTCTGGCTGGGCTGGGCCGCGGCGAGGTTCTTGGTGCCGGCGGCGTGATAGTACTGATTGGTCGAGAGACTGATTGACAAGGGAAGACCCCTGATCGCGGCGGAAAGCCTTCAATCAGGGGCCAGGCGAGACACGATCATTTTCTCAGCCACCAAAAGAGATCGATGAGAGCCAGTCCCATGATAAGAAAGACATCTGCACCCATTGCGACCCCTCCTTTCTTGCGACGATGGTGAACGGTGCGTGGACCTGAATGAGATCGACTGATCAGCGGTAGGCTTGAGGAAAATCACCACACGCCAAAACTCACGGTGATCGGCCGTCTCTGCACCATCTTTAGCAAGAAGGAGGCCGGGAAATCTTTATGTTTCTAACGTCTTTATTTCCAACACGATAGACGTCTTGTCGTCGGTTCTCTCTTCGCCTCCGAACTCATTCACGGTGGTAAATACCGTGTCGAGAAGGCGGGTCGGCGTCGCTCCCAGGCTCTTGCCCACAAGGTCTACGAGCGTATCCACTTCAAAGAATTCTCCCTGGCGATTCTGCTGCTCGGACAGCCCATCGGTGTACATGAACAGCCGATCGCCGGGTTGCAACGCCAATGAACCCTCCCGGTAGTGGAACTCGGTGGCCACCCCCAGCACCGGTCCTCCCTTCTTGAGAACCTGTCGAAAGGCCGTGGCCGGTCGGAACAGTACCGGTGGATCCATGCCGGCATTGCAGTAGTTGAGCAGTCCGGTGGCCGGATCCCAGATTCCATAGAAGAAGCAGACGAAGTGCTCTGGCGAGACGAGAGACAAGACAGCGGCGTTGAGGCGACGTATGGTCTCGCCGGCCGTGTCGCCGGCCTCGGCTTCGCCTCGAAACGCCACGCGCAAGGAAGTCATTTGCAACGCCGCTGGGATGCCCTTGCCGGCCACATCGGCGATGGCGAAGCACAGCCGACCGTCCCGGCGCAGGAAATAGTCGAAATAGTCGCCGCCGACCATGCGGCACGGTTCGTTGCGACCGGCGATGGTGAATGTCGCAGTGTCCAGGGCCTGGGTCGGTAACAACTGGGCCTGGATGTCGCGGGCGACCTCGAGTTCGGTCTCCAGGCGCTTACGGCGCAGACTGTCCTGGTAGAGACGCCGACTCTCGACCAGAGACCCTGCCTGTACCGCCAGCGTACGAAGATTGGCCAGGTCCTCCTGGCTATACAATTCGCCGCCGCTCTTGGGGCCGAAGGCCAGGAAACCAAGCAGGCGGTTACCGGTGATCAACGGAACCAGTAGCGCGGTCTCCAGCCGGGTCAGTACCTGCAGGCTGTCAGTGTCCGATTCACCCAGGAACAGGAGATTCTCCAGCTCCTCCGAGAACACGGGCCGACGCACGCGGTTCAGCAGCATGGCCAAGCCACTGGCAGCCGGCAGGATCGGAGATACGGGATCGGTACTGCGGTCGGCGGTCAGGGGCTGGGCCTTGAAATCGCCACCGGACGAATCGGCAGCCAGAAAGAAAGCGAAACTCGTCGGCCGGAACAGCTCCTTCAATTGCCGAGATAATGTGGTGATCACGTCCTCTGAGTCAATGAGCCCGGTCAGATCGTCGGCCAGCTGGACAATGGCCTGGCGGTGGGCGCGGCGCGCGGGATAGAAGGCGTTGTCGATCCAGTCCTGGACCACCCGTCGCAACGGCACGATGGCCAGACTGCTGGCTGCGACAATGGCCAGCAGCATCGGGTAGGTCGAGATATGGAAGATTCCCGACAGGAAATGACCCATGCCCACGACGATCAGGAAGTAGCCCAGCAGGACCACCAGGGTCAGGATGCCATAGATCAGACCGGCCCGGACGACGAATGCCCGGTCCAGGGCGCCGTAGCGCATGATGGCGAGCCCAAAGCTCGCAGGTACCAGGATCATGGAAAGAGCCAGGTACTGCCAATGGGGCAGGGCTGAGCCAGGTGCGAGATTGCCCAGCACCATGGCAGCAACGAAGGGAATCAATCCGCAGGCAAGACCCACAAGGATGACCATCATCTTGGTGCGTTGAATCGGACGGTCCCGTCGGCGGGTACGTCGGGCGAACACGATCAGGCCGCCGATGAAGTACGCCGTGGCATAGATCAGTGCGATGAGTTCAAGCAGCGATTCGGTCCGGCTGCCTGGGGGGACCGAGCCCACGGTCTGGGTAGCCAGATTGGTCAGGAAGAGCAACCAGGCCGGCAACAGGACCAGGCGCAGGCGGACCGGTTCACCGGTCAGTCGATGAACCGGGCTGGGAAACTGGAGAAAGAAGCGCAGGAAATAGGCCGGCAACAACAGCTGCAGCAGGGTCCGTATCAGTTCCTTGATCTCGACGTAGGTGGCATTCGGCAGATCTGGAACATCCAGCAGGAAAAACGCGAATATCAAGCAGAGCACGAAGAAGTTTCGGGCCACGGGATCCGTGCGGCGAGACAAGACCCACCAGCCAATGACGAGAAACGCCAGACCGGTCACCCAGAGGCTGTAGCTGCGGATCAAGTAGGCCTGCGACGGAGGGCGGGGCTGAATCGTCAAGGCATGGGCGGCGCCGTCGCGCAATACAGTCACCGGCAACGGACGAAGGGAATAGTCTCCCGCAATGGCCGCGTACCACTCGGGCATGGAGGAGATGGGGCGACCGTCAACACCCTGCAATCGATCGTAACGCTGTACGCCGGCCTCGGCAGCGGGGCCGCCCGGATCAACGGCAACGACGCGGAGGCGGTGCACACCGAAACCGAAATCGGGCTTCTGGGCGATGTGAATGGCCACCGGTAAGGTCAAGATCAGTAGCAGCGGTGCCAGCACCCCGAGGCCCACCCATCTGGTGATGCGTTCGAAGACGGTTTCTTTGTATACAGCCAGTTGGTGCAATGAAACCCTCGTTGCTCCGACCGGCCGGGCTCCTGTGGTGTCGGCGCGAACGGGGCGCCCCTCCGGGCCGGTGGGTCGGTGATTCTCATCAGGATGGACAGCCGCAGTGTATCATAGCGGCGTGAGCTTGCCCATGTGCAGATGGGTTCACCGGGAGGTTGTGAGCCAGAGCAGGGGAAGGGTAATGCCCAGGGATGCCCACCAGCCGCGAGTGGCATTGGTGTGGGACGGGGGCAGGCCTCCGGAAGGCTCGGTATCCGTGATGTCGGGCCGGGTCCAGCCACCGCGGGCATCGATCTCCAGCCCGGATGTCGGTTCGAACCGCACGGCAGCGCCTAACTGGAACCAGCGGTTCACCGGCGGCAGTGGGTAGGGCAGACCCGCCCCTCCCGTAGGATCGGTCGGAGATCCCAGCCAACTGCGCCCTTGGCGGTGCCAGCGCATCCAGCCCATGATTGCGGTCCAGGGGCCCGGCCGACGCCTCGACAAAAATGCGGTCACGGTCTCACCGTCTGGACCGCCGGGATGACCGGGGGATCCGTTCCAGGCACGATAGGTGAGGCTGGATTGGCGATGATGGTAGGTCCACGACCAGAGTCTGCTGTATTCCACGCCCGCGGTCCAGTGCACGGGGGCGACTGCCGGCGCTGAGCGATAGATGGCGCCGCCCAGCACTCCCAGTTGGTCTGGCATGGTGTCTCGATCCTCGCTGTCGATCATGAAGTCATCCAGCAGAAACTGGCCGTAGAGAGCCCACTTCGATCCAGGATTCCAGATCACGTCGATCGCCCACATGATGTTGACCTGCTCCTCGTCATCGCGCCCTTCCTGTTGAGCGAGAACCCAGGGCAGGAGTGGATTCAACATCCAGAGCGGCAGGGAACCGTCGGTGGCCACGAGGGCTGTTTCGCTCAGACCCAAGCGGATTGAATCGCCGACCGAGAAGTCGATCCGATGGGCTGCCAGGTATCGGCTGAGGGACAGGTCCTCGGCTGTCCAGTTGTCGATGCGGCCCAGTCGGTAACGGGCAGACCAGCGTCGCGATTCCCAGGCCAGGCCCCACCCGTCGGCGGCAGGAAAGGAATTATCGTGAATCAGCGATCCAGTCCAACCCGGTCCCCAGTTCTCCCAGCGTCTTCCCAGCCAGGCGGTGAATCCGCGGTGCTCGAAGTTCAATGCAGCCAGCGGAACTTCCACCGAGGCCTCCACCTGATGGTACTCGTCGGTGCGTGCGAGTGGATCCAGGTCCCGCCCGGAATCGACCACTGTTCGCTGGGCCAGCGTGAACCCCCCCGGCAGGCCGACCTGGAAGCCGCCGGCGACCCGCCAACGGAGTGGGTCGTCGAGAAGCCCGACCGGACGGAACGCAGGGATCATATCCGGATTCTGACGCGTTTGATGATTGCTTTGTCCGAGAAGTCCGGCAGTGAGATCGAAGCGCAACGCAGGGTCCGGCAACTCGAGAGGCCTGGCAGCACCGGCGGCCGTCAGTGGGCTGACTAGGAACGAATCCCGGTGCACAGTCAGCAGATTCTCCCAGCGGCGTTCGATCTCTCTGAGACCAGACGCTTCGTGCCAGGTGGGTTCCTCCGGACCGGGCAACAGTTCCGGACGCCCTTCTCCTGCCAAGACGACCACGAACACAAAGCCGAGTGATATCAACCCCAGAAAGCTGCGCACCGGGCTCGGCAAGATTCGGGATAAACAGTCCATGAAATCTGCTAGAAGCCGGCCTGGACAGCCCGGAATCCCCCGGGAACGTCACGGGCGCTCTGTTCAATACCCGTTTCACCGGCGCATCCGGCACCGTGAGCCCCGATGATACTGTCGTTGCCCGACGGGTTATTGGCCGGCAGGCAATCGGAGTCGCCGTTGAGATAGAAATTGCCATACTCCGGAGCACAGAACCGGGGATCGGCCGACAGGTTGCGCCGCTGGTTGCGCTGGCTTGCGAGCAGCCCGCTCCAATCGCCACCCGCATTGCCGAACAGATTGCATCCCGTAAGGGTCGGCATCTCTTGGTCGGTCACCACAACAGCACTCGGATGATTGGCGAGGATGCAATTGAACAGCTGCGGTGTGGAGGCGATGCAGGCTACGGCGGCCCCGGTGAATTCGACGATGTTGGCGAACACCGTGCATCGGTCGAGGGTGGGCGAGCTCTCGACGCAGGCCACGGCGCCGCCGCCGAGTCCACCCGCGTTGTGAGCCAGCACCGTGCCGGTTACCAGCCCCGAGGATCGACGAAAATAGACTCCGCCTCCGCTGTTGCCCGCCTCGTTGCCGACGATGACCGATCCGGCCACCCGCGCGTGGGCCCCGTCCAGGCTGGCCAGACCCCCCCCGTGCAGGGCCACGTTCTGCTTCAGGCTGCAGGCCCTGATCACACCTTCGGCACACTCCCAGGCGACGGCGCCGCCATAAGTCATGGCCGTGTTGTGCTGGAACAGACAGTTTTCGACTACCGGCGCTGACGCGGCGTCTGCGTAAAGGCCGCCCCCGGCATGGGCTTCGTTGTTACGGATCACACAGTTGGAAATACGGGGCGACGAGTTGCGGCAAAGAATAGCCCCACCGGTACCGTCGGCATCGGATGCCCGAACCCGAGCACCAGTCAAGGTGAGTCCGACGACAGCGGTGTTGGTGTCGGCGTCAGCGAAGATCAACGCGCGGCCCCGGCCGCCGGCGTCGATGGTCACGCAATCCGGTTGCAGGGTTCCGGACCAAAGCGCTACGCCGGACTTGATGTGTATATCGTGTTCATTGTAGGTCCCGCAGGAGACGAGAATGATGTCACCCGGCTTGGCCTTGAGCATCGCACCTTTGATGGTCGGTGCGGAACCGGGAACCGACAAGGTACCACCCGCGACCCGGGGGGCACCCGCCATCACGAAAAACAACGCGAGCAGAATCCCGGTCAGGATCCGATCGCCCAGGGAGTGGAAAACATATCCCTCCTGATATGCCATACCAAACAGACCTCGCAGGCTCGACGCAGACAATATTGCTGTATTGGCTTTGTCGGACAGAGTGGGGGGTTCTTGAGTCAAGCTGACATAATTGGTCGGGAGCCGCAACCCCTATTGCGGTATCGGGTCGGTACTTGCGCAACGGAGGCAGGTATCCGGAAGCGGCAACAACAGGGTGTCCATGAAAAAACCGATCGCCCCAGCCGGGACGATCGGTTGTCGACAGAAGGGAGGGAATTACCGGTACAGCGCCTTGACGCCGCCCCAGGTCTCTCCTTCAGTACCCACAGCACAATCACCATTGATGGTGGCCACGGGAATATCCACGCCGCCGGTGGAGTTCTGCAGAGGCTTGACGGTCTCGTAATCGCCACCGTCGAGATAGGCCGGTACGCGATCGGGGAGGGAGTGGATCGTCACACCGTCGATGTAGAAGTTGACCGCTTCATCGGTGTTGAGGATCAGAATCTCCACCTGCGCGACCACGATGGCCGGGAACGAGTAGGGATTGATCAACGGTTCGGCGATACCCACGATGAATTCGGGGTAAGCGCCCACGTTGATCGTATCGCCCTCGAGAATCCAGTTGAGCGGCAGCGCCGGTCCCTCGACGGTGATCGTGGCTTCCCAGCCAGCAACGCCGTCGGGGCTGGTGGGGTGAGTGATCACGACGTAGCCCATGTATTGCCCCTCATCGAGGCTCAGGCAATTGACGCAGGCGCAGGGATCGAAATACACGCCAATTCCGTCATCATCGGGATCGAGCTGGGCGAAGGCGTTACCGGAGGCGAGGAGTGCGAAGCAGAGGACTAGAGCAATTTTCTTCATGGCGAACCCCCAATTCGGAGAGTGACCTATCCGGGCGAGACTTCCATTTCTGATTGCACCGTACAGCAATTGTGCACCGTTGAAAAGCACTTTTTTGGAGGTTTCTATTAAAAAGAGGAAAATATGGGAGCCCACTTGTTGCTTGGGTTCGGAATTTGAATTATTGCCAAATATACGACCGGTTGTATAGGAATTCTGACTGCCTGGTGGATGTCTTGAACTGGGCGCTACCCGTTCTATCCCGTTGCTCCTGTAGTGGTCAGGTGTTAGATTCTTCCGACTTGGGTCCGGAGCCCGCGAAACTCGTAATTGAAACCGTCGGTTGGCGGTCACTAGCAGGAGATAATCCGTGAACGACATCAGGCAGCTGTCCCAGTACACCCCAAGTGGTATCGAAGAGAAGTGGTATCAGGCATGGGAGCAGGCAGGGCTTTTTAGCCCCGACGAGACCCTGGATGGAGACCCCTTCGTCATCACGCTGCCACCGCCGAACGTCACCG
>Ga0070729_10006305_pt1 | contig 11727 bp, 9 predicted proteins | sample tdDd472_FD_66725 | JGI IMG/M metagenome (GOLD analysis project Ga0070729, IMG submission 66725) | Marine sediment microbial communities from the Atlantic coast under amendment with organic carbon and nitrate - tdDd47.2 | ecosystem: Environmental > Aquatic > Marine > Coastal > Sediment | place...
TCACCATCTCTACTGCCAAAGAATAAACCTAAAGTTTTTGCACTATCAGGTATTTCATTTTCTTTGCGAAAGATTTTCCCCGTAGCACTTTTTGCTTCACTAACAGCTAAAGGATGTCCTACATGCGCGGCATTTAAGTTATGTTTTGTAAAATATTCAGGTTCCATGGGAAATAGACACATTACACCATCTAAAAATTGTGCAATTTTTTGTGCTCGCTCTGGCCGCCATGCCCAGACACTTGGTGCGACATAATGAATTATTTTACCTTTATAGACGCCGCGTTTTTTCAAACTTTGTGCAATATGAAAATTAAAATCTGGGAAATCTACAGTAATAACGGCATCGGGCTGTATTGATTCAATTTCATCAAGGATTGCTTTTTTGATTTTAATTAAATGTAGGAGTTTAGGTAGAATTTCCCATATACCCATTACAGATATTTGATCCATAGGAAGAAGTGTCTGAAAGCCTTTTTCTTCCATAAGTGGGCCGCCAATACCCATACACTCAATAGGTTCATTTAGGGAAGCCTCTTGTAGTGCACTGATAACGGGAGCAGCCAAAGCATCACCAGAATCTTCACCTACAATAAAAAAAAGTTTCATCGTTTTTATGCCTTATTGCTATCTATAAAGAGAGATGTTTCAAAAAAGGTGTTTACCGTAGGCACCTTTAGGAAAAAGAAGTGATATCAATACCAATCACGAATATTCTATACTTATTTGCATATTCCGCAATGCTTTTCGGGTCAACTAAGAGCGTATAATTAGCTTGCAAAACTATGCCTTTTAACCCGGCATTATGTGCATTTTGAATAGTATCGACTCCAATTGTAGGTAAATCAAGTGCTGTATCTTGCTGAGGCTTGCAGGTTTTAACTAAAATTCCTCCCCTAGCATTTGATTTAAGTAGAGAAGAACAGCGTTTGATCAGAGCATCTGTTCCTTGAGCATCTTCAATGCCGATAACTTGTCCATCTTGCACGATAACAGATTGGCCAATATCTTGTTCACCAATTTCCTGTGATTTGCGAATTCCTAGTTCTATAGTGGCCTGATCTTCCGGGGAGCTTTCATAATCTCCAAGAACTCCGCGTGGCATAAGAAGTTTATCGCAAAAGTCCTGAATTGCGCGCATTGTAAAGCCTTCTTTTTCTAATTCTTCTTTTAGCGCGCTGAGTAAACCACTATCACCTAAAGATTTAAAACCAATACGCGATAAGATTTGTATAGCTTTAAAATCGGGTTTGAGCTGAGAAAGGGTTGGGCGTTTGACATGACCAATCATCACGAGGTTTGTCACATTGTTTTGTTTAAAGAAATCAATAATCTTGCCGACACCACCCAGATCAGCCCAAAATGTCTGATCTTTCGGATGATTCTTGATAGGGATTTCATCACATTGCTTATTTAACGCTGCAAAATAAACTTTAATGCCTTTATTTTTACAGACGTTAAGTAAGTAAGCAGGAAGATGCCCTCCCCCGGCTATAATACCTAGTTTATCAATTTTTGTTATTTCTTGCGGGGCTGACATAGGGGGAATTTTGTTTTATCACGAGCAAAAGTAATAATAGAGGTAACAAGGTCATCATCGGAAAAGCCTTCAGAAACGCTATCCAAACGTTCTTCCAAAGTTCCTTCGTCACCAAAGAGTTGGTTAAAAGCACGTTGAAGCTTACGAATTTGTTGTTTGGTAAAACCCCGACGCTCAAGCCCAATTAAATTTAGACCGGCCAAAAAGGCGCGCTCACCTTTAACTCGGCCATAGGGAATAACATCGCTTTCCACGCCAGACATTCCACCAATAATAGCATGCTTTCCAATACGCACAAATTGGTGAACAGCGGATAATCCGCCTAGAACTGCATAGTCTCCTACATGAACGTGCCCAGCTAGCGTCGCATTATTAGCAAGAATAACGTTATTACCTATTTTGCAGTCATGCGCAACGTGGGAAGCCATCATATACAGGCCGTTATCTCCAATAATTGTTTTCATTTCACCGCCCTTGGTACCAGGGTTCATAGTGACATGCTCACGGATAGTATTGTTTTTTCCGATAATAAGTTCTGATTTTTCGCCGTCGTATTTTAAATCTTGGGGCGGTGTACCAAGTGATGCAAAAGGAAAGACACGAGAGTCTTCTCCGATAGTCGTGGATCCTTCGACATGGACATGGGAACGTAAAATAACATTATTTTCAATAGTTACATTTGGGCCGATGCAACAATAAGGGCCTATTTGAGCTGTATCAGCTATTTGTGCGCCATCTTCAATAATAGCTGTGTGGTGTATGTTTTTGGGCATTTTTATTTTTCTGTGATGTGTCTGATAGGTGTACGTATTTGCGTACACAAAATGAGTGTAACGAAGTGTGTCTCTAAAACAAGTCACACTTTGTAACGAAAAGTATCATAGGCTTGAAGAAAAATACTATGTTTCGCTTGAATCCATATCAGTAATCATTGCGCTAATGACGGCTTCGGCGCAGACTTTGCCGTCAACGGTGGCTGTGCCTTTGAATTTCCATACAGGGCCGCGGGATTGAATTTTTTCAACATGTATATGCATAGTGTCCCCTGGGGTCACTGGTTTCCTAAAACGCGCATTATCAATTGTCATGAAGTAAACGACTTTGCCTTTTGCCTCATCGCCTAGAAAATCAACGACAACAATGGCAGATGTCTGAGCCATAGCTTCAATAATTAAAACGCCAGGCATAACAGGATAACCTGGAAAATGCCCCATAAACTGGGGTTCATTAATAGTGACGTTCTTAACGCTTGTCGCGCTTTTCCCATGATCAAGTTCAATAACCCTATCAACCAACAAAAGTGGATAGCGATGTGGGATCATTTCCATGACTTTTTGAATATCGATAAGGGTTTTGTTATCTCCACTCATATTTTTTATTCCTCAAACGTCTTTATATTTTTTAAATAATTAAATCTTTTGCGCAGCTTACAAAAATTACGAAAGCTTTGGCATAGTAGTTAATCTCTTTTTTTCTTTCTAATCAAGCGATTTAGCGCAGCAACCTGTCGAAAAAATTGTGTTTTGGGGAAAGCTGGGCTTCCCATGTATTCTTTGCCTGCATCTAGATCACTTATAACGCCGGATTGAGCACCAATTTTTGTGCCCGAGCCAATATGCAAATGCCCTGCTATCCCAGCTTGTCCACCTATAGCAACAAAATCATCAATTTTACTAGAGCCTGAGATACCAACTTGCGCTACGATAACACATCCCTTGCCGATGACAACATTATGGCCAATTTGAACAAGATTATCAATCCATGTTCCCTGTCCGATAATTGTGTCAGGCCCTGCTCCTCGGTCTATTGTCGTATTTGCGCCAATTTCCACATGATCTTCAATGATAACCCGACCAAGTTGAGGAACTTTTACATGACCTTTAGGATCTATGGCAAAGCCAAAACCATCTTGCCCTACGCGAACTCCGGGATAAAGGCGCACATAATCTCCTATCAAAGCGTGAGAAATAGTGGCTTGCGCGCCAATACGGCAATTATCGCCAATTTTAACCTTTCCCTGAATAACTGCCCCGGCCTCAATCCATACATTTTTGCCTATTTCTACATTTGGACCGATTACGACATTGGGCGCAACATATGCTCCATCTCCCAATTTTGCTGATTTATCAATTGAGGCAAGTTGTGAGATATTACTATCAGGGTGGTTTTCAGGGTAAAAAGCCTGCGCAGCTAGTGCATAGGATTTGTATGGTGTGGGTGATATAAGGCAGATTAATCCTTCAGGGGCTATCTCCGCCATTTTTGAGGAAGTAATGCAGGCCCCGGCCTTGGTGCTAAGGAAATCTTTTTTATATTTTATGTTATCAAGAAAACTTAAATGATTATGATCAGCATCTTTAAGGGGGCATACATCATCTAGAACCAAATATGCATCAGCTTTTTCAGATAGAGCACAACCTAGCATTTCTGCTAGTTCACCAATCGTAAAGCTCCCGGCTTTCGTAAAGAATCGTGAATCAGCCATTTTTGCATTTCCTGCCTTTAGTTTACGCGTGTTGTTATTCTTCTTTTTTATTCCAAAGGCAAAGACGGCAGTTTTTCATCCATTTGAGCCATGACATCAGAAGTTATATCAAGAGATTTACTGCCTATAATAATATTTTGTCTAGTAATAACCAGATCTATTTTTTGTTCATCGGCTATTTTTTGGCAAGCCTCTGTGATTGTTTCAGTGAGCTTGTTCATTGCTTTGGAATAGCTTTTGTCGAGCGCTGACTTCTTCTTTTGCAAGGTATTACGAGCTTTAATACGGCGCTTCTCAAAATTTTGTGCAGTCTTTATTAGATCTTCTTTGGACATATCGGCACGCTTTTTCTCTATTTCTTTTTGTTCTGCGCGTAACTTGTCCTCCTGTTCCTTTACTGATTCAAGGAATATCTTACGCTTCTCATCGACTTGCTTTTTAATGGATTTTGCTGCTTTCGAAGAAGATAGAATCGCTTCGACATCAACAACAGCAATTTTTGTTTCTGCGTGAGCCGGGCGGGCAGATAACCCTACAGGCAATCCTGCAACAAACAAAAGCACAAGCGCTACGGCAAACATGTTACGTGTGTTACGAACAGTCATTCTAACATCCTTGTTTTAGTTTATCTTATTTATATATTTGTATTAGAAGCGTGTTCCAAAATCAAACCGGAAATGTTCTTCCTCGTCATAATCTTCTTTTAAGTAAGGAATAGAAAAGTCCAGACGGATGGGCCCTAAAGGTGAGCGCCATGATAGACCTACACCCGCAGATGCACGTAAGGATGATTCATCTACAATATTTGCACCAGTCTCATCTAAATTAAATAAAGATCCTAAATCATTAAATGCATGTCCTCGGACACCTAATTCTTTTGGCAAGCCGATTGGGAATGACATTTCTGCGCTACCACGATAGAAATAATTTCCACCTAAAGCATCTTTTGTTGCTGTATCACGTGGACCAATACCCGAGCTTTCGAAACCGCGGAGTTTTGAGCCACCAAGGAAGAAACGTTCGTTAATTTCTATATCCTTTCCACCATAGGCGTTAGTCGCTCCTGTCTCTGCTACAACATTAAGAATCCATTGATCTGCAAGTGGGTAGTAGTACGAAGCGCCTGTTTCTGCCGAAACATATTTAGCATCGCCGCCAAGCCCGGCAACTTCGGCTTCTAGCCAGTAGGTTAAACCGCTGGTAGTTACAAAGGCACTGTCTCGTGTATCATATACCAAGCGTTGCGCAATAGCAGATGTCGTCCTTTCGCCTTCTTGATCGGTGATGTAGCGTGATGCATTACTATCAACATCAAAGATTTCATTTTTCAGGAGTTTGTAGCTGAGTGTTTGGCGCCAGTTTTCTGATAAAGGATAGCCAATACGCAGCGATCCACCGGTTCGTTTCTGATCATAGGAACTTTCATCCTGATAATCGGTCGTAGTGTGATACAAGTCGATCCCTGCGGATAAGTCTCGGTCAAGAAAATATGGTTCTGTGAACGACAAATCAAACTGCGTCTTTTCACCAGCGATCACGGCACCTAATTTTAGGTCTTGCCCTTTACCAAGCAAGTTACGTTCACGAATGCCAAAATCAGCCAAAGGACCATCACTCGTAGAGAAGCCTGCACCAACAGATAGCTCCCCAGTAGATTTTTCTTCGACATTTACATCAATAACTGTGCGGTCTGGTGCTGAGCCTTGCGATACATCAATATTAGCTAACTCAAAGAAATCGAGGTTTTTGATATTGCGCTCTGACTTAGCAAGTTTTGAGCGGTTGAACGGGTCACCTTCAACCAGATCCATTTCACGGCGGATAACTTTATCCAAAGTACGGATGTTGCCATTTACATTAATACGCTCAACAAAAACGCGTGGAGTCTCGTTAATATTAAAAGTGATGTTAATAGTCTTGTTTTCGCGGTCTTTGTGTATATCCGGGCGAATATCAACAAATGCATATTGAAGGTCGCCAAGCATGCTGGTCATTTTTTCAACGCTTGTTTTAACTTCCTCTGCGTTGTACCAGTCACCCTCTTCCGGGATTATATTTTTCTCAAGAACGCTAGCATCAAAGTTACGGATAGCAGACTGAATTTTTGTTTCTCCGATTTTGTAACGCGCTCCCTCTTCTACGCTGAACGTAACAAAGAAACTATCCTTATCATTAGACAGCTCGGCAACGGCGGATAAGATTTGAAAATCGGCATAACCTTGCTCTAGATAGTAATTTCTCATGAGTTCGCGGTCATAATTCAGGCGATCTGAATCGTAACGGTCACTATTGGATAGGAAACGGTACCACGCGCTTTCTTTCGTGCTGATAATACTACGCAACTTGTCATCGCTGTAAACTGTGTTTCCAACAAAGCGAATGGACTTAACCTTTGTAACTTCGCCTTCCTGAATTTCAAAAACCAGATTAACTCGGTTTTGATCTAAACGAATGATTTTAGGCTGAATAGAAACAGAGAAACGCCCTTGCCTGCGATACAATTGGTTTAGGCGTGCGACATCTGATTGAATCTTTGTGCGCGTAAATACCTGCCGTGCTCTAAGCTGAATTTCCGATAGCAGTTCGGCATTCTGGATCTTGTCATTTCCCTCAAAAACAATTTTATTTATAACGGGGTTCTCTACAACATTAATAGTAACAACGCCGCTTTTGTTTTCCACGGTCACGTCAGCGAATAATCCGGTAGCAAACAGGTTTTTTAGTGCTTTGTCTGTTGCCGTGCTATCGACTTTATCACCGATTTTTAGATCCATATACGAGGAGATTGTCGCTTCTTCAATGCGTTGTGCGCCGTTTATTTCTATGCGCTCAACGTTCTGAGCTGACCATGCAGGAGAAGGATCCGTTACGATCAATGCTGCGCTGGCAGTAAGGCAAAAAGCTAGAGTTTTGAATTTTGGAAGGTAAAATGGAATCATAACATACTCATCTAATCACATGAATGAACAGGACTTTAATAATTTGAAAACTTAGTCGGACGATTTATCCGACACAAAAGAAAGTAAATCACTGATATTTGCAAATATCATGATTCCCAGCAATGTTACCAGACCTGATATAATAGCGATAGTTTGAATACGCGAAGATACGGCTTTACCCATAACTATTTCGTAAAGCAAAAACACTATATACCCTCCATCAAGCGCGGGAATGGGAAGTATATTCACGATCGCAATCATAAGAGAAAAACTGGCAATAATCATGATATAATCATAAATTCCTGCTTTTACAGCCTTGCCAACTGTTTCACTCATTTTGCTAAACCCGGCAACGACCTGGTCGTCATTTTTCCCTTTAAATGCGGCGTGTATAAGTTTGTAAGAGTTTGTAATACCTTCTTTGAGTAAAAAAGTAGTACGCCCGATGGCTTCAAAAAGAGATAGCCGCACATAAAGTTTTTCCTCAGGGTTACTTATGAAAGCATATTTGTAATGTTTGTGCTCTGGATCGTTTATGTGAGTATTATAATGCGCAGGAAATTTTATAAGAAATTTGTGTTCACCTTCTATATTACCGACAACGTCAGAAGTTACTCCTATGATTAATTCTTTATCAAAATTATTCTGGATTAACTTTCGTGCTTTTTCGGGCTGATCTTTAACATAAACGTCATTAATGCTATGGATAGCTTTTTTGATATTTAGGGTTCCAAGACGGACCATTCCAGTTTGTCCGTGATGCATTTTTATACCTTTATCTGTTTCATAACGTCTTTCAAGAGCGGTAAATGAAACATCAAATACTTTGCTTCCGCGTAGAATCTTATAGGTGTGTGGCTTTGGTGGAAGTTCATACCATGTATAATCATAAATATCTTCTAAACGGCGATTATCTTCGCCATCAATGGATATAATTTTATCCCCTATTTGTACGCCGTTTTCATAAGCGGGAGTGTCTAACGCAAGGGCATCGATTACAATTGGGCTTGACCGTTGTCCGAAAGTCATAAACGTACTCACTACAATAAGTAGTGTGAGTAAAATATTAATTAATGGTCCAGCTGTAACAATAATAAGGCGCTGCCATGCAGGCTTCATACAGTAAGCATATGTTTTTTCTTGAGTTGTTAAAGTGCGCGCTTTTTCTTGTTTTGCATCCCATATTTGAGGATTTGTTGAGTCAACATCACCGAATAGCTTAATATACCCGGCTATCGGAAAGGCACGTAAATAAAAGCGAGTGTCAGTTTCTTTCTTTCCACCAAAAGAATAAAGCACCCTGCCAAATCCAAAAGAAAATTCTTCTACACGTACGCCAAAAAATCGGGCTGCAATGTAATGTCCCCACTCATGCGCTGTGATAACGATGAATAGCGTGAAAAACAGCATAAACACAAAGGCATAAATATCTTCTAGCGTGCCAGCGAATAATGCTGTTAGAAACTCCATCTTTAAAATCCGTTGTTTATTTTGTGAATGTAATTGTTCAGGTTATAAGCTGATATATGTCGTTCAAGTTCGCGAAAGCCATAATACCTATCAGAAAAACAAACCCCGCACGAAAAGCATACTCTTGCACATATTCTGGAACAGCCCTACCTATTATTGATTCAATGCCAAAAAACAACAGATGTCCGCCATCTAGCATCGGAATGGGTAATAAGTTAATAAAGCCTAGATTGATTGATAGTAAAGCTGTAAGCAGTATCAAAGGAATAATCCCTTGTAGGGCTGTTTCTCCAGTGATAGCCCCAATGCGTACAATCCCGCCTAGCTCCGATGCGCTCCTTGTTCCGACAACCATTTGCCATAGGGCTTCTAGTGATGAAACCGTCATAACATAGCTCTCGTTAATTGCACTTTGCACGGCTGTCATAAGTGTATGGGAGACATAAAGCTCCGGTGACATATTTGATAAATACAAGACATCTTTACTAATATCGTCAGTTTGTCCTAATTCCTTATTCTTATCTGCCAGCGGCGCAATGATAAGTGAATTAATTACGGTTGCATCATCGACATGATCTGTTATGTCCGCAGATTCAGATGTTTCTTCATCATCACTGCTTTCCTTATTATCCAAGCCTATAACAAACTTTGTGCCCAAACGTTTTTTAAGCTCTTCGATAACTTGTTGCTTGTCGTTATATTCAATGCCGTCAATAGAGGTAATACTTTCAATCAATATCCCTTTTTCAGCACCAATAAGTCCAAGGACGCCAATAGAGCTCGAAAATCCGAATTTATCAGTCAGAGCAACTTTTTTCGGTCTGGCTGCGATTTCTATTGTTTCACCGTTCCTTTTAACAATAAAATTTCGTTCTTCATCCAGTGCAACCATCATTTCGCGGCGAATATCGCTAAAATCTTCGATAGTCTTGCCGCCGATGGAAATAATATAGTCATGCGGTTGGAACCCATATTTTTCAGCATTACTGTCAGTCATAATAGCGGCTGCGGTTGGCGGAGAAACAGGCTCGCCATGTGTTACATAAAGCCCGGACAAAAGCGCAATCGCAAATAGGTAGTTAATTCCCGGCCCCGCTAAAACGACCAAAGCGCGCTGCCACACCTTTTTTGAGAAGAAAGCAACTTTGCGCTCTTCTTCTGTCATCTCGCGCACTTCTTCGCCGTCTTCGACTTTATCACTATGCCCAGCACTAGCCGGGTCTGTATCTCCAAAAAGCTGTACAAATCCACCAAGTGGGATCATAGAAATTTTCCAGCGTGTACCGGCTTTGTCGGTAAAACCATATATCTCTTTACCAAAGCCGATAGAGAATTTTTCCACGCGCACACCACACATGCGCGCAACAATGTAGTGTCCCCATTCATGAACAAAAACCAGAATACTTAAAACAACGACAAGTGATCCGCCGTAAATCCAGACATTTTGGCCGATCATCTGAATGAGTTCATAAAAATTCATAAGCGGTTACTTTCTTTTCTAGTATATATTTTTATGCAGCCCTGTCGGGGGCTTTGCACGACGTATCGATAAACTTATTCGTAGCTTGCCGCACAATGGTATCTAATTTTTCAATCTCTTCAACAGTTTTTAGATTGTTTTTATCGTACGCACCTGACGCAGCCAGTTCTGGATAAAGTTCATTTATACTATAAGCGACGCAGCGCATAATATCACCAAAAACAATTTCATGGTTAAGAAAACGCGCAACAGCTACTTCGTTTGCCGCATTGAGCGCAATGCACGCTCCTTGCCCAAGCTCTATACATTTGTAGGCGTAAGTAATTGAAGGGAACTTATTAGTGTCGGGTTTTTCAAAAGTCAGTCCATTTCCTTGTGTCAGGGATGTTATATCTAGTATATCGCCACCCTTATCCAGACGTTTAGGCCAGCCAAGCGCCAATGCAATTGGTGTGCGCATATCACTTGCCCCCATCTGGGAGAGCATCGATCCGTCTTTATAGGAAATAAGCGAATGAATGGTTGATTGTGGGTGAATAACAACATCAATCTTGTCAGCAGGCATAGAAAATAAATGCGCAGCTTCAATGATCTCCAGAGCTTTGTTCATCAGCGTCGCACTATCGACGGAGATCTTTGCACCCATAGACCATGTTGGATGCGCAATCGCTTGCTTCGGCGTAGCGTTGAGGATGTCTTCTTTGCTCCAGCGCAGGAACGGCCCGCCTGAAGCTGTAAGGATTAAGCGCTCTATCTGCGCACGGTTTTCTTCCTCAAATACCTGAAATATAGCATTGTGCTCACTATCGATAGGCAGGATTTTTGCGCCCTTATCTTTCGCCATAGTCATAATCATTTTTCCAGCGGCGACCAGTGGTTCCTTATTGGCGATAGCAATATCAGTGCCCTTCTCTAGTGCAGCGATAATGGGCTTTAGTCCAGCAAAGCCCATAATTGCTGCAACCACTAAATCGACCTTCTCAGCTGCAACAGAAATAACGGCTTCTCGCCCGGCTTCTACAATAATGGACGTTCCTTCTAGCAGTGCTTTCAGCGCTTCTTTTTGTGCGTTATCTGCAATAACAGCTTTTCGTGCCCCAAGCTTTTTCGCAGCTTCTGCTAGCCCCACAGCGTTTTTATGCGCTGTCACGGCATGCACGTCAAATAAATCAGGAGATCCCGAAATGACATCAATTGTGCTGCGTCCGATAGAACCGGTTGCGCCTAATATAGTAATTGTCTTTTTGCTTATGGTGCTATTAGAAGACATAAGATAACAACGTTATAAGAATTAGAAAAACAGGGGCACCGAGTAACATTGAGTCAATTCGGTCGAGTAGACCTCCATGTCCAGGAATAAGATTACCTGTATCTTTAACCTTCGCCATTCGTTTAGTAAAGGAAACAAGTAAATCTCCAGCCTGCCCTACACCGCCAATTACAGCGCCTAAAATGCCAGCAACCGGACATTCAATATACCATGAAGTGTCAGCAGGAAATATGTTGCTTAAATCCATAAGCAGGCACCATAAAATACCAAAAAGGGCTGGAAATATTAGTGCTCCGCCAAATCCTGACCAGGTTTTATTAGGGCTTATTTTCTGTAGTAATTTTGGGCCACCACAAGTTTTGCCAACAAAATAGGCACCAATATCACTAAACCAGATCATCCCCAAAAACATTAGCAATATGTTGATAGAGTAAACTTCTCTCAGCACAAAAAAACTACTATATGAGATCGACATATAGATAGCTCCACACACCATGGTCAGAATAAAGTATTGGAGTTTTTTAGCTAAGCCATACCATTCATG
>Ga0070729_10006307_pt1 | contig 11725 bp, 7 predicted proteins | sample tdDd472_FD_66725 | JGI IMG/M metagenome (GOLD analysis project Ga0070729, IMG submission 66725) | Marine sediment microbial communities from the Atlantic coast under amendment with organic carbon and nitrate - tdDd47.2 | ecosystem: Environmental > Aquatic > Marine > Coastal > Sediment | place...
GCACTAGCACCAGATCGCCCGGCCAGGGCACGAATGGAGTCACGACCGTCGGCCGAATCATGAGGCATCACCTCCGATAACAGCCGGCGCGTCACGATCGATGATCAACGTCACCGGTCCATCGTTGCGTAGACTGACCTCCATCATCGCCCCGAACTCTCCTTCGGCCACTTCGGGCCATTGACGCCGAAGCATCTGTCCGAACCGATCGTACAGATCGCGGGCCAGCTTCGGTGGTGCGGAGCCCACGAAACTCGGCCGCATCCCCTTGCGGCTGTTTCCGTAGAGGGTGAACTGAGAGACCAAGAGGATGCCGCCGCCCGAATCGGCGAGTGAGAGGTTCATCTTGCCTTCGGAATCGTTGAAGATGCGCAGGGCGGGCAGCTTACGGGCCATCCATTCCAACTCGCGATCGGTGTCCGCCGGGGCGAATGCCACCAGGACGACTAGGCCCCGGTCGATAGTGCCGGTGACCCGCCCCTCCACGGTCACCTGGGCCGGCCCGCTTCGCTGAATCACACAACGCACGTTCTCACTCCTTCACCGGCAACGCCGGGGCGTCCGGCAGCGTCGTCACGAATCACTGGGGAAGCGAACCCAACTGGTAGCGTTCGATCTTCTCCACGCCCCGAATCTTGCCAACGGCCTTGAGGATCCGCTCCAGGTTGTTCAGATTGCGCACCTGCACCACCAGGGTCACGGTGGCCACGTCGTGCTCGGTGACGAAATCGCCGCTGCTGATGTTGGTGCCGGTCACGCTCAGCACATTGCTCACGTCCATCAGCAGGTTCTTCCGGTCCCGGGCGACGATGATCAGCTTGACCATGAAGGTCTGCTCGGGAGCAGCATCCCAGATGACGTCGATGCGCCGTTCAGGGCCGAGGTTCGGATCGTTGAGATTGGAGCAGCCTGCACGGTGCACCGATACGCCGCGGCCACGGGTCACCACGCCCACGATGCCGTCGCCGGGAATGGGCTGACAGCAGCGTGCGAAGGTCACCATCATGTTGTCGACCCCGGCGACGCGCACGCCGGTGGTCGATCGGCGCAGCAGCGAGTCGTACAGCTCCTTGCCCTTGGAAATCACTCGCTCGGCGGGAGACTCGGGCTTGGGCGTCAAGCGCCCGACGACCTTGCCGTGGGACAGGTCGCCGCTGCCGACTGCGGCCAACAACTTGTCCAGCTCGCTGAAGCCCATTTCCTGAGCCACACCTTCGAGGTCGCGGTCGATCTTGATCCGCAGATGGGCCCGCGCCAGTTCACGTTCCATGATCTCCCGGCCCAGCTTGACGCTTTCCTGGAACTGGGTGGTCTTGATCCAGCGGCGCAGATGGTGCTTGGCCCGGCTGGTCTTGACGATTTCCAGCCAGCTCGCACTGGGACTGGGAGTCTTGCTGGTCAGGATCTCCACCGAGTCGCCATTGTTCAGTTCCGAACGCAGGGTGACGATACGGCCGTTGACCTTGGCGCCAATACAACGGTAACCGACTTCGGAATGAATTCGGAAAGCGAAGTCCAGAGGCGTGGCGCCGCGGGGCAGCTGGAAGACATCACCGCCGGGACTGAATACGAAGACCTCGTCCCGAAAGAAGTCGATCTTCAGTGTTTCCATGAATTCGCGTGCGTCGGCTACATCCTCCTGCCAGGCCATGATCTGCCGCAGCCACTTGACCATGTTGGCCAGATCGGCCTGATCGGCACCGCCACCTTCCTTGTAGCGCCAGTGGGCAGCGATACCCAGCTCGGCCCGCTCGTGCATGTCCCGGGTGCGGATCTGGATCTCGATGTACTTGCCACCCGGCACCCGCACGGTCGAATGGATCGACTGGTACATGTTCGGCTTGGGCGTCGCGATGTAGTCCTTGATCCGATCGGCCAAGGGCGGGAAGTGGCTATGCAACACCCCCAGGGCATGGTAGCAATCGGCCTTGGTCTCGACGAGCACACGCAGCGCCAGCAAGTCGTAGACCCGGTCCATCCCTATCTGCTGTTCCTGCATCTTGCGGTAGATGGAGTAGAAGTGCTTGGGCCTGCCGGCCAACGAACACTGCACGCCGGCCTGGTCCAGAGCCTCGCGCAGGGGGGCCGTCAACTTCTCGATGACCCGCTCACGCTCGGACCGCGTCTGACTGATGCCGCTCTCGATCTCGAAGTACCGTTCCGGCTGCAGGATCTTGAAAGATAGATCCTCCAACTCCCACTTGATGCGCGCTATACCGAAGCGGTGAGCCAGGGGCGCGTACACGTCCATGGTCTCCTGGGCTATATCCAACTGCCTGCCCCGGGCCAGAAAACTGATCGTGCGCATGTTGTGAAGGCGGTCCGCCAGCTTGATCAGAACGGTGCGGGGGTCGCGCGCGATGGAAAGTACCAGTTTGCGGTAGGTCTCGGCCTTGCGGGCATCCTTGTTCACCGCGCGGATACCGCTGATCTTGGTCACACCGTCGACCATATTGGCCACGTCGGCACCGAAGCGTTCGAGGATATCATCCATCTCGTAGACAGTGTCCTCGACAACGTCGTGGACCATGGCGGCGATCAGCGTATCGACGTCCAGGCGCAGATCCGCCAAAATGGAGGCGACAGTCAGGGCGTGGGTAAAAAACGGTTCGCCACTCTTGCGGGTCTGTCCGGCGTGGGCCGACTTGGCGAACCGGTAGCCCGACCAGAGCTTGTCACGATCGGCCTGGGGGTTGTACACTTGGACGCGCGACCAGATGTCCTCCATCATCCCACGCAGGTCCACCACCGTACCGGCTGGGCCCTGACTGGCGTTCATGACACGACCGCCGGGCGGATGTCCACCAGCAGTTGTTGTACGGGATCGTAGCCGCCGCTGCGCGGCCGGAAGGTACTACGACCGATCTGGAAGAGGATATCCCACTCCCGGTCCAACAACTCGCGATGCCGCACCCTTTCACGGTCGATCATTCTGCGCCAGGCATCACCGCTGCCAAAGGAGACGAATTCCCGGCTGAGCGCCGGCGTGTCGTCACCGTTGGAATGGGCCGGACCGCGGAAAGCGAACCGCAAGTGGGCTCCGCCGCTCAAGGAAGTAGGTGGGCGCTGGAGACGCAGGCCCCGGCACCGGAAAACGGGTTTGCGGTTGCCCGAACCGAAGGGTTCGAGGTGCTCCAGTTCCGCCACCAGCCGCGCCACATCCCCGGTTCCCAACTCGTTCAGGGGCAGGTCCAGGTCATATCCCTCGGGCACTGGTCCGGACAGGGGACCGGCTTCCAGGGCTGCCAGAAACGCCTCGCGGAAAGCCGGGATATCCTTGGAGCGCAGGGTCATGCCGGCAGCCTGGGCGTGACCGCCGTGGCGCACCAGCAAATCCGAACACTGGTCCAGTATCGACTTGACGTCCACTTGGGGAATACTGCGAGCCGAGCCCCGGGCTTCATCTCCCTCTACCGCGATCAAGACCACCGGTACCTGATACTGCTCGACGAGACGGGCTGCTCCGATACCGATGATACCCTTGTGCCAGGCCGACGAAGAGAGAATCAGTCCCGGATCGCCCCGTTCGACGAAGGGCACGGCCATGTCAATGGCCTCGTCCTTGAGCAGAAGATCCTGCTCCTTGCGACGGGTATTGGTGCGGTCGGCTTCCTCGGCCAGGCGACGAGCGGTGGCCGGATCCCTCGTCAGCAGCAACTCCAGCGCCGACATGACCCGTCCGATGCGACCACAGGCATTGATGCGGGGTGCCAACTGATAAGCGAAGTCGCCGGTGGTCACCGGAAACCCACGGTCCAGTCCGCTGACCGCCAACAGGGCCGCCAGTCCCGGCCGGATTCGGCCGCGATCGTTGAACCGTTCGAGTCCCTTCTTGACCAGGATCCGATTCTCGCCGACCAGGGCCATCTGATCCGCCACGAGCCCCAGGGCCACCAGGTCCAGAACGCTGGCCAGAAAGTCGTCGGGCAGGCAGTTGGGCCGCTCCTGTTTCAGGGCCTGGGCAAACTTGAAGGCCACTGCCACCCCGCACAACTCGCCGTTGCCGTAGGTGGCGTTCTCGCGTCGCGGATTGACCAAGGCCACCGCCGGCGGCCGCTCGTCGAAGATATGGTGATCCAGGACGATGACGTCCATGCCCAGTTCCCGCGCCAGGACGATCTCCGTGGTGGCCGCAGCGCCGGTGTCCACGGTGATCAAGAGAGTAACGCCATTGGCTGCCCACTCACGCACCTTGCGTCCGGCAACACCATACCCATCGGTAGCCCGGTCAGGAATAAACGCGGGCTCAACCCGCACGCGATGGTTGCCCAGACGCAGGGCGGACAGAGTCTCGCTCAACAACGCACTTCCGGTGATTCCGTCCACGTCGAAGTCGCCGTGGACGGCTACCTTCTCGCCAACGGCCACGGCTTGGAACATCCGGTCCACGGCGCGGTCCATCTCGAGCAGCGAAAAGGGATCCTGCAACTGATCCAGCGAGGGGTAGAAGAATCGATCGAGAGCGCGGCCTTCGGTGACACCGCGGCCGGCGAGTATGTGCAGCAGGCAGTCGGACACCTGGAAATCGAGGGGCACTTCCCGGCGCATGCGATCCACGAGAACCAGTTCAACGGAACTCGCCGACTGCCAAGGGCGACCGGAGATGACCCCAACCGATTGCCGGTTGTCGAAACCCATTTCGAGCTGCATCACGCCTCCGCGGCGCGCCGGGCTTGAGGACCCGACAGGTGTCCAGCGCCGAGGCGCCGGTACGAGACAATCCGGAGCACCGAAAGCTCCGGACCGTATTACGGAATGACGTGAGAAGCCGGTCGTAAGCCGAGTCCTGTTACCGCGATGCGGCGACAGCCATGTATCTGGGACTGCCGTTACCGACAGCCTCAAGCGACCTACCCGGGAGTGCGAGCGAGGCGGGCCACCTCATCCTCCCCTATTTGGTCTTGCTCCAGGTGGGGTTTACCCTGCCACCTCCGTTACCGGAGGTGCGGTGAGCTCTTACCTCACCATTTCACCCTTACCCGAACCGAAATCCGGGCGGTATATTTTCTGTGGCACTTTCCGTGGGATCACTCCCCCTGGCCGTTAGCCAGCACCCTGCCCTATGGAGCTCGGACTTTCCTCGAACCTCCCCAACCTCGGGTTGGAAGACCCGCGACTGTCTCCCCGACTTCTCAGTCGCTATGATAGACTGGATTCGTCTGAATGTCACAGGAAAAAGCCGTAACGTAAGAAATTGTCGAGTTTTTGCGGCAACGGACGGCAATCTAGTCGGCATCCAGAGCCCGGTTGGCCAGAGCGTCGGCATGGGCATTCTTGGCCCGGGGAATATGAGTGACCCGAAAATCTTTCATGGCCCTGGTCAGGAAGATGACCTGTTGATACAAAGGTCGCAAATCGGGACTCTTGACCCGGTAAGCACCCTTGATCTGGCGCACGATCAACTCGCTGTCCATGAAGACGTGGACCCGGCGGGCATTCCAGCGTTTGCAGTGCTCGAGGGCCGTAACGATAGCCCGGTACTCGGCCACATTGTTGGTGGCTTTGCCGATGGCCTCGCTGTGTTCACAAAGCGCCGGGCCGTTTTTCTTGTGAAAGACGATACCCACGGCCGCCGGTCCCGGATTGCCTCGGCTCGCTCCGTCGGTGAAGATCTCCAGGATACCCTCTCCACTGTCGGGAAGCGGGTTCTCCTCCAGTTCCTCGGCCGCCACCAGTTCGGGCCACCGGCCGTCGCTGTCGACCTTCTTGCGCGCCGGTGCACCGGACGTCGAGCCCTTGCCCGCGGCAACCGCAGGCTCGGCGCCTGCCTCGGCCGGATCATCATCGACCCGGAGTTCCCGGCGCCAGATCGCCAGGCGTCGCCGCAATTCCCGCACCGAGAGGCCACATTCCCGGGCTAGCGACCGCAGGTCACCGCTTCGCTCCAAGGTTCGCAACAGATCGGGCAGAGTTTCGGGCTTCTTGGCTGGGATCGTCATGTCGAGTCGCACCTCGAGTTGGATTGTCGGAAACGAATCGCCGGCACCGGTGTCGGCGCTCATCGCTCCAGGTCACCGTTTGTTCGGCGCCCCGGGTTCTTCTTGAAGCAACTGCCGCCCAAAGTATCGTCTGGACGCCGGCTCAGCGCCAGGGACGATGTACGACGAACCGGGCACAGGACGGACAGATCACCACGGCTTTGGCCTGATCCGCGGCGATTGCCTGCTGGGGCGGCAGCTGACCAAAGCAGCCTCCGCAGGCACCGTTACTGATATGGACCACGGCCTGGGGCAGACTCCGGCGCAGTCTTTCGACCAGACGCCCTTCCTTGACCGGCAACATCTTCTGCAGACGTTCGATCTCGGCCAGAATCTCGGTCTCGGCTGCATTCGCCTGGGAACGGTTCCGCGACAGCTCTGCCAGTTCCTGCCGGCTCTCGTCCTCCTGACGGTCCCGTGCGTCCGCGGAGTCAACCGCCTGCCGAGCCCGGACATCCGAACTTTCCAGCAGTTCGATGGCTTCGGTCTCCAGACGATCCAACCTTCCTTCCAGCGCCGCGATCTCCTCCTGCAGGGCCCGATACTGGCGGCGGTCACTGATCCCGACAATCCGGTCCCGCTTCGCCGCAAGAGTGGCCTCAGTGGCCCGGATCTCATTCTCCCGACTCCGGATAGAAACCTGGGTCGACTGGTCGGTTTCCGCAGCATCGACCGCGTCCTGGACATACTCGCTCTGCAGTTCGCGCAGATCGCTGCCGCGCTGTTCGCTGCGTTGACGGGCGTCCCGGGCGGTGACGAGTTCGTCCTCCAGGCCCCCCAGCTCCACCAGCAACTCGATCAACACACTAACGTCCAAACAGGCTCCTCCCCATCAGCGAAGAAGATTCGTCCCTCAGCCTCGCGATGAGTATACGTGATTCGACCGGGATCTGACCACAGGAAGGAGAGGGATTCGACGTCTCTGGATTTCCGTTGCCGATCCGTCGGGATTACGCGGGAGAAGCAGGGGAAACGAGAAAAGGGTGCCGAAGCACCCTTTCTCTGTTCATTCGGCGAAGTCTGCCGGATCCGGCGGTGCGGCAGCGCCGCGCAGATCCCGCTCCCGGTCGGTTCAATCAGCCGTGAGCCGGGCGATCGACAAAAGGATGGTGGGCGATACTGGACTCGAACCAGTGACCTCTCGCGTGTGAGGCGAGCGCTCTAGCCAGCTGAGCTAATCGCCCATACCGATACCGTCGATCTCCCGCCGGTGGTGAACCATGGTGGGCCCACCAGGACTTGAACCTGGGACCGGCCGGTTATGAGCCGGCTGCTCTAACCACTGAGCTATAGGCCCACATCCGGGACGGGAAGATAACTGCTTCGGCCCAGTCGGTCAACCTCGAAGGCCGCGGTTTCGTAGTGCGCAAATCGGCGACCGCAAACCCCGCCCACGGCTAGTTGACGCCGATTCAGGCCATTTCACCGTAACCCTTGAGCTTGCGACTGCGGCTCGGATGCCGCAGCTTGCGCAGGGCCTTGGCTTCGATCTGGCGCACTCGTTCACGGGTCACCTTGAAGATGGTACCGACCTCTTCCAGCGTACGCGGCGTCCCATCACCCAGGCCGAAACGCAGGCGAATGACTTTCTCTTCGCGGCGCGTCAGGGTACTGAGGACCCGCTGCATCTGATCCTTGAGCATGCTGTGGGCCGCCAGTCGGGCCGGCGACGGTGCGCTATCATCTTCGATGAAGTCGCTCAGGTTGCTGTCCTCATCCTCGCCGATGGGACGGTCCAGGCTGACCGGTTCCATGCTCGCCTGCAGCACTCCCTGCACCTTCTCGATGGGCATCTCCAGGAAATGGGCCACTTCCTCGGGCTTGGGGTCTCGTCCGAACTCCTGCAACAGCTGCCGGTTGGCCCGGTTGACCTTATTGATGGCCTCGATCATGTGGACGGGCACGCGAATGGTCCGCGCCTGATCGGCGATGGCGCGGGTGATTGCCTGCCGAATCCACCAGGTGGCGTAAGTGGAGAACTTGTATCCCTTGCGGTAGTCGAACTTCTCGACCGCTCGCATCAAACCGCTGTTGCCCTCCTGGATGAGATCCAGGAATTCCAGCCCGCGATTGGTGTAGCGCTTGGCGATACTGATGACCAGCCGCACGTTGGCTTCGATCATCTCGCGTTGAGCGGTGTCCACCTGTTGCTTGCCCATGATGATCTCGGTGCCGATGCGGTGGAGCTGATCTCCTGTCAAACCGATCTCCCGCTCGATGTCCTGGATCCGCTTGCGCAGTCCTTTGACCACCCGGTGGGCTTCGCGGATCTCTTCGGCATTGGCGGCGGAACGGCCCCGCCCCTTCAGGGCGCCGGTCATCTCGTGGAAGGGCAGACCCACGGCTTCCTCGGCCTGGACGATTCGATCCTTCAGATCCTCGACCTTGCCGTGGACCAGCATCAGCTTGTTGGCCAACTGCTCGATCTGGGCCGGAGCCAGGTGCAGATCCATGAAGGCCTCGAGAATCTTCTTGGTCCGGGCCTGGATCATTCGGTTCAGCGTGGCACTGCGATTCGCGTTGCTGCAGCTCTCAAGCTCGTCTTTCGCATCCCGGCTTTCCTGGCGCCAGTTCTCGATCTTGTCGAGGACCCGCAGGATGCGCTTGCCTTCCTTGCGCGCCGAAAGATGGACGTTCCAGGTGCTGGTGTCATGCTGGATGACCTCATCCACATGGACGGATTCACCGAGAAGCTGATTCGCGGTCTGGCGCAGCTCGCGCAGGGAGTGATTGCTGCGCAGAGTGGCCTGGACGATGGAAATGCGACCGTCCTCCATGCGCCGGGCAAGATTCACTTCGCCTTGCCTTGTCAGCAGAGGCACCCGACCCATTTCACGCAAGTACATGCGCACCGGGTCGTCGTACTTCACGTTCGTCCGCTGGACCTTGCGGGCCGAAGCGACCTTCTTCTTTTCCTTCTTCTTCCGCTTGAAGATCTTGTCCTGGGCCTCACTCTCAGAGTCGTAATAGTCGATCTGGAGTTCGCCCAGCTTTTCGTAGATGCGGTCGATCATCTCGACGTCGATCTCGTCGCCAAGCAGGTTGTTGATCTGGTCGTGGAGGATGTAGCCGCCCCGGGAGGTGGCCTCCTTGCGAATGTCCTCGATGATGCTGTCGAATCTGTTCTTATCCATGCGCGCGCATTTCCCCCGTTTTCAGTGCCGGCGTTCCCTGCCGGACGGGTGGCGTCCTTTGCTGGACGCGTGTCTCGCAATCAGCCGCGGCGGGACCTGTGGTCCTGTCCCAGCCGATCGAGACAATCCTTGATGACTCTCGCATAGTCGATGTTCTCGGGGCGCTCCTCCTCACTGATCAACTGGCTGACGAAACCACGATACTCGCGGTCGCCGACGGTGTTCCAACGATCCAGGACGAAGTCCCGGGGCGTGACACGAGTTCCCGATTTCGATTCTTCAGCCCAGGCTTCCAGTTCGGTCAGCAGCTGCTGGGCGCCCTCGCTGCGCAGGGGCAGGTCCCCCCGTTCGGCCAGGAACATCCGGGCCGCTTCACCCGAATCGTCGACCAAAACATGAGCTAGCAGTTCGGCCTCGATCCGCCCCACTTGGGCTCGGGCCAGATTGTGCCGGACCCGCGGTCCGCCACCGTGACCGGACCCAACGGGTCCAACCTGATGATCCTGTCGATCCTGACCATCAGCTCCAGCCGGACCGTCTGGTCCGGCTCCGCGATCGGCGAGCCCAGGGGCTCCAGCCCCTTGACCACGCAGACTCTGGAGACCGGCCGTCCGGTCCCGGCCTGATTCTGCGCGGGCCGCCTTGCGGGCCAGGGGCCGGGAGGCAAGGTCGGCTTCCACCGAGTCTCGCAGCAACTCCAACCCCACTCCGAAGACCTCGGCGGCCTCCTGTAGTACGTATTCGCGTCGCAACGGGTCGCCAATACCCGCGGCTGTGGTCAGAGCCTGGCGCAGGGCACGCTCGGTCACCTCACGGTCACCTCCGCGATCATCGGCCAGCGCCTTCAGCAGGGGAATGTAACCCTGAGCAGCACGCAATGTTTCGTGTACGACCTCGACTCCCTGCTCAGTGACCAGGTCCGCCGGGTCCTTCCCCGTGGGCAGGCGCACAATCCGCGGCTCCAGCCCACAACGCAAGGCCACATCCGCCGAACGAACCGCAGCCTTGAGTCCCGCCTTGTCTCCGTCGAAGACCAGCATTACCCGGGGTGCACCCCGCCGGATCAGTCTGGCCTGGTCCTCGGTGAAGGCTGTCCCACAGGTCGCAACCACGTTGGGAATGCCGGCCTGGACCAGCGCCAGCAGATCAAGATAGCCTTCCACCAGAATCGCGCACTTTTCCCGGGAAATCGGCATGCGGGAAGCATCGAAGCCATAAAGCAGCTTCCCCTTGGAAAAGTACGTGCTATCGGAGGAATTCAGGTACTTCGGTTCACCCTGATCGACCACCCTGCCACCGAAACCGGCGACCTGCCGGGAAATGTTCTTGACTGGAAATATAATCCGGTTGCGAAAATAGGCAAACGTGCCGCCGTCACGCTCGCTGCGCCGCAAAAGGTCGGCACGCAGGGCCAGATCCGGATCCACTCCTGAACTCTTGAGCTGGGACTCCAGCCAGCCTCCGGCCCCGGACGCCCAGCCCACATCGAAATCCCGCAGGACCTTCTCGCTGAAACCGCGATCGGTGAGGTAGGTCAGTCCGCCTCGGCCGATTCTCGGATCCCAGAACGCGTCTCGCCAAACGCCCATGGCTGCTTCGTTGGCCCGGTGAAATGCCCGTCGCTCGCCCTCGCTCTCGTCATCCTGCAACCATGACGACAGATCGATATCCAGCGGTCTGGCAAGAATTTCCACGGCTTCCGGAAAAGTGATGCCTTCTACTTCCATCAAGAATGAGATGACGTCGCCACCGGTGGCGCAACCGAAGCAGTGGTAGCGCTGCCGGGCAGGAGTGACAATGAAGCTGGGGGTTTTTTCCTTGTGGAAGGGACACAGACCCTTGTATACCGCCCCAGCCTGCTTGAGGCTGACGTGCTGACGGACGATCTCGACGATGTCGGTTTCGTCCTTCACGCGAGCAATGATGTCGGACGAAAAAGCTGGGGGCATCTGTGGTGACCTGGGTTTTTCGCCTAATCGATCCCAATCAGAACCGGCCAATCGAGGGAACTGACCAATATATCACCGAAGCCCAGGTCCATCAACCTTTTGGCGCAAGATTTCCAACAGTAAATCAAGACATTATTGAGCTAGATTCGGTCAATCGCCGGTCAAAAAGACGTGAGTTGCACCGCCGCCGCCGGCGCCAGCGCCCGCCTCACGGAAGGAAGCGACCCGCGGATCGGCTTTCAGGTGAGCGTGCAGGGCTTCCCGGAGGCGCCCGGTCCCGTAGCCGTGGATCACGTTCAACACCTCCAGGCCCGCAGGAATGGCCCGGTCGATGAGTCGATCCAAACGCTCCCAGGCTTCATCGCCGGTCTCCCCCCGCAGGTCGATCTCGGGCGATGTGGACGACGGTGTTCCTTCCCAGTTCCAGGAGCCTTCAGCAACCCGCCGGTTCTCCACCGACCCGTTCGCCGGCATCGATTTCCCTTGCTGCTCATTGCTGGCAGCCGGACCGAGATCCCTACCGTCGGGATCCATCAGGCGCACGGCGTCGAGACCGACGTTCAGGCGCAAACCATCGGCCAGGGCCGTGACCTTGCCCCCTCGCACTTCGACCACCGACCCGATCAGGCCCAGATGAGGAATGCGGATCCGCTGGCCGACGGAC
>Ga0070729_10006309_pt1 | contig 11722 bp, 7 predicted proteins | sample tdDd472_FD_66725 | JGI IMG/M metagenome (GOLD analysis project Ga0070729, IMG submission 66725) | Marine sediment microbial communities from the Atlantic coast under amendment with organic carbon and nitrate - tdDd47.2 | ecosystem: Environmental > Aquatic > Marine > Coastal > Sediment | place...
GGGCCACGTGCTCGACTGGTCCAACGAGCAAGCGGAGTACAAGCAGCTGGCGCGCCTGCTCGAGCGGGTCGCCGCCGAATACTCCGCGACCACCGGCGTCGAGAGCCCGCGGCTGGACCTCGAGTTCAAGAAGCTGCGCGAGAACGGCGCCGAGGTGTTCGTGGTCAAGCAGGTGCGCCCGCTCCCCGAGCGCGCCCCCGCCAGCCAGCAGATCTTCCTCGTGCAGCCCGCCGCCCAGCCGACCCTCACCGTGTTCCAGGGCGAGCAGGCCGACGCCTACGCCCTGCACCGGCTGAAGTGCGAGGTCCGCTTTGGCCTGCGCGGCACCGGCTTCGAGCTCGACGACCAGGCCTTCGCCCGCTCCTTCCTCGACGACGTGCGCTTCACGAGCGCGGTGGACGGCGAGCTGCGCACCCTGGAGGGCGACCCCGCCAGCTGGGCCGGAGCGAGCTACGCCTTCGACCCCCAGACCCGTCGCGCGCGCTTCAGCTGGGAGCGCCCCGCGCGGAACCCGGGGGTCACGACCTTGATCCTGGACATCCCCGCCTTCGACGCACGGAACACCTCGCCGGTGGTGCTCCTCGACGAAGTCCGGACCTCGGTCGAAGCGAGCTACCGCGACCCGGTGCCGACCTCGGTCTTCGGCAGCCCGACCACGACCCTCGACGCCGCCCGCCTCAGCCCGCTGCACACGGGCCCCCTGCCCCAGGGCGCCCGCGCCCAGGACATGCGCGTCGAGGCCGGCGGGCTGACCCTCAACGGCCAGGTCGTGTGGCCCCCCTACCCCGGCGGGATCATCGCCGGCTACACCGCGCCGCTCCTCGCCTGGGAGGGCCCGCTCCTGCTCGAGGGCCTGATCCCGGGAGAGACCCTCCGCTTCGAAGACCACTACTCGCGCACCTACCGCCCCGACCACCACAACTTCGGCCGCACCTTCGCCCTCGAGCCGGCCATCAGCCCGGCCATCGACGCCAGCGTCAAGGACCGCCTGCGCGCCCTCCGCGTGCGCAAGCTCTACCTCAACTCGCAGAACCAGGCCTTCGTCGAGGACTTCGACGGCAAGCTCGAGCCCTGGCCCCGCCCCGCGGGCCCGGCGGCTGCCGCGGAGGCGGCCCCCGCCCAACCCGCGACCCCCGGGATCGAGGGCGCGCTGGAGGACGGCTCCAAGTAGCACGAGCCTGCTCCAGCCGGATCGTTGCACCCTCTGGGGTCAGCTCGAGCCCAGGTGCGTCTCGCACGGCCTCGCCGTCGCCCTAACCCGTTCCACTGCAACGGGCACAGCGATTGCACGCTCCCTCGTCGAGTGACGAGTCGAGGGATCCTGATTCTGGCTGCGGTGGCCGTGAGCGCGTGCCCCGCCCTGGCCCAAACCGACGGGTTTGGTCCCCGCAGGGCTGGGCCCGGCGGGGAGGTCCGCAGCGGGTTCATTCCCGACATGCTCGTCCAGGAGGCGTTCAAGGAGCTCCGCGGCCTCGCCGAGACCCGCGCGTCCGAACGCCTGGCCGCCACCCGCGACCCCGCCGCGCGAGCCACCGCCGCGCGCAACCTGGCTCGACTCCAGGGCCTGAGCATTCACACCCTGGAGACCAACGACGTGGTCGCCGAGCGCGTCGGCAGCACGGTGAGGATCTCCCACGGCCTGCTGACCGAGATCTACACCCGCTCCATGAAGCTGATGGAGGCGGGGACCATCGACGCTGGGGGCCGGGGCATGTTCCAAATGCGCGTGCTCTCGCTGATCCTCGCCCACGAGGTCGCCCGGGCCGGGGGCCTGCGCGCGAGCCGCGCCGCCGACGCCGAGGCCCTGCGCCTGTTGAAGGGCTCGACCACGTTGCAGGGAATCACCGACCTCGAGCTGCGCGAGGCGGTGCGCGCCTTCGACCGGCCGACCGGCAGCGCCCGCGTCGACACCCTCTTCACCCGCATGCGCAACCTGTTCCGCTACGGCACGCCAGGGGGGCGGGTGAAGGCCCTCGAGCGCGCGTCCCGCTGCGAGCCCGACCCCCTCGCTCGCTTCCGCCGCGGCGACGGCACCGTGCGCTGGGGCCCGGCGCTCAAGGCCGGAGCCGTGCACGAAGCCAACGGCGCCTCCCGCTTCGTGATGGCCTTGTTCCTCAAGGAGCTGGCGGTGGTCGCGGCCACCGGCGACCGCCTGCGGATCGAGGAGTTCTTCGACGCGCTGCTGACCACCGACTTCTACGAGCGCTACGGGCTCTTCGTCGGGGGCGCGCGCCTGGGCGAAGTCGCCTACACGCGCTACCTGAAGCGCTACGTGAAGCCCAGCTTCGTCAGCGGCGTGCTCAAGACCCAGCTGACCCTCGCCGCCGGGCTCGCGCTGCCCATGATCGTCAACGGCGAGTTCTCCACGAAGACCCTCGCGATCTCGTTGACCTCCCTCGGGCTCTCGACCGCGGCGGTCCGCGGCGGTGTGCGCGGGATCTCCTGGGTCGTGGGCCTCGACAAGGCCAAGCAAACCGGAATGCTGGGCAAGGTCGGCGCGGGGGCCGGGCGCCTGGCGCGGCTCGGGGGATGGTTCTACGCCGCGGCCGAGCTGGGCGTGATCCTCTACGCCTCGGAGCAGCTCGATCGCCTCGCCCACGAGGTCCTCGACCTCCGCGCCGCGCGGGGCTCCCTCGCCGACGCGGGCCTGAGCTTCGTCGACGCCGCGCGCGACCCCGCCGCGACCCCCGGCTCGTTGGAGCAGGCCGCCGCGGACTACCGCGACGCCTGGACCGCCTACCGCAACTTCCTCTACCGCGAGCTGGACGCCGACGAGGCGCGGCTCGCCGCGAGGCTGAAGCGCTTCGGCGAGCGGGCCGCCGAGATCGCCGACCTGCGCTGCGCCGCCCTCGAGCGCGTGCGCGACTTCCCCCGGCTCTGCGAGCGCGTGATCGCCGAGCACGGTTCCCTCGAAGCCTACGCCGAAGCCAAGGTCGCCGACGGCGAGCGCGCTCTCGCGGAGGACGTCTCGACCGCGCTCGCCGTCTACGCGCGCGATCGGGCCGCGCACCTGCGCGAGGTCTACGAGGGCAAACGCCGGCCCGGGCCGCTGCTCGACGACCCCGTCGCGTTGCTGGCGCGCCCCGAGGGGGGCGACCTCATGAACCGAATCGGGCGGGGCCTGCGCCGCCGCGCGCTGCGCAACGCCCTCGAGCGCGCCTCGACGAACCGCCTCCAGACCTACGAGGACGAAGCCGAGGTCTTGCGCGCGGTGCAGGCGCTCCTGCCTCCCGAGCTGGGGCAGGTCCTCGACCGGCAACAGGCCAGCCTCGACGCGCTCGCCGCGGCCGACGCGAGGCTCTACCGCGGCGGCGGAGCCCTCGAGCCGGCTCCAGCGCGCACGGGTGCCGTCGACGCGCTGCGGAGCCAGTAGGCAGGCTCGGAGCGTCTCCGGCGCTTACGCAGGAGGCGGCTCCTCCGGCTCGGCCGGCTCCTCTGGGTTCTCGGCTGGCTCCTCTGGCTTCTCGGCTGGCTCCTCTGGCTTCTCGGCTGGGCAGCAGAGCGCCTTGAAGGCCTGTCGCGCCTCGTGGGAGCCGATCAGGGCGACCAGGTCTTCGGCTTGGAACTCCTGGTCCGGGCCAGGGTTCGCCAGCAGCTCTCCGCCGCGGAGGATCCCGACCACGGCCGCGCCGGTCGCGCGGCGGATGTGCAGCTCGCCAATGCTCTTTCCGATCAGCCGGCTCTGGTCGGGGAGCTTCGACCAGGCGAGGGCGAACTGCGACTCCGCGACGCGCAGCTGCGAGAGCACCTGCGGCGCGCCGCTCCGCTCCACGCCGGTGACCTCGCAGCGCAGCGCCTCCGTGACGCGTTGGACCTCGTTGACCGGCACCTCGAGGTGGAGCAGGGCCTGGCGGAGCATCTCCAGGCTCGCCTCGAACTCGGGCAGCACGACCTCGGAGATCTTCAGCCCGCGGAGGATCGGGAGGGACTCGAGGTCCGAGGCCCGGGCCACGATCTCGATGTCGGGGTTGGCGCGGCGGGCGTGCTCCGCGATCGCGCGGGTCGTGACCACCCCCGGCGTGGTGATCAAGAGCAAGCAAGCCGCCTCGACGTGCGCGGTCTCGAGCACGACCTCGTGGCTGGCGTCGCCGAAGATCACCGGGGTCCCTTCGGCGCGGCCCTGCTCCATGCGTCGGTGGTCGAGCTCGATCACCACGTAGCGGTGGCCCCGTCGGCCGAGCACCTTGGCCACGTGCGAGCCGACGCGCCCTCCCCCAGCGATCACCACGTGATCGCTCAGCCCTGCGTCCGGGAGGTTGACGGTGTCCAGCGGCTCGTGCTGGAACCACCGCTTGCGCAAGGCATACAGCCTGGCGGTCTGTCCCGAGAGCAGCGGGGTCAGGACCATGGTCAGCACCGCCGTGGAGAGCACGAGCGAGTAGAGCTCCTCGTCGATCGAGTCCGTGTCGAGCCCGACCTTGGCCAACACGAAGGAGAACTCGCCCACCTGGAACAGCCCCAGCCCGACGGCGAGCGGGATCACGTTGCGGTAGCGAAACACGTAGGCGACGGCGGCGAAGATCAGCCCCTTGCCGAGGCTGGTGGCGAACACCAGGAACGCGATGGTGGGCAGGTTGTCGAGGAGGAAGGCCGGGTCGAGGAGCATGCCGACCGAGGCGAAGAACAAGAGCCCGAACAGGTCGCGGACCGGGACGATATCGCTCAGCGCCTGGTGCCCGTAGTCCGACTCGCTGAGCACCATGCCGGCCACGAACGCCCCGAAGGCGAAGGAGAGCCCCAGGGAGTGCGTCAGCAGCCCGACCCCGAGGCCGATGGCCGTGATCGCGAGCACGAACAGCTCGCGCGAGCCGACGCGGGCGATCTTGGACATGGCGAAGGGCAGCAGCTTGGTGCCGAACACGACCGTGCTCCCGAGGAACGCCCCGGCCTTGAGGGTCGCGAAGCCGAGCGCCGGGAGCCCGACGGCGGGGTCGTTCAGCTGAGGCAGGATCACCATCAGCGGCACGACGGCCAGGTCTTGCACGATCAGCATCCCGACCATGACCTTGCTCGAGAGGGTCCCCAGGTAGCCCTGGTTCATCAGCGTCTTGAGGATCACCATCGTGCTCGAGAGGGCGATCAGCGCCCCCAGCCAGAGGGCTGGTTTCCACTCCCAGCCCAGCAACTTGCCGATCCCGAACCCGAGGGCAATCGTCAGGCTCAGCTGAATCGGCGTCCCCAAGAGCGCCACCGAACGGACCGGCTTGAGGTCCTTGAGCGAGAACTCGAGCCCCAGCGCGAACAGGAGGAGCGCGACTCCGATCTCGGCCAGGAGCTCGATCTCGTGCACGCTGGAGACGGTCACCCCGCCGGTGTGCGGCCCGAGGAGGATCCCGACCAGGATATAGCCCAGGATCAACGGCTGACCCAGGCGCTGCATCGCCAGCCCCGCGAAGAAGGCGGCGACGACGAGCAGCACGATGTCACCGGCAATGCCCATTGGCCTCTCGCTCCCCCACCTGCCGTGAGCACCAGCCCCGTCAGGGCGAGGATTCTTACACACGAGGCAAACGCGTCGATCGCCCGCGTGGAGAAGACCGCGCAGCCCTGGCGCCACCCGGTCACTGAAGCCGGGCGAAGGCAGGCTTCGCCCCTACCCGAAACTGCCACGGCCAGGCAGTCGTCGGACGGCGCGGCGTTGCGCCCCCTAGCTCAGGCGGCGGGCCGCGCCGCCGTCCGGGTGAGCAGGGAGCGGCAGAGCCCGAAGCAGGTCAACGTCCAGGCGGCGAGGGCCACGACCACGAACACCCGCGGGACCACGAGCAGGAACGGGAGCGCCAGCGCGCGGGAGAGCTCGAAGGAGCACACCGCGTACATGCCCAGGGGGAACACCGCCCCCCAGTAGCGTGGGTCGTAGCGGAGGGGATACCGGCGGTAGAGGTGACGCCAGGCGCCGAGGACGAGCAGCAGCGGAATCCACCAGGTGGCCGCCGACCAGAACAGGAGCGTGAACCCGCGCAAGAAGGGGGGCAGGCTCTGCAGCAGGGAGGAGCCGGGGGCCGCGGCGATCAGCTGGCAGCCAGCGACGGTCGAGATCGCCATGGCGCCCATGTTGATCCAGTAGGGCGGCTGGAGGTCTTCCGGGGTCATGGGCACGAAGGTCCAGCGGTAGACGACGAGGGAGCTCAGCCACCCGTAGAGCAGCCCCCCGCTGAGCCAGGTTCCGAGGGCGAAGAACAGCAGCAGCTCGGCGTGCTCCGGCCAGCGCGCGGCGAGCAGGCAGCTCGACGACGAGACCGCCTGGGTCGCGACCACGGCGACCAGCCAGCCTCCGTTGAGGCCCTCGCCGAGGTCGGGCTTGGAGCGCTTGACCGTCAGCGCCGTGAACACGGTGTAGGTCAGCACCAGCCACAGCAGGGTCCCGAGCGCCCACAGCGCCGTGGCCAGCCGAGGGAGCGGCTGCACGAGCATGCACTGCACCGCGAGGACGCAGGTCCCGGCGGGCCAGGTGAAGAAGCCCACCCCCCGGGAGTGGTCGCTGAGGTCAGCGACGAACGCCCGCGGGAAGCGGAGCGCGCGCCGGGCCATCAGCACCCACAGCACGCAGAAGAAGACCCCGTTGAGCCCGAGCAAGCCCAGCGCCAGCGCCTCGAGCTGCATGTGCTCGCAGGCGATCGAGACGATCCCGGTCGCCATCACGAGCGCGAAGTAGGCGGGACGTGGATCCCGACCCTCGGCCGGTGGGGGGGGCTCAGTCTGCGCAGGCACGCCGGGGATCATAGCCGAGCCTGGGAGGCACTCCGCGCCCAACCGACGGGCTGTCCCGAGTCGGACAGAATTCAGACACCCGGCCCCCTCCTGAACCCGTTTACGTCACGGCAGCGCCGGGGAGGCGGTGGTGCTAAGGCCATGCCTACACAGGGGTTGGTGTGGCAGCCAGCGCTCCTTGGGTCCCTGCGACGCGGCGCCCGAGAGGGCGCGCGTCATGGGGTACGTCGCTTGCGTCACGCATGGCGAGAACTGGAGACACCCATGAAACACCCCCTCCCCTGGCTAGCCCTCTCGCTGGCCGCATTCCTCCCCGCCGCCGCAGCCCAGGACTACGACCCCACCGACTACGACGAGTACGAGTGCGTGCGCATGGAGATCGAGGCGCTCTCGATCGAGGCCCAGCTCCTCGACGGGCGCGTGATCCTCAGCCGCAACGAGAGCCCGGAGGCGTGCTTCAAGTACCTCCGCCACGTGGGCGAGGAGGGTCGCACGACCCCTTCGGTCAGCTGCAGCACCTACCTCAGCGCCGAGACGCTGAAGGCGCTACGGATCGCGACCAAGCGGGCCGACGCCAGCGGGTTCAGCTCGGAGCGCTCGACGGTCACGCTCTTCCAGCAGCTCCCCGACACGTTCCACTACCTCGACCCCTCCGACGCCCAGGTGCGCAAGCTGACGGACCTCCTCGGCGAGATTGCCCAGACGCTGAAGTTCCCCGACGTGCGGGAGGTGGCGCTCACCGACGGGCCGACCCTGGACGAGGGCTACGCTTCGATCGGCTTCGACGGCTCCGGGCTCCAGCTGGCCTACACCCAAAACGGACTTCGACACCCGGTCGGCCGCCACGACGTCGACGCGACCCTCCGCGGGCAGCTCGCGGCCGACTTCGCCGAGGCCACGCAGAACGGCGGCACCCCGGCCGCGCCGGCCAAGAACTACGCCCCCGGGACCCCGCTGCGCGCGCTGCAGTTCGTCGGCCCCGAGCGGACCTTGACCTACCGGTTCTCGAACCCCTCCGAGCTCCCCGGCGATCACCTGCGCCGGCTCGTCTGGCGCCTGGCCGCAAAGTTCGAGAAGCACCCCGTGATCCAGACGACCCGCATGGGCCACGCCAAGGACGGGCAGGTGATCGACGACGAGCACGGGTGCGTGCTCGCCGTGATGGAGCCCCTCCGCAGCCTGATGCTCAAGCTGGAGGACAACCTGGTGATGGTTCAGGTCGCCGCCGAGAAGGACGTCCCCGGGGGCGCGGTGCTCTACCTGCTCGCCGGACCGCGAGACAGCAAGTGGGAGTTTGGTGACGTGTTCGTCGTGCCCACCCAGGGCCTCGGCCCCGAGCCATACACGACCCTCGCCTTGCCCCGCTCGATCTTCCCCCCCAACCTGGTCGTCAACCCGCCGAGCTACGACCTGCTCGACTGGGAGTTTGGCCAGGCGAACATGAGCTGGACCCCGGAGCGCGCGGAGACCGTGCTCAAGCCGGTGACGTCGACCCCGAAGGCGGGCATGTCAGGCGCGCTGGGCTGGTGAGGCGAGACGGCCTCGGGGGTGGAGTCGGCCTTCGCTCCCGAGGTGCCTGCCCGGAGCGCGTCAGCGGAGGACCGGGAGCCCCCCCACCAGCCCCCGGGTCGCCCCGCCCTTCCCCTGGGTCGCCCCGCCGTTCCGCGTCGTCTGGGCCGGCGGGTCGAACGCCCTGGGGTCCGTGTCCAGCACCCGCTCGGGCAAGACCCCTCCCTGCTGGGTGTGGCCGTGTCTGTAGGTGACGCGCTGCCGCCCGTTCTCGTCGAGGGCCTCGGAGATCCACACCTCCGCTCCCGCGGGGACCACCGTCCCGTCCTCGAAGCTGGCGTCCTCGGTGACCCGCGCGCGAACCCCGCTGAGGAACAGGTCGGTCGGGTTTCCTTGCTCGTCGTGGAGCGCGAAGAACTCTGCGTGGACCTGCTGGCGCGTGAACTGGGCGAGGAAGGCCTCACGCTCCTGGCGCGTGCTCGGGTGGTAGCCGGAGGCCGTGCCGTCGGCGAAGAACGAGCGCGTGTGCAGGCGCAGGGTGCCGAGCTCGCTCTTGACCCGGGTTCCCTTCGGCGAGACCTGCACCTCGAACTCCATGGACTTCATGGAGCTGACTTGGGAGGGGATCAGGGAGCCGTCGGCCTGGGCCTTCGCGAACCGACTCCGCCGGTCGTCGTAGACCCCCAGCTTCACCGGCTCGACCTTCACGTAGGTCCCGCTGGGCACCTTGGCCAGCTGGTGGAGCACGCGCTTGCTGAGGGTGTAGAGCCCCTCCACGTGCTTGAGGGGGACGACCTCGCCTGACGCCTTCAGCCGCACCCCGATCTCGTCGCCGTTGCGGACGAGGGTCCCCTCGAGGGCCAGGGCGGGGACGAGGGGCGTGGCCAACACGGCGAGGATCGCCAAGCAGAGTCTGTGCATTGGGGGTCTCTTCTCTTCCAGCCCTCGGAGTGCAACTCCTGGCCCTGCTCCTAAGCACAAGCAGGAGCGTCGATTCCGTTCCAGCTCGGTCGCAGATCCTCGCCTGGGTCCAGATTGGACGGATTGCCGCCCGCTCGACTACTCGACGCGGAACCGACCCAGCACCGGGCGAGCTGGAGCGGATCTGCGATCGCGCCCGCCACTCCGTGAGAACTCTGTCCTCGTGTGGACCAATGCGCCGTCCTGAGGGACGGGGTCGCGTTTCATGGTCGAGGCGCGGTGGATTGCCACCCGTCGAGACCTTCCCGACCCACGACCCAGAGAGAGACCCCATGGCTATCGAACACCCCGCCCTGCCCTACGCCCTCGACGCGCTCGCCCCGCACATTTCGCGGGAGACCCTCGAGCTGCACCACGGCAAGCACCACGCCGGCTACGTGCGGAAGCTCAACGCGGCGATCGAGGGTACGCCCCACGCCGGGAAGGACCTCGAGACCCTGATCGCCGAGGGCGTGGCCTTCAACGCCGCCGCCCAGACCTGGAACCACGGCTTCTACTGGAACAGCATGCGCCCCGGCGGCGGCGGCGCACCCAGCGGCAGGATCGCGGCGGCGATCGACGCCAGCTTCGGCAGCTTCGCCAGCTTCCGCGAGGCGTTCAGCGGCGTAGCGGCCGGGCACTTCGCCTCGGGCTGGGCCTGGTTGGCCCGCGACGCCGCGGGCCAGCTCGAGGTCGTCGAGACCCACGACGCCGGGACCCTGGCCGGCAACGACGCACTCACCCCGCTCCTGGTGTGCGACGTGTGGGAGCACGCCTACTACGTCGACTACCGCAACGCCCGCGGGGCCTACCTCGAGGCCTGGTGGAACCTGGTCAACTGGGACTTCGCCAACGCGAACCTCGGCTGAGTTCGACGCGCCCTAATACGTGCAGCGGGTCGCGCGGGGCGAGACCCGCCTCACGTCCTCACTCAGCTCGCGGTGGGGCTCGAGGTCCGTGAAGCTCGGGCTGCAGAGCACGTGGCCGTCGTGGGTCACGGTGAAGCTGGGGGCCGTGCCGTCGTCGGCGAGGGGGCGGGCAACGGCCACGTAGCAGAGGCCCTCGGCGTCGGCGAAGGTCGCCCAGCAGCGGCCCAGGTGCCTGGGGTCGCCGACCTCGATCCGGTAGCCGTGCAGGGTCCCGCGATCGGCGAGGGCTCCGTCCATGTACCACCACAAGTCCCGCAGCTTGCGCGCGTAGCGGAATCGCCCGCGGTTCGCCAAGGGACTCCGGCCGTGGAGCCAATGCTGGTACTGGGCGCGGGCGACCTCCTGCAACGCGTCGACGACCTGGTGCTCGCGCCAGGCCTCGCAGGCGTGGGGCCGCTCGCACGCGGCGCCCAGGTGCCGAGTCACGGCCTCGGCGCGCGTCTCGGGCCCGAGGGTCGCGGCCAGCGGGAGCAGCGCGACCCCCAGCGCATACAGCCCGACGCGCCTGCGGACGCCGACGCGACGGGTGGACCACCAACGGCTGAACGTGTTCATGTTCACCTCCGCCCCCCGCAGTGCACGCGGGGTGCCGCGGCGTAAGCGGCGCGCGCGGCTCCCGGCCGGGTCGTGGCTTACCCAGCCGGGTCCGAGCGGGTGCCGCTCGTGGGCGGGCGCTCGACTGCCAGGGATTGTGAACCCGCCCGGCGCCGTCCACCCTGCTCTGCATGAGCCTCGAGCCCACCGAGCCCGCCGCTGCCCTAGCCCGGCTACGCCTCCGCCGCGTGGCGGGCTGGACCCGGCGGCACCCGCTCCGCTCGCTGGGGCTGGTGCTCAGCGCGGGCTTCGTGACCCTCAACGCGTTGGCCTTCGCCCACGCCGGCGCCATGACGACCTTCGCGCCCGCGGGGGAGTCGACGGCCAGGCCCGAGGCGCTCTCGCTGGGCGGGCGCGCCTCGGCGTTGGTGTTCGGCGTCCGGGTCCGCCGCCCCGTCAACCACCGCACGCCAGCCGCGGCGGGCTTGCCCTTCAGCACCGAGGTCTTGGACGCCCGGGGCTCCGAGGTCGAGGTGTGGCTCGTGCCCCACGAGGCGAGCCGCGGCGTGGTCGTGCTCTGCCACGGCTACGCGGCGAGCAAGGCCTCGCTGATTCCGGTGGCCGAGGAGTTCTACGCCCGCGGTTACTCCTGCCTGCTCGTCGACTTTCGCGGCAGCGGCGGCTCCGCGGGGTCGACCACGAGCCTCGGATACCATGAGGCCGCGGACGTGGCCGCCGCCGTTCACCGCGCCGACGAGCTCGCCGGTCCGGGCCAGCCCGTGATCGTGTTCGGCACGTCCATGGGCGCGGCGGCCGTCCTCCGCGCGATCCACACCGAGTCGATCGCGCCCAGCGCGCTGATCCTCGAGGCCCCCTACAACCGCCTGCTCGACACCGTGCGCAACCGGTTCCGACTGTTGGGCGTCCCGAGCTTCCCCAGCGCCGAGCTGCTCGTGTTCTGGGGCGGGGTCCGCGGCGGGATCGACGGGTTCGCCCACGACCCCGCCGACTACGCGGCCTCGGTGACCTGCCCGACGCTGATCCTCCACGGCGACCAGGACCAGCGGGTCTCCGTGACCGAG
>Ga0070729_10006313_pt1 | contig 11720 bp, 11 predicted proteins | sample tdDd472_FD_66725 | JGI IMG/M metagenome (GOLD analysis project Ga0070729, IMG submission 66725) | Marine sediment microbial communities from the Atlantic coast under amendment with organic carbon and nitrate - tdDd47.2 | ecosystem: Environmental > Aquatic > Marine > Coastal > Sediment | place...
CTACAAGAAACGCTCGATCGGCAAGACGCTGGTCGCCCGTTCGCTGGCCGCCGCGACGGATAATGGCCACCGGCTGGTTATGCTGGTTGGCGATCATCCCTATTACGGACCGCTGGGCTTCGACCGGGTGCCGTTTGGAAAGATCCAACTGCCCGGCCCGGTCGACCCGGCCCGGCTTCTGCTCGCCGAACTCGTCCCAGGCGCGGCGCAGAGCGCAACCGGCATGGCCGGAAGCGCGGTCCCGGCTCAGGAACCGGATGTCACGTCCGCTTCGGTTTCGAAGGTCGCGACCGGACGCGTGCCGGTTTCGACAGGTTGAAGGCGACGGCGGCGCGCACCAGCTCGGTCAGCGCCGCTTCGTCGATGGCGTCGCCCTCGCGAAAATCGATGGCCCGCCGGGTGTTGCCCTCGAGGCTCGAATTGAACAGGCCGGCCGGGTCTTCCAGGGCGGCGCCCTTGGCGAAGGTCATCTTGACGACCGCCTTGTAGGTTTCGCCGGTGCAGAGGATGCCGGCGCGCGACCAGACCGGAACGCCGCGCCATTTCCACTCCTCGACGATTTCGGGATTGGCGGCCAGAACCATGGTTCGGAGTTCGGCGAGCAAAGCGCCGCGCCAGTCGCCCAACTCCGCGATACGTCTGTCGATCCGCTCGGATGCGGAAATTTCGTCGTCCCCGCTCGTCATTCCGCCGCCCGCCGGCCCCGCCGCGCCGCATAGGGAAGCGCGAACAGGTAGAGGCCCGTGAGAAGCAGCGGGATCAGCGGCACCAGCGCCAGGAATCCGACCCAGAGGATCTGGCTCCCCGTGAACATGACGGCGATATTGGCGATGACGGCGAGGGTGAAGGCGATGGACAGCCATCGGTGGATCTGCCTGATCCAGGCGTTCGCGTTCATGGGAAGCCTCCTGTTACGCGTGCTTATTGAATTTCACGGAGACGAGCTATTCGAGGCGTGCCGCCACCTCGTCGAGGGCGGCGAGGAAGCGCGGCCAGGCGGCCTGCGCACCCCGGTAATAGGACTTTTGATCCGGCCGGAAGCCCTCCTGCTCCATGCGCAGCAGGGTGCCGGTATCGGTGGGCGTCAGGGTCCAGGTGACGGTGCTCCTGAGGTCCTTTGTATCCCAGGAATAGGACAGCGAGCGGTTCGGCTCGACCGTCTCGACCCGGCAATCGACCGCGCCCCAATCGGCGACGAGGCCGAAGCCGTGGCCGACCACGGGGCGAAAATCGCCGCTCTTCATCAGCCATTCGCCGATCAGATACGGTTCTGTCAGCGCCCGCCAGATTTTTTCCGGCGGATGACGCATCTCCCGCTCGACGACGATCGAGATGCTTTCGTCCGGGGACCCGTTCATTGATCCATCCCGTCGAGCAGGTCTTCCAGCGCGTCGAAGCGGTTTTCCCAGAATCGGGTCATCTCGGCGGCCCAGTCGATCAGCGGCGCCAGCGCGACCGGACGGGCACTGTAATGCGTCTGGCGGCCCTCATGGCGGTCGCTGACCAGCCCGGCCTGCTTGAGGAGCCGCAGGTGCTTGGAGACCGCCGGCTGCGAAACGCCGGATTCTTGCGTGAGCGCCCCGACGGTCAGCTCGCCATCGGCGCACAGGCGCTCGAAGATCGCCCGCCGAGTCGGATCGGACAGGGTCTTGAACAGGATGTCGGACGGCTGGGGAATCATGATCCATAACTTTCCGGTTATTGTTTTTCTAATAACCGAGAGGTTATGGGATTGTCAAGCGGGCGGATTCACGGCGCGAGGAAATCTTGAACCTGCCAGCTTTACTTTGAATTTTCATGGGTAGCCGGCAAGTCCTTGGCCGGAATCGACAGGCAATTCATAACTGAATGGCTATGTGTTGGATGACTGTGTCCCAATCCATGCCCGGGAACTGGCAAATTCGGTCCGCGGTTATTGCCGAAGGGTAATTTTCTCCGTAATATCAACAAGTTCCGTCATCCCCGACCCGATCGGGGATCCACGCTTTTCCGCTTGTTCAGAGCCCGAGGGACCACCGCGTAAGCTGAACAAGCGGAGAGGCGTGGATGCCCATCTTCATGGGCATGACGGAGGGTGTTGTGAGAGTGGCCGAACTCTCCGGGTCAGAGTTCCTCGGCGACTTTCGGCCCGCCTCGCGGCCCTAACGGCCCTCGCGATACCACATGGCCGAGACCAGGCCGAGCAGCAGGGCGAGACCGATCAGCCCGGAGAACAGCGGGATCAGCGTCAGGCCCTTGAGCTCGTAGGCGTCGGTGCGGCGCAGGCCGAGCCAGCCGTTGCCGTGGTAGCGGTCGACATTCCTGAGCGGAACGATGCGCGGATCGGCCGCCCGGCCGTCGTCGTCGGTGACCCGGCGAACGGTGCCGCCCGTCGCCGACGCGATCGAGGCGAGCTTCGTCGTTGTCGACAGCACGTCGGAATATTCACGCGGATTGGGCGGGCCGACATGGGCGAGCGCGGTGAACTTGCCGTCGCCAACCGAATGCAGGCCGATCTCCGTCGCCTCGACCCTGGCCCGCCACAGGCCCGGCTCAGCCTCCTCCAGTTCGATCGTCTTTTTCTCGCCCGAGGGCAGCGTCATCTCGACCGGCGCCACCTCCTTGCCGAGCGTCTGCCGCTCGACGATCAGCGAGCGGTCCTTGGAGCTCAGCCGCAGGGTCTCCTCCTCGAGGTCGGTCTCGCCCATCAGCCAGTGGGAAATGCGCCTCAAAAGGCTCACATGCGGGCCGCCGCCTTCGTAGCCTCGGGCCCAGAGCCATGCATGATCGGAAAGCAGCAGCGCGATGCGGCCCTTGCCGATGCGGTTGAGCAGCAGCAGCGGCTTGTCGTCGGCGCCGGACATCACCGTCTGCCCCTTGGGGCGCTCGATATCGATCAGGCGGAACCAGCGGCTCCAGTGCGGCGGATCGAACCGGGAGCCGGGCAGGCCGCGGGTGACCGGGTGGCGGGTGCCGAGATCGGTGACCTTGGCGTGGTAGGGCTTCTCGATCACCTCGCCGGTCGGCTCGGCCGGCAGCACCACCGCCAGCGGCGACTGGTAGAGGCTGCCCGGATCGGCGTAGTCCGGTCCCGCCGCCACCATCACCGCACCGCCGTCGCGCACATAGCGGGCGATGTTGTCGAAATAGAGCGAGGGCAGCACGCTGCGCCGCCGGTAGCGGTCGAAGATGATCAGGTCGAACTGGTCGATCTTCACCGAGAACAGCTCGCGGGTCGGGAACGCGATCAGCGACAATTCGTTGATCGGGGTGGCGTCCTGCTTCTCCGGCGGCCTGAGGATGGTGAAATGCACGAGATCGACCGAGGCGTCGGACTTCAGCAGGTTGCGCCAGGTGCGCTCGCCGGCATGCGGCTCGCCCGAGACCAGCAGCACCCGCAGGTTCTCGCGGATGCCCTCGATGGTGGCGACCGCCCGGTTGTTGACCGCGGTCAACTCGTCCTCGGCCACCTCGATGGAGAATTCGACGATGTTCTTGCCGCCCTGCTCGATCATCACCGGGATGTCGGTGACGGCGCCGATGCGGGCCGGCAGGCGGTTCGTTTCCCGACCGTTGCGCAGCACGCGGAGGGTCACCTGACCCCCGGCTTCCGGGCCACGGCCGCTGGTGCTCTCGACGATCCTGAGCTTGACCGTCTGCGGCTTGCCGACAAGGCCGAATTTCGGCGCCCGCTCGATGACGATGCGGCGGTCGCGCTCGCGCTCGTTGCCGGTGATGAGCGCGTGGATCGGCGCGGGGAACGGATAGGTCTTCGGCACCGCCGGAATGTCGTGGATCTGGCCGTCGGTGATCAGGACCGCGCCGGCGATGCGGTCTGGCGGCACATCGGAAAGCGTGTCGGTCAGGCTGGTGAAGATGCGGGTGCCGCCGTCGCCGATCACCTGGCGGCCGCGGCCGGCCTCGACCACGCGCACCTCGATATTGTCGAATTTTTCGAGCCGCTCCTTGAGTGCCTTCAGCGTCGCCTCGGTCTGCTGCTTGCGGTCGCCGAAATCCTGGCTCTGGCTGCGGTCGACCACCAGGGCGACGACGCTCGACAGCGGCTCGCGCTGTTCCTGCTGCAGGGTCGGATCGGCGAGCGCGCCGAGGACGGCGACGAAGGCGAGAAGCCGGAAGATCGCCCCGGGCATGCGCCGCCAGAGGAAGACCGCGCACATCAGCGCGGCGACCACCGCCAGCGCGATCAGCACCGGCACCGGCAGCATCGGATCGAAGACGAGGTTCCAGGTCATTTAGGGCCCACTACTCCTAACTACTGTCCCAAACGCTCGATGATCGCCTTCATATGCACCTGGTCGGCCTTGTAATTGCCGGTCAGCACATACATGACGATGTTCACCCCCACCCGATAAGCCATCTCCCGCTGGCGCATGTCGGCGGGCACCGTGGGGAAGGCGTAGCTGTCGTCGTCTCGGATCGCCCAGGCGCCGGCCATGTCGTTGGCGGTGATCAGGATCGGCGAGACACCGTCGCCGGCCCTCACCGGCCGCCCGGCCTGCTTCTTGCGTGTGTTGACCTGGACCCAGAGCGGACTGCCGGTCCAGCGGCCGGGAAAATCGCTCAGGATGAAGAAAGACTTGGTCAGCACGTGATCTTCGGGCACCGGTTCGAGCGGCGGAATGTCGAGCCCGTGCAGGATGCGGCGCAGCATCAGCGTCGCCGGCGAGGCGGAGGCGGCCGAGGTGCCCGGCAGGGTCAGGCCCTGGTCGCGGGTGTCGAACAGGATGCTGCCGCCATTGCGCAAGAAGGCGTCGACGCGGGACATGGCGCGGGCCGAGGGCACCGTCGCCTTGGCGTCCACCGGCCAGTAGAGCAGCGAGAAGAAGGCCAGTTCGTCCTGGTCGAGATCGATGCCGATCGGCTCGGCCGGCTCCAGCGCCGTGCGGCGGGTCAGTTCGCGGGTGAGGCCGCGCAGGCCCATGCGGGAGATATCGTCGACCTCGTTGTCGCCGGTCAGCACGAAGCCGATATGGGTCTGCCTCGTGGCGCGTAGCGCGAACTCGGTCGCCGGATCGGACTTTCCGGCCGTTGCCTGGGCGTTCGCCGGCGTCCCGTCGAGGGCGAGGAGCGCGAGGCCGGAAGCCATGGCGACCATGAGGCCCGCGGCAGTGCCGCGCAGCCGCGGCGGCAGGCGGATGGCGCCGCCGAGTACCAGCACGATGACCGCGTCGGCGAACAGCAGGATCAGCGCCAGGATGAACAGCCAGTGGCGCAGGTCCTCCGGTCCGGCAAGATTGATCACGGCGCGGGTCGCGACACCGTCGAGCGCGGCGAGGTCGAGGGCGGCGATGCTTTGGCCGGCGGAGAGCAGGTTGAGGGCGCGAAAGCCGTCATTGGTGCCGTAAAGGCCGGGCGGATGGTCGCGGCCGGCACGGGTCTCATCGAAGCCGGAGACGGGTATCGGCTGCGCGGTGCTCGCCGGCTGCGAGAAGCGACCGCGACCGTCGAGCAGCCTGAGCGGCGGCAGCAGCACCTCGGCGGAGGACGCGGTCTCCTCGCCGCCGGTCTTCGCCTTGGCGGTGGAGAAGGCGACGATGCGGCGGAGCATCTCGACGAAGGTTCCCGAGATCGGCAGATTCGACCAGGTGGTATCGGCGGTGACGTGGAACAGGACGATCCAGCCCTGCCCGCGCTTCACCGCGGTGACCAGCGGCGTGCCGTCGGCGAGGCTCGCCCAGGTGCGCTCGGGCAGGTCGGAATCCGGTTCGGCCAGCACCTGGCGGGTGACGGTGACCTCGGAGGGGACCGCCAGACCGGCGAAGGGGCTAGCGTCGGCGAAGCCGGCGAGGGTCTGCGGTTCCTCCCAGGTGAGGCTGCCGCCGAGCGTGCGGCCGCCGGTCCTCAGCTTGACCGGGATCAGGCCGTCGGAGGACGCGGCGAGCCGCGGGCCGGCGAAGCGCAGCAGCACCCCGCCTTTGGCGATCCACTCCTCCATCGCCTCGGTGGCGCCCGTATCGAGGCGGCCGATATCGGCGAGGACGATGACGGAGACCTGCTCCTTGACCATCTGCATCGCGGCAAGCCCGACTTCCGGGTTGCTCGGCCGGACGATATCCGCAAAGGGCTCGAGCGCGCGGCCGATATAGTGCAGCGGCGACAGGAGCGGCTGGGCGAGATCGCTCGAGGCGCCGGACAGGAGGCCGACCGTGCGCCGGCGCCAGCGTTCGTCGATGAGCTGCACGCCGCCGGCGGTGTCGCCGCCGACGATCTCGAGCCGGACGATGTCGTTGCGCAGCCGCGAGGGCAGGTCGATCACCGCCTCGGCCGCGCCCTTGCCGGCCTCGAAGCTGAAATCGGTGCGGCCGACCTCGCGGGCCTTGATGTCGAGCGCCCGGACGGTGCCTCCGGCAATGCCGGCCTCGGGCAGGCGCAGGACGGAGACCTTGAGGCCGTCGGAGGCGTTCTCGAGCCCTGCCAACGCAGCGGGAGCGAGCCCGCCGGTGGTGTAGACGACGATCTCCGCCGACCCGCGCAAGGCCGCGAGACCTTCCGAAAACGCCTTGCCGGTGGCATGGTCGAGCGGCTCGGCGAGCCAGACGATGGTGCCCGGCGCGACCTCGGCAGCCGCCTTCTTCAGGCCGTCGAGAAGCTCGCCGCGCTCGGCGGCCCAGGGCCGGGCCTCGAGCCCGCGCAATTGCCTGATCGCCTCGCCGGGCGCCGCCGCCGCGAAGGCCTGGCCGCCGCCATCGGCGGTGGCGGCGAGGACGACGGGCCGGGACTCCGCTTCCGCCTGGCCGATCAGCCGCTCGGCGGTCTTCACCCGCGCCTCCCAGGACGGCGTGGCGCTCCAGCCGTTGTCGATCAGTACCCATAGCGGGCCACTGCCGCCCGACAGCACCGGATCGGGCCGCCAGACGGGGCCGGCCAGCGCGATGATCAGGAACGCCGCCAGCAGCAGACGCAACAGGGTCAGCCACCACGGGCTCTTCGATGGCGTCTCCTCGCGGCGGGCGAGTTCGGCGAGCAGCCGCGTCGGCGGGAAGGCGACCCGCTGCGGCCGCGGCGGGGTGAGCCGCAACAGCCACCAGATCACCGGCAGCAGCGCCAGCGCCCACAGGATCATGGGCGCGGTGAAACCGATTTGCGCAAGGCCCATCATAGGCCGGAGCCTCCGTAGCTCGCGCCCCCCGATGAACCCGTATCGGCCATCGCCCGCTGGCCGAGCGGCAGGCCGCCGAGGCGGTTGTGCAGCAACAGCAGCGGTTCGTTGGCCGGCCGATCGGTATGATGCAGGATGAAGGTCCAGTCGAGCCGCCGGCAGATCTCGCGGATCGAATCGCGATGGGCGGCGAGGCGGGTGCGGTAGCCCTCGCCCCAGGCCTCGGCGCGGCCGGACACCAGCTTCAGGCCCGATTCGGGATCGCGGAACTCGACCCGGCCGGAGAACGGAAACGTCTCCTCGACCGGATCGAGGATCTGCACAAGATGCACCGTTGCGCCGGTCTCCGCCAGCCGGTCGAGAAACGCCGACACGTCGGAGAACGGATCGAGGAAATCGCCGAACAGGATGACGTCGGAGAACCGCCGGACCTGGGTGAGCTGCGGCTCGGTGGCGAGCTTGTCGTCATGGATCAGGGCGTTGGTCAACTGTTCCGCGATGCGGCGATCGGCGACCGGCAGGGTGAGGCCGGGGATACCGACCCGTTCGCCGCTGCGGCCGAGCAGGTCGGCGAGCGCCAGCAGCAGCACGGCTGCGCGCTCGATCTTCGGCGTCTCCGACAGCTTCGAGCGGAAACCCATGGAGCGCGAGCGGTCGGCCCAGAGCCAGACCGTATGCGCCGCCTCCCATTCCTTCTCGCGGACATAGAGATGCTCGTCGCGGGCCGAACGGCGCCAGTCGATGCGCTTGGCCGGCTCGCCGGCGCCGAAGGAACGGAACTGCCAGAAAGTCTCGCCCGGCCCGGCCCGGCGCCGGCCGTGCCAGCCTGCGGTGACCGTGTTGGCGATGGTCCGCGCCTCGGCCAGCAGATCGGGCATCCGCGCGGCGAGATCCTTCGCCAGGTGGAGCGAAGCCGGTATCAGATCCTCGGGCGCGGCGACGTCCGGTTCGGCCATGCGATCAACCGATCTTCGACTTCAGGCGGCCGATCACCTCGACCACGGAATGGCCCTCGGCGCGGGCGGCGAAGGTCAGCGCCATGCGGTGCTTGAGCACCGGCTCGGCGAGATGCAGCACGTCGTCGACCGAGGGCGCCAGGCGGCCGTCGATCAGGGCGCGGGCGCGGACGGTCAGCATCAGCGCCTGACTGGCGCGCGGTCCGGGTCCCCAGGCGATCAGGGCGGACTCGCCGGCCTCCTCGGCGTCGGGGCGGGCCGAGCGGACCAGTTCGAGGATCGCCTCGACCACCGCTTCGCCCACCGGCAGTTTGCGCACCAGCGCCTGGATCGACATCACCTCGTCGACGCTGAGCACGGAAGCGGCCGCCTCCTCGCGGCTGGCGGTGGTCTCGATCAGGATGCGGCGCTCGGACTCGCGGTCGGGATAGTGGACGTCGATCTGCATCAGGAAGCGGTCGAGCTGGGCTTCGGGCAGCGGATAGGTGCCTTCCTGCTCGAGCGGATTCTGGGTGGCGAGCACGTGGAAGGGCATCGGCAGGTCGTGGCGCTGGCCGGCGATGGTGACGTGATGCTCCTGCATCGCCTGCAGCAACGCCGACTGAGTGCGCGGGCTGGCGCGGTTGATCTCGTCGGCCATCAGCAGCTGGGTGAAGACCGGGCCCTGGATGAAGCGGAAGCTGCGGCCGCCGTCCGGCGCCTGGTCGAGCACCTCGGAGCCGAGAATGTCCGAGGGCATCAGGTCGGGGGTGAACTGGATGCGGCGTTCGGACAGGCCGAGCACGATGCCCATGGTCTCGACCAGCTTGGTCTTGGCGAGGCCCGGCACGCCGACCAGCAGGCCGTGGCCGCCGGACAGCACGGTCATCAGGGCACGGTCGACGACCTCGGGCTGGCCGAAAATGACGTCGCCGACGGCGTCGCGCGCCGCCTGGATCCGGGTCAGCGCCTTCTCCGCCTCGGCGACGATCTTCGGCGTCTCGTCCTCGCCGACCTTGTCCATCACACTCATGAGTCTCTCCTTCACGCCCCCACCGACCTTTCGCCCAATCGTCGGTTCCGATATTCGGACAGTTTGGCCGCGCGGGCAATCCACGCATCCCGTGTTGCCGCAATTCTCCGGTCCCGTGTCGTGGGAACCGGCATGATTTGCCACCGACACCGCCTGGGAGACCGGCATTCGGGGCGGGATGTCCCTGGTAGGGGAGATTAGCGGGATCGGCGGGGGTGTCACCAGAATTCGAAACCGGCCCGGGAGCCGGGAAAACCGGCATTTCCGCGCCCACGGACCGGTGCCCGCGCCGAGCTTGTGGCCGGATTGCGGCGGGTTCCGCCGTATTTCCGGTGTAAAGCGCCCGGACCGTGCGGAAAAGGCGGCCAACGCTGAGCCCGCGGGACGGCGACGCCTTCACAATGAAGTGAGCTTCTGCGATACCGGAGAGGCGGAACGACGAAGAGAGGCGAAACGGTGACCGAGACCGGCGAAATACCGCCGACCGAGCCGTCCGGCGGCAGTCCGGGCGAGATCGAGGGCGGCCTCGAGGCGCTGATCCGCCGCGCCGGCGAACACGGGCGCGGCCCGGCTCCCGTCGACACGTGGGACCCGGACTTCCGCGGCGATATCGACATGCGGATCGCTTCGGACGGCACCTGGTTCTACATGGGCACGAAGATCGAGCGCGAGGCGCTGGTGCGGCTGTTCTCGACCGTCTTGAGGAAGGATTCCGACGGCAAGCACTATCTGGTCACGCCGGTCGAGCGGCTCGGCATCGTCGTCGACGACGCGCCGTTCGTGGCGGTCGAGATGCATGCTTCGGGCGAGGGCCGCGAGCAGGTGCTGACGCTGAGGACCAATGTCGGCGAGGTGATCGAGGCGGGGCCGGAGCACCCGTTGCGCTTCGAGGACGAGGAAGGCACCGGCGGGCTGAAGCCCTATATACACGTGCGCGGCCGGCTGGAGGCGCTGCTGCTGCGGCCGCTGCTCTACGAACTCGCCGAATTCGGCGTCGACGAGGAATTCGACGGCACGCGCTGGTTCGGGGTATGGAGCAACGGCGTGTTCTACAAGGCGATTCCGTCGGACGAACTGGAGCGATTGGCGAAGTGAGCGAGGTCGAGGAACCCGACCGACCGGACGAAAAGCCTGCGACAGAAGGCTTCTCGGCGGCGGCCTTCCGCGCCCGGGCGCGACCGCTTCTAAGGCCCGAGGCGCCGCGCTACCATGAGCCGCCCGGCGGTGGCGACCATGCGCTCGACAAGGGGCCGCCGCTGGTCGAGACAGACACGCCGCGCGAGGCGGCGGTGCTGATCCCGGTGGTCGATCGCGGCGACGAGGCCACGGTGCTGCTGACGGTGAGGACCGACCACCTGCCCAGCCATGCGGGCCAGATCGCGTTTCCCGGCGGCAAGATCGATGACACCGATGAGGGCGCCGTCGCAGCGGCCTTGCGCGAGGCGGACGAGGAGATCGGCCTCGGCGCCGGCTGGATCGAACCGATCGGCTTCCTCGACGCCTATATCTCGACCACCGGCTTCCGGATCATCCCGGTGGTCTCGGTGGTGCGGCCCGGCTTCACCCTCACCGTCAACGAGGGCGAGGTCGCCGACGTTTTCGAGGTGCCGCTCGGGTTCCTGATGGATGCCGCCAACCATCGCCAGGAATCCGCGATCCTGCGCGGCAGCCGCCGTATCTTCCTGGCGATGCCCTACGGCGAACGCTATATCTGGGGCGTGACCGCCGGCATCCTCAAACAGCTCTACGAAACCGTGTACCGATGAGACAGAGCGTTACCGAAACCCGGCTGCCGGACCTCGAAAGCTTTCACCGGCCGGGCCTCGCGGACGTCATCGAGGCGATCGCCACCGGCGACGAGGAGGCGCGGCTGGTCGGCGGAACGGTGCGCAACGCGCTGCTCGGCGTGCCGGTCATCGATATCGACATCGCCACCACCGCGCGGCCAGAGGTGGTGCGGGACCGCTGCGAGGCGGCGGGGATGAAGGTGGTGCCGACGGGCATCGAGCACGGCACCGTGACGGTGGTCAGCCAGGGCGAGGGCTACGAGGTCACCACCCTGCGCGAGGACGTGGAAACCCATGGCCGCCACGCCACGGTGCGCTTCGGGCGCGACTGGCACCGGGACGCGGAGCGGCGCGACTTCACCATGAACGCGCTCTACGCCGATCTCGACGGCACCGTCTACGATCCCGTCGGCGGGATCGAGGACTGCCTCGCCCGGCGGGTGCGCTTCATCGGCCGGGCCGAGGACCGCATCCGCGAGGATTTCCTGCGCATCCTGCGCTTCTTCCGCTTTCACGCCGCCTACGGGGCGGACGATTTCGACCGGGAGGGGCTCGACGCGGCGATCCGGCTGCGCGACGAGCTCAGGCAATTGTCGAAGGAACGCATCGGCCACGAGATGTCGCGGCTGGTGATGGCGCCACGGGCGGCGGAGACGCTGGAGACGATGTCCGACAGCGGCTTCGGCTCACCGATCGTCGGCGGGCTGTTGCAGCACGCGCTGTTTTCGCGGCTGATCGCGATTTGCGAGTGGCTCGACCGACCGGCGGACCTTGCCGTGCGGCTGGCGACGCTGGCCGGCCCGCTGAGCGAGGATATGAAACGCGTCGCCGAACGGCTGAAGCTTGCCAACCGCCACGCCGACCGC
>Ga0070729_10006315_pt1 | contig 11719 bp, 5 predicted proteins | sample tdDd472_FD_66725 | JGI IMG/M metagenome (GOLD analysis project Ga0070729, IMG submission 66725) | Marine sediment microbial communities from the Atlantic coast under amendment with organic carbon and nitrate - tdDd47.2 | ecosystem: Environmental > Aquatic > Marine > Coastal > Sediment | place...
ACAAGGACAGCTTTTTATCATATAATGAGAAGGATTATTTTTTCTTTTTACCCAAAGTAATTTCTTTTTCTACTTTAACTTCCTCATCGTAGTAATACATGGTGGCTAAGTTGTCTTGCTCTCCTTCACCGTAGCTTATCCAAAAAGTTCTATTTGGCTTCACGATTTTAACCACACCACTAACCGGATATCGAAATGAGCTATAACGGTAAAGTGGTTCAATAATAGTTCTTGAATAACTCCATTTTTTTGAATTGGAGCCACTTACTTCACCGGTAATTGAATATTCATTGTCTTTCCACTCCTTGGTATCAGCACCGACAACCATTTCTCTTTCTTTTCTAACTTTTCTTTTTCTCCAGAAGTGATCGGCATCGGTAGCTTTTAAATTAACCACCCACTTAAATATAAAGTTGCCATTATCATTTAAGCCCATATTGGTGTATACTTTTGAACCAACAATGTTTAGGTCATTAAAATAAAATTTCTTAAACGAAACAGCACGAGTCGAACCGTTCTTACGATAAGGTTTAGTCTTTTTAATAATAACTTTCCCTCTCAGTAATACATCTTCTCTTCTTCGAACATCAAGCTCAATATTTTCGGGGCCATAATCTATCGTAATAATTCTTGGCCACTTCGAATCAGCATTTGGATACTCTACAGTTCTTATCGGGTAGGTTACTTCATCTGATGATGATTTAAGCTGGCTTGCAGTAGGAAATAAGGATTCGATATCACCTGCTGTAACGCTTTCAATTTGGCCTGAGATTAAATCTTCAATTTCACCCATCTCTGTATCTTCCAAAAGAATAGCCTCAGGGTTCATTTCAACAATGTTTTGGTCAATAATTTCCTGTTCAGAACAAGAAGTGCTTATTGCCATAAGCGTAACAATTGCAATGGTAACGAAAGATACAGATCTTTTCATAACTAACTATTTAAGGGATTAACATGTATTCTGAATAATAGGGTTGCCTAAAGATAATTATTATCAAGAAAGATTACTTGATATATTTATTGCATTAGTCCCATTAGATATGAAAAGGCTATTGATACTCACAAAAAAGTCCGGTACTACCGGACTTTAAAGTATATAACTATTGATACGATTCTTATTCACGATCGAAGTCAACCAACTTTCCATTTGGAACGATCTTAAACGCATAAGCGTGATCGCAGGGTTTAGATTCAGGGTAATGTAACACTAAACCAGCGTCAGTACGTTCCCATTTAATGTCTTCATCTACACCAAGCATGGTAATTTCTTTAATTCCCTTTGTGGCAAATTTCTCATTTTTAGCAAGATCTTTTAACGTAATTGTACCGCCTTCATTCCAGCCTGTAACAATAGCATATACCGCCGAGTTATCTTTCTTACGTGTATACCTTATTTCTTTATCCTGTATGCGTCGGAAATCCCACCATACCAATTCTTTTTCTGGTTTTATCTGTACAATTTGAGCTTCTCCTTCGCCGTGTGTGCGCCATTTACGAGTGGCAAAAATTGCTTCTCCGCTAATGTCCATCCACTCACCAATGCCTTTCATTATTTTTTGTTCTGTCTCAGAGATTGAACCATCACCCTTAGGAGTTAAGGATAGTAGGTAAACACCGCCACGACTGGTTACATCTATAATGGTGCGGATATGAAAATCTTCGTGGTCGCGGTACTTTTTATCATTAACCCATGACCATGGGTAGCTAATGGCGCGGTCAATCATCCAGTAGCCTTTAGGATTAGGCTCCATATCTCGGCCTCCTTCGTAGCAACGTATACCTACACCAGAAGGGAAATTCCAAACGCCTGAACCTGGTAACTTGTTGCAGATTAGCTTATCTTCTCCTTTATTGTAATGTTTTTGAAATAGGTTAATAACGCGTTCTTGTGGTAACATTCCTTTAATCATGGCACCCGATAAACCATCAAACCATAACACATCTGGATCGTACTGGTCAACCACTTCATTCACTTTATCAAACCACTCGTCACCAAAATTTTCCATTGCTTCGGTATAATCATTACGATAGAAGTCGGCAAATTCAGGATTGAAGAGATCCCAATTTGATTTTTGGTAATCGGTGTAATCATCGTAGTTTTTACGATCTATGGCATAACCATATGTACGGGCATGGTGAAAGGTGGCAATCAACTTCATATCCTGCTTACGCATAGCCTTGGCTATATCACCATAAATATCCTTTTTAGGACCCATGTTTTTGGCATTCCATCGGGTAGCTTTACTGTCCCATAAACAAAACCCATCGTGGTGAACTACGCAGATGCCACCAAATTTGGCACCTGAGTTTTTCATGATACCTGCCCACTCATCAGCATTGAATTTTGGCGCAGTAAACAAGGGTACTAAATCAGCATATCCTACTTCGGCAATCTTACCGTATTTATTACGGTGATATTCTTTCACGCCTTTTTTGTCATCTTTGTCGTGAACCATATATAATTCATTCACATAGTCGGGGCCACCATGCGCTGGCACTGAATAAACACCCCAGTGCGTGTAAACACCATATTTGGCATCTATCATCCATTCCGGTATTTCCTTTGTTCGCAGATCTCCCCATTTAGGAGAGTATTCTACATCCCAGTCTTTACCTCCCGTAGGAAAGGGAAGATTGTCTAAATCCAGCTCTTGTGCATTGTTGGGTAATGCCAGTGTTAATAATAATACTATGAATAATGCTTTAATTGTTTTCATGTGTTTATAATTTACTTTCATTTGCCATATGGAACTCTCAGGTAAATTTTAATAATGCACCTGTGTGCAATTTATAATTATAATTTACATGTTCGTTTCATCTGATTTAAGTTATAATTGTCATTTATTTCTGCACTTCAAAATGACTAAAAACATATAAGAGGCAGGTTTCTATTTGTTATTATCGGGTTTCATTAAATTAATTATGACCCAATAGCTGACTGAGACCTTACCTGGTTTTTTGTGTATAGTGCTGATTTATAATCTGGTAATTCGTTCAGTCCATTTGGCGTTATTATGAAATACCCCTACAAGCTGGTAAATGCCTGGTGCCAGTTTTGAAACATTGATTGAGTTACCTGGATGTTGTTTCGACATGACTAATGAGCCGCTAAGCGAATATATATTGATCATTTTCACCGTTTCTTGACTTTGTATGTTTAGTTTTTTAGATACCGGATTAGGATAGGTATAGCTTTCGCCGGATGCAAGATTGTCAAATAAACCATTAGCGACTTCGCCAACTTTAATGTTGACAATAACAATAGGCGAGTCATAATCATCTGCTTTAATGGATACAGGTACTGTTAATATGCCCTCAAAATCATAATCTGGTGTAATAATCTCATCCGTATATGAATAATTGTCGCCTGGGTGTACTATTATTTCCCAGTCTAGTGGAGCATCTTCGCACATTGGCCATGGGTAGCTATCACCATTATACGGAACTTCAATATTAAGGTCGTTATATGTAAAGGCATACACTTCATCTTTTTCAATAGCGATTTCTTTGTTGTCAATAATAGTTGGGTCACCAATTTTGTCTTTAATTGCTCCAAATCCCATTTTGAAGTTGTCCAACCAAAAATCACCATCAGTATCGTACCTCCAATCTCCATCCGCATTCAACGTGAAATGAAGGATTTCAAGGTATTTCCATTCTTTATTTGTGCTATATTTACTGTCCCAGTTATCTATCATTGGTGTAAGATTGATAAGGGCCTTTTTATATTCACCGCTAGCTGGTGTTAAAGTTGCTTTTGACACACTTCTTGCGGATTTTGCATTACCAGCCCCAACCACCTGGGTATTCCACGTGAAATCGCTACTTCGTTTTGGTGTTAAGTATTCAAAACTTACAAAAGGATAATCTCTTATCTTTATTTCAGCTTTGGCTGTCATACCATTACTATTCCACACATTAGCTCCATCAGCAACTGCGTCTTGCATAATTATTAACTGATCTGATAAGAGGTGAATTTCACCCAAGAAACCGTCACCAGTATTCCAAGGTACTGAATTATAATCTTCCGAACCATTAGGTGTGGGGAAGGTATAGGACTTAGAAGTTGGCATTTCGCATTCGATATAAGCTTGTCCATTGGGGCGAAACGACCATGTGTCGCCGGTTTGCCATCCATCTTTCGTTAAACAATCGACTCTCCAGTAATAGGTTTGTGATGGATCTAATTCTCCAGGATCATATATGTTGTTTTGTTGAGTGGCTACCAAATTGAGATTGCCTTCTGATGTTCCAAAATAAACACGGTTATTTGAAGATTGATAAGCGGGTAACCACATTAAATCGGCATTTGTCTGCGCTGTTTGAGTCATATTAGGAGGGATAGGAGTCGAAGCCAAAGGCTGCATGCGGCCTGCAATCCAATAATTATCAGCATCAGCTTCATATGCCCCAATATCAGGTGCATCACCTACTTTAAATTCAGTTGTAAAGTCAGGTATCTGTGCGTTAGTTGTAGCAAATGTCTCTGCAGGAATGTCTATTCCCTGATCAATAACTAAATCGCTCTTAGGGCGGAAATCTAAATTGTACGGATCTCTTAATACTTTAAAAATATTATTTTCTGTTGGATTGGCCAGCCAATTGTGATCCACAATACCCGGAACAGGATCAGTAAATTGGTCACCACTTCTTTCGCCTGACCAATCTTCCATTATGTTGTTTCGTGAGATTGTTTTGGTGTTGGCATGTTCGTGTTCGGTGGATGCTAATATCTTAGCTCCTGTAGCACTGTTGTTAAAAGCAACATTACAATACATGCGATGGTCATCGCCTTTAATCATATAGCCTAATGGGTTGTTCCAAACCACATTACGAACAAATGTTCCCTGTATCATTTTTGCATTTTCTATACCATTGGCGTAGGGACTTGTATCTTCAGGTCCATCAAAACGCAACCCGGCTTTAACGGAGTTGAAAATCCAGTTTTGTGTTGATATGGAACCAATCTGTCCGCCGTTAGCCACCTGAAAAGCCACACCGTCATCCTGTATATAGCCCCATTGGGATAGTTTATTTAAGGCATTGTATGGGAAGTTAGCCGATTTGGTAGCAGCTGAGGCACCTCCTTTTTCAAACGTATTGCGGATAAAGGCAGTGTAGTAACCACCCCGATAATCTACACCAATACTGCCTCCTCTGGTGCCTGAAATATCTATGTGGTGGAAATGGTTATTAAAAATAGTATCCTTAATCCCACGACTCATATGAAAAGCCATGCCATCGGTGTAAGCCACTTCGTTGTTAATAAACAGGTTACCAGTTGGTGGATCTGATTCCGGATTATCCTTATTAGGCTTGGACTCTAATACCATTTTTGTATGAGCAATTTCATCAATATCATCCAGAATACGTTTAGAATATGAGGCATAATTAAAAACGCAGTCTTCCACCTTTGAGAATTTAATTTCTGTAAATACTACCGTTGTCGCAAAAAAGTTAAGCCCTTTGATATATACGTATTCCGAGTTATTAACTTCAAAAGCATAGCTCTGGGTCTTACCTTCAATCAACGATTCATTAGGGTTCGAGCCATCTGCAGGTATAATATATACCTTCTTTTCATTTTTATTGTAGTACCATTCGCCCGGAACGTCTAATAGGTCAAGTCCGTTTTCAAAAAAGAAATAGGCATGTCCCCGGTTTTTATGAACAACACCAACCTCTTTGTCATTGAGTCCGTCAAGTACTTTCTGAAGCAGTTGATATTTGAATGCATTGGTGCCTGGTATATGATCGTAAATAACACCGGCGTATGACTCCATTGAGTTCACATTTAATACAGCTACTTTGCCATTGAAATCAATTCCCGTGGTGGCCATATTCTGATGTCCATCTTCCGTTAGCCAACCAATCTTTGTGCCATCGGCTTGCTTTACAAAGCCCGACTCCTCTTTAATGGCTTTACACCACGATTCATGGCGATCCCACCAGTTGGAGTTATCAAAATCTTCAAAGGGATGGTCGGCATTGGGCCAACGCGCATTGATCATCATTCGGCCATCAACAAAAAGCTGCCAGATATCTTCCGGCACATCAGAAACATAAATGCCAGATCCGGCCTGAGTCTCTGTCCATTTGTAATTAAAACGTTCAACACCTTCAAAAAGAACAGTTCCTTTTTCATTGGCAGTGATTACTAATGGGTTTGTCTTTGTCCGTTTCAGGTTATTAATAATAACGTTTTCGTAATAGGTGCCAGGTAGTAGGAATATGGTATCAGGATTGGTGGTCAATGCTATTGTAACAGTTGCAAAAGGTGATGGTTTGCTTCCGTCATTATTGTTTGAACCACTTGTTGAAACATATACGTTTTGAGCCATTGATAACGATGGTAGCAAAAATATCACGATGAAGATGTAGATTCTTTTCATACGATTTCTTTCATTTTATTTCTTCTGACTAGAAATACAAAAATGAAAGATTTGATTTAATATGATATATCATTAAATATTATTGATGTGTCAAGTATTTAATTGGGAATCTTTAGGACCTTTTTGTTGTTACAAATATTACATTTAAATGTGATATTTGTGAGATACATAATTCTATAAATAATAGTAAACTAATAATTAGGATTAAACTAATCATAATTGATATCTTGGGATTGATTATCTTTACATTTACTGTTTTTGTTTAGGATTTTATGGTAATATAAGAACGCAAGTAAAATATCATGAGTGAGAATCTCACAAACGAAGATGGTAAAAGTTGGCAAGAGAACTGAATGCTGTTAGGCATGTGTTGGTCTGTGAAAAAAAGGTGAAACTAAATAAATTATAATATTTTAAAGATTACATGATTAAAGGAATTGGTATTCTGATAGGTTTATGCTTGTCGATTGGCTTATGTGCTCAACAATATGTTTTTACAAGGCTGGAATCGAATGAAGGAATGGCAATGGTGCGTAGTATTCATCGTGATCATGAAGGATTTTTATGGATAGGTAATGACGGGCTGGGTCTGATGCGCTATGATGGTTATAATACAGATCGTTATGTGAGTGATGTCCTAGGTGAGACAAGTATCAGTAGTGATCGAATCATGGTGATCTTTGAAGATTCACGTTTTAACTTGTGGATTGGAACACGCGATGGTCTCAATCTTTATCAAGCAGAAACAGAGTCCTTCAAAAGCTACCATGAAATTGAAGGTGATTCCAGTTCTTTAGGAGGTAGCTATATAAATGATGTATTTGAAGATAGCGATGGGCGATTATGGATCGGAACCAGTAAAGGATTATGCTTATACGATTATGAATCTGATAGTTTTCGCACATATAGAATTTCTGCTGACAAGCCTTTAAAAAACAGAATCAATTCGATAGCCCAGGATAGTAAGGGATTGTTGTGGGTAACAACGCCATTTGATGGGATATATAGTTTTGGAGGCCCATATAAAGGTTTCCTACATTATCCAGATGGAGTGATACAAAAGGCTTCAAATCTTTATAAAAAGCTGTTTATTGATAGTGAAGGAGCTTTTTGGATCGGAGCAAGAGGGGCTGGCCTATTGCAATTTGACAAGAAGACCGGAGGTTTCAGTGTGTTTAAACCAGCTAGTGATAGTCAAGGAATTAATGGAAGTACAATCATGGATATCTGTGAATTGGATAACCGCTTCTTATTAGTTGGTGTTGATCAGGGGGGGATAAACAAAGTTGATCGACAGAATAATTCAGTTGAATACTTAAATAGACTTGGTGATAGCAAACTTTCTTCAACCGGTATTTATAGTTTTTTTAAGGATGATGAAAACATTCTTTGGGTCGGTACTTCACGTGGAGGGATTTTATATAGTAACCCATACCGAAACCGATTTCATACTTATCATGAACCTCAATTTTTTGGAGATATTTCAATCACCAATATTAATGCTTTGGTGCATGATATTGTTGGTTGTTTTTGTGAAATGGCAGATGGTACTATTTGGATTGGAACAGATGGGGGTGGGCTTAGTATTTTTAATCCTATAACATCTGAGTTTAATAATATCATTACCGGAGAACAAAATGAACAAGGATTAATTTCGAATACAATCAGGAGTATACAGGAAGATAAGGAAGGCAATGTATGGATTGTAACATGGGGTAATGGGATTTGTAAGTATGATCGTCAATCGGAAAAGTTTATTTGTGACTCACAGAGTGATACCAGGATTAAAAAGTTAAGTTCATCTATATGTTGGTCGTTATATATAGATAAAAAAGATCGCTTTTGGGTGGGTTATGCCGATGGAAAGGTAAAAATGCTTGATAGAGATGGTCGTTTAAGCCATTTAAGTACGGATAGCCTAAAGGAAAGAAATAATGATCCATTGGTTTATGAATCAGAAAGTGGGGAAATTTATGTGACCAATAAGAATGGAGTTTATCGTTTTGATGAAGAGTCATCAGAATTAATGCAACTTATTCAGGTGCCCTTTGCTAATGCTATGGTAATTGATGATGATGGTATTATTTGGGTTGGAACTTCAAAGCTTGGTGTAATTGCTTATAATGGTGAAGGACAGGAAGTCTATAGAATATCTACACAAAATGGGCTATCTGATAATTTCGTTTGTGGACTATTGAGAGGAAAAAAAGATGAGTTGTGGATATCTACTAATAACGGTCTAAATCATTATGATATAAAACAAGATAAATTTACAGTTTATAGAGAAGTGGATGGTTTGCAAGGCAATCAGTTCTTTTTTCAGGCCTGTACTAGAGGCTCAAATGGTGATCTGTATTTTGGTGGTACACGAGGCTTTACTTATTTCAATCCCGATGAAATTATATCAAACACCATTGTGCCAAAAGTTGTTTTTCGTGACTTGATTATCGATGGAGAGTATATTGATTTTAAAAATTCAAAAATCTTAAATAGTAAACATTTAAGATTTAATGAAGAACTTAAATTAAGTTGGCGACACACTATACTAACGCTTTCGTTTAATGCTATAAATGTTACTTATCCGCAAAAGGTCAGATACCAATATCGGCTATTAGGTTTGGACGATAATTGGGTTGAAACGGATGCTTTTAACTCTTCAGCAACATTTACTAATCTAAAACCAGGTGACTATATCTTTGAAGTAAAAGCTGCCAATAGTGATAGTGTTTGGAATAATGATGTACAAAGATTAAAGTTATTTATACCACCACCATTTTTCAAGAGATCCTGGTTTATTCTTCTTTTTGTTGTTGTAATAGTAGTGATATTATTGCTTTATATTAAAAAGAGAGAGGCCATGCTTATGCGTGATAAGCAGATATTAAAGCAGTCTGTTAGTGATAGAACAAAGGTGATAGAAGATCAGAAAGAAGAATTGTTATCGCAAAATGAGGAGTTAGAGAAGCATCGCTTTCACTTGGAAGAGATGGTGAAAAAGAGAACCCTTGAATTGATAACAGCCAAAGAATTGGCAGAACAAGCGGATCGACTTAAGTCCTCTTTTTTGGCAAATATGTCACATGAGATAAGAACCCCTATGAATGCCATTATTGGCTTTTCAACCTTGCTAAATGACACGCAATTGACTGATGGAGAAACCAAAGAATATATAAAGGTGATTAATACCAATGCCGATGCCTTACTTCATCTCATCGAGGATATTCTCGATATATCAAAAATTGAAGCTAATCAATTGAATGTGATTAATAAACCATTTAATTTAAATGAGTTACTTTCTTCTTGTTTTTCTTCATTTAAAATGCGAAGTAGCAATGGTAAAGTTGAATATGTTTTTGATAATCAGGTTGAAGACAAGAATTTAATTATTTGTTCGGATGAATTCAGAGTGAGACAGATAATAAATAACTTATTGAGTAATGCTGTTAAATTCACCGAAAGGGGTTCAATAACTTTAAAGGCTGCGATGCAGGATAAGCACCTTATTATTTCTGTAATAGATACCGGCAAAGGTTTTGGAGAAGAGGAAGCAAAGCTAATTTTCAATCAATTTGTTAAGCTTCAACAGCACGAACAATTATTAAAACGGGGAGTAGGGCTTGGTTTGGCGATAAGTAAGCGATTGGCACATCTTCTAGGATGTGAATTAACTGTTGAGTCAATTGAAGGAGAAGGTTCTGATTTTAAATTGCAAATTCCTATTGGTTGATTTTTTATGATGTTTATGTGTTTTTTGTAAAACGCATGGTGCACTTTTGTTCGTGGGCTTCAACATTTTTGTGTCCAATGACATTGTTAAAGGTATTCGTTAATTGCTATTAATTATCGATCAGATGTCGAAAGGTAATCTGCAAGTTGAGGTGCAACAGGATCGGAAAGATGTGATTGGGAGTATATTTGGTGCTTTATCCAGAACACTACGTAAGTTCTTAAGCGTTATTGGAGGGGTGCATCATATTTCGAAGCAAGTGGCGAGAGGAAGTATCCAAATTGAGCAGTCGTCAGAAGTAGTTGCCGAAGGAGCTAACCAACAGGCCGTATCATCCGAAGAAATTTCATCAACCATGGAGGAGATGGTGGTTACAATTTCTCAGAACTCGTTGAATGCAAAAGACTCAGAAATAATTATTGAAAAGGCTTTCCAAGAAGTAAGCTCTGCAAGTGAAACAGCCAACGAAACAGCCGAAAAGATTCAAATGATTGCTGACAAAACAAATGTCATTAAGGATATTGCAATTCAAACAAACTTATTAGCATTAAATGCTGCTGTAGAGGCTTCAAGAGCAGGTGAGTTTGGGCGGGGATTTGCTGTTGTAGCTGCCGAAGTAAGAAAACTGGCCAATAGAAGTCAGCAGGCATCAGATGATATCTCAAAGCTGACAAGTAATGGTGTTGAGCTCTCTGAACAACTGGGGACACAATTACAAGAGCTAGTGCCCGAAATGGAGAAGACGGTTAATCTAGTAAAAGAGATTAGTGTTGCCAGTGCAGAACAGAGCTCTGGAGCGGAGCAGGTGAATCTCTCAATTCAACATTTGTCTAAAGTAATAGCCAGTAATTCATCAGCATCATCAGACATGGTTTCGAATACTAGCAAATTAAAGCAGTTAGCTGAAGAAATGGAGAATTCAATTAAATTCTTCAATATTTAATGTTAATATGTCAGTATGACTTAATGTTTTTTATATCCTCAACCCTCAACTGTAGATTGGATTAGGATTAGCTTGCATTCCTTGAGGAATGTTAATCAAGTAGAGCAGTTATACCATTTTAACCATAAAAGTTGACTTATTTGTATACTGGCTTTGTTTTTCAGTACTTATTTGCTTCGAAATCATTTGTCCTAAGTATTTGTTATAGCAAGCCATCTTTGTTACACAGATTACATTACGGAAAATCTGCCCAAACGAATTCTTTGTCATCCTCACAAATGGTATAAGCAATTAGTTTATCGACTGATGTTCAAATGTAGTAGTTCATTATCAGTCATTCTATATTGAGTTTCTTAATTAACTTCCATAACTTTAGATAACTCAATCGTTATAAGAGCGAAAAGAACCTGTTATACCAAATGTATAACAAAATGAGCTGTAAGCCATTTTGCTTATTGCAATGGTAAATGCCGATGTATCAATAGGTTCATTGTAAGAATAAGTCTCGTTTCATTGAATAAACGGTATTACCACAAAAATATTCCTTATGGATACGACAGTGCGATCAGATAAACTGGCTCGTCAAATGCGGCAAAAGGTATATGCGTATTTACTAGAGACAAGAGCCTGGAAATACCGATCCTTTTTATGGTATTT
>Ga0070729_10006316_pt1 | contig 11717 bp, 8 predicted proteins | sample tdDd472_FD_66725 | JGI IMG/M metagenome (GOLD analysis project Ga0070729, IMG submission 66725) | Marine sediment microbial communities from the Atlantic coast under amendment with organic carbon and nitrate - tdDd47.2 | ecosystem: Environmental > Aquatic > Marine > Coastal > Sediment | place...
GAACGAAGGCCGGGAGCATTGGCAAACCTGGGGTCCAGGGGATCATCCCCTGGCCGCCGGAGGCATGGATTTTACAGGAGATTTTCTGCCAGATAGTCGATGGATTCGAAGCAGGGGGCGGCTTTGAACACTTCCAGGGAGAGGGTATGGGTGTAGGTGGAAAGGAAAGGGAGGAGCCGGTCGAAGATAACAGGAGTCATGAGTGGAAGGGCGCGATGGTCTTTGCCGTTTGCCACGCCGTGGAGGTGCACCATGCGGCAAATGGGGGCAAAGCGTTCGATGGTCTCTTCGATGGGGAGTCCGAAGTGGACAAGGTGTCCGAGATCCAGACAGACACTGAACCCCAGGGTTTCAAGGGTGTCGGCCAGGGGAAGGAGATCGTAGTCCAGGGTCTCCACGGTGATTCGGGCCGGGTCCATGATCTCTGATAGGCCTGCCAGGCTCTCTTGCGCAACCTCAGTCCAGGAATCGGGGTGGGTCCCTTCCGGGCGTTCCAGGTGGATGGTGTGTGTGACAGGAGAAAAGGGTGCGGTCAGATCGAAGAGTCGTTTGTGGGCATCCAGGGCCCGCTGCCTCTCTTCAAGGTGTTCGGAGGCGAGGTTGTCGTCGGAGGGCATGTGGATGTTGTAGGAAAGTTCGTGCCGTTTTTGAAGTTCCAGGAGCGTATCCCACTCCCCCTTTTCTGGAAGACAGGAGGCCTTTCCCTCAAAGAAGAGAAGCTCCACCCCGTCCACAAAGGGGGCCACCCGCGCCACATTCTCTGCATACCCGGCCGGGTAAAGCCAGGAGGGCACTGAAAGGGAAAAGGGAAACATCCCTTTGTAATTCGTGTTGAGCACCGACGCCATCAGGCTCGTTTTCCTTCACCGGGGCAATGGCCATCCTGCCCCTTTCTTTCACGTTTCACCGCATACATCGAACTGTCCGCATATCGAATCAAATCGCTTGCTGTTACTGCGTCTTCGGGAAAAAGAGCCACCCCCACACTGCCTGACACATAATCTATGACCTTGCCGCCCACCGTGTAAGGCTTGGCGAGGATCCCGGCCACCTTGCGGATAACCGCATCCACGTCACAAACCCCGTCATTATCAAGGACCACGGCGAACTCATCCCCGCCGATCCGTGCTATGCAGTCGCTCTGACGAAGATTTTCCAAAAACCTCCGGGTAATCTCTTGGAGGACTTTATCGCCCGCCTCATGCCCCAGGGTGTCGTTGACCTCTTTGAACCGATCCATATCAACATAAAGAAGTCCCACCTGACCGCCATAACGTTTGGCACGCGTGATATCGTTCTCCAGGCGTTCGTAAAATCCCTTGCGGTTTTTCAACCCGGTGAGGGGATCATGGTAGGCCATGTAGATGAGCTCTTCTTCGTAGCGTTTTCTCGCCTCCACATCCCGAACAATGGTACGGTAACCGACTCGCTCACCGGAGGCATTTCGAATCAGTGAGACGGACACCCCGATATGACGCCCGCACCCATCCTTTCGAATGATGGGGTAGTCGAATTCGGCCATCTCCTCGCTCCCTTCAATAAGGTCACTGAAGGCGGTAAGAACCTGCTCACGACGTTCCTCGGCAATAAATTGACCCCGGTGCATCCCCACGATCTCTGCAGTGGTGTACCCGCTGATCTCGCACATGGCAGCATTCACAAAGGTGACATAGCCATTCCGGTCTACCTCGCAGTAGCCCTCTTTCATATTCTCCACGATGGCCCGATACTTCTCTTCACTGGACCTCAGGGCCTCTTCGGCCTGACGGCGCTGGACCACCTCATGCTCCAGCTCGTAGCTGCGGATTTCCGCTTCGGCCGCCATCTGGTTGGCGGTGAAGATGGCCCGTTCCAACTCCCGGTTGGACGATTCAAGCTCCTCCCCCTTCTCCACCACCTTTTCATTCTGAATCTCCGACTCACGGATTTTGTCAGAGATGGCCCGCCGCATCCTGTTGATGCTGTGGGAGAGGGAGACCAGTTCGGAGCTCCCGGTAAACTCGACCCCTTCATCGAGATTGCCTTCGGCAATCTTCTCCGAGACATCCCTTAACACCTCAATGGGGCGTATCAAAAACCAGGCATAAAGATAGCCGCCAGCCAGTACCACCAGAAAGAGCACCACCGCCGCAACACCAAACCTGGCCCCGAGCCCTTCTGTCCCCAATGGATGATCGGCAACGGGTGCAAAAGCCAGGGACGCCGCCCCGCCTGCGGCAAAGGGAGGCAACGCCATGATTCGAAACAGACGGCCCTTTAATTCTACCGTTCGGTAAACGGGTTGCCCCGTGCGTTTCGCCTTGTCCAGAAGTCCCACATGAGCTGTCAGGCCCTCTGCCACCTTTTCCGTGGCCAGGCCAAATCGCTCCCATCCAGCCAACCCACCCGGACCTTCCACCAGAAACCCCATGGCCAGGTGGGGCACATCCGCAAACCTGAGGAGGGCTTCACCGTTCACCACGGAGGTGGCAACAGATGCCCTCCCCTGATCCTGAGCCATCTGCTCTCCCCATGTAAGAAGGGCTGAATCAAGGACCCCGGTATAAACGGCCCGTGACTGATGGTGGACAAAGGCAAAAAAGAAGAGTGCCATCACCACAAAAACACCTGTAATCCATGCGGTAATGCGGGCTCGCAGCCCCATGGTTTTCCCTTCTTTTTGTTCCATTACCGGCTCCTGTCTCGTTGGTCTTCACGTGGGTTCATAGATCAATAAATGAACAGTTAAAACGTTCACACCATATATCCCGGATTGCCGATTCGAAGCAACCCTGCATACAGGTCACACAAAAGGCGAATGTTCCCTGCACCAAAAGCAGGCGAGAACGTATTCACCTCTGGGTTTCGTCGGTACGAAGGCACCCGGACCGGCGGGGTAACCCGCGGCTGACCCAAAACACAACCCACCGGAAACAAAGAACAAAAACACACCGCCATTAACACTCAAAAAAAATGCAATTAGTCCGTTTATACCTCAGGCGGCCCTGCCGGGGGCCAAATGTTTGACAAACAGGTTTAATCCCTGACTCCAGGTTTACACCAAAATCAAAAGCGAATGTGATTTGACCCTAAGAACGAGGGGCGAAGCGCACTCGCAACCTGCTTTCAAGACGGCACACCTTGCCGCCGGAGGCATACTTTGACCATAGAAGGCACATGGTTGAATCAAGATTTCATCAAAGAGTCCTTTAAAAACCGACCCAGCCCCCGTTTCTCGCCTTCAAACAGTGCCCCTTCCAGGTAGTGGCCTTCCACCTGAATCTCCCGAATGGCCTCCTTCGGGGTCTCCAAAATATGGCGATCCAGCACGACAAAGTCAGCCCGCTTGCCTGCCGAGAGGCTGCCACGGTCCATCTCTTCACGCCCGAACTCGGCACATCGGATGGTGTGCATTTCCAGGGCTTCCATGGGGGTCAGGCTCTGGGCCGGATCGGGATGATTGCAAGCCGACCAGATGGCAAACAGGGCGTCCGGTTCTGTGGTGGGCGCATCCGAACCTCCGGCAACGCGCACCCCGGCATCCACAAGATCCCGAAAGGGCATCAGGGAGAGGGACCTGTCTCCAAGAATACGGTCCAGGTAGGCCTGGGGCTCCAAGTCCCAATACAGAAAGGGCGCCTGGGCGGCGAGGCAGACCCCCAGGTCTGCCATTCGCTGAATATCCTCCGGCTTGATGAGGCAGCCGTGAATCAACACATGGCGATGATCATCGCGGGGCTTGTCGGCCAGGGCCTTCTCAAACGCGTTCAGAGCCTGGGTGACCGCCGCGTCGCCAATGCCATGGAGCGCCACCTGAAGCCCCATTCCGTGGGCCTTCTTCACAAAGGCATCCACCTCCTCCTGGGAGTAAAAAAGATGCCCCTTGTTCGCAGCATCATGGGCATAAGGCTCCAACAGGGCTGCGTCCTCGGAGCCAAAGCAGCCGTCCAGAGCATTGGCAAAACAACCTCCCACGGTTTTCATCCCACGTCGGCGTGCCTTGCCAGGGGCCATGGTCTGGAAAAAGGTGGTCACTGACTGGCGCAAGCCCCGGCCTGTAAACCGCATCAGGTCCACATCCAGGTTCAGGGGGTACCCCATGCCCTCCACGGCATGAATCATGGAAAAGCCCTTACGGCCGAGGTGGTTTCCCGCGGCTTCAATATTCCTTAGCAACTCCAGGGGAGAGATACTGCGGCTGATGGCATCGGTGGCTTTATAAAAGGAGTCCTGGTAGAACCAGCCGCTCTCCACTTCAAAGCCTTCCGCCTCAAGAACCTTTGCCGGAAAACGCTCCAGCATGGCAGAGTTGGCCACACCGGCATGGCCGTCGTACTTCACCATAAAAAGAGGCGAGGCACACATGTCATCAAGATCATCCCGGGTGGGGAGACGTCCCTCCTCAAGGGTATGGGCGGAGCAGCCAAAGGCGATGACGGGTTTTCCACCCTTTTTCCCCTCATGCGCTTTCACCATCTCCGCCATGGCGACGAGGCTCGCCGCGTGACGCACGTCAAGGTTGGCCAGAACATGGGCAAAAGACTGAAAATGAATGTGGGTATCGCCAAAGGAGGGAACCGCACACTTCCCTTCAAGGTCCACCACCCCTTCCCCGGAAAGGTGGGGCGGGATGCTGTGCCCCGTAAAAATGATTCGCCCCTCTTTTTCCACAAGTGTCGTAAACTCACCGCCGCCGTCACAGGGAATAAACCGCCCGTTGATAAACGCTGTCATCGCCCCCCCCTTGTTTTATTGGTGGTCTCACATCAGGAGACCTTCATCGTTATCGATTCAACCCCACCAACATTCCCTACGAATATATCACGCCACGTTTCGGCCCATAAAAAACAGCCTCCGGCGGCAAGGTGTGTCACCTTGAAAGCTGGTTGCAAATGTGAATCCGGATTTATGTATGCAGACCTGTCTGTCAAACCCGGCCCATTAAACGTGGCAACAACTTGGCTCCCGACAGGTCGCCGGAAGCTCGTTCTTTCCAGGCCTGAACAGTGACGCAACAACAAATAAAAAAGGGCCGGTCACCCGGTGACCAGCCCTTACATAACCGCTCTCATTTTAGCTGATACCGGTTTTAAAACGTCAACACGACCCCAACTGCTGTCTCATTGACATAACGGGTCCAGGAGTCCCCTGTGTCGAACTCTGCTTCAATATAGGTGTGGGTCAATGCCAGGTAAGCATTTTCCAGCAGGTAGAATCGAAGTCCCGCAGTGAAATCCATGTAGCCATCGGTCTCATCGAAGGTGATGGATTTCGGGGCCAGGGTTCCGTCCAGGGTCAGTTCAATGGGAATGCTAAAGGGGTTGATCGTCGCCGGCAACTCATAGGCTCCGCCGAAGTTAAAGCCCACCGCACTTAAATCGCCACGCTGGCTCTTGTCCTTGCTCTTCATCGTCCCGTTGACATACTTGAATCCCAGCCCGTAACGAAGCCCGGGGCTCAGGTTGTCGCTCTTTACGCTGACAAGGCCGCTGCCAATGGTGTAGCGATCTTTGTTGTAGGTCAGCGCACCGGCCACTTCCAGTGTGCCATAAGGGCTGGAGGTCAAAAGGCCAACGTGTGTTCCCACAACACGGTTGTTCGCTAAAATCCCAAAACTGAGCCCCTCGGCGAAAACAGACGTCGAGGTAAGCAGAAGAAAGGAGGCAACGATGATCGAGAGTCTTTTCATCATGGTGATTTCCTGTTCGGATTGAATAGGGTTGGCAACGAAACCCGTTGCTGCCCCGAAGAATAAAGGGCCTGAAAAAGCCTGAACGGCGCTCGGATACGCCCCGAAAAAAGCGACAGGCGTTTGAAGGCTCTGGGTTTTTACATACCCGCCAACTGTGGTACACTTCGCCCCGAGACGGTTGTCGTGCCAGGGGTCATCCGGAACAGAGTCAGCAGGTTGCGCACTGGATGCCTTAATAATTAGCTGAAAAACACACTGCCACACTTGCAAGAAAATATCAACAACCCCGAACAGCGCAAAAGGCCAGCCGCCCGTGTTGTCCGGGCTATTTAAAGGAATAAAACCATGTTGAAAGTTTACTCTGCCTTCTGGTGCCCCCACTGCATCAAAACAGAAAAATACCTCAAAGAGAATGGAATCCCCTTCGAATCGATAAACATCGAAACAGCGCCCAAAGAGGTGGTGGACAAGGTGTCGGAAGTCAATGGCGGAGAGTGGGTGGTACCCACCCTTGAGTTCAATGGCACATGGCGTAAAGGGAAGGTCTTCATCGAGGCCGACCTTGCTGCCGACCTGAAAAAAATGGGGGTCGCATAAAAAAGCGGCTCCTTTCTCAAACAGAAGGAGCCGCTTTGTTTATCACAAAATGTCCGTAAGGGGCGACTTAAAAGGAGACACCCACTTCGGCAAAGGGTCCGGCAAAGGTGATATCGGCTTCGATGTCATCTTCATCGATCACCACCTCTTCATGGCGGTATCCGGCAGCCACAAACAAGGGACCGACGGTGTCGTACTTCACACGCCCGATGGCGCTGATCACACGGGCATAGCCCACATCAAGACCACGGATTTCCGTCTCGAGGGCAAAGCCACCGATCAGGTTGAGCTGGGCGGCCACAAACAACAAGGGAACTGGCACATCCACACTCTCGCTGCGCTTGGTGCCGCCTTCGGTCATCTCCATCTCCAGGTCCACCATACGGAGGTTGATACCAAAGTCCACACCCACCCGGCCAAGGGTGGCCATGCCGAGGAAGGGCACACTGTAGAACAAACCAAGGTCATACTGGTTAACGGTCAGCGTGGTATCTGCATCCGCACCGAAATTGGTGCCCCCGAAGTCAAAGCTCCCCGAAAGGTTCCCGTCAAATTCCATGGGAGTGGCCATCAGGTAGATGTTGGGAATAATCAAGGGCATTTCGACCCGAAGGCGAGCCGCAGGCAACGTTTCCCGATCAAACCCGAAGGTTGAATCCAAGTCCCCCACATCCGTCCCGTTGTATTGAAAATCACCGGACGGAGACGGCATGAATCCACCCACCGCACCTTCCACGCTTACCAGCCCAAGGAGCGCAAAAGAGCGTCCGGGAGCCATGACAGCTGCTACCACAAGCAGAATAAAAAACCATCTTTTCATACGTATTTTTCCTCCATCGTTCAGGCTGATCATTAAGGCGGGACAAGCCCGTTGTCCCCTTTATCGTCCGGCTGGTACATTTCTTAAGGTATTTTGTTTATAAAACAATGATATGCGATCGTCAACTTGGCTCAAAATAACCGAATATATCATAAATAACAAGCCTTCATCCCATTCGTCGTCCTTCGCGAAAAAGTGACGGAACATCACGGATACGACCGGAACCCCTTGACCTCAAAGGGTGAATCAGATATTTTAGACCGTTGACCTCACTCCGACAGGCTCATAAGTAATGATCAACAGCATGAAATGAAACGGACCCCTGCACCCTTAAGACCACGCGTGGCCGGGACAGATGACTGTTTTACCGGGCCGAAGCAAAGGGCGGAAAACCTGAGCAGACATACGCAGTCAACAAACGTATGTCGGGGCGTCATCCACACTCTATGGGGATAGTGTCAGTGGATCAATTTATGATGACGTTGAAAAATGTCGATGCGGAATCCCGCAGCCCGGTGCTCTGGCCTGTTTAGAGCCACCGGGAAAAAGACGCCCCGTAATTCCTGTCGGAGAACCATGAGTTAGCGGCTGAATCATGGCCAGACAAGCGCATCCGCCCGCAAACCGTACCAACACGGCCAGAATCTTCCCGAAGCTGTATACAGACAGCCCCGCAGGGAATCCGTAGAGTAAAAAGGAGGAGTACCATGTCTGAAGTGGTAAAAATGATCATTGAGGGAAAGACATACGAATTCCCTGTCATCGTGGGGGCAGAAGGTGAAAAAGCCTTCGACATCACCAAACTGCGCCAGCAAACCGGGTACATCACCATGGACCCCGGATTCGGCAACACAGGCAGCTGCCAATCGGCCATCACCTTTATGGATGGCGAAAAGGGCATCCTGCGTTATCGCGGCATTCCCGTCGAACAACTGGCCGAACACTCCAGCTTTGTCGAGACCTCGTACCTTCTTATCAACGGCAGGCTGCCAAACCGTCAGGAGCTCATCCGTACCAGCGTCCAGCTCAACGACGACTCCCTTATCCACGAAGACATGCAGATCTTCTACCAGAATTTCCCAAGGCGGGCTCACCCCATGGGTATTCTTTCCGCCATGCTCAACGCCCTTAAGAGCTTCTACCCGGAGCTTCAGAACACCGAAGAGGAGATCAACCGCACCTTCCTGCGACTTCTTTCCAAGATCCGCACCATGGCTGCCATGAGTTATCGGATCTCCCGGGGCCACAAGGTGGTCTACCCCAGAGCCGACTACTCCTACTGCGCAAACTTCCTCAACATGATGTTTGACTCCCCGGTAAGGCCCTACGAGCTCGATCCCGACCTCGTGGAAGCCTTGAACGTCTTCTGGATCCTCCATGGCGACCACGAGCAAAACTGCTCCACGGCTGCCGTTCGTGTGGTTGGCAGCGGGCGCGTGAACCTCTACGCCGCCATCTCCGCAGGAATCGCCGCCCTCTGGGGGCCCCTGCACGGTGGCGCCAACCAGGCGGTCATCGAAATGCTCACCAGCATTCACGAAAGCGGTGCCGACATCAATGATGTGGTCAGGCGCGCCAAGGACAAGGACGACCCCTTCCGCCTCATGGGCTTCGGACACAGGGTTTACAAGACCTACGACCCCCGAGCCAAGATCATGAAGAAGATGTGCGACACCGTCCTGCCCAAGCTCAAGGTAAGCGACCCGCTCCTTGAGATCGCCAAGCGGCTTGAAGAGGTGGCCCTCACCGACCCCTACTTCATCGACAAGAACCTGTACCCCAACGTCGACTTCTACAGCGGCATCGTCTTGAGGGCCATGGGCATCCCCACAGAGATGTTCACCGTGATGTTCGCCATCGGCCGTCTGCCCGGATGGATCTCCCAGTGGAAAGAAGGGGCCGATGACCCCAACTGGAAGATCAGCAGGCCCCGACAGGTCTACACCGGCAACACCCTCACCGACTACGTTCCTATCGGCCAGCGTTAAAACACTGCCCCTGCCGTCCCGGCAGGGGCATTTTCAAGCACCCCCTGCACCTGCCCAGCTCTTTGCTTAAATACACATCTAACATCTCTTCATTATTAGGTTGACCCCTTCCACCACAATCCGATATACAGCCGCCTTGGTTTACGTTTTCATAGTTCAATCCACTGGCCCGAATCCGGCCCGTGTATTTTCGGTGACCTCGCACAACGTCACACAGGCGACATCATCACGCCACGCAGTGTGATACGTCTTTTAAGCAAACAAGCTGTTGCAGCGAGACCCTTTTAACACCGACATATTACAAATAATTTCATTCTATCCATAGCCGAGGAAGCATCCGTGTATTTTAGAAACTACAGTGCCACCACCCACTTTGAATTGATGGTCCGCCTTATTCGGGCCTTTGATTCCGGAAACTTTTCAGAGAATGTTCACCGAATCCCCGTGGAGATGCGGCCCAGGGGTGGAAAACACACCCGCTGCTGTGTCTACCGGGATCGAGCCATCCTGAAGTACCGCCTCATGGCCCTTCTGGGCTTCGGTATCGAAGATGAAGAGGACGAGCTGGTACCCCTGTCACGATACGCCGAGATAAGCCTCACACGCGAGACCACCCCCGACCCGGTCCTGACTGTCATCGACGAAGCCTGCAACGGCTGCGTACGCACCCGGTATGAAGCCACCAATGCCTGCAGGGGCTGCCTGACCCAGGCCTGTGTGGATGTCTGCCCCAAGGATGCCGTGGAGCTGGTCAACGGAAAATCGGTCATCAACCCGGACCGATGCATCCAGTGCGGCAAATGCATGGATGTGTGTCCCTACCATGCCATTGTCCACATCCCCATCCCCTGTGAGGAGTCCTGCCCCACAGGCGCCATCTCCAAAATGAGCAACAGCAAGGAGACCATCGATTACGAGAAATGCATTTTCTGCGGAAAATGCCTGGCTGCCTGCCCGTTCAACGCCATTTTGGAACGCTCCCAACTTGTGGATGTAATCCGGGAAATGAGCCGGGGCAAGGTCGTCACCGCACTGGTGGCCCCCGCCATTGTAGGCGAAACACCCTCCACCATGGGCCAGCTGGTGGGCGCCCTGAAGAGCGTCGGTTTCTCCCATGTCATTGAGGTGGCTGCAGGCGCGGACAAAACAGCCGCCCATGAAGCCGACGAGTTCGTGGAGCGCATGGAAGAGGGAGCCCCCTTCATGACCTCCTCCTGCTGCCCCGCCTACACAGAGTTTGTGGAGAAGCACCTGCCCGAGATGAAAGAGTTTGTCTCAGACACCCGCACCCCCATGCACTACACAGCCCAAACGGCAAAAGAGAATGATCCGGAAGCCGTCACGGTGTTCATCGGCCCCTGCGTGGCCAAGCGGCAAGAGGCCACAGCAGATCCATACGTGGACCACGTCCTCACCTTTCGGGAGCTGCGCGCCCTCTTCGCGGCGCGGGATATCGAAATTTCCCAGTGCGATGAGACCTCGTTTGACCTCGCCGGACTTGCCGAAGGACGAGGCTTCCCTGTCTCAGGCGGCGTCACCGACGGCGTCAAAGCTTACATTGGCGATCGCGCCCCCATCGATCCTGTCGGCATCGACGGGCTCGACAAGCGCTCGGTGAAAAAACTGAAAGCCTATGTCAAAAAATGCCCGGGCAATTTTGTGGAGATCATGGGGTGCACGGGCGGCTGCATTGCAGGGCCCTCAGGTGTGGTTCCCGAAAAGAAAGCAGGAAGAAAGCTTCAGGCGTTTTTAAAGGAGAGCCCCCGGGGAGTGGAAAAATAAACACACTCCTCCGGCGGCGAGGGTGGCGAAGCCACGTTAGGCAAAAGCACCTCGAACGCAGCTTTCGAAAGAGCCTTGCCTTAGTTCCTCGGGCAAGGCTCTTGCGTACGTTCGGCCAACATCAATCAGGTTGATAACGCATTAATAAAAAGGATCATCATATAGCCAGGGGTTTGTTATAATACCGTGGCGTCACACCAAAATTCACCGGCTTCCCCTGCCCGAGCCCCATCGCATCGACACAAGCCATGCCCATAACCCGATACCCGACATATCGGATTATCATCATGACCGTCTCCACAGCCCCCAACAAAAAAGGGATCCCCCTGGATGACCCGCTTCAATTTAAAACAGGGGGCGTCCTTCTCTTTTCTGCGATGCTCCTGGTGCGCTGCACCGTCACCCAGGGCATACAGGCCGTCCACCTGGTAACAGCCCTGGGAGCTCTGGTCCTCCTGTTTGTCCTCTCCTCAAAAGAGACCCATTCGGCAAGTGCCCGCCTCTATCTGCTCACAGCGACCCTTGGGTCGGGTTTCTGGGTCTTCTCCATGTTAAGGTTCACAGGTTTTCTTCCCTGGCCCCTCGGCCACTCCGCGACCTTCGAGATTCAGCTGCAACGCCTCTACGCGCACCTGACCCTGACACTTCTCGTTTTGGTCCCGCTCATTCTCCTGCTCCGTTTCACAAAGGTTCCCCATCGCATTCATGCGGGCCGTCCATACCGTTCCGGCTTTACCATGGCCCTTTTGTACGGCGCGCCCCTTGCCGCCATGTGGGGACTTGCCCTCTCCTACGCCTTCTTCTCTCCGGCCCTTGTCCAGGATCTGAGCGGACTGTTTCTTCTCACGGCCGCAGCCAA
>Ga0070729_10006333_pt1 | contig 11700 bp, 9 predicted proteins | sample tdDd472_FD_66725 | JGI IMG/M metagenome (GOLD analysis project Ga0070729, IMG submission 66725) | Marine sediment microbial communities from the Atlantic coast under amendment with organic carbon and nitrate - tdDd47.2 | ecosystem: Environmental > Aquatic > Marine > Coastal > Sediment | place...
CCCCCCCATCTAACAGTTTATCTTCCCACTTCTTTGCAAAGTCAGTTAAGAATGGTATTGAAATACCGACAATAAATCGCCAACGATTCCAACGAACATCTGTTTGATTATTTTCATCATAGATTCCACCTCCTCCTTCTGATGGTAAACCTATAGGTGTATCCATGGTATATTTCGTTGTTGCTAATGAGGCTCCTACAGTTATATCGGCGCGCTTTAAACGCATAACCACTCCTCCACCAAAATGATTTATGTTTGAATTAAAAGTTGAGGCGTAGGTATGCGACTTAAAACTATCATTATCGCCAATATTTGCTACAGCGGCTGAAAAATCGCTTGAATAACTAATGTACCCATTAACGGCATCGCTAAATACAAAATTATAACCTACCCCAAAATTTAAGACCGAGTTCAACTGATCAATTAGAAAGGCCTGATAATCATCTCCAGTTGATTGACCTACGAAAGGAGCAGCTGTCATCATCGTGTATTCATTAACCCCATGAAAATACTCTGCACTGCCATGAAGGGAGCCTCGCTTCAGTCTAACACCAATTCCTGCAGCAATTGAAAATGGCGTTTTATAAGTCATATCAATATCGCTTTGATTATCGCGCTCATATATTGGATTCAAATCGTTAATTCCGGTATAAACACGCTCATAATTAAAAGAACCATTTCCTGATATTGAAAGCATTGGAGTGGTTACAGTAACTCCCAACGATACTGGGTCATTCTGCCAAGCTAAACCAAGCTTCCAAAGCAAGCCTATATGCGAATAACTATAGCTATTCATATTACTATAAGTCTCAACATCTTCCGCATTTGTATATGCCTGCGCTTTATAGGCACTTTTGGCCTGTTGTTTTCTAATACTTAAGAAATTACTCACACCTATACTAAACTGCTTATTTGGAGCATATGACCAGGATAGCCCCATCCATTCTTCATTAAACTTTTTTTGAAGTAAAATATCCCCACTAAAATATTCTTCTCCTGGGATGGTAGGCAAAACGTCACCATAAACACTACTTCCTTCTGAAATGTTAATATCCATACTTCTTCTACCTAAAAAGGAATAAGCAAAGGCGTGCTTATCTAGGCCTTTAATACGATAAGTACCTGCCAATAAACTTGGTGCACCACCAAAAGAAGATTGTGAAGAGGGAGAAGTACGTCCTTCATCCGATTTTGAATCAAATGAATAAGTACTCAACTGATATACTTTACCACTGATCAAAAATGCATTATCTTCAATAAGACTTAAACGTGCTGGATTATAGTACACCGCCCCCAAATCCTCAACACTTCCTGATATTGAATTACTTAATAACATCGATCGTGTACCGTACTGCTCAGTCCAATAATGCGCATCTTGTGCAATACAAGTCATTAATGATAGTAGTGTAAATACTAGTAGAAGGTATTTTCTCATTTGGATAGATTTTAGTTTTGCATTCAATTTACAAAAAGGAATTAACAATTGGATAATTTCATGATGAAGTGAAGTGCAACAATGGCAAATGAAGAGATTATGCAACGTTAAAATTTAAAAAAAATTAATGATATTAAGCTCTATACTAAAAACATAGAAATTGAAATAAATTTTGGCTTAAAAATTAGGCTTATTTTGTTTTGCTATTTAAAAATAAAACCTACTTTTGCATGCGTTAACGATAAGCGTTGACACTTGAAAAGTCAATGACCATAGGCTTTTCAATAGTATTGGAGAGATGGCAGAGTGGTCGAATGCGGCGGTCTTGAAAACCGTTGTACCGCGAGGTACCGGGGGTTCGAATCCCTCTCTCTCCGCATTGTAAATATCAAATCGCATCAAAAGGCTGTAAATCATACGATTTACAGCCTTTTTCATTTCTATTCAGACCATAAAAAACCAAATAAAATCAATAGATAAGGGAACTCTCCAGTGAACAATTTGCTACTCTTACTTTGTTCACTAATTCGTTCATAACAAATTGAATAAAAATGTATTAAAATATATTTGATTTAATATTTCCCTTGACGTTACTTCTGCATTTTTGTAAATTGAGTGAACACTTTTGGATATTTTTCAGCTTCTTACAAATACTCAGATGTCACAAACCTTGTTAAAACTCCTGCTATGAATACATTTTCAGTTCTTAATATTAGTTTCCTGATTCGTAAGAAAAGAACTAATAAACACGGAGAAGCTCCAATCTACATGCGTTTATCCATTGACCAAGGACGCGCAGAAATTGCAACAGGCCGATACATCAATCCCTTAAGCTGGAATGGAAAATTAAACAAAGCCTTCCCAAAAAAGAAAGGTGGAACACAAATCAATCAATTTCTGGATGTTTTAAAGAATGGTATTTTTGAACATCATACTGCCATGGTAAAGAAAGGCGAGCATATTACCGCCAAAACACTTAAAAACCGATTTCTCGGTATCGAAGAAAACAAAAGAACCCTATTGGAGGTTTTTGAATACCACAACAAACAAATATCTGAATTATCAGGTATATCCTACTCACCAGCAACAATACAACGATATGTGACTACGTTGGATCATATGAAGAACTTTATCAGACACCAATACAAGCTGGATGACATTGCTCTTAATCAACTCAAGTATGCTTTTATTACTGACCTGGAACACTATTTTAGAACCGTTCGTAAGTGTAATAACAATACCACCTATAAATACATCAAGAACTTTAAAAAGGTCATTAATATTGCCATTAGAAATGAATGGCTGGAGAAAGATCCCTTTGCCAAATACAAAGCATCACTTGTTGAAGTAAAACGGGAGTTTCTAAACAAAGATGAATTGCTACAACTTCAAAACCTCAAACTTAACTTATCTCGTTTAGACATCGTTCGGGATATATTTATCTTCTCGTGCTACTCTGGTTTAGCATATGTTGATGTGGCTAATCTGATGATGGACAATATTAGAAAAGGAATTGATGGCAACTTATGGATAATCACACAACGGCAGAAAACCCGGGTACCATCAAATGTGCCCTTGTTGCCCCAGGCACTATCATTAATTGATAAATACAAGTTTTACCCTGCAAAGAAATCAGAAGAGCACATTCTACCCAATCTGAGTAATCAAAAATTAAATGCCTACCTCAAAGAACTAGCAGATTTGGCTTCCATTAATAAAATCCTCACTTTTCATACAGCCAGACATACATTTGCGACAACAGTTACTCTAGCTAATGGTGTGCCTATCGAATCTATCAGCTCCATGTTAGGTCATAAAAACATTCGAACGACTCAAATTTATTCAAAAGTGATTAATGAAAAAGTTAGCCGGGATATGAATGAACTAAGAAAGAAAATTTAATCAAAGGCTGCACATCAGCATTTTTATAGACCAACGGGATGCCTTTTTAAGGGTTTTGGTCGTACCAAAACATAAACTTGCTATAGCAAGTTTGTGAGATAGTCCTTAGTATATTTTTAAAGTTCACCTCCTTCATCTTTTAGTATCCTTATTGCTTCTCTTACATATTTTGAGCTTTATTTACATGCGTAAGCCACCCACTTTAAAGGTCATGGTTTGGCAAAAGGAAACGGAATAAATGGCAAGGTGTGATGGGAAGAAAAATCAATTAAATAGATTTTGAGCGGACAAAGCAAAGTGCTTTGATTTTGTAGTACGCAATAATCACAAGCTTTTTGCTGTCTGGATAGTGCGTAGGGAAAGAAAATGAATTTGAATGATTTTGGCGCGTTTATGCCGAACACTTTTGCAATAACCAGGGCCGGCCACAAATTTGCTGAAGCATGTATAAAAAGCATGACTTATAATTTCTGAATTCCTCGAAGAGCAAGGACGCGTTTTTAGGGACTAAAAACACATCTTGCATCTACTTCGTAAGAGGTAGTATAAAAATAAGCTTCGTTTGATGGGGTGATATAAGCGATAACTATTAAAACTATTCAATTCTGAAGCGGATGCATAGTTTACTAGTTAGGTTAATTTTTTTTCATGATTAAATGACTGTAACGACTATGTAATATTTCTGACATTGCAATCATTGCAAAAATAATACATAAAGTGTTTTGTATCAATGTGATTAAAATAATGTCATTTTATAAATATACATTACTAATAATCATTCTAGATAGTGAATAATTGTAAAATTTCTCGATAAATATTTGTGCAATCGGATCACGATACTTATTTTCGCACCATTAGAAAGGTAATTATGAGTGTGAATCATCCTAAAGGAAGTGCAGAATATATCAATAGACTGAACAAGATCAAAGTTTTGAATCTTATTCGGGAAAGTGGTTCTATATCCAGAGCTGAAATAGTTAAGCAAACTGGCTTAAGCGCTCCTACTATTACACGAATAGTTGACAGTCTTATTAACTCAGAGAAACTAGCTTCACAAGTTGGCATTGGAGAATCAAAAGGGGGCCGACCTCCGGTAATCGTTCAATTCAACGGTGAAGATAACTATGTTATAGGTATTGATTGGGGACGTACACATATTTATGGTGTAATTTCCAACCTCAATGGCGACTCTCTAGCCAAACTTGATGTGAGAACAGAAGCTGGCGATGGCTTTGAAACCGATTTGAAACGGGTAATTAGTTTAATTGAGAAACTATTACATAAATCTAAATTAGATAAAAGAAAAGTATATGGTATAGGTGTTGCTGCCGCAGGTTTCATCAATAAAAAAACCGATATCATTGAATATTCACCAAACTTTAAGTGGAAAGATGTTGATATTAAAAAGCCACTTAATGAATACTTTAACGTACCTGTTATTGTTGATAACGTATCGAGAGTAATGGCAAAAGGTGAACTGATGTATGGCATTGGTGATCGTTGTAATGATTTCATCTTTATCAATATTGGATACGGAATAGGCTCAGGTATTATCATGAATGGTCAAGCTTTCTATGGTTTTGATGGTATGGCTGGCGAAATTGGTCATAACCGAATTAGTGACTCTTCAGCTGGTGGCCTGCAATGCTCATGTGGTAAGAAAGATTGCCTGGAATGTTATTCTTCTGGTCGTGGAATTGCTGAAATGGCAATAGATAAACTTAAATTTTACCCTAACTCAAGCCTAAATAAACTTAAAAAAATATCGACCCAAACGATTGCGATTGAGGCTCAGAAAGGTGATGAACTAGCAATTTATCTCTTTAATCAGGCGGCAGACTATCTTGGTTTAGCAATAGCATCTGTTGCAAATATTTTTAATCCGGCAGCTATTGTTTTGGGTGGAAAAGTAATGAAATCTGGCTCATTCTTTACTGAAAGAATAAGAACGGTCTTTAATCGAGAGATTATTCAGCAACCTAATCGTAATATTGAATTATTACAAAGCCAGCTAGGCAACGAAGCTGCTGTAAAAGGTGCAGTGTCGCTCATATTGAACGAAGTATTAAATTTTAGAGTATAGACTTTTTTTGATAACTTATTTTCTTAACGTTAAGAAGATACTTAAAATACAGAACATGTTAAAAGGAATATCACCACTTATCAGTCCCGAATTATTGGAAGTTCTTGCGCGAATGGGTCATGGAGATGAAATAATACTAGCAGATGCGCACTTCCCTGGAGAAAGTTTTAATAACCATGTTCTTAGAGCTGATGGCTTAAGAATACCAGATTTATTAGAAGCTATCTTACCATTATATGAATTAGACTCATATGTTCCAGCTCCATTAACCATGATGGCTGCGGTAGAAGGTGATGAACTTGATCCCACAGTTGAAGAAGCATACCTTGGAGCCATTCATAAATCCAACCCAGATGTAGCACCTATCGAACGTATCGATCGTTTTGATTTTTATGACAAAGCTCGCAATGCCTTTGCCGTTGTTATGACTGGCGAAACGGCAAAATATGGAAATATCTTGTTAAAAAAGGGCGTTACACCTTCAATGTAAAAATCCAAAATCAGTTTACTTAAATTATAAATCATGAGTAATATAACAGCTAAAGTTGTTGAAAAGAAATACATTATCCCATTTATACTTTTAACGAGTTTATTTTTCCTTTGGGGTATTGCCAATGATCTAACCAACCCAATGGTATCAGCCTTTAAAAAGGTTATGCCTGAGCTTTCAAATATGGAAGCAGCATTGGTGCAATTGGCCTTTTATGGTGGCTATGCAACCATGGCTATTCCAGCAGCATTATTTATACGCAAGTTTTCATATAAATCAGGAATCCTCTTAGGCCTAGCATTGTATGCCACAGGTGCCTTATTGTTTATTCCTGCCGCTAAACTTGAGATATTTAGTTTCTTCTTAGCTTCGCTTTATATCCTAACATTTGGATTAGCATTTTTGGAGACGACTTCTAATCCTTATGTTCTTTCGATGGGTGCTTCCGAAACAGCAACGCGTCGATTAAATTTAGCCCAAACCTTCAATCCACTTGGTTCTTTATTAGGAATGCTTGGTGCTCAAATTTTAGTAATTAAAGCACTTACATCTGATGATTATACGGCCGAAGCATATCAGGCTCTCTCATCTGCAGAACAAGCTACTATTAGGACCAATGACCTAGGTATTATTAGTACTCCATATATAGCATTAGGAGTATTTGTACTAGTAATGTTGGTTTTAATCGCGATTGTAAAAATGCCGAAGAAATCCGAAGATCACGATGCATTAAATATTTTTGATACTTTTAAAACATTATTCAAAAACAAAAGATACTACGAAGGCGTCATCACTCAAATGTTTTATGTCGCTGCTCAAATCATGTGCTGGACATTCATCTATCAGTATGTTGACAACTTAAACGCTAACCGTCCGGCTGATGCACAATTGACTGCCACTTGGTACAATATGGCAGCAATGATTGCATTCTTAGTTGGTCGTAGTGCTGGTACAATGTTATTAAAATATTTCCGTCCGGGTCAATTAATGTTTGTATTTGCATTGACAGGTATTGGTTTTACGTTTGGTGCTATTTTCATTCCAGGTATAGTTGGATTATACTCATTGGTAGGCATTTCAGTAGCTATGTCAATCATGTTCCCAACCATTTATGGTATCGCATTGAAAGATATGGGTGATGAAGCTAAGTTAGGTTCTGCAGGATTAGTGATGGCTATTGTTGGTGGAGCTTTAATGCCACCTATACAAGGACGTATCCTTGATATTGCAGGCCCTGGTTTTGCTGATACAACAATACTTGGCGTTCCTGAGGTTAATTTCTCATTTATATTACCATTAATGTGCTTGGTAGTCGTAGCAGTTTATAGTTACAGAGCCGAAAAAGTACATCTGAAATAAAACATTACTGGGGGGATGTTCAGGTGAACTCCCTCTATATAGATAAAAAATTTATTTACTTATTTTCTAAACTTTAGAAACATGAAAACAATGTTAGCAGCTTACCTACCAGGTAACAGTACAGTAGAGATGAAAGAAGTTCCAGTTCCAACGCCTGGTCCAGGTCAGGTGTTGGTTAAAACAAAAGCTTCAACAATTTGTGGTAGTGACATTCGTGCTATCTACCGTGAGCACCTTGGAAAAGGTCCTGAAGCATACCAAAACAAAGTAGCTGGTCACGAGCCATGTGGACAAATTATTGAGTGTGGTTCAGACATGAAACGTTTCAAAGAAGGTGACCGTGTTATCCTTTATCACATCTCTGGTTGTGGTGTTTGTAACGACTGTCGTCGTGGATATATGATTTCTTGTACTTCGGAACAACGTGCTGCTTATGGATGGCAACGTGATGGTGGTATGGCAGAATACATGTTAGCTGACGAAAAAGACTGTGTATTATTACCAGATGAGTTATCTTATGTAGATGGAGCACAAGTTGCTTGTGGTTTCGGAACAGTATACGAAGGCATTGAGAAATGTGGTATCTCAGGTAAAGATGCTGTTTTAGTAGTAGGTTTAGGTCCTGTTGGTTTAGCTACTTTAATGCTTGCAAAGGCTTTGGGTGCTAATAAAGTAGTAGGTGTTGATACCGTTCAGGAGCGTTGTGATATCGCTAAGGAATTAGGTTTAGCTGATTCTGTATACTTAGCAGGTCCTGATACTTTAGATAAAGTATTGGCTGAAACGCATTCAGGTGAAGGTTTTGAAAGAGCAATAGACTGTTCAGGTAATACACACGGTCGTCAATTAGCTATCCGTGCTACTCGCAAGTGGGGTGATATGGTGATGATTGGTGAAGGTGGAACTGTTGAGTTTAACCCATCTCCTGATATTATCCACGATCAGATTACTATCCACGGTTCATGGGTAACATCTTCTTCAAGAATGGAAGAGTTAGTTGAGCTATTAGTTCGTTGGAACATTCACCCTGAAGATTTAGTACAACACCGTTTCGAATTGAAAGATGCAGACAAGGCATACGACTTAATGGATGGCGGTAAATGTGGTAAAGTTGCAGTTGTATTCGACGAAGAGGTAAAGTAAGACTTTTATAGATAAGAGATAAGAGACAAATAGACATTCTATTAATCTCTTATCTCAACATCTAAATATCTAATAATATGAGAACAGTAAAAGTAGAACAACTTTCGTTGGAAGCCTATAAACCATTTGGGACCTATGCTAATCTTATCAACCCTACGGATGAGAAATTAGGAGCAGCTCCTGTTGAGTTTTTCCGCGATCAGTTACAATTAGATGTACGTGGTGATATTCCTTTCAGCTATTCATGCTGTCGTGTGGAAAAACGCGATAACATCATCGACGTATTAGAATATCACTCATCATGTGGCGAAGTAGTACTTCCTCTTGATAATGATATACTATTACAAGTTGGCCCAGCTACTGCTAATGCTGATGATATACCATTGGATAAAATGCGTGTTTTCTTTGTTCCTAAAGGAACAGCAATCACTATTAAGCCAGGTGTATGGCATTGGGGGCCGTTTACGCCAAACGATGAACCAGCGAATATCCTTATCAACCTTCCCGAAAGAACATATGCTAACGACTGTATTGTTCGTGAACTAAAGGAAGACGATTTTATTAAAATAGAAATGTAAAAAACAGTATCAAGATACTAGACATAAGAATCAAGGCAATAAAACATCTTGATACTTTCTACTTGATACTTTTAATCTTTTAAAAAATGTCAGATATTTCAAAAGAATATACAGCTATTAATCCTGCTGATGTACCTGCCAAGGTACTTCGCTCAGGAGATAAGTTACCAACTGTAGGTTTGGGAACTTTCGGTTCAGACCGCTTTACTCACGAGGAAGTGGCTGACGCAGTAAGAAATGCTATCCGGTTAGGCTATCGTCACATCGACTGTGCTGCAGTATACGGAAATGAAAAAGAAATTGGTCAGGCCATCAAAGATGTGATTGCTGAAGGTGTTTGTACTCGTCAAGAGCTATTTATCACCGGTAAGGTATGGAACGACTGTCATGCGGAAGTTGAAAAAGCATGTCAGAAAACTCTTGATGACTTACAATTAGACTATGTTGATATGTACCTAGTACACTGGCCATTCCCTAACTATCATGCACCTGGTTGCGATGGCGATTCACGTAATCCAGATTCTAAACCGTTCTCTGTTGAGCAGTTTATGAATACATGGAAACAGTGTGAGGCATTAGTTGATGCTGGTAAAGTACGCAACATTGGTACTTCTAACATGACCATTGCTAAGTTTGAAAAAACGCTTCCATTAATGAAAATTCTTCCTGCAGTGAACGAAATGGAAATGCACCCATGTTTCCAGCAGCAAGAATTGTTCGATTACTGTGTGAAGAACCAGATTCAACCTATCGGTTTTATGCCAATTGGTTCTCCTACACGCCCTGAGCGTGATGTAGCTGAAGGTGATGCAGTAGATATTCAAACACCAGAGATTCAAGCTATCGCTAAGGCTCGTGGTGTTCATCCTGCAGTTATATGTATTAAGTGGGCCATTAAAAACGGACAGGTTACGATACCTTTCTCTGTTCACCCTGCAGAATACTTAAGTAACTTAACGTCTTCATTTAATGAGCCGTTGACTGATGAAGAATTTGCTTCAATTAAAAATTGTGAGTGTGGTTCTCGATTAGTAAAAGGTCAGGTTTTTCTTTGGGAAGGTGCTGAGCACTGGAAAGAACTTTGGGATGAAGATGGCGTAATTGCGCAATAATCTTTATTGTTATCATATTAAAACCACCCCGTTATATTAATATCAGGGTGGTTTTTTTATACCTCTCTACAATTTATTAAAAGCTCCCTATATGAATACTTTTGAATTAATTCCCTTTCTGACTTTTGCTATTGTTACCTCTATAACACCAGGGCCAAATAACATTTCATCGATGGCATTTTGTATGGGCATGGGCTACAGAAAAACACTGCTTTACATTAGTGGAATTGCTGTTGGAACATTTATCGTATTCATTATTTGTGCAATTTTATCGTTTGGATTATCAGCTTTAATACCTGAAATAACAACATATCTTAAGTATTTTGGTGCAGCTTATATACTTTACCTTGCCTATAAAACTTCAAAGTTGAATGTTGATACAGAAGCAAAGCAAAATATTAAAGCGCGATTTGCAGATGGGGCCATTCTCCAACTGGTGAATCCGAAAGCCATTTTTTATGGAATGACAGTTTATTCAACTTTCTTTTATTCATTCCTAGACAACAAAGTTCACTTAACTTTATCATCCTTAGGGCTTGCTTGTTTTACTTTCTGTATTGTTTCAATTTGGGGACTTTTTGGAGCTGTACTTAAGCAGTACCTGAAGAATATTCGAATCAAGCGAATATTTGTTGCTGTAATGGTAATAGGGCTGATTTATGCTGCAATTGATATTTTGCTGAAATAGACCTCTATTTATATATCTGTCTGAATTGACTATCATAACTCGGCATCGTTGCAATACCGAAGAAGTTCATAAATGACTCCAATAACAATCGAAGAAGGAATCTACCTCCTGATGAAACACCTCTGCATTTCATATATCGGCAAGTATGAAATACAATATCATTCATACTTGCCTCATTTTAAATTTCTAGCATAACTGACTAGTGTCCACAACAGCTACACTTAGGTCCTTCTATTTGACCGTGATGTGCAATAATCATTTGTTTCACTTCGTGTTCACAACCTTCTCCATTAGGATGTAATTCTTTACATGCATCACCTTTACACGCTTCCGTGCTCCAGCGGATATCCTCTAATGATTTCGCTCCTTCTTCAATCGCCTTTTCAATACTTTTTCGACTTACCTGACGACAGTAACAAATTATATCTTCCTTCATCTTTCTCTTCTTTTTTGTTGAATCAAATATATCTGTTTTCGCTAGCTTTGATTAGCACAAATTTCCCAAAAATTAACTATTTTAGACCTTTAAATACGCACAAATCATAAACATCTTTTATTCTAATTAAATTACCGATTACATATGAGATTCATTGGATTTTCTGCCCTCTTCATCGTTTTGATATCGTTCATGCACACTGTTTCTGCAAATGATAATACTCACGCTAGGTTTACTCACCTACAACAATCTGAAGGACTAATTCAAAACTCTGTAACAGCAATATCTCAGGATCAGTTCGGTTTTATATGGATTGGTACTCCCAATGGACTGTACAAATACGACGGTTATAACTTTGAGTCTTTTAAACATAGCGAACTTGATACAAGTTCTATCACCTCAAATAGCATTCGATCCATCTATGAAGATTCTGATGGGAAAATGTGGATTGGTACAGAAAAAGGACTTTCTATT
>Ga0070729_10006336_pt1 | contig 11699 bp, 9 predicted proteins | sample tdDd472_FD_66725 | JGI IMG/M metagenome (GOLD analysis project Ga0070729, IMG submission 66725) | Marine sediment microbial communities from the Atlantic coast under amendment with organic carbon and nitrate - tdDd47.2 | ecosystem: Environmental > Aquatic > Marine > Coastal > Sediment | place...
AAAGCCCAATCTTCGAAGTTCCAACGCCTGTCAACACGAACGTCCAGACTGTGAAGAGGCTTAAATCTCTCGGAAAGATACCTTCCAACAGATTGGGAACCGTCATTTTCATAAGGTGTGTATGGGTTGCCGGTTGCAAACCTGAACTTGAATGAAGCTTCCCATTTACTGTTAAAAATATACCCGGCGCTAAGATTTGCAATCCAATGTTGATCATAAGCACCCGGGCGTTCAACTCCGTCGAGCGCAGTAAAATATGATTCACTGTATGTTAGACTTATAAGCGCGTAATGCGGTATATCGGATGATTTTTTTTGGAGGCTAAGTTCAAGACCCCTGGCATAACCGCTGCCGGAGCTTACTAAAGGCTCCAATCCGAATGAAGCGAAGTTTTCTTCAGCCCCGCCAAAGCCAGCACCTGTATTAGCCAGTACCAGATAAGGTCTGATAGTACTAGCCGGGTAATCAGTATAGTTCTTGTAAAAACCTTCCAGCTTTACTCTCACATCCTGCCTGAACAAGTGTTCAATACCGGCAACAAATTGCGTAACTTTCACCGGCTTTAACTTCCTGTTTTGAGAATATGCCGCCATCCATATATATGAAGGGCTTTGCTGGTATAAACCAACACTTACAGAGGCTGTTGTTAGCGGACTAATTTTATACGCCATTGAAAAACGGGGACTGAAACTAAATTTTGTGTCAAGAATATCAAAATAATCAACTCTCGTGCCCAGTGAATAGCGTAAGCGGTCGAAAACCAGATTGCTGTATTGCGCATAAAGAGCCGATTTATTATACATATCAGCAACCTTCACCTGGTTAAGGGGTAAAACTTCGCCAAATGTAGTTGTAAAATTGGAAGGGAAATAAACGTCAGCATCAAATTTTATAAGGGAAGAAGAAAAGCCAAAATTTAATTCTGATTTATTACTCAGTTTTAAAATTAAATCTGCTTTTAATGTATTTTCCTGCTCACGCGAAATATTATTAAATATTGGTGTAAGAGTTGTATCTTTCTGGAAAGAGTCAAAATCAGAAAAATTCCTGCTCAGACTAAGAGTATAAAAACCATTGTCAAACAAATGCCTGAAAGATAAACCTGTAACGTATGTTACCTGGTCACTTCCTAAAATACGGGCGTTATCGTAAATATCTTCTTCATTTTTGTTATTAAACTTTACGTTATCGAAAGCCCCGATGTATAAAAACGAAAGTTTATTTTTATTATCAAAATCGTAATTGATTTTTGTTAAAGCATCGTAATACTCCGGTACAAAATTAAACCCGGCTGCATTAAAGATGAAATCAAGATAACTTCTTCTAACCGAAAATATATAACTTCCCTTATCGGCAATAGGACCTTCAATATTAAGCCCGAATTGAGACGCTGAAATTGTGGCTTTACCCCCCAGCCTGTCTTTCCTCCCCTCGCGAAGGTCTATCTTGAGAACAGATGAAAGCTTGTCGCCATAAACTGCAGAAAAACCACCGGTAGAAAAAGTAGTTTCTTTTACAAAATCGAGATTGATAAAACTAAGTGGACCACCGGTCGCTCCCTGGCTTCCAAAGTGATTGATGTTTGGAACCACTAATCCGTCTATTATATACAAATTTTCGGATGGCGCACCACCACGCACTACAAGATCATTTCTGCCGGCACTTTGTTGAGCAACACCGGGTAATATTGAAAGCGCGCGGATAACATCTTCAAATCCCCCGGGTGCACGCCTGATTTCTTCATAACTGAATGTTTTAACGCTGGTTAATTCTGTAGGACTGTTTTCAAAATAATCAGATTTTACTGTAACACCTTCCAGCTCAATAACCGCGGGAGTTAATAGGAACTCGAGAAAAGCCGGGCGCGCGGTATTTACTATCACTTCCGATTTTACCGAATTATTATATCCAATAAAAGAGGCTTTTACAACGTAAGTACCCGGCTCAATGTTAGGAATTTCAAATTCACCCTCGATGCCGGTTGAAGCTCCAAAATTTGTACCTGTAATTACAATATTAACACCCGGCAAAGGTTCTCGCGTGGTTTTATCCAGTACTTTACCGGTAATTTTCCCGCGTTGTTGAGGTAATATTATTCCGGAAATTAAAACGAATAAAATGAAAATACTTTTTTTCAAAACTGACTCCTTTATTCAAAAATCTCTATCCTAAAACATTGTAGGTCGGAATTGAGTTTCAAATATAAATTAAATATTGCACCAATTGTGGTTAGTTCCCTTGAATTTCCCTTTAAAGTATAAACTACTTTTATTATTTTCACGGAGGATGTTTAAAAGAGGTACCCGATAGAGGAGCACGATAGTATGCATGAAGTTAACGATAACTTGTTAACGCTTGATAGGAGATGGTATGTGCTATATACCCGAACTCAACTCCAATTCAAGGCAGAAGAGCAGTTAAAGGAAATAAACATAATCACTTATCTTCCAACTCACTACGTATTTAAAAAATGGAGTGACCGTAAAAAAAAGGTTTTAGAACCGGTTTTTAAGGGCTATATCTTTATACATGCAACAGAAAAAGAACGCATAAAAGCAACTGAGGTTGCCGCGGTTATAAAATGTGTTTTTTTTGACGGCAAACCCGCAGAAATTAAATGTAAAGAAATGGAAAGTTTACAATCATTATTGTCTACTCATCAAGAGGAAATAATGATTGCCAACTATATCGAAATAGGTAAAAAAGTAAAAATAATTCGTGGTCCCTTAGAGGGTGTAGAAGGTGTCGTACTGATAAGTGATAAAAAAGGTCAACGCCTGGGCATTACAATTGAACTTTTACAACGTACAGTTTCGGTACACCTTTCTTCTGACCATATTATTGTAAACGATGAATAACTAATACACCTCCGGTACGAAAGTTTGGTCCTCCATGGGTGGACGTAAATACCCCATGTTTTCCTGCCTCTGAGGTAACTCTATAGGTTTAGGGGTTAAATCTTCATAAGGTACCAGACTTAACAGGTGGTGAATACAATTGAGCCGGGCACGTTTTTTATTATCAGCATCAACAACATACCAGGGTGCTTGTTTAATATCCGTGTGAGCGAACATAACATCTTTCGCCATAGAGTACTCAACCCACTTGGTTCGGGAAGCCAGGTCCATCGGGCTTAATTTCCAGCGTTTAGTCGGGTCTTCAATACGTGCTTTAAACCGATGCTCCTGTTCTTCATCACTAACGGAAAACCAGTATTTCACGAGTAATATTCCGGAACGAACCAGCATTCTTTCAAACTCGGGACAGGAGCGAAGAAATTCTTCATATTCTTCCTTGGTACAAAAGCCCATCACTTTTTCCACCCCGGCACGGTTATACCAGCTCCTGTCGAAGAGTACCATTTCTCCTGCCGCGGGGAGGTGCGCCACGTATCGCTGAAAATACCATTGTGTAAGTTCTTTTTCGGTTGGTTTTGGGAGAGCTACAACCCGGCAAACCCTGGGGTTGAGGCTTTGGGTGATGCGCTTAATTACTCCACCCTTACCGGCAGCATCACGCCCCTCAAAAATGACTACCACTTTCAACTTTTTAAACTGGAGCCAGTTCTGCAATTTAACAAGCTCTATCTGAAGTTTTACCAGCTCTTTTTCATAAAACTTTTTATCAATTTTATTATGGTTGTTTTCTTTTTTGCGGATGAGATCTCTTTCCAGATCGGATAGTGTTGTGGTTTCAATGTTTTCATTTTTATCGGTTTTTTTCTTTCCAGACATTCAAATACCCCGCAACTTATTTTGTTATTGGATAATAGGGTATTTTCTTCCAAAGGTCAAGAAAAAATATAGGGCTAACGATACTTTGCAACGGCGCGGTTTAGCCGATCCATTATTGCCATACCTAACCCTTTTTCTTCAACTTTTTCCACAAGTATTAATTCAAGATTTTGTGACTCTATCAGGTGCAAATATCCAAACAAATTAGCCGCAGCTTCGTACAAATTACCCGAGGGGGATAATACCAATGCTGATTTGAAATTTTTATCATACTTTTTTTCTTTGAAGTAAATAACACCTGTCTTCAGCGGGTCAACTTTTTCAATATTTACCTCGTCAAGAAATCTCATTGGCATCACCGGAGAGTAATGGTATGGCAACTGACCCGGAGAAACCGGCGTATCGCTAACTATTTCTGATTTTGCCAGCGGACCTGTAAACTCTTCTAAAGCCTCGGCAGGGATACCGCCCGGCCTTAGTAACGTGAATTTATCTTCTTCAACCAATAAAATTGTAGATTCAACTCCTACCTTGCATTTTCCTCCATCAAGTATCATATCAACGCTTTCCCCCAATTGATTTATAACATGTTCAGCTTCAGTAGGGGAAAGCTGTCCAAACTTGTTAGCGCTCGGTGCGGCAATTGGAGTTCCTGCTTTTTCAATCAGGGCAAGAGCAACCTTGTGATCAGGCATCCTTACTGCCACCGTATTGTTTCCCGAGGTAACAATATCAGGTACTTTGGCTTTTTTTGGCAGCACGAGGGTAAGTGGTCCGGGCCAGAACTCCTGTATAAGTCGGTAAACACGATGATTATTAACTGTAGCGATATCCTCGAGTGAATCTTTACTTGCGATATGCAAAATAAGCGGGTTAAATGCCGGGCGATTTTTTGCCTCGAATATTTTGGCAACTGCCGTAGGATTAAGTCCGTTCGCTCCCAAACCGTAAACAGTTTCGGTTGGAAAAGCAACCAGACCGCCCCCCCTTATGATATGTGACGCTGTAGAGATATTCTTTTCGTTTGCTTCAAACCTTTTCATAAAATCCTCAATAATATAATCGTCGTTAATATACTGAAAAATAAAAAGGTTCGAAAATGGCATAAAAAAACCGCATCCCCCCAGATGCGGCAAAACTATTAGCGACAGAATCCCGGGAGCAGGAACCCGTTGAGCTCCCGGAACCCCATCCCCCCGCTATATACTAAACATTTTGCGTGCCAATCTTGAAATAGATGGAGAATAGTGCAATATTTTATCGTCTATAAATTTATCCCTATAAATTACTGTGCATATTCTGCGCACCTCTGGAAAATATTTCACTCTCATGGCTATTCTTTGAATATTTCTATTTACAAATTCTTGCCACTTATTTAATTTGGAGATAGATGTTTTATTTAACCAGACCGATAAAATGACCAGAAAAATATTACTCCTTACTGAGGGATTTACCAATCCACACACGGCTAAAACCGCGCGAAATTTAATTATCTACAAACCTGAGGAAGTTGCAGGTGTGATAGATTCAACAAATGTTGGCAATAATGCAGGTGTTTTGCTCGAAACCGGGGGTAATTACCCAATTTTCCCTTCTGTTGAATCGGCTCCGGAGGCAGACCATCTATTAATTGGAATTGCAACTCCGGGGGGTTTACTTCCCGAGGGTCTTCGGCAACCGGTAATTACTGCTATTCGAAGGGGCATGAATATAATCTCCGGACTTCATCATTATCTCTCTGATGACCCCGAGTTTTCGGCACTCGCTAATGATTATAATGTTAAACTTATCGATTTACGTAAAAATACTTTTAACCGTGTTGCAAACAGAACGGGAATCCGTGAAGATGTTTTACGTGTTCATACTGTCGGGAATGATTGCAGTCTGGGTAAAATGGTTGTTTCCCTCAATGTTTCAAACGAGTTAATAAAACTTGGATATGATTCTTGCTTTGTTGCCACAGGGCAAACCGGGATGTTAATTTCCGGTGAAGGATTACCCATCGATAATATAAAGGGGGATTATATAAATGGCGCTGCCGAATCACTTGTTCTTGATAACCAAAATCATGATATACTAATGATTGAAGGGCAGGGAAGCCTGGTACATCCAAGGTATTCTTCAGTTACTCTGGGTTTGCTCCACGGAAGTCAGCCGCACGGACTTATAATGTGTTATGAACTGGGGCGTGAGTATATTCACGGTGTTGACGGTTTTAAAATACCGGATATGGAAACGGTTATCGATTTATACCTGAAAGCAGCGAATATTATGCACAGTTGTGAAATTATCGGGTTTGCCATCAATAGCCGGAAAAGCACAAAAGCTGAAGCAGATTATGAACGAGATAAAATGTTTGACAAATATGGTTTACCTGTTTGCGATGTAGTAAGGCATGGTGCCGGCGAACTGGCAGAGGGGATTATATCGTTTAAGAATAAACTAGGGATGCCTTTTTAAAAATTCAAGATTTCTTAATATTCCTTTTTTTCGCGCACGCTGAATTGGGGAGTTTTTATATTTCCTGTTAAATTCTCCGCCGGTCATACGCTCAATCTCACCATGTTCAATCGTGGTTCCTTCAACAGGATAAAACCGCGTATCTTCCGTTGCAGTGGCAAATTTATTATTCCAAGGGCAAACATCCTGACATATATCGCATCCAAAGCCCCATCCATCAAATTTACCACCAAATTTATCCGGGATTTCATTCTTGTTTTCTATGGTTAGATAAGATATACACTTGTTGGAATCTAACTGATAGGGAGTTAACGCATTGGTAGGACATGCTGCTATACACGCCGTGCACGATCCGCAAAAATCCGCGGCAGGCTCTGCATAGTCAAAACTACGGTTTGTAATAATAGTGGCAAGAAAAAACCAGCTCCCCTTCTTACTATTGATGATGTTGGTATGTTTTCCCATCCATCCTAATCCGCTGCGAACAGCCCACACCTTATCCATAACCGGTCCTGTATCGACGTAACTTTTACACTCAAATCCGGGATCGATATTTTTTAGTGCCTGTTCAAGTAACGCGAGTTTTTCCCAGAGAATATTGTGATAGTCTGTCCCCCATGCATAACGTGATATTTTACCCGGTTTATTATCGTGCTCTATTGGAGTATAATAATTATAAGCTAATGAGATGACGCTTTTCGCCCCGGGTAATATTTGTGTTACGTCTTCTCTTTTCTCGGTATTGCGGGACATGTACCCCATGCCGGCGTGATAATTTTTGGCAAGCCATTGATGAAGAAAATTCGTTTCCTTAACCAGTTTTACTGCAGGTGCAAATCCCGTGAGGTCAAATCCCAGCTTACGGGTTTCACTATCAACAATTTTATTGGAAAGTAACATATACCAATCTTACCAGTTCCATTCTTTTTGGCGTGCTTTAACATAAACCTTGTTCCCATCAAGTTTTACCTCATAACAATCTAGTCCTTTTCTTTCACCCCCAAGCTTGCCGGTTTTTAGATCAAACTCCCAACCGTGCACGGGACATGTAACTCTTCCGTTCTCGATAAAGCCATCATATATAACAGCCGCATGCTGGTGGGGACACACGTTATTCAGGGCAAATATTTCACCATTAACTTTAAAAATTGCAATATCAACATCATTAATAAAAAAACGTTTACCCTCACTCTCTTTAATGTCTTCAACAAGGCAAACGTAATGGAAATCGTCCATAAGTATTCTTTCATATTATTAAATAAGGTAAGTATAAAAGATATAAAGAAGAATTTATATTTACAAAAGTTCCGGTTTTTCAGCAAACGTGGTTGGAAAATTCTCTGCAATATATCGCAACATGGTTACAAGCTCAAATTCGGAAAGAATCATCTTTAATTTTGGATAAGTAGTTTTAAGATTTACATAAGATTTAAATTTTCTCAGGGCATTCATTTCGAGACGCGGATGTGATGGGTCTATTTCCCTCGGGTGAATATAAAAGATAACAGGTCGGTCTTCCGCATTTACTTTTTGCGACATTTTTTTTATCAGATTTGATGGGAATAATCTTAAATACCCCCCGCCAAAAAAACAAAATTCTTTTCCCATAACATTAGAAATCGTTATAGGAAATTCTATCAGGTTACCGAGTTCTGTACTTATAACATGCGGGTAAATATTTGCCCCGGATAACCCTCCATGCCCCCTTGATGCCGGGAAGATCGAAGAATCACACTTGTATCCGGCTCTTACGATTTCTTCAAAAGCCCATGGCGTATTTTCGGTAATCGAAAAACCGGGACACCTGTATGAGATAACTTCCTCACCGCATACATCTTCTATCAGTTTCTTCGATTTATAAATATCCTCGTAAAACTCATCACGAGTCTGAGTATAAACAAGTCTGTGTGCATACCCGTGAGAAGCTACTTCATGTCCCCTTTTGCTTGCTTCCAAAACTAACTGCGGGTGTTTTTCTACAATCCAGCCAAGAAAAAAACAAGTTGTTTTTACGTCGTATTCATCAAATAAATCGAGCATGTTAAAAAAATTCTTCTCAACCCTGGATTCCAGCTTATCCCAGCGGGTAAGGTCTGGTGAAGAGTTGACCTCCAGAATATGAAACCAATCTTCAACATCAACAGTTAGAATATTTTTCATGTTATCCTTTCTGCAAAGTAATATATGGAGGAAAGACTGCTGTTTTATTAACTCGAAAATAACTTAAATATATGAAACTATCCGTAAATATTTGCAATGCCGGTCGCACTACAATTTATTTTTTTGCAATATCACGAACAAAATCGAGGAGTAAAAAACATGCCGGATCAACCATCCCACCATGATCAAAACCCTCCAACTCACTAAGTTGTGTTACTTCATTGCCCGCAACTTTCATCATACGCCACATGTACGCATTTTCTTCATATCTGCCGAGTAGTTCCATCTCCCTGTCGCCTGTAATCAATAATAAAGGCGGGGAATTTTTTTTCACGTGGTACAAGGGGGCATATTTATCCACAATCGGTTGTTCACCGGGGATACCCATTTCTTCTCGTACTGTAAAATGTGTGATTGTGTGACCACTAAAAGGAATAAGTCCGGCGATTGAATCCGCATCGATATTAAAATTTTCCAGATATGATTTATCAAGTCCTATTATACTGGCTAAATATCCCCCGGCAGAATGCCCGGAAACAAATATTTTGGAAGCATCACCGCCAAATTCTTTAATATGTTTGAAAACCCATGCCACAGAAGCTGCTGCATCCCGGATGTAAGCAGGGGCTTTCACGGTTGGGTAAAAACGGTAATTTACTGCAACTACTGCCACGTTTTGATTTTTTAATACCACAGGAATATATTTTTCACCGGCTTTTAACCCGCCGCCGTGAAACCATACAATCGTGGAGAAATCTTCAATATTTTCCGGATAATATACATCAAGACGGCATCGTTCATTTAGATAGGCATCGGACGAACCATCTTCATAATACGGGATATCGGTCATTATTTTATAACCATCGCTAACCGGAACTTGAGAAAAAATTGTTCCCGAAAATACAAGTAATACAATCAGTGCTTTTCTTAGCATATAATTCTTCTTCTTAAATAATTGTGACGATAATTATAAAGATTAGCTATTGGAATAAATAGTTTTTCAAAATAAAAAGGAGTGTATAATTTAATACTGCCGGCGAAAATTCAACCGGCAGTTTAAAAATTACATTAATAATTGTACCGAACAGTATATTTGAGAACAACTTCTTCCCCGGATTTAACCGGTATTTTATAATTAACCGCGAATGCATCTTTCTTCGTGTATTCAAAATTGCTTTTAATAATTTCCCAGTTTGTCCCAAAGTACCTCTCAACGTCAATCTGTACGTCTTCATTTTTCCTGTTTTTCAAGGTTATCTCAAAATCATTCTCATGTATCTTGTTCGAAATTTTCCTGTTATCAGCCTGCTTCTCTTCAACGACAAGATCGAAAGCATTGCCAATCTTTAACTTTACATTTTCATCTTTAGGGGTATGATCAATAAAATCTTCCCCAATAAATTCAATTGATTCGCCATCACTTTTGTTTACCCTAACCGTCCCCTTTGGCATGGGCATCCCAAGATGATTAGATGTTGAGTTCTCAAATTCCAGTACAACAGCAACTTTCCCCTGTGTACCGCCGTTCCTGTTTTGCCTGTAATCATTGGAATAAATAAACTTTTTATTCACGGCAATTTTATCAGCTTCAAAAAGAGTAATTTGTTTATTCTCGCGATCAGAAATCGTAGTTGGTCTTTGTAAATTGTAAATGTGATATTCAAAGAACTCCTGTTCCTGAAATCCTTCCTGAGCTCTATCCATTGCATATAGCTCTTTTTTTACCATTCCGTTTGCATAAACCGGTTTTGCCCGATTAACATCCCCGGCAACAAGTTTTAATTTTGCATTATGGTATGTTGCGCCCGATTGGTTTTCAATATTCACCCAAGAGTTCAGGTCGAGTGTTTTTTCATCTTCGCTCAGAACAGCTACGTATTCTGCAGTCCATCGGATACCACCGGTATGATAAGAAATTTCTACATCCTGTTTGCCCGTTTTGTCGGCATCTATCTGCCAGATTAAAGTGGGGCGGGTTTTTAAACCTTCAGGTAACTCTCCGACAGATATCCTGTAATCTTCCGTAGAAGGGAGCATGAGCAAGCCGCCGTCTTTTGATTTTAATACTATTTGTCCGCCAAAACTTGAGAGGAGCACTCCTTCAAACATTTCTCCTTTTTCGTTAAATAAACGAACATCTTTGTCGATGTACCGCTGCAATATTTTATCAAAACTTACCAGGTCATATTGATAATTTTGCTCAAGTACTTCGCCGTTAATATCGATATGCACGCTTGCCGGATTTAACATTTGGGCTACATCCGTCATCTCGATATGCGAAATTCCCTTGCTGATATCGAATGTTCTCTTGTCTTTCACGACAGCGAGATTGTCATTGTAAATTGTAACTGCAACCGATTTTTGGTTGTTCTCCTGAGCGACTAAGGATGTGAATGCTATTAGAAAAATTAACAATATTGAAATATTTTTCATTTTTTTCTCCAGAAAAGTGTTCTCTTTTTACACCGGTTAAACGGAAAAGTTCTTAATTAATAATTTCCACAAGTGCTGACCGAAGATTAGGATATTGAAAATTAAACCCCGCCTCCAGCATTTTTTGGGGCAGCACCCTGGCACCATCGAGTGCAATTTCAGCAGCTTCACCCATTAAAACTTTCAATACAAAACCGGGCACGGGAAACATTGATGGTCGCTTTAAAACCTTCCCCAGGGTACTAGCAAATTCTTTCATTTGCACGGGGTTTGGTGCAGTTCCATTTACAGGTCCAACTATCACCGGATTCTTCAGGGCAGCTATATATATTTCTGCGAGGTCATCCATGTGAATCCAAGACATCCATTGTTTACCCGAGCCAATTTGTCCTCCGATAAAAAATTTATAAGGCGGAATCATTTTTGCAAGCGCGCCTTCATTTTTATCCAGTACAATTCCTGTCCTGATTGCAACATGCCTGGTATTAGCGGATAAATTCTCAGACGCAGCTTTTTCCCAGTTCCTGCAAACATCCGCGAGAAAACCATTGCCCGCTTCGGAATCTTCGGTAAATGTTTTGGTTTCAGAATAGCCATAATAACCGGTAGCTGAAGAAGTTATAAAAACCTGCGGTTTCTGCTTACAGTTATTTATTGCCTTCACAAAATTAGAAGTACTTAAAATGCGTGAATCATAAATTTTCTGTTTCTGGTATTTTGTCCATCTGCCCGATGCAACATTTTCTCCTGCAAGGTGGATAATCGCAAATGACCCTTCTATATATTTTTCCCATTTTTCAGGTGATGAATAATTGTATTCTACACATTCTAACCCGGGGAAAACCAACCTTGCTTTTTCCGCTGAACGACTAAATATTACAATTTCATATTCTATGTTCAGCTTTTTGACGA
>Ga0070729_10006337_pt1 | contig 11697 bp, 8 predicted proteins | sample tdDd472_FD_66725 | JGI IMG/M metagenome (GOLD analysis project Ga0070729, IMG submission 66725) | Marine sediment microbial communities from the Atlantic coast under amendment with organic carbon and nitrate - tdDd47.2 | ecosystem: Environmental > Aquatic > Marine > Coastal > Sediment | place...
GCGCCCCCCAACGTCCCGGTAGGGCGGCCGAGCCGTCCCGGCCCGCTCCTTCAGCGGATTGTCTGAATGGCCTTCGCGACGGTTACTCAGTTACGCAAAGTGCGTTAGGTCCGATCGAGACAGCACTTCTTGAACTTCACGCCGCTTCCACACGGACAGGGCGAGTTGCGTCCGAACGTCAGCCTTCCTCGTTTCGTCTCGCGCGCCAGCGCGGCCGCACGCTCGCGCAGGTTCTGGTTGAACACGCGTGACAGCATCGCGTACAGCTCGGGGTGCTTGCGCTCCATGACGCCGGGACGCTCGAAGAAGTACTCGGTGGCGACAGCGAAGAACTCAGCCTCGTTCGTCAAGCCGTACGCATTGATGTCCGACCGACCACGACGCATCTCCTCCATCTTGCGCCGCATCAGTTGGACCCACGGGCCGATGGACGCTCGCTCGAGCCCCACGGCGGGCAGGCCGTCGATCGCGCCGTCCGACTTGTCGACGAGGTGGGCGAACTCGTGGAGGCCGACGTTGCGCTTGTCTCCGGGGTTGCGGAAGCCTGCGTGCAGATCGGGTTTGGACAGGATCATCACGCGGTTGAGTGCACCCGTTCCGACCATGCCCAACGTACGCCGCTGGTTGCCGCTGTCGAACGTGAATCCCGTGTCGAAGCGATCGGGGTAGACCAGGACCTCGTTGATCTGGTGCCACTCCCACTCGGGGAAGCCGAAGATGGGGATGATGGCGCTGGCCGCCACCAGCACGCGGGTCGTGGTGTCCAGCTCCCACCCGATCCCCGTGATGCGCTTCTCCCCCAGAAACACTTGAAGCTCGCGGCGGAAACGGCCTTGCTCTTCGGGATCGAGGGCGCGGAAGAAGACAACCTCGCGCTGGAGGATCGCCTCCCACTCGGCGGGGAACGGCTGTGCCAGGAGCTTGCGACGGCGCCGGATCCTGCGGGTCATCCACGTGTAGACCAGACCTGCGAGCAGGGCCGACAGCGGAAGCGACACCCACGCAGGAACGCCACGACGTACGAGCGCAACCGACACTCCCGCGAGCACGATCGCTGTCAGGATCGCGAACGCAATCGCGGTGCGGCGTACCGACCGCTCCCAAGCCGTGGATAGCTGGCGGGGATCGGGGGCGCAAGTCTCGCTGGACACAGGGGTGCGTATCCTAGCGTCCTGCATTGCCGCGCGTGGGGAATCCCATCCGCGCACCACGCGCCGCCACCGCTTTCCAACTTCGCAGGAACGGGGTTGGGGTTGGGCCTCTTCGATATCGAGACTGTCGTATCGTATCGCCTCGCATGGCAGACACGCTCCGCAAGCTCTCCAAGGCCCAAGCCCGGCGCATCGCCATGGCGGCCCAGGGCTTCCACGATCCGCCCCCGAAAGGCAACGTGGGCGCGCGCCACTTCAAACGGGTCATGGACCGCGTCGGCCTCCTGCAGATCGACTCCGTGAACGTTCTGGAGCGATCGCATTACCTTCCGGTCTTCGCCCGCCTCGGCCCCTATGACAAAGCGGCGCTCGACAAGTACGCGTTTGGTCGCAAGCCGAACCTGTTCGAATACTGGGGCCACGTCGCCTCCATGATGCCGGTCGAGGTTTTCCCGTTGATGCGCCATCGCATGGACGATCCCAAGCACCGGAAGCAGAAACTCGCGGCGACCCAACCCAAGTACATCCAGGGAGTGCTCGACCAGGTCCGCGAACGCGGAGCGTTCTCCATCGCAGAGATGGAAGACCCCGGCGATCGCGGCGGCGCCTGGTGGGGTGGCGGCAAGGGCAAGATCGCGTTGGAGTGGTTGTTCCGCACCGGCAAGCTCACGACCAAGCAGCGCGGTACGGGCTTCGCCCGCGTCTACGACCTCACCGAGCGTGTAATCCCACAAGAACACCTGGCCGTCGCGCCCCCCTCGGACGAAGACGCCCAAAAGCAGCTTCTCCTCCTCTCCGCCCGACACCATGGGATCGGCACCGCGTCGGACCTCGCCGACTACTACCGCCTGAAGATCCCGGGAAGCCGCCCGCTGCTTGCACAGCTCGTCGATGAGGGGGCGCTCGAATCCGTGGAGGTCGAGGGCTGGAAGGGTCCCGTCTACCTCCACCCCGAGGCGAAGCTGCCTCGATCGATCCACGCGCGTGCGCTGCTCTCCCCGTTCGACCCCATCGTCTGGCACCGCGATCGCGCCGAGCGGCTGTTCGACTTCATCTATCGGATCGAGATCTACGTCCCGCAGCCCAAGCGCGTCTACGGCTACTACGTGCTCCCCTTCCTGCTCGGCGACACCCTCGTCGGCCGCGTCGACCTGAAAGCTGACCGGCAGACTGGCCGGCTCCTCGCGCAGGCCTCGCACTTCGAGGAAGGCCAAGACCCCCACCGCGTCGCGACCGAAATGGCTGCCGAGCTTCGCCTCATGGCCGACTGGCTCGGCATGAACGGAGTCGTCGTGAAAGCGAAGGGCAATCTCGCGCCGGCGCTGAAGGCGGCTGTGGATTAACGTCGCGCCCCCGGCTACGGGATTTGCCGGACTGCTATCATCCGCAGAGACGACCCCGTAGCTCAGCTGGATAGAGCGGTTGATTCCTAATCAACAGGTCGCAGGTTCGAGTCCTGCCGGGGTCGCCACTTCTGGATGCGGGTAGGTCTTCGGGCCGTCGTCCCTGCGATCCAAAGACCGAAGCCCCCCCTCAGCTCCCGGAACATTCGCGCGACCGATGGATAATGCGCCGCATCCGTGGAGTGCGATCCGGTCCATCGACGCGGATCTGGCTGTCACCGTGAAGATTCGACAACAGATGTGGCGAACCGCTCTAGTCCTTGCATGGCTCTGTGCCGCGATCCACGCACGCGATACGTCCCTTGACGCAGAAGTGGAGAGCTATCTGGAGGAGACCGGGACTCCGTCGAGCACGATGCGCGCGACCTGGGCCAATCGCATCCGACTGGAGAGCGCCGACGGGCAATTCCGGGTCGATGTCATCGGCTGGCTGCTGTGGGACAACGACTGGGTGGACTCGTCCGAGTTTGCCACCTCCGATCGCTCGTTTTTCCGGTCGATTCGGCTCGGCGTCCAAGGACACGTCTCCGGCAACACCGTCTACAAGATCCAGCTCGAGTTCGCGGGCGGCACGGTCGGCGTGCGCGACGTGTTTGTCGGTCTGCGTAGTCTGGGGAGCATCGGCGCCAGCGTCATCGTCGGTCACTTCAAGGAGCCCTTCGGGCTCGAGTTTCTCAATCCGCTGGGCGCCCTCTTCTTCATGGAACGCTCCGCTCCGACGCGCGCGTTCGTGCCCGACCGCAACGTGGGCGTGATGCTCTCGAGCAGCGAAGCGTACAACCTCGGCCCGCGCACGCCGGGTGAGGGCTGGTTCCACAACCGGGTCGCATGGGCGATCGGGCTGTTTCAAACGACAAACCGACAGGCAACCGAGAACGAGAACGGAACCGGCGGGCTCACCACTCGCATCTCCGGGCTCGTAATCGACAATGCGGCGTCGAACACCGTCCTGCACGTCGCGGTCGGGGGCACGCTGCGCAACGACGACTCGGTGCGCTACGCGGCAGATCGTACGCTGGTCGACACCGGCGAACTCGCCGTGGACCAATCGGCACGGCTCGCGTTCGAAGTCATGTTCATTCGAGGCGCGTTCTCGTTGACAGCGGAGGCGTTCGGCACTTCCGATGATCTCGACACGGATTCACGCTCGCACTTCTGGGGCGGCTACGTCTCGATCGGGACGTGGGTGACTGGCGAACGGCAGGCGTGGAACATCGACCGCGTGCCACCGACCACTCCTCAGCACAACTTCCGAAGTGGCGAGGGGGGCGCGGGGGGCGTGTGGATCGGCTACCGTTTCGACTACCTCGACCTGAACGATGGAAGCGTGCGCGGCGGGGATCAACTGTCCCATACGGTCGGGGTGATCTGGGCCTGGAACTGGAACTCCCGCGTCATGCTGAACTACCAGTACTTCGACGTGGGAAGCGGACCCCAGGGCGCGGGCACTCTGCACCTGTTGGCGGTCCGCATTCAGTTCAACTTCTGACATCGCCCCCCAAAATGAACCCCTCAGCGCGTCGCGCCGCCCCCACCGACGGCCGGTATGCTGGTCGCATGGTTGTCTCCCTGCGCGAACTCACGAAACAGGACTTCCGCGAATTCCTGAAACTGGAGCCGTCCCCGGACCAGCAGTCGTTCGTTGCCACCAACGCGAAGTCGATCGCGGAGGCGCACTTCCACGACGACGCGTGGTTCCGCGGCATCTACGACGACGACACCCCGGTCGGGTTCGTCATGATCTCGGACATCCCCGAGAAGGCGGAGTACTTCCTGTGGCGCCTGATGATCGATCAAGACCACCAGCGCAAGGGCATCGGGCGACGCGCCATCGAGCTGCTGATCGACCACGTTCGAACGCGCCCCGACGCCGAGCACCTCTGGGTGAGCTACAAGGTGGGAGAACACAGCCCGGAAGGCTTCTACCAGCGGCTCGGTTTCGTTCCGACCGGCGAGGTCGACGAACATGGCGAACACCTCGCGAAGATCGCGCTGTAGCGCGGGTTGCGGAAGTTGGACGCAGCGGTGATCCTCTGACCCTTGAGCTTCGAACTCGCGTTCACACTCGCCGTCCTGGTCGCGGCACTCGCACTCTTCGTCTCGGACCGCGTTCGTCTCGACATCGTCGCGATGGGGTCGCTCGTCGCCCTGATGCTGGGCGGCGTCCTGTCCGTGCGCGAAGCGCTCGCCGGATTCTCGGCACCGCTGGTGATCATGGTGGCGGCGCTCTTCATCGTCGGCGAGGGGCTCGCACGCACGGGCGTCGCCCGTCGCGCCGGCGAATCTCTCGCGCGCATCGGAGGCAAGAGCGAGTCACGCCTGATTGTGGGCTGCATGGGCATGAGTGCGCTGCTCTCCGCGTTCATGAGCAGCACCGGCGCGGTCGCGGTGCTCATCCCGGTCGTGATGCGGGTCGCGCGCGACGCGAAGATCAGCCCCTCCCGACTGCTGATCCCGCTTTCGTTCGGTTCGCTTCTCGGCGGCATGCTGACGTTGATCGGGACGCCGCCCAACCTGGTCGTGAGCGCGGCCCTGCAGGACGCGGGCTTCGAGCCCTTCGGTTTCCTCGACTTCACCGCACCGGGCCTGCTCATGATGGTAGGTGCGACGCTGCTGCTCGTCGGCCTCAGTCGCCGCGTGCTCCCAACGCGAGCCCCCACCACCGACGAGTCCGCCGCAGGAATTCCGCGCGTCGCCCTCGACAAACTGGTCGAGGAGTACGACCTCGGCCATACCACGCACGGATTCCGCGTTCCGGACGGTTCGCCCGTGGTCGGTGCCACCCTTGCCGATCTGGCGCTCCCCGACCGGTTCGGCGCGGAGGTCCTGCTCGTTCATCCCGGCGCAGAAGCCACCCCGGGTCCGGAGACGCGGCTGGAATCGGGGGCACTGGTCGTCCTGCAGGGCACGCCCGCCGCCATGGAGCGCGCCGCGAACGAAATGGCCATCGAGCACGTTCCTCCGGAAAAGCTCCGCGCGCTCTTGCCGCAGTACGCGCGCAAGGTTGCGGAGATCGTGCTCACGCCGCGCTCCCAGCTTCTCAACCAGACGCTGATCGAGTGCCGCTTTCGTGATCGGTTCGGCCTGCAGGTCGTGGGGATCCGCCGCCGGGGTAAGCCGCTCGACCACCCGCTCTCCGACATTCGCCTGCGTTTCGGCGACACGTTGCTGGTCCGCGGTACGCCCGCGCGCCTCGGCGCCCTGCGCAGCCAGTACCGCCAGTTCGTCCTGGTGGGCGAGGCGGACCTGCCGGGTCCCGCCGCGCCGGAGCGACGCGCACCGCTCGCGATCCTCGTCGTCGTCGCCATGGCGGCACTCCTCATCTCCGGGATCGTGCCACCGGTCGTCGCGGTGCTGCTTGCGGCGGGCGCGATGGTCCTTACCCGCTGCGTGGAACTCCCGAGTGCGTACCGCGCGGTGAGTTGGGAGAGTCTTGTTCTCATCGCCGCGATGCTGCCGATGGCAACGGCACTCGAGAAGACCGGCGGACTCGAGATCGCCTCTCGCGCGCTGGTCGAGGCCGTCGGCGGGCTCGGGCCGCGGTGGGCGCTGGCCGCACTGTTTGCAGCAACTTCCGTTCTCAGCCTGATGATCTCGAACACGGCCACGAGCGTGCTCCTCGCACCGGTTGCGCTGCGCACGGCCATCGAGCTCGGCGTGGACCCGCACGCATTCCTGATGGCCGTGGCGCTGGGCGCGTCCACCGCGTTCTCGACACCGATGGCCTCACCGACCAACACGCTCGTTTTGCCGCTCGGCCAGTACCGCTTCGTGGACTATCTGCGGGCGGGTGTGCCGCTGCAAATCCTGGTCTTCGCGCTGACGGTCCTCGTCGTGCCCGTCTTCTTCCCGTTCCACTAGCCGGCCTAGCGTAGTCGCTCTTTGTCGGTGACGGCGAGTTGCGCGAACTTCCAGCTTCCGTGCTCGACCACGAGTTCGACGTCGGCTTCGTAGTGGTTCTGCCGGAAGTGGCGGTGGCCGTAGTGCACGACGAAGCCCGCCGCTTCCCATGCGACCCTCGCCCGGACCCGTTCACCTTCGATCGGTTCGATCGAATGGACGCGCGCCACTTCAATCGCATCGACGCGGGCACGAGCACCGCCGCGACGCCCCAGCTCGAGCATGCGCCGCTGCTCCAGGTAGATCGGCCGAAGAGCATCCTCCGTCACGGAAACGCGCAATCGATCGTAGGCCTTGCTCTCGTCGGGCTGCTCCATTCCGCGATACAGGTTGGTCAGCAGCGCCTCGACCACCTCTTGGACCTGCGCCTCACCGGGTGTGCTTGACCCGGGCATCGGAATCGGGATCGGGAGGTACGGTGCCGCGAAGCAGGCGGCCGCCACGAGCAGGCGCGCAGCGACGGCCCCCCCCCGCCGGAAGCGGCGAATCGCCACGATCAGCGCGAGCAGCAGCAACCCGATCGAAACTACCGACACATCCACACCGGGCGCACTCACGTCGACGGCTTGGCCGGGCGGAACGAAGAACACCCCGTTCCACCAGAACTGCGGAGTCGCTTCGTCCAGGCTCGCGCTCTGCGTCTTGCGCGGATCCACGACAACGAGGGGGATGCTCTCCGCACCCGCCATGGGCTTCCAGTTGAGGACCACCACAGTGGGAGGCTCCGGCGTGGGGAACGACAGCGCGATGCCGACCAGTGCGTCCTCGAACTTCTCGACGATCGGTTCAACCCGCTCCAGCACGCCGCCCGCCTCGCGCGTCACGAAGTCGACCCGCGACTCCGCCGCGGTGGCAGGCTCACTCATGATCTCCACCGAGACGTGCGCCGCGAACAACTCGTGGATGCGGGCCTTGAGCGCCTCCTGCTCGGGAACCGCGACGTCCTCCCCATCGCCCACACCGAACGCTTTCAGCTCGGCCACGCACTCCACGCGCGTCTCGAACGGCGTGACCTCGAGGAAAAGCTGCAGCGGCGCACCCGTCGCGGTGGCCACCGGTGACGACGCGGGCGTTTCCGCGGACCTGGCTGCGGGTGCGAAGAGCACACTGCTTGGCCGTGTTTGCTCGGGGGCTGGCCCCGCCGCGGTAGCTTCGATCAGCGCGACAGTTACCGCACCGATGCCGACCAGATAACCGACGCCCGACCTCCATCGTTGGGGAAGGACAGCCATCACCGTCAGCGAAGTGATCAACCCAGCGGCATCGGCGCCGAGAGCGCCCATGAACCCGCCGGGCAAGACCGCACCGTGGGCGAAGCCGCAAACCAATGCGACCGGGCCCAGCCCGCGATACTCGGAACGGAGCGCGGCTGCCGCAATGACGGCCGCCGCGACAGCGAGCAGCGCGTTCGCGACCGGCTCCGGAATCGGAAGACCCAAAGCGACGCCGCCGAGGTGCCCGACGAGGAGGAACCCGAGAGTCGTCCCGATGATGCGCGCCTGACCGCAAAGCGCGAGCGCGAACAGGAAAACGCAGTAAGGGAGACTCGCCGCAACCGAGCCGAGGCCGGCACTCACGGCGGACTGGATCTCGCGTGATGGACTCCGCGCCGAGGGTCGCGTCGGGAACGCGCACTCGGTCACCTCTGGAGGCAGAACGCGAACGACCACGGTTCCGTCGAGGAATTCAAAGCGCACCATGACGTCGACGCGGCTGCGCGCGGGCCCGTCGATTCGGATCACCGCGCCCGGCAATTCCCACGGCTTGGCTTCCACGGTCCAGCGCGTCGTTTGCACGGCCTCCGCGAGCGTGGCCGCGTGGACCGTCGTCTCGCGGAAGACCTCCGGAAGCTGCGCGCGAATCGCGAGAACGCGTCCCCCGCGACTCGGCACCCGCCAGACCACGTCAAATTGGCCAGCACGCAGCTCCGTGAGCCCGAGGTAGACCGGCCGTGTGACGTCGGCCGACGAGACCGCGATCAGCGCCAGCAGCACGAGAATCGTGCGCATCGGCTACTCGCTCTCCACGGTGATCGCGTACTTCCCGCGCAGCTCCAGGTAGAGGGCCTCGTTCATTTCGCGACGCTTGACCACGCTCCACTCGCGCGTCACGACGTCCCGCACCGCGTCGAGGTCGGGAAGCTCGCCATCGATCCTGCTCTCGACGAAGACGAGATGGACCCCGAAACCGGATCGGATGGGCCCCCACCATTTCCCGATCGGGGCTTGCGCCAGCTGGTCGGCGAACTCACGACCGAACGCGCGCGCGATCTCCCGCGACGGCGCAGTCGAGAACGCCGGTTCGACCATGAGCAGCCGATCGCCGCGCGTCGAGGTGTCCGCCAGCGCGCCCTCCTGCTGGAGTTGCGGAAGCAGCTTCCGCGCATCCTCGGGTGCGTTCTTGCGCTTGTCACCGCTGAAGTAGACGTGGCGGAACGAAGACCGCGCCTCCGAGCGGAAGCGATCGCCGTTCGCCTCGAAAAACGCGCGCAACTCCTGTTGCGTCGGAGCCGCCTGCCCGGCGATGTCCTCAAGCATGAACTCGAGCTTCTGCTTCATGCGCCGGCGCACGATGACGTCGTCCTTCTCGAGTCCGGCCGCCAGCGCCTCGCGGTAGTACACCTCTTCGCGCACACGGCTCTCGATCAGCTTCGCGCGTTCGTCGGGTGTGGGCGGACGCTGCCACGTCTTTGCGAAGACCTCCTCCGCCTGCCGCACCTGCGCCGCGGTGACGACGATCTCGTCCCGCGACGCCACCGTTTCGGGCTCCCGCGACAGCTCGTACGCGGCGAAGGCGGCCCCTCCCAGCAGCACGAAGTGCAGGAGGGGCTCTTTCAATAGACGCAACATCCCTACTTCGCGGGCGCGTACCAGATCGGCGCCGTGTACGCGCGCTCCTGGGTCGTCATCGGGCAGCCGTCGGGCATCTTGACTCCGAAGCGCAGTGCATCGTATGCCGTCCAACGCGGGGTCGGAATCTCGAGGACGCGGACGTAGTAGAACGCGTGCTGAGCGGCGTCGAAATTCGGGTCGGTCCACACGGCGATGAGTTCCGGATCGCCGATCGTGTTGGTCCATGTGGCCTTGGCGACGTTGACGGTGTTCCCGACCAGAGTCGCGCACCGTCCGTTGGCGTCGATCTTGCGCCCATCGGAGACCGCGACGTCGTAGACGCGCTCCTGCGCCTTGCCGTCGGCCCCCACCCAGCCCTTGACGATCTGAATGCGGTCGAGGTTGCCGTTCATGGAATCCTTGAGAGCCGCAACCAGGAAGGTCGGCGCCTTCTTGCCCGCGGGCGCCGGACGCAGGTTGCCACCCATCGGCACGCCCTTGGCATAACCGACTCCGGCGGGGAGACGCGACTGGGCGTCGGCCTGCTCGAAGTCCCAGCCACCGAAGAAGCGAACGACCATGCGCGATCCGGTCGTGGCGTACGTCTCGCGCCGATGCATCGCGTCCCAGATCCCCTTGCGCGTATTCTCGGTAGCCCACACGGCCGCATAGCCCGAAGCGGCCATCTGCCAGCCGTAAATCTTGCCCTGGTCGCCGCCGAGCGTGACGTGCGCCGCTCGCTCGGGAGTGGGCTCGACGCCGGAGTGCTTGCCGAAGAAATTGTCTTCGGTGACGGCGGGCATCGACGTATGGGAGTCGGTGCTGCCGATCTGGCCGAACTTGAACGGGTTCACGCCGAGCTTCGCCTTGAACTCGAGACCGCGCTTCAGGCCGGACCGCGCGTACTCGCCGACGAGCATGTCCTTCGTCTTGGCCTGGCTCATGTCGAGGTTGCCGAGATCCCAGGTCTCGTAGTCCGCGAACGCGTCGTCTGGCGAAAGGAACGGATGCGCCTCGCCGTCTCCCTTGATCTGTGTGGATTCGTAGAGCCGCTCCCAGTGCTGGCGCCGCTTGGCGTACTCCGCCGTGATCGCACCGCCGGACAGCGTCTTGAGATCGAACATCAGGCCATTCGACAGGTTGCCGTTGTGCGGGATCGCGAGGACACGGCCGCCGGTCTTCTGCTCGTACGCCCCCAGCGCATCCCACAGTTTCTCGGGATCGGAACTGTCGGCGTTGGTGAACGGCAGCACGCGCCCGGCCAGATCGCCGTCATCCCGGTAGATGACCACGCGGTGCAGGTTGTTGCCCTTGACGAGCGAAGTCCACTCGTAGCCGAGAAACGCGGTGAACTTGCCGGGCTCGTTGTATTGCTCGGCGGTCTTCACCATCTTCTCCCAGACCGGGCGGGAGAGCTGCGGATCGTTGGTCGGCCAGGGGAACTTGCCCTGCGAGAAGAGGTTGATCAGCTCAAGGGTGGCATCGACCGCGGGTTGGCCCCCGGACTTGAACGCCGCGTGCCACTTGCGACCGATCTCCTTCTCCATGATGATCGGATCGCCGTTCGCCACCAGCGTGAAGAACCCCATTCCGTCGGAGTGGTCCGCGATGACGACGAAGTCGAGCGCGCGCCCGAGGCGCGCCTGATAGCCGCCGGAAGTCCTCACCTGCTCGCCGCGACAAAAACGGTAGGCCGCATCGAGATCGAGCCGGTTTCCGAACAACGCCGCGTCCATCGAAAGCGACGTATGCAGATGCGTGTCGCCGAAGAACACCTTCGTCGGGAAGGCGCGATTGACGTACGGACTGAACTCCTTGCGCGGAGCCTTCATGTCCTTCTTCTCCATGTACGCGTCCTGCGCGTAGGTCATGGTTGCGGTCAAGGCGAGAACCGCCACGATTCCGAGTCCGCTCATCGAGATCCCTCCGACTTTTCGCCGAGCCGACACGCGGCCCGTTCCCGATTGTGCCGCGCGACGGGGGGAACAGCCAGATCGCAATCAGCCGAGCCGTACATCTTTCGGGCGCCCGATGCTACGGTGCCGTCATGACGCAACGCACTGCGCGTGGAAAGAAGCAGCCCGACGGCGTTCGCGGATCGTATGTCGGGCATCCTCGCGGTTTCGGATTCCTCGTGCTCGACAGCGGTGGCGACGATCTGTTCGTGCCGCCGGGCAATGAAGGCGACGCGATCGATGGCGACAAGGTCGAGGCGATGCGCGGAGATCGCGGGACGGCGCAGGTCAGCCAGGTGATCGAGCGGGGCCGGAAACTGCTCGTCGGCACGCACCTCGGCAACCAGCAATTCACAGCCGACGCGCACCGCATCCCTCGATCCCTCAAGGTCGAGGGCAAGGCGACGCGCGGCGACAAGGTGCTGGTCGAGACGACGAAAACGAAGATGCGCGTGCG
>Ga0070729_10006338_pt1 | contig 11695 bp, 5 predicted proteins | sample tdDd472_FD_66725 | JGI IMG/M metagenome (GOLD analysis project Ga0070729, IMG submission 66725) | Marine sediment microbial communities from the Atlantic coast under amendment with organic carbon and nitrate - tdDd47.2 | ecosystem: Environmental > Aquatic > Marine > Coastal > Sediment | place...
ACCTTTATTTACTTTGGGCTATGGAGGTAGGTTGAATTATCGCTGGTACGATGCATATTCAGCCGATAGCTCAAAACCATTAGGTAGAAACGAAACAATTAACGATCGTGAAAAAATTCACATTGATGATAAAATTGCCTATTGGCAAGCTTACTTAAAAGGTGAATATAAACTGACCAAATTGACGGGGCTTTTGTTTGAATTCACTAAAAATGAAATTACGCCAAACCTATCTCAGTTTTCTGTTGCTAGTACTACTATAGATAAGAGACAGCCTATTTATTCGGGGCAAATGGGAGTGTTTTATAACCACAAAAAAATTAATATTGTAAGTACGCTCAACTACATAAAAAAAGTAAACAGTATTAAGGCTTTAACAATATATGATCCGGAGTCGGGTAATGGTGATAACCAAAATTTTAAGTTATATCACGATCTTCAAACCATAGGTTGGACGACTGATATTATAGCCAAACCCTTTAAAAACTTTGAACTGCACACCATGTTTACCTGGCAGCAGCCAAAATATCAAGGACTTAATGTTGAAGCTTACGGTATACAACATGATTTTGATGGCAAAGTACCAATTGGCTTATCAGAATTTTTGGTGGAAATTGACCCAAGTTATAGCTTTGCCAAACGTAAGGTGAAGTTGTGGGCTAGTTTCAGATATTTCAGTAAGCAATATGCTTCGTTAAGTAATCTTCTTTATTATAAGCCACGCTGGGAGACATTTGCAGGAGTTGACTACAAGATTTCAAAGAAGTTTTCTGCTCATGTAAAAATGTATAACCTATTGAATTATGCTGGTATGAAAGGTGGTATTCAGAACGCTACATACTATACTGAAGATAATATTGAAGAGGTATATAATACCTATCAGTCAGGGCAAACAATGCTTCGCCGCCATACTGAATTAACATTAAAATATAAGTTTTAATTATTGAAAAATGGAAGGTCCTATTAATGGGATCTTCCGTTATTTTTTGTTTTCAATAAAGTACCGGGTAAGGAATTTTATTGATTTCAGGTACTTTCTCTTAGGTGTCATGCCTTTTATTTACCGCTTAATTCCATTGTTTCATGCTTTTTTCAAGTATAAGTAATATTAAAAGATTTACCATTGCTGTTAGCATTGCTATGATGATGCTTTCGGCATGTTCCCCCCAAAAAGAACCTGTTAATATCCTGTTTCTGTCGGTTGAAGATATTAGCCCCCTGATTGAATCCTACGGAGTTAATGATGCAGAAACGCCAAATATCTCACGTCTTGCCGAGGAAGGAATCAAATACACTCATGCTTATTCAACTGAAGGTGTTTGTGCTCCAAGCAGGTCATCTATTATTACAGGGATGCATCCGGCAAGCATTGGTACTGAACATATGCGCACAAGTAAGGCACATGTCGTGTACAGGCCAGTGAGAAAAAGTGAAAGACTGCCTCGTACAAAAATCCTGGACATTAACGGTGATGAAGTACCGGGATATTCGGCGGTATTGCCTCCTGATGTTAAATGTTTTTCCGAATACATCCGTGCCAATGGCTATTACTGTACCAATAGTGTAAAGTGTGATTATCAGTTTGCCTGTCCGATAACTGCCTGGGATGAAAGTTCTGCAACCGCACACTGGAAGGACAGACCTGAAAGTAAGCCTTTTTTTTCAGTAATTAACTTTACTGATAGCCATGAGTCCCAAGTGTGGGCAAGAGCATCACATGAAATGCTGGTGGATAAGGATAGTGTTAGGCTACCCGAATATTATCCTGAAAACGAAATAGTCCGCACCGATGTTGCACGCGTATATTCAAATATTGAAGAGTTAGATCAGAAAATAGGAGAAGCATTAAAAGAGCTTGAGGACGAAGGTCTTCTGGATAATACAATCATTTTCTTTTATAGCGATCACGGAGGTCCCTTGCTTCGACAAAAACGGGCATTAGGGAATTCGGGATTACACGTTCCGCTTATCGTCAGATTTCCTGATGGGCAAGGTGCCGGCACTACTTGCAATGATCTGGTCTCATTAATGGACCTGGGGCCAACAGTCATGTCAATTCTTGGAATAAAACCTCCTGAACATATGCAGGGCAAGGCATTTCTTGGTAAATACCAGACAAATAAGAAGCGTGATTATATTTTTGGAGGATCTGGACGGTTTGATGGTCAAAATGATTTTCGTCGTTCGGTACTTGATGGAAGATATGTTTATATTCGGAATTACCACCCTGAGGTACCTGAAGTATTGAACAATAAATACAGAAAACAACTGGCGAGTGTCCGCGAAATGTACAGATTGGATACTTTAAACATGTTAGAAGGTGCTCCGCAACGTTTATTTGCAAAAACTAAACCTGAAGAGGAGTTTTATGATTTGCAATCAGATCTGGATGAAGTAAACAATCAAATTAATAATCCTGAATATATAGAGATTATCAGCAAAATGCGCGAGGCATTAAAGAATTGGCAAGTAAAAATTGATGATAAAGGTTTTCTGCCGGAGAGGATGTTGGTAGAGCAAATGTGGCCCGGTATGATTCAGCCTAAAACTGATGTAGTGAAGATTAGTGAAGAGAAAGATAATGTGATTTTGACAAGTCCAACACCTGGAGCTTCAATCGGCTATCAAAAAAATGGGAAGATTGGTTCAAAATACTGGGACTTATACTATAAACCTCTATGCTTAACAGCAGGTGATACAATCCGAACCCGAGCTATTCGTATTGGCTACAAGCATAGTACTCCGGTCGATTTTATTAAAAAATGATCGCTTTACCTAGGTTAATGCTATTAAGCGAAAATAGAAGTATCTATAAATATTTCCAGACAAGATTTCGAAGTAGTTAGCTTTAAGAATATTTATTAAACGATATAAAATGAAGAGTATATTAAAATATGCTATGTTGATCATTTCCATGTTTATTGGTGGAATTGTAATTGGCCAGGATAATAAAATTGATGAACTGGTGTCTCAGCTTACCCTCGAAGAAAAAGCATCACTATGTGCCGGTAAGGATATGTGGCACACTCAGGAGATTGACAGACTGGGAATTCCTTCTATATTAATGACGGATGGTCCGCATGGGGTGCGCATACAAGAGGGTGAAGTGATGAACATTTCTAAACCGGCAACATGTTTTCCTACTGCTTCATTGGTGGCATCAAGCTGGAATAAAGATTTGATTTATAATATGGGACAAGCATTGGGACAAGAAGCGCAGTTAATGGGTGTTCAAATGTTGCTTGGGCCAGGTGTAAATATTAAAAGATCGCCATTGGGTGGTCGTAATTTTGAATATTTCTCTGAAGATCCGGTGTTGTCAGGTATGTTAGCAGCGAGTTATATTAATGGGGTACAGTCTCAGGGGGTCGGTACTTCGTTGAAACACTATACCGTCAATAATCAGGAGTTTGAAAGAATGCTCATCAGTGCAGAACTGGATGAAAGAACACTTCGTGAAATATATCTTCCTGCCTTTGAAATCGCAGTTGATGAAGCTCAGCCCACATCAATAATGTGTGCCTACAATAAAGTGAATCAGGTATACTGTAGTGAAAATAAACTACTGCTAAGTGATATATTAAGAGATGAATTAGGGTTTGAAGGATTGGTAGTGAGTGACTGGGGCGCTGTTAATAACCGGGTTGAAGGAGTAAAGGCAGGACTTGACCTTCAAATGCCCGGTGATGGTGGAGGGAATGCTAAAAAAATAGTTGAAGCGGTACAAAACGGAAGTTTATCAGAGTCAGAACTGGACCGAGTGGTGAGAAATAATCTCCGCATTACTATGCAACTAGCTCAGAGCGTCAAAAATAACCCGACTGTTGATTTGAAGGAGTCGCACCGTCTGGCACGCTCCATTGCTTCTGAAGGAATTGTATTGTTAAAAAATGAGAAAGGTATTTTACCAATAAATAAAGCAAAGCGAAAAGATATTGCTATAATTGGACAGTTTGCTCAATCGCCAAGATACCAGGGAGCCGGTAGTTCGCTGGTGAACCCCACACAACTGGAAAACAGTCTTGATGTATTAAAAAATAACCCTAACAGTAAATTGCGTATTTCTTACGCAAAGGGCTATGAACGTGAAGGAGATACAACAGAAGAATTGATAGCTGAAGCTGTGGCCCTATCAAAGAAATCGGATATTACCATCGTTTTTGCAGGTTTACCTGATAGCTATGAATCGGAAGGATTCGATCGCAAAATATTGGATATGCCACAGGGACATAATCAACTCATTGAACAAGTAACAAATGTGTCAAAAAGGGTAATTGTGGTGTTGCAAAACGGTTCACCAGTCTCAATGCCATGGGTTAACCAGGTAGAAGGGATCGTAGAATCCTATTTAGGTGGCCAGGCAGGTGGTGCTGCAACTGTTGATGTGCTGCTTGGTGATGTTAATCCATCGGGTAAACTGGCAGAGACATTTCCTGCCAAGTTAAGCGATACCCCGGCATACCTTAGATGGCCTGGAGAAGGCGGAGAAGTCCATTATGGTGAAGGTGTTTTTGTTGGATATCGCTTTTATGAGCAAAGAAAGATAGCGCCACTTTTCCCGTTTGGATTTGGGCTATCGTACACAACATTTGAGTATTCTGGTTTGAAGCTTGACAAGACAGAAATAAACGAAACAGAATCTATATCACTTAGTTGTGTAATAAAGAATAGTGGAGAATATGATGGCAAAGAAGTGGTTCAACTGTATGTGAGGGATCGGGTTTCAGATGTTGTGCGCCCGCTTAAGGAATTGAAGGGGTTTGAAAAAATAGAACTGAAGAAAGGTGAGGAAAAACGTGTTCAATTTGAATTAAAACCACGTGATTTTCAGTATTACAGTACGAAGTACAATTGTTGGAAAAGCGATTCAGGAGAATTTGAAATATTAATTGGCAGTGCTTCAAATGATATTCGTTTATCTCAGGGTATAAATTTAACGGTCAATAAAAAGTATTACCCTTATTTTGATATGCATTCAACATTAAAGGAGTTAAGAGCTCACCCATCGGCTAAACGTTTTATAGATAATATTGTAGAGCAGTCGAACATTGACTTTGATACTGAAGGATTGACGACTGAGCAGTTGGAGATGGCTGTCAAGCAGAAGAAAATGATGGAAAGTATGCTATTGGAAATGCCTATAATTAAACTTGTTCAGTTCTCTTCCGGGGCATTGACAGAAAAGGCTATACAACGTTTTGTTGAAAGGGTGAATAAGAAAGTTGCGGCTCAGAATGATAAATAGCAGTAGTAAGTTAGTTATAAAGAATCATTATTTTTTCATAATTACCTTGGAGCATAACTCTTGGGGTTAGGCTTTAATTTGTTTAAAGTTAAAATAGCGTATCCTGTGGATACGCTATTTTTCAATAAATAAGTACAATAGGGATGTCAAAAAAAAGTAAGGTTGGTTCCACCTCGTTATTGAGCTGGTTTTTTATCGCATAGGAGTATATTCTATTTTATACTTATGCAAAACATACTTTCTAACTCTTAATGACTGGTAAGTGAAATTCTTAGCAAAATTACACTTGTAACATGCATTGAATTAGAGGTATATGGATTGTTTTTTTAATGTGACATTTTTACCTATTTGTTAGACAATTTTACCTAACACAAACTTCTCTAATGGATAAATTTATTGCGTTAATAAATTCAAAATTTAATTGATATGAAGTTTACAGATTTTTTAAAAAAGGACAACATGTTCAAAGGTATTATGGCAGTTTTAGTAGTGGGGCTTATGGTTTCATTTGCATCATGTAGCGAAGATGATGAAGAAACGACACCAGAGCCACCCAAAAAGGAATACCTTGGGGATTGGATTAAACAAATTGATGATACCAATAGAGATTACTTGTCCTTAACGGAAGATAGTTATACATTCAAACCTCAAGGGTTTCATGTTGATTATAATGCATGGTTAGCTATGTACAAGGTATATGGTACATTAACAGAGAGCAGTGATGATTTGGACATTGTATTAACATCTGTAGAAGTTCCTAATGCTAATCAAACAGGATATGATGTGGTAAATGCCGGAGATGCAACCTGGGGCCCAACATTAAAATACTTAGGTTTAGAAGCAACATTTACTGCTTCGTATAGTGTTACCGACGACGAATTAACATTTACTGTTGGAGGCGAGAGTGCTGTTTACCAATTGAAATAATTTATAGAGGTTGTTTAATACCTCTTAATTATAACACAAAAGGTCGCAATGGTAATGATATTACTTTTGTGACCTTATTGTTTTTAACTGGTTGATGTCACAAATATTTAGGAAAGTCTCATTTTGAAGTTGAACGGACATTCTTCATGGGTTTCTTACGAGATACCTCAAAATATTCAACTAGATTCTGTAAGTTACACTGTTTTATAAAACCCCAAAGGCTTAGTTTATGATTCGAAAGAAACTGTTGCTTGCGTTAATAATACTTTCCGTAAAAATAGCTTCCTTATTTGGACAAGATATCTCAATAGATCAGAGCAGAATACAAATACCTGTGTTGAAGTTTAAATCGTTTACACCCGTATTACAGATTAAAGTTAATACAACAAAAAAACTAGATTTAAAACAGGTAATAGTTGAATTTGAGGGAACGAGCAACATTGCTGATGTTGACTCCTTATTTCTATTGGATATGGGGCAGGATTATGGGTGGCAATTAGATAAAGGAAATATTGTCGGACAGAACACTTTGACCGATGACTATGGTGTTTTTACATTTTCAAGTCCATATCAAATTAAAAGCAATTACTTTATTATTGCAGTAAAACTATCGAGCAATGCACCTCTCGATCATACAATCTCAGCGGGAATAAAAAGAATTGAATTCACCGATTCAAAACCGATAATTCCCTCATTCGATGGCCATCGTCTAAAACAACGCATTGGTATTGCTTTACGAAAAGGTGGAGATGATAATGTTGTAAGGTACCGTATACCAGGCTTGGCGCGAACCAACAATAACACCTTATTGGCTCTATACGATGTCAGACGAGATTCCGGTAAAGATTTGCAGGGAAATATTGATGTTGGTGTAAGTCGAAGTACCGATGGTGGAAATACCTGGGAACCGATGCGTATCGCTCTGGATATGGGCGAGTATGGAGATCTGCCTCAGAAATTTAACGGTGTTAGTGATGCTTGTATTTTGGTGGATAGAAATAGTGATGCTATTTATATTGCTGGATGCTGGATGCATGGTGTAATTGATAAAAAGAAAGGTAAACCGGTCACGAACCTTAGTTCAGAATCTGAACATTGGAATCACCAGTGGAGAAAGAACGGTTCAATGCCCGGGTATGATATAGCTTACACTTCTCAATTTTTAATCACCAAATCAAACGATGATGGATTAACCTGGGGAGAGCCTGTAAATATAACAAAACAAGTAAAAAGAGAGGAATGGCACTTGTCGGCTCCGGCTCTGGGTACGCAAGGATAGCCTGATAACGTAGTTATCAGGCTATTGTGCTTTTAAAGGGGAGTAAATAGGGAGTAAAAAAGGTTTATCCGTATTTTTCTAGTATCCATATTACCCCTGAATGTGGTATATTGGAATTAGTATTAAAACAAAAAAGGAGAAAGTTCTTTTTGTGGTAGAAGGGAATAACACAATCATTAATCAGATTTGCTACCACAATAGAAGTTTTTCTATCATATATTTTCATAAAACCATCTTGCAAGTATAGCTTCTCCCAATGCCCTTAATTGTGCTAACAGAATAGTTGCCTTGGTTCTCAGCAGCAAAGGTGATGAGTCTCAATAGACCAAATGCACGTTGTTTAAAAAACAAACTCAACAACAGAATTTACTATCTGATCACACGCTCTAGGTAAAAACCTATTAGTTACATATTTTATAAATGATCAATAATAGTTACGTAATAAAATGAACTAAAGTGCAATATTTGGAACTCAACACCCCTCTTTCATAAGGGTGTGTTTATTTTTTTTTGCGCAATCAAAGACGTTGCAAACACTACTGTACCGATTCCTTACTCTTATTCATGGTTTGAATATAGCAAACTTCAGAATGTAAATTCTTGAATAAGTTAATAGAACGATTATCTCATCTCCTCTAACAAAGCCTCGAAATCTTCTTCCAATTGTTGATCCTTGACAAAATCATACAATGTTAATTTCCGCACCGTATAATAATCTGCCCAATACTGATATAAGGATCTTATATACTGCAAACGTGCATTATCTTTGGCATTTTGCGATGCTGTTAGCTTTAACACATCTGCATTGCCTTTCCTGAATCGTATTGTAGTCAGCTCATAACTTTGTTGTGCCAGGCTATCCGATTTTGCCGCTGATAATACTTTGTTATGCTGAAGGTTAAATTCTAAAACTTTAGTAACAACCTCTTGTTCAAAAGTAGTGATGGCCTGCTCAGTGCTGATGCGAGTAATTTCCTGACGTGATTTAGCCAGTTGATACTCTCCTTTGCGCTTGCCCCAATCCAGAATAGGTACACTTAAGCTAACTCCCAATTGTTGATATTGATCAAAGTCTGGTCGGTATACATTGCCCATCTCGCCATTTATGGGTATATCATTTTGATAGTCGTAATAACCATCCACTTTATTGATACCATACGACACATTTAGGTTAGCCTGAAAACGATTTTCAGCTTTGGTTTGCGCCACATGTCGCTGTGCATCAATCAATTTCACTTCCTGTTCGAGCATCATAATATTTCGCTCTTTTGCAAGTTGCAAAGCTTTATCCTCCGGAATATTAAGCTCAATAATGTCAGGTAGCATTAATTCCAAAACAGTTTCAGGTGGAAGGCGTAAGAAAGTAAGCAATGCTTCCTTATTTTTACGGTATTGCATTTGTGCTTCTTCCTTGTTGATGGCAGAATTATTTTTATTAAGTTTCAATTCCAAGAGTTCATCCCTTTGAACAGTTCCTAAAAGAAACCGTTTTTGTGCCACCTGTAAAAGGGTATCTGTGTTGGCATCATTGTATTTGGCCATTTCCAGATTTATTTCTGCCATGGCTGTGTTGAAAAAATAATTACACCCCATGCTATTGGTTTGTTCTACATTATGCAGGTACTCTCGCATGGCCTTTTCATATTTTTTTGGTTCCAGCTTGCGCTCCCATTTAAAACGGTTATAACCAAACAACTCTTGCTGATAGCCAATTTTAAAGGGACGAGAGGAGAACTGCGTATAAGGGCTGTCTCCGAAATTCACATTACGTGCCAGGTCGGACTGCATATAAAATGAACCGCCTGTAAGCCCCACATTTTGCTTTATGGCCAACGAAGCATTGGAGTTTAGCGTTTCTGTTCGGACATAATCCTCTGTTTGCGTTAGGGAATTATAGCGCAGCTGATTGGCATTGGCATATGAGAGTAACTGTGAATTCAAAGTAAGTGCTGGCAGATAATTGGCCTTAAAGCTTTTGTACTGCCAGTAGCCTGACAAGTAGGTGTTTTTCACCAAGAAAGATTGCAAGGATTGTGTTTGTGCCAATCGTAAAGCATCATCCAACGACAAGGTCATCTTTTTTTGAGCATATAGCAATTGACTGATTAAGGCAAGGATAAGTATGAGTGTATATTTTTGCATGATGGCCTGTTTTGAGTTTGTGTGTTTAATGTTTTCGGGTGCTGGGTGAATGTCATTATCAGGATTCAGTGTGTTGGATAGTTGTTAACTACCCACTGTTCGTTGGTCATGGTTCCGATACAAATAATAATAACACAAGGGAATAAAATACAAACTGATCAAGGTGCCCAGTGTCATTCCTCCAATAACAGTTAATGCCAGAGGTCGTTGTAACATACTGCCCATATCGCTTTGAAACAAGAATGGCAACAATGCCAGAATGGTGGTTAAACTGGTCATCAGAATTGGCTTCAAACGACGATGTCCTGCTGTCTCAATGGCTTCTATCAATCCCATTCCCTGTCGGCGTAGCTGGTTGATGGTATCAATTTTTAAGATAGAATCATTGATAATAATGCCACTCATCACAATAATACCAATCATGGCCATCAAATTGATGGTTCCACCAAAGAGCCAAAGCAGTCCCAGGGCACCGGCAATGTCCATAGGCACTTCCAGTAACACTATCAGAGGCTGCGAAAAACTTTCGAACTGTGCTGCCAAGATAAAGTAGAGCAGAGCCAAGGCTATACACATCACTATCAACAGTTCATGTAACAGTTTCTGTGATGAAAAAATCTTACCAGAGAAGCTGAGGTTCATATCAAAATGCTTTTGCACGACACCACGCACCTTACGAATAAGGTCACTAGCCAGCTGCTCCCCTGTTGATGCAAAAGGTATCGGGACGTACTCACCATCTTTTCCTCCATACAAGGTCTTGTAAGATAGCGTACGCTTAATATCCACTAATTGATTAAGTGGAATTTCCTTCCCTTTTTGATTGGGTATTTTTAATTCTTTCAAAATGGCACTTAAAGTCTTTGCTTTATCACTCAATACTATCGGGATATAAAAGGTGCGAGAACGAAGTATCCCAATCTGATGGGCGTTCAAAGCCGCCTTAAGTTTTGCAAACAAGGTGCTTTGTTGTACTTCATAAAGCGCCAATTGTTCGCGCTTGACACGTACCTCCAATTGCTGGTCAGTACTTACCGGGGCAATGTTGGCATCTCTAAAATGATCCTGCAAGGTGTTGACCAAACTATCTAGCTCAGATACTTCCGGAGCACCTTTGGTTTTAGGACTGCTTACACGGGTTACAAAAGGCGCTTCCCTATCAGCAAATAAACGTTCAAAAATAGTCTCTGGAAATCGAAAGCTGATGCTTGCCTTGGGAAATTGCTTGCGCATGGTTTTTTCCAAGGCTTGCTCCGCCCTGTTCATATCTTGTGCTGTTGCCATTTGCAGGTATATAACGGCTTCGTTGGCTGACAAATCCAAGTCTTTATGCATCAGGTACTGTTGTCGCCCAACAAATGCATTGGCTAGCTCGCTTTGTCCTCCTACTTGTTCCAGTAGTTTAATTACCCTTGACCGGTTCTCTTTTAGATGGATCCGTTCATTCCAATCAATATTAACCACCAACTCATCTTGTTGAAAAGCAGGGAAGCGTTCTTTCTTCATATGCCAGGCAAGAACTGCCCCCACAACGATAAGTATAAGAAAAACAGGCATCATCCAACGGCGGTGCAGAAAGACCCAATGCCATCCATTCTCATAGGCTGTTTCATAATTAAGCACTTGAAACATTTTCTTTTTGGGACTTTTAACGGCTTTTGAGATCCTGCGTCTGTCCGCTCTCAGCCAGAATAAACGGTAGAGGGTGGGCAACAGGGTGACCGATACTATCAGTGATACCCCCAAACCTATTGCTACCGCTATGGCCTGATCGTAGAACAAAGCCCCGGATATACCACTTAGAAAAATAAGTGGCAAAAAGACGGCACAAGTGGTTAGAACAGACGATATAAGTGGGCGCATCACCTCATTGGTTCCGTTGATACAACTTTGTGCCAATGTATCTCCCCGTTGCATGCGCTGGGTGATGTTATCAATCACAATAATGGAGTTGTCGATCATCATGCCCACGCCTAGAATAAGCCCCGAAAGGGAGATGATATTGAGCGATAAACCAAGTAGGTGAAAGAACAGTAAACTGATGACCAGCGATACAGGGATGCTGATACCAATGAGCCAAGGAGAGCGCAAATCTCCTAAAA
>Ga0070729_10006342_pt1 | contig 11686 bp, 10 predicted proteins | sample tdDd472_FD_66725 | JGI IMG/M metagenome (GOLD analysis project Ga0070729, IMG submission 66725) | Marine sediment microbial communities from the Atlantic coast under amendment with organic carbon and nitrate - tdDd47.2 | ecosystem: Environmental > Aquatic > Marine > Coastal > Sediment | place...
ACCGCGTCGGCCGCCTCGGTCCGGGTCTCGGGCCCGCGCACCAGCTCCAACAGGCGCATGTAGCGCGGCGGGTTGAAGAAATGGGTGATGACGAAATCCCGGGCGAAGCGGGCCGGCAGGTTGGCGGTCAGGTCGGCCAGCGGGATGGTCGATGTGTTGGACGAGACCACGCTGCCCTGGCGGCGCGCGGCTTCGATCTTCTCGTACACCGCTTCCTTGACCGCGCGGTCCTCCAGCACCGCCTCGACGATCCAATCGACCTCGGCCAGCTTGTCCAGATCGTCCTCCAGATTGCCCGGCGTGATCAGCCGCGCGGCGCGCTGGTGCATGAAGGCCGCCGGCTTCGCCTTGGCCAGATTGGCGATCGCCTTCTTGGCGAGGACCGAGCGGTCGTTGGCCCCGTCGGGCACGATGTCGAGCAGCAGGACGGGCACCCCGCCATTGGCGATCTGGGCGGCGATGCCGGCGCCCATGGTCCCGGCGCCGAGGACGGCGACCTTGCGGATCGGATCGGCCACTAGACGGCCTCCATCACCGTCGCGATCCCCTGGCCGCCGCCGATGCATTGGGTGGCGAGGGCGTATTTGCCGCCCTCGCGCTTCAGCAGCGCCGCCGCCTTGCCGGTGATGCGCGCGCCCGTCGCGCCCAGCGGATGGCCCAGCGCGATGGCCCCGCCGTCCAGATTGACCTTGTCGGCGTCGAGGCCGAGCTCCTGGATGCAGGCGACGCTTTGCGAGGCGAAGGCTTCGTTCAGCTCGATCAGCGACAGATCCTCGACCCCGAGCCCGGCGCGGGCGAGCGCCTTTTTCGAGGACAGGACCGGGCCCATGCCCATGGTCTCCGGCGCGCAGCCGGAAACGGCGATGGATTTGATCCGGGCCAGGGGCGTCAGGCCGGTCTTCTCGGCATAGTCCTCCGCGCAGACCAGGACCGCGGACGCCCCGTCGGTCAGCGGCGACGAGGTGCCCGCCGTCACCGTGCCCTTCTCGTCGAAGGCGGGGGCGAGGCCGGCGAGGCCCTCCTTGGTGGTCTCGGGGCGGATGCAGCCGTCGGCCTCGACCGGGCCGGCGCCGTTGGCGATGGGCACGATCTCGTCGGCGAGGCGCCCGTCCTTCTGGGCGGCGGCGGCCTTCTGCTGGCTGCGGACGGCGAAGTCCTCTTGCGTGTCACGGGCGATCTGATACTTCCGGGCCACGTTCTCGGCGGTCTCGCCCATGCCGATATAGACGGCGGGGTAGCTCTCCATCAGATGCGGGTTGGGCGCCGGATTGAAGCCGCCCATGGGGATGCGGGTCATCGATTCGAGCCCGGCGCAGATGAAGGCCTCGCCGGCGCCCATCTGGATCGCGCCGGCCGCCATATGCACCGACTGCATCGACGAGCCGCAGAAGCGGTTGACCGTGGTCCCGGCGACCGACAAGGGCATGTCCGACAGGAAGCCGACGATGCGGCCGACATTGAAGCCCTGCTCGGCCTCGGGGAAGGCGCAGCCCATGATCAGGTCCTCGATGTCCTCGGGCTTGACCCCGGTCCGCTCGACCAGGGCGCGGATGACCTGGGCGGCCATGTCGTCGGGCCGCACGGTAGCCAGCGCGCCCTTATGGGCGAAGGTCAACGGCGAGCGCGCATAGCCGGCAATGACGACGTTTTTCATCTTCCTTCTCCTTCCGTTCCCGGGCCCCTTCGGCGCCGGTTCCGATCGATCCAATCCCGGCGCCCTAATCGCGTCCGGCGACCGTACTGTCGGGATCGCGGCCACGCAACGCGGCGTCGGTTCGGGCCTCGATATCGCGCAGTTCGATCAAGGTCTGCTCGATGTCGGTCCGCTGCTGTTCCAGCTTGGCGATCCGGGCGCGCACCTCGTCCCGCAAAAGGGCGATCTGCTGCGTCTGGTCGGGGCCGATCTTGTAGAAATCGAGATAGCGTTTGATTTCCGCAAGGGAAAATCCCAGCCGCTTGCCGCGCAGGATCAGGATCAGCCGCGCCCGGTCCTGATGGCTGTAGACCCGGTTGCGCCCGGCGCGACGCGGATGCAGCAGGTCCTTGTCCTCGTAGAAGCGGATCGTGCGCGGCGTGACGTCGAATTCGGCGGCGAGCTCGCTGATGGCGAAGAACCGGCGCCCGGCGGCGGGCGTTCCGTCGGCGCTCACACCCCGCCCCGCTTCGCCGCCTCTTCCTCGACCAGTTCCTTCTTCGACAGCTTGCCGATCATCGTCTTCGGCAACTCGTCGCGAAACTCGATCTCGGCCGGCATCTCGATGGGCGACAGCTTGTCGTCGAGAAATTCCATCAGATCCGCCGCCGTCAATTCCTCGCCCGGCCGCAGGGTCACGAAGGCCTTCGCCGACTGGCCGCGATAGTCGTCGGGAATGCCGATCACGACGGTCTCGGCCACCGAGGGATGCAGATAGATCGCCTCCTCGATATTGCGCGGATAGACATTGTAGCCGCCGGACAGGATCAGATCCTTGATCCGGTCGACCAGGAAGGTATAGCCGTCCTCGTCCATATAGCCGACATCGCCCGTATGCAGGCGGCCATCGACGATGGTGTCGGCGGTCTCATCGGGCTTCCGCCAGTAGCCCTTCATCACCTGGGGGCCGACAAGGCAGACCTCGCCCCGCTCGCCTTGAGGCATGCGCTTGCATCGATCCTCCAGATTGCGGATCTCGACCACGGTGCCCGGCAGCGGGATTCCGATCGAGCCCGCCTTGTTGGCGCCGGTCAACGGGTTGCAGACGGCGACGGGCGAGGATTCCGTCAGCCCGTAGCCTTCGACGACCACGCAGCCGGTGAGCTTCTCGAAACTCCGCTTGACCTCGACCGGCAGGGGCGCGCCGCCCGAAATGCAGTATTTGATCGAGGACAGGTCGAAGCGGGCCGTCTCGGGCGCGGTGCTGATGGCGTTGAAAATGGTCGGGACGGCCGGGAACAGGGTCGGCTTGCGCGACGCCACCGTCTCGAGCAGCCGTTTGAGCTCGAACCGCGGCAGGAGGATCAGCTCGGCGCCGATGGAAATGCCGAAATTCATCACCGTCGTCATGGCGAAGACATGGAAGAGCGGCAGGACGCCGAGCAGGCTTTCCTCGCCGGGGCGCATGCCGACGAACCAATGGCGCACCTGGTCGGTGTTGGCGGTCAGGTTCGCGTGGGTGAGCATGGCGCCCTTGGGCACCCCGGTCGTGCCGCCGGTATATTGCAGGACCGCGAGGTCCTCCGCCGGGTCGATCGCGACCGGCGCCGGCGCGCCGTCATTGTCGATCAGCCGGGCGAAGGGAACATGGCGGTCGTCCGCCGGCACCCGGGCCAGGTCGCCGCGCTTCAGCAGCGAGAACAGGACCTTCTTCACGCCCGGCAGGATCCCGGTCATCGGGCAGACGACGATCCGCCCCAGGCCCGATTCGTGGAGCAGCCCATGAACCTTGTCGAAGATCTCGGCGATATCCAGGGTCACCATGATATGGGTCCCCGAATCCTCGATCTGATGGACCAGCTCGCGCGAGGCATAGAGCGGATTGAAATTCACCACCGTCCCCCGGCGCGCAGGATCGCGAAGTAGCAAATTACCGCGTAGGGCGTGTTGGGCAGGCACAGCCCGACCCGCGTCCCCTTGCCCACGCCCAGGGCCTGGAAGCCCTTGGCGGCCCGCGCCACCAGATCGGCGATCTCGGCATAGCTGTAGGTCTTGCCCAGAAAGTCGATACAGGGTCGGGGACCGAACTTGGCGGCGGCCGCGTCGAACAGGTCGGGCAGGCCGGTCTGCGAAAGCGGCGCCGCCCAATCGACTTCCGCCGGATAGGTCGCCAGCCAGGGATGATCCGGTGCCGTCGTCGCGTCGCCGTCGGCCTTGCTCTCGTCGACCATGTCGCGCGTCTCCGTCGTCCGTTGCCGTTCCCCAACATATTGCCGCGAAACCGGCGGCCGGCAAATCCTGGATTGAACCCGCCCGCCAACGCGCTTAAATATACCTTTATGATATACCATTTACGTTAACGTAAACATTGTTCCCGCCAAATGCCGGTCTCGGCCGGCCGCCGATTGGCCGCCGATTGGCCGTCGCCCGTCCGATCTGATACCGTGACCGGCGGAACCGTGGCGGCAAGGGAGGACGGACGTGAAGTACCAGTTGGAGGACGCGCGCGTCCAAACCGAGGGCGAGGACTACTGGATCGCGCCCAATGCCGCGGTCATCGGCGATGTGCGCCTGGGACGCAATGTCAGCGTCTGGTGGTCGGCGACCGTTCGCGGCGATTCCGAGCGGATCGATATCGGCGACAACAGCAATATCCAGGACGGCAGCGTCCTGCATGCCGACCCTGGCGTGCCCCTGACCATCGGCCGCAACGTCACCGTCGGCCATATGGTGATGCTGCATGGCTGCACCATCGGCGACAACAGCCTGATCGGGATCGGCAGCGTCGTGCTGAACAACGCGCGGATCGGCCGCAACTGCCTGATCGGCGCCAACAGCTTCATTCCCGAGGGCAAGGAGATCCCCGACAATTCGCTGGTCATGGGCGCGCCCGGCAAGGTAGTGCGCGACCTGTCCGACAAGCATGCGGCGCAGATCGCCCACGGCGCCGAAGCCTATGTCAAGAAATGGCAGCGCTACCGCGACCGTCTGGTCGCCGATGGCTAGACCGCGACGTCCGGGAGCGGTTTCCGTCTTTTCCGGCGCGCGGACGACGCGCCCGACATGACGGCCCCCGCCGGCTTCGGCGGCCGGGTGACCGCGATGCCGCTTTACCTGTCGGCCGGGCTTTCCTGTCGATGTTCCTTCGCGCCTCGCCCGGCGTCCTGGGTCCCCATCTGATGCGCGATTCGGGGGTGTCCGCCCGATCCCTCTGCCTGCCGACCGGAAGCTATTTCCTCCTTCTCGGGCTCGCGCAGATACCCGCCGGCCATGCGGAATATATGCCGGCGCCGGAAGCTGCCTATCGGGCGGTCTTCGCCTTCGTCGCGCTGACGATGGCCGCCGGCCTGGCCTTCTACCTGCCCCTCGCCGATATCCGCCCCGGCGACGAACGGGCGGCCGACGCCTAGGGCGCGAGGACCAGTCGGCCCAGGGCTTGGCGGTCTTCCAACAGGCGATGCGCCTCGGCCGCCTGAGCCAGGGGCAGGGTCCGCTCGACCACCGGCTTCAGCTTGCCGGCGTCGATCAGCCGCAGAAGCTCCTCGATCTCGCCGATGGTCACCGCGTCGGTGCCCAGGAAGGACATCTCCTTGAGGATCGCGTGAGCCGGGCGGAGCTGCACCGGCTGGGCGTTCAGATTGCCGACGAAGACGTGACGGCCGCCGAAATCCAGGCTCTTCAGCGCCGCGTTCCAGGCGATCTGGCCGACGATGTTGACGATCACGTCGACCCCGTGGCCGCCGGTCAGGTCGCGAGCCTCCTCGTGGAAGTCGAGGTCGGGGCTGACCAGCACCTCGTCGGCGCCATGGGACCGCAGGAAGTCGGCCTTCGCTGCTGAGCTGGTGACGGCCAGGACCCGCGCCCCGGCCATATGGGCGATCTGGACCGCATGAATGCCGACCCCGCCGGTGGCGCCGGTGATCAACACCGTCTCCGCCGGACGCAACCCGCCGACCTTGAGCAGCGCGTGATAGGCGGTGCCCATGGCGCAGGGCACGATCGAGGCTTCCGCGTCGCTCACCGAATCGGGCACCCGCACCAGGCAGCTCGCCGGCGCCGGCATGTATTCGGCATAGCCGCCGGGGATCTCCTCGCCGAACAGGCCGCCGGCGGACTGGCACAGGTTGGGCCGGCCCTTGCGGCATAGCCGGCACTGGCCACAGGCGGCGCTCATCGGCACCACGACCCGATCGCCGGGCTTGAACCCCTTGACCGCCGCGCCGACCTCGGCGACCTCGCCGGCGACCTCGTGGCCGATGACCCCCGGCGTCTTGGTGCGTGGGAAATGGCCGTTGCGGGCGATGACGTCGTGATAGCAGACGCCGCAGCCGCCGACCTTGAGCAGCACCTGGTCCGGCCCGAAGGCCGGCAGGGGCACGTCCTCGACGGTGAGCTGTTCGCGTCCGCCATAGCCTTGCAAGACAACCGCCTTCATGGTCCCACCTCCCCTTCTATTCTTCGTTTCTTCGGTCGCTAGAGAATATTGCCGTCGCCGAGCTTCTCCTTCGGCCGGATGGTGATCCGGGGCCCCGGCGCCGGCCCGCCGACACCAAGCGTCGGGGCGACCGTCGCCGCCGGCGCGCCGGTGAAGGGCTGGGCCGGAATGGCCGGGCCGTCGCCCCGGATCGCGGCGACGAGCTCGTAATGGTTGGGCAGCTCGTCCAGAAGCTGGCGCTTGATCCCGTCCACATGCTGGGTGTAGGCGGCCCAATCCTGGGCCGAGACGGCGCGCTCGGCCGGGAAATCGATGCCGTCGAACCAGCCCTTGTTGGCGAGCACGATCAGATAGCTCCAGACACTGAACAGATAGCCCCGGTCGTACTGGTCCGAATGAGGCAGCATATGGCGGTAAAGTTCCAGCGATTCGGCGACGCTGTCGGGCAGGTCCGTCTCCTCGGCCGCGACACGCCAATAGTCGGTGTCGCGGCGGTTGGAGGTCCGGTAATGGAGGATGATGAAGTCGCGGATCTCCTCGTACAGCTCGCGGACCAGCCGGTTGACCCGATTAGCGAGGACCGGGTTGAAATCCTTGTCGGGGAAATGCAGGGCGAGCCAGCGCACGGTCGATTCGATGATGAAGATCGCCGTCGATTCCAGGGGCTCGATGAAACCCGACGACAGGCCGATGGCGACGCAGTTCTTCTCCCAGGCCCGTTGCGAGCGGCCGATGCGCATGCCCAGCGCGCGCGGTTCCGCGCCCTTCCCCTCGGGTCCGAGATAGGCGAGGAACTCGTCCATCGCCTGGTCGTCGCTGCGGAACTGGCTGGAGAACACATAGCCGGTGCCGATGCGCGAGAACAAAGGCACCCGCCAGCTCCAGCCGGCGCCCAGCGCGGTCGAGCGGGTGCAGGGCGCCAGCTTGCGCACGTCCCGATGAGGCAATTGCACCGCCAGCGCCCGGTCGTTCAGCAGGTATTTCGACCCGGACTCGAAGGGCACGCCCAGGGTCTGGTGGATGATCATCCCCCGAAAGCCGGTGCAATCGACGACGAATTCCACCGGCCGGCGCCCGGCGCGCTTCAGATCCAGCGCGGTGATGAAGCCGCGTTCGTCCTGCTCGATCCGCTCGACATCGTCCAGCACATGCTCGACGCCCCGCTCGCGGCCGATCTCGCTCAGCATGTCGGCGAACAGGCCGGCGTCCAGGTGATAGGCGTAGTTGATGCGGCCCTCGTAATCGGGGCCGCCGATCGGCTTCGGCCCGCGCAGATTGTCGATCGCGGTGCCGCTGGGCGAGACATGGCGGCCCAGATCGATATCGCCGGGCGGCGCGAATTTGTGGAAATGATAGGCGGGGCTGAAGCCGAAGATGTCCGAGCCCACCCCGTCGAAGGGGTGGACATATTCCAGGGCGTTGCCGTCGGCGTCATGGTCCCAATTGACGAACCGCACGCCCAGCTTGAAGGACGCGTTGCAGCGGCGCATGAACTCGGCTTCGGAAATGCCGAGCGCCCGCAAGGTCCGGCACATGGTCGGCACCGTCGCCTCGCCGACCCCGACGGTCGGCACGTCCGGCGATTCGATCAAGGTGACCCTGGTGCCGCCGCCTTCGTCCGCGCGCTGGTTCAAGAGGGTGACCAGATAGACGGCGGCGAGCCAACCGGCGGTGCCGCCGCCGACGATGGTCACTTCCTCGATCCGTTCCGCCATGCTGATCCTCCCTGTGCGCGGACATTGCCGTTTGCCGGCCCATCATACAGGCCGCGGCGGCGCGGGAAACCCGCCCCCGGCCGCCGGAGTCGCTTCGGGACATACCCGGAGTCGCTTCGGGACTTACAAGGACGGGGGCCTGCGCTAAACTCTCCCGCCGCCGGGCACCGCAACCCCCAAGAGGAGGAAACAAATGGGACCGCTGAACGGAATCAAGATCGTCGAGATCGGCAGCATCGGGCCGGGCCCGATGTGCGCCATGCTGCTGTCGGACTTGGGCGCCGACGTGCTGCGCATCGACCGCGCCGATTCCGTGGGCGGGCAGCCGGGACCGGTGCCGCCGCGCTACATGCTGCTCCATCGCGGGCGGCGCTCGGTGGCGCTGGACCTGAAGAAGCCGGACGCGGTCGAGGCGGTGCTGCGCATGGTCGAGGGCGCCGACGGGCTGATCGAGGGCTATCGCCCCGGCGTCGCCGAGCGGCTGGGGATCGGGCCCGAGCCCTGCCTCGCCCGCAATCCCAAGCTGGTCTACGGCCGGATGACCGGCTGGGGCCAGGACGGTCCCTGGGCGGCCTATGCGGGGCACGACATCAACTATATCGCGATCACCGGCGCGCTGGCCTGCATCGGCACCAAGGACACGCCGGTCCCGCCCCTGAACCTGGTCGGCGATTTCGGCGGCGGCGCCCTCTATCTGGCGCTGGGCATGGTGAGCGCGCTGCTGGAGGCCGGCAAATCGGGCAAGGGCCAGGTCGTCGACGCGGCAATGATCGACGGAGCGGCCTCGCTGATGGGCATGATGTACGGCATCCGCGCCGCCGGCGCCTGGCGGGACGAGCGGGTGAGCAACCGGCTGGATGGCGGCTGCCATCATTACGGCGTCTACGAGACCAGCGACGGCGACCATATCTGCGTCGGCTCCAACGAGCCCAAATTCTACGAGCGGCTGATCCGCGCCCTGGGGCTGGAGGGCGAGGACCTGCCGGCCCAGACCGACCGGGAGGGCTGGCCCGGCATGCGCGAGAAGTTCGCGGCGATCTTCAAGACCAAGACCCGCGACGAATGGTCGGCGATCCTGGAGCCCGAGGACCTGTGCTACGCGCCGGTCCTCGACATGGGCGAGGCGCCGAAGCATCCCCACAACATCGCCCGACAGACCTTCGTCGAGCGGGACGGGATGGTCCAGCCGGCACCGGCGCCGCGCTTCTCGCGCACCCCGGGCGCGATCCAGGGGCCGCCGCCGGAGCCGGGCGAGCACACCGACGCCGGCCTCGCCGAATGGGGTTTCTCTGCCGACGAGATCGCGGCGCTGCGCGCCAGCGGCGCCGCCGCCTGACGGAGGATCCGAGGATGGCCAAGGCGACCTTCGCGGCGGGCTGTTTCTGGGGCGTCGAGGAAGCCTTCCGCCGGGTGCCGGGCGTCACCGCGACGGCCGTCGGCTATATCGGCGGCACGACCGAGACCCCGACCTACGAGGAGGTCTGCACCGGGCACACCGGCCATGCCGAAGCGGTCGAGGTCCAGTTCGACCCCAAGCGGGTGTCCTACGCGGCGCTGGTCGATCTGTTCTTCGACATCCACGACCCGACCCAGGTGAACCGCCAGGGCCCCGACATCGGCAGCCAGTACCGGACCGCGATCTTCACCCATGACGCGGACCAGGCGGATACGGCCCGCGCCGCCAAGGCGGCGCTCGCCGAATCGGGGCGCTTCGCCTCGGCCATCGCGACCGAGATCGCCGCCGCCCCCACCTTCTGGCCGGCCGAGGACTATCACCAGCAATATGTCGAGAAGCGCCGCGGCGGCCGCGGCGGCCGCGCCTGCGACCATCCGGGCTGACGTCGCGGGTCGGGGGCGGCGGCGATCGTGACCTATCTGCAATCCGCCCTCGGCCTGGTCCTCCTCTGCGCCCTCGCCTGGGCGCTGAGCGAGAACCGGCGGGCGGTGTCGTGGAAGCTGCCGCTGGCGGGGATCGCCCTGCAGATCGTCCTCGCCGCGCTGCTGTTGAAGCTGCCGCCCTTCCAAGCGGCCTTCCTGTGGCTCAACTCGGTCGTCCTGGCCCTGCAAGCGGCGACCGAGCAGGGCACGGCGCTGGTCTTCGGCTTTCTGGGCGGCGGTCCCCTGCCCTTCGACGAGCCCTATCCCGGCGCCTCCTGGATCCTCGCCTTCCGGGGCCTGCCGCTGGTCCTGGTGATGAGCGCGGTCTCGGCGCTTCTGTTCCATTGGCGCGTCCTGCCCGCCATCGTCCGCGGCTTCGCCTGGCTGTTGCGCCGGACGCTGGGCATCGGCGGCGCGGTGGGGGTGAGCGCCGCCGCCAACGTCTTCGTCGGCATGGTCGAGGCGCCCCTGTTCGTGCGGCCCTATCTGGCGAAGCTGTCGCGGGGCGAGCTGTTCATGGTGATGAGCTGCGGCCTGGCGACGGTCGCCGGCACGGTGATGGTGCTGTATGCGGCGATCCTGGGATCGGTGATCGACGGGGTGCTGGGCCATATCTTGACCGCGTCACTGATCAGCGCCCCGGCGGCCATCCTGGTCGCCCGGCTGATGGTCCCCGACGACGGCGCCGCGACCGAGGCCGAGACCCTGGCCCCGCCCCGCGAGGCCGACAGCGCCATGGAGGCGGTCGTCAACGGCGTCGGCACCGGGATCCGGTTGATCCTCAACATCGTCGCCATGCTGATCGTGATGGTGGCGCTGGTCCATCTGGCGAACATGATCCTGGGCCTGCTGCCCGAGGCGGACGGCGCGCCGATCACCATCCAGCGCCTGGCCGGCTATCTGTTCGCGCCGCTCGCCTGGCTGATGGGGCTCGCCTGGCCCGAGGCCGTCGCCGGCGGCAACCTGCTGGGCACCCGGCTGGTGTTGACCGAATTCGTCGCCTATCTGGACATGGCCAAGCTGGGCGACGAAGCCCTGTCGCCGCGAGGGCGGGTGATCCTGCTCTACGGGCTGTGCGGCTTCGCCAGCCTGCCCAGCCTGGGCATCATGATCGGCGGGCTGGGCGCGATGGTGCCCGAGCGGCGCACGGAGATCGTCGCCCTGGGCTTCAAGTCGGTGATCGCCGCGACCCTGGCGACCGCCATGACCGGCGCCGTCGTCGGGCTGTTCGTCTGATCGTCTGACGCGCGATCGCCTGACGCGCGATCGTCTGACGCGCGCCGCGCGCGCCCCCGTCAGGCGGGCAGGACCTTCCCCGGATTGAGGATGCCTTGCGGGTCCAGGGCCTGCTTGATCTGGCGCATCACGGCGACGGCCTCGCCATGCTCGGCGCGCATGAACTTCATCTTGCCCTGGCCGACGCCATGCTCGCCGGTGCAGGTGCCGCCCATCGCCAGCGCCCGCCGGACCATGGCGTCGTTCAGCCGATTGACCTCGGCCATGTCCTTGGGATCGTCGGGGTCGACCAGGAAGATCGCATGGAAGTTGCCGTCGCCGACATGGCCGGTGATGCCGGAGATCAGGAAGGAGCCGTCCAGATCCGCGCGGGTCCGGGCGACGCATTCGGCGAGGCGGGCGATCGGCACGCAGACATCGCCGGAATAGAGGCCGGCCCCCGGACGCAGCACCTTGACCGCGTGGGCGACGTCGTGGCGCGCCTTCCACAGCCGGTTGCGATCCTCCTCGCGGGTCGCCCATTCGAAACCCTTGCCGCCATGCTCGGCGGCGATGGCCTGGACCTTCTCCGCCTGGGCGCGCACCTCCGCCTCGCCGCCCTGGAATTCCAGGAACAGATGCGGCTCTTCCGGATAGGCGGTGCCCGAATACAGGTTCATCGCCCGCATCACCACCTCGTCGACGAACTCGATCCGGGCGACCGGGATTCCCGACTGGATGGTGACGATCACCGACTCGACCGCCTGGGCGAAGCTGGGGAAGGGGCAGACGGCGGCCAGGCTGGCCTCG
>Ga0070729_10006345_pt1 | contig 11680 bp, 5 predicted proteins | sample tdDd472_FD_66725 | JGI IMG/M metagenome (GOLD analysis project Ga0070729, IMG submission 66725) | Marine sediment microbial communities from the Atlantic coast under amendment with organic carbon and nitrate - tdDd47.2 | ecosystem: Environmental > Aquatic > Marine > Coastal > Sediment | place...
ATGGTTAATCCACTATAAAAAAAGATAAGGACTATTAGTCCCTTTAAAAATTTATATTTTCTCATAATTAATGAATTTTATAAATGTGATATACGTTTCCCATAAAAATATATATAAATATTTGACTTTTTAAGTGAATATTGACCACTAATTAAATTATTGTGACGAACTTCACAATAATATTGATGCGCCTTATCAAGCAAGTCTGCAATGTATAGAACAAATAAAATTCTTTAATATTTGAAGATTCTAAAAAGGAATTTGACTTTATTCGTGTGCATAAATCGCCCCTCATAAACTTCCAATACATTACTAAATATATTAAGGGAAAGGGAGGTCAAGTGGAAATATCTGAGGGATCAACGATAGATGTTTCTGTAAATCGAAAGGCAGAGTTCTTGGAGAAGTTTAGTTAATTTTCTTATCTTCGGGATATTAACCCTTAAATATCCGAAGATGTATAGATGTTTTCTCGTTATCACTACTATTTTATTTTTTAGTTGTAGTAATTCTTCAAATAAAAGAAGTGAAATACCAAATGAAGTTGTTGAGTCAAATAAATTGCTCGATGTAAATAATTCTTCATGGGTTGACACTTTAAATAATAGGATTGTTAACAAAAGATTAAATATCTATGACCCCGATAAGTTTTTATGGGATGTTGTAAAAGACACCAATCACTTATTAAAATTTAAAGAGTATTGTATACAGAATGATAATTTGGAAGCTTTATCATATTCTTTTAATATGCTGGGACAAAATAAACGTACTTCTGGTGATTACATAAGTTCTATACAATATCATAAAAAAGCTTATGAAACAGCATTGTTGGTAAATGATGAATACTTGGAAGCATTATCATTAAATATGATGGGAGTTGTTTATCGGCACAAATCGGCGGTAAAAACAGCTCTTGAGTATTATGTCAGAGCTCTTAAGACTGCTGAAGAAAGTAATAATCAAGCTGATTATATGCTTAAAAGTATTGCAATTTCAAATGAAGGAATAGGGGGGCTTTATCGTCTTCTCAAACAATACAATTTGGCCATTAAACATTATAAAAGTTCGCTTGTATACGAGGAGAAACTAAATAGTTTGTTGGGAATGGCAATAGATAATCATAATATTGGAAAATCTTATGGATTACTAGGTCAGTACGATTCAGCAAATTTCTATCATAACAAGTCTTTAGAATATAATAATCAAATGAATTCCATTTTTGGAAAAGCAATCTGTTATAATAGTTTAGGAACTATTGCATTGATTCAAAATGAAATACTAAAGGCTTATGAATTATTCGTTCCGGGTTTAAAAATGGCCGAAAAATCAGGTAGTAAAACCTATATTATAAATTCAAATTTAAATCTTGGATGGTATCATATAGAAACTGGAAATGTAGACAGTGCAAGCTTTTATATAAATAAGGCAATGGAAATTTCAAGTAAAATAGGTAAGAAAGATGCTTTGTTAAGGGGATATGAACTATTGTCGGAGGTGGAACAAAAAAAAGGTAATTATCCAGGAGCATTACAAAATTTTAAAAAGGCTAATGTATACAATGATAGTATCATAAATGAAAAGAATCAACAGTATTTAGCTGATCTTACTATTCTTTATGATATAGAGAAAAAACGAAGCGAGATAGAATCATTAAATAAAGAAAACGAGACAAAGAAACAGAAGTTAATTGCCCGTAATAGATTAATCGTTTCTTTGGTACTATTAGTAATTATTATTCTTAGTATTGCATACTTCTTCAGGCAAAGGGGAATACAGCGATTAGATCATATGGAGTCTGAACTTCAAAAATATATTTTGAAAGCTAAAGATATTGATAATGCACAAAAAAATGAACCTGAAATTACTTCGGATGAATTTGCACAAAAATATGAATTGACTGATCGTGAAACAGAGGTTTTACAATTTTTAAGTGAAGGAATGACAAATGCAGATATTGCAGAAAGAATTTTTGTTTCTACCAATACAATAAAATACCACATAAAGAATATTTACTTAAAACTCGATGTTAAGAACCGAGTTGAAGCACTTAATAAAATAAAAAAATAGTTCCAAATTAGTTTTTTGTAAAAGATAAATTTGCTTACCCCTTTGGGTAGTTTTTAAAAAACTACCCAAAGGGGTAGCTTTTAAATAGTCTGTATTAGAGATATTTGAGTAAAGATATTCTTTTTTATGGATGCCGAATCTATATATCATCTTTCGAAAACTGAAATCAAAATAATAGAATTATTAGAAAAAGGATTATCTAATAAATCTATTTCTATTAAATGTGATATTTCCGAAAACACGGTAAAGTTTCATCTTAAGAATATCTATAAAAAGCTTAAAGTGCATAATCGTTTGGAAGCAGTATATAAAATCAATAAAAACAATCAATAAAACCTATATTATGAAATTTTTAAACCTAATTTATTTGAGTATTATTTTATTAATTGGATTCGCTTCGTGTTCAGAAGATGATCCTAAGCCTAAACCAAATTCAAATGTTGTAATCGTAGATTATAATATCTTTGAGCCAGCAGTGTGGGATGCAGATTCTATTTATTTTGTGCAGAGTACAATAAAAATAGATGCAACTCTAACAATTGAAGCCGGAACAGTTATAAAATTCAAAGCTGATGCTGGACTGGAAGTTTGGGAAAACGGAACCATAAATGCCGTTGGTACAGAAGATAAGTTCATTGTTTTCACTTCGCATAAAGATGATTTTGGCGGAGATACAAATGGCGATGCTTTTGGAACAACTCCAAGCTCTGGAGATTGGTCATTAGTAAATTTAAGAGATCAGAACGGTTCACAGTTTGTATATTGTGTTTTTACTTACGGTGGCGATGAAAATAACACTGGAGTTCTTGACTTAGGCGAAAACTCATCGAAAGTTGATCATTGTCTTTTTGCAAACAACGATACTTATGTTTCTGCTGATGTTTTTTATGGTGCACTTGCAGCTCAAGATGCTGATAATACGACAATAATAACAAACAATACTTTTTATAACAATACTGTACCTTTAAGTATTAATGGACATTTAAGTATTGATGATTCAAATATTTTCGTAAATCCTGATGATATTTCACAGGCGAACACTTACAATGGAATTTTTGTACATGGACAAGATATTATTTCCTATAGCACAAATTGGGAAGAAACCGAAGTCGCATACGTTATTCAATACGATGGTTTTGAAATTTGGGATGGTTACTCACTTACTCTTGGCGATAATGTAGTACTAAAATTTATGACAGGTGCAATGCTTGATAAACAGGTTGGTGCTGAAATAATTAATCATAACGGTATAGGAGTATATTTTACTTCATTTAAAGATGATCTGCATAAAGGAGATACTAATGGTGATCTTGTTACAACTACACCTTCAGCAACTGAATGGAAAGGTGTTTATAATAACGAGCCAACCAATTATTTCTATACCTGGAGTAATATTTTATTCTCGAAAAATAATTTTTAGGTAAATAAATATAAACAATTTGGCAGGCTCAGTATGATTGATTGAGTCTGTCGAAATTTAAATTCTATGATATGAAAAAGTTTATAAGTATAGTGTTATTAGCAAGTCTTTTATTTACAGCTTGTGAAAGCAATGAGGCAAAAGATAAAGAAAAAAATAGTTCTATAGAAATCTCTGATGAGGACTCAAAGAAAATGGGAGAAGCTAAAGATTGTGATGAATTTATTGATCAATATGAAGAATGGATGGAAGATTACATTGCGATGATTGATAAATACATGAAAAATCCTACAGATGCAACACTATTGAATGAATATATGAAGTTGGCTCAAGAGGGAATGACCTGGATGAGCCAATGGAATAGTAAGTTATATTATTGTGCATCGCAAGATAAGTATCAAGAACGATTTGATGAAATTTCAGAAAAAGCTGAGAAAAAACTCAAGGAATTAGGTTTAGAATAGGATCTGTATTTAAAATAAAGATTCTTTTTGAGCTTAGGCCCTAATGTTAAATACAATACAGTAAATTTTAATAATAAATCTCATGAAGAAATTAATTCTTTTAGTAGCTATTACTATAATCTATGTTTTAATTATACCAGTTTATTCACAAGTTGATTTAAAATTAATTATTAGGAATCCAACGCCATCCGATATATACGAGTGGCAACAAGATCCAACTATAATTCAGGTTATAGTCAATAATCAATCTGGAATAGAATATCCAAATGCTACATTTGGATTTAAGATTATTAATGAAGATGGTATTGTTTTGGCTGAAAGTAAATTTAACAATAGAACAGCACCCCGCTTTAATATTACTACAGTTCCGCAAGTTACTGTGCTAAATGGTGCTCAACTGATTGATGTTAATTCATTATCGTATAACGGTGATATTCAATCAACATCATATAGTAGTAACGTATTAACTACAGCGTTAGTACCGACAACAATACCCGAAGGTTTTTATGAGATTTGTATTAGTTTATATGATCAGTATGGGAAAAATATAACACTGGGAGAAGAGTATTGTACAAATTTTACAGTCCTAATTCCAGAACCTCCTATACTAATTTCTCCAGTAGAAGATTACGTATTAAGCAGTCCATTTCCTATTTTTAATTGGTCACCAGTTACAAACTATTCAACTGGACGAAATCAAATTAAATATAAGTTAAAAATATGTCCAATATATCGAGGTCAATCTCCTCGAGCAGCAATGGATATGAACCCTGTACTGATAGAAAAGAATGATATTTTAACAACTTCATACATGTATTTACCATCTGATATGCCTTTTGATTATTTTAAAAAAGTTGAGAAGTATGTGTGGATGGTTCAGGCATTTGATCAAAACGGACGGCCTGTTGCAAGTAATCAGGGACAAAGTGAATTAGGAACTTTTATAATTAAAAAAGAAAGTACACAAAACATTAACCTGTCTAACATTTATCCTGTAAATAACGATACAATTCCTTGGAAAATTCCTCATTTGGTAACAAAGTTTACACCGTATTCAGATGATATTTCATCTATCGAATTTACTTTAAAATTGAGAGCAGATGGAGAAAAAACAGAATATACTAATAGTAGAAAAATAACTTTTAATGTTGGACCACAAGAAGCGCAACAGTTAAGTTCAAACGATCAGGCAAGTTTGTTAGTTGCGAGTGTAGGAACCAATAAAGCTATTCCGGATTGGATGCAACAACTTATCCCTGGTATTAAATATAATTGGAGCGTTGATGCTATTTTTACTTTCAACAATGGTGATACACAAAATATTTCTTCTCAGGAAACATCTTTTATAATTGGACTTAAAAAGCCATCATTAAAGAAACCTGTAAAAGACACATCTATAAAGGTAAATACTAAGATCAATTGTACTTTTTCAGTTCCACGACCAGAAAGTTTAAATTTTACGAACGTTGAAGTTCTTTCAATGTCAGCATTCCATGCATCGAATACAAAATCTGAAGCTTTAAATAAATTTTCAGTCGAAGTAGCAAAGAAATCCTCTTTTGATACAATTGTTCAAACAAAAACAAAACTTGTTCCCGAAAATAATAGCTTTTTAACCGGTAATAACTGCGATGAGTTATTTAATGACATAACCGTAGAACTCGATGGAATAAAAGATACGACCACCTACTATTATAGGATAAATTATTTAGACAAATCAGATAAAAAATTCTTTACAAGTGAAACTAGGTCAATAAAGATTATTCCTGATTCATTAATTACTTGCTTTGAGATGCTTGTTGAATCTCCTGCTAATGATGGTAAATGGACACGAAATAAGAAACCTCAATTTGCAGTATCTATTAAACCTAAAATAAATAAATCAGCAATTACAGGTGGACATATAAAAGTATGGAAGAAATCTTCGGCTACACAAAGTAATTTTAAAGCAAAGAGTGATTCCGCGATTCTAGATACTAGTTTTACAGGAAATGCGGATAAAAAAATATTTGCATACTCAACCGATATGAACGGTTTTACCAGATATGATCTGAATTTTATAAATGGCGATTCCACTTCAAAAAGTTTTACAGCAGATACTTCTGCAACGTACTTGTGGAATTTTAAATTAAATTATAAAAAAGACTCAATTAGATCAGACAAAGCATTGTGTGATAGTAATTCCGTAACTTCAAACGATGGAATTTTTACAGTAAAACCAACCAGTGAGTTGGCTGATTCAGGATCTTGCCCTGGCGATTGTTTTGCCGAAGAGCCAACTAATAAATCTCCAGGTTCGCAATCTTTAAAGAAAGATAGTACAATAACCATTGGAAAGTTTAAGCTAAAACTAGGAACCGTTTCAGGTACTCCTGATAATCTTTCTGGCGATGGATCTATTGATGTTCCATATTTACGTGGAAATATTTTAGTTGAATTTAATGGTTTAAAAGTAAATAGCGATAACGTTGTTTATGAGGGAGAAGCATATGGTAAAATTGATCAGGCAGCTCCATATACTAAGCCGGAAGCAAACGATTTTGAGGGGAAAGCATTAAGTTTTGCACACGATAAGGCAAAGTTTAAAACCATACATGAATATTCCAGCAGTTCAGGAAAATTGGTAAGTGGATTAATTGGAGAAACACCAGTTTCCTTACCACTTGGATTTGATCGTGATTACGATGGCTATAAAGTAGTAGTAGGAATTATCGGGATGAAATTTACTCCTGTAAAAGGTAGTTTAAATGCTGCAATGTATGTTGAATTACCATCTCTTGGTCCAGATGTAGGGCTTGGACTGGGAGCAAAAGATATATGTTTTCACAATAAAGGTTTAGGAGGCAATGGACGTGCTGTTTTATATCTCGCTCAAGATTTTGGTTATCAAAATGATGAAACTTGGAGTTTCTTATTTAAAGCTCCAACACCTGCTGATTCAGGAACTTATGCTATTTGGGATTGTAAAGCATTTAAAAAGCTGGTAATAGCAGCAGATGTTGAGTTTCCTCGTTCGTGGATGAAACCTACTCCTGATCCTGATCCTACAAAAATGGTTAAGGCTCATTTTAAAACACAAGCAGATAAAAAAGGAAATGGATGGCAATGGATTGCAAGTGCAAATCTTGATGAGTGCGAATTAACTGGAGCAGAGGGATATAAAATGAAAGTTCAAGAAATGATTTTTGATTACTCTTCAGTTAAAAATCCAGAGGGAATGGTTTATCCTAAAGATTATTCAGGAAAGAAAACAGTGGCTTGGGAAGGGTTTTATATAAAACGAGCTTCACTGGAATTTCCTGAGAAATTAAAAACCTTTGATGATGAACATCCTATTATATCTTTAAATCATGTAATTATTGATAAATCTGGGTTTAATGCAAGTATTCGTGGCGAGAATATTATTCAATACCCAAAAGGAGATTTTGGTGGATGGGGAGCAAGTATTGATACTCTTAAAATAGATATAATTAATAGCTCATTGCAAACAGGAAAAATGAATGGACGCATGAGAGCGCCTACTTTCGATACTTCTTTAGTTTATAATGGTGTGATTTCAAATATTACCGGCGACAAGAAGCTTAAATATCTGTTTTCGGTACAGCCTAGAGATTCGGTAGATATGAGTTGTGCTGGTGTCAAATTAGATCTATATCCTACGACAAAAATTGAACTTAGAGATACAGCCAATAAATTCGAAGCTGTACTTGATTTAACAGGTAAGATTAACCTAGAAAAAGAAATAGGTTTATTGAAGAAAGTAAATTTTAAAGGGATTAGTTTCAAGAATCTAAAATTCTTCTCATATAGTCCATATTTTGATAAAGGTGATATTGGATTTGCTAGTCCTGATAAAAGTATAGAAGGTTTTCCGGTAACATTAACAAATTTTGATATGGTTTCTGGAACACGAAGCGGTGGAATTGGTTTTGGCTTGCAATTTAATATAAATGTAACACTACAGTCTGGCTCAAATGGAGTAAGTGGAAAAACTAAATTAAGCTTGTGGAGTAAATTAGAGTCAGACGAAAACGGACAGAAGTATTCATTTGATGGTGTAGATTTAGATTCCATTGGTGTTAATGCTGATATGGGGGCAGTAAAGATTGCAGGTGGGCTTGAGCTTTATAACTCTCATTCTACATATGGAGATGGTTTTCGAGGTATTGTTAATGCAACTTTCGTTGATAAAGTTTCTGTTGCTGCTACAGCTCAGTTTGGTAATGTAAATAGCTATGAATATTGGTATGTTGATGCAAAAGCGATTTTTCCAACAGCAGTGCCAATTGTTAGTGGTTTAGGTATGTATGGTTTTGGTGGTGGAGCATGGTATCATATGCGTAAAACTGGCAATACAGACCTTTCAACTTCTGCATCAAATCCCGATGCATCAACAAATGCAGGAACAACAAATTCAGGATATAGTTATGTTCCAGATAGGAATGTTAATCTGGGATTAAATGCTTCAATGGTAATTGGAACTCATCCATCTGCAGAAGCATTTAATGGCGATGTTGGTTTAGAAGCACAATTTATTTCTGGGGGCGGATTAGGAACGGTAAGTTTAGTTGGCGATGGTTATATGATGTGTAAAATTACTGAACGTAGTAAAGCAAAAGTACTGGCCGATCTGGATTTAGAATATAATGTACCAACAGAAACTTTCCATGGCACATTTGATGTTGATATAAATGCTACGCCATTAGATGGCGGAGGTCAAATGGTAATGCATGTTGATCCAAACATATGGTATTTGAAGATTGGTCAACCGACAAATCCAATTACCTTAAGTCTTGCTGGTTGGTTGGAAGCTCAAAGTTATTTAATGTTGGGGCAAGGATTACCTGCACCATCAGTACCTGCCGAAATACAGAGTTTATTCCCTGGTCAGATAATGGATAGAAAATCGGCTATTGCAAATGGAAATGGATTTGCTTTTGGTGCAAGTACCAGTTTTAAAACAGACAGAAAAACGTATATGGGATTTTATGGAAATTTCTCGGCCTTAGCAGGCTTCGATATGTCATTGCTTAATTATTCTGATGGTGCTCGCTGCGAAGGAATGGACGATCCTATGGGTATTAATGGTTGGTATGCGTATGGTCAGATTTATTCTTATATAGATGCTTCAATTGGCTTACATGTCGATTTATGGTTTACAGAAGGTAATTATGAGATATTAAGCATGCAAGCTGGAGCTATTTTAAATGGTGGAGGACCTAATCCAACATGGTTAAAAGGAAATGTTGGCGGAAACTATAGAATACTAGGTGGAAAAGTAAAAGGACATTGCGATTTTCATTTTAGTATGGGCGATCAATGTACTATGATTCAAGAAAATCCATTAACCAGGATAGATTTAATTACAGATATTAGTCCTGTAGGTGGTTCTGAAGATGTCGAAGTTATGGCAGAGCCTCAAGTGGCAACTAATTTTCAGTTGAATGAATCTTTTGAGTTACAAGAAATGCCAGAAGGTAGTGAATCTCCAACAATCAGAACATATCAGGTTAAACTTAAGGATTTTAACTTAAGAAAAAGATCAAATAATGATTCAATTAAAGGTAAGATAAATATAGCACCCGATAAGTTCTCTGCTTATTATAGTAGTCATGATATGTTGCCTGGTAATTCAAACTTTTACTTAGCAGTTTCGGCTTATGGAGAAGAGTTGATTGATGGAGAATGGAAAGCTGCTGTTAAAAATGATGGATCTTTAATTCTTCAAACAGAAAGTACCTTCTTTAAAACAGGCTCAGCTCCTGAAAAAATTCGCAAACAAGATGTTGCCTATACTTATCCAATTAATAATCAGGGTTTCTTTTTGCAGGAGGAGTGTCGTTCAGGTATAGTACAGTTAAAGACAGGAATGCATTATTTATTTGCTGTAAATCCAAATTATGAAACAAAACTTATAGCCCGTTTTGTTCCAATGGATGAGGATGCAAATCCAATTGAAGTTCCATTTACATATAATTCATCATCAAGCTCATTAAGATTTACTATTCCTAATTTACAAAATTCAACGGAGTATTTTGTGCAGTTTGTTAAACAACAAAACCTAATTGTTCCTAAAGAAACAGAATCAACAGGAAGACAAGAGGATAGTAGACAAGGTAGAAATAGTACTACCAGAAGTACCACAAGCGAGAGTGAAAGAACCACATATAGAAATAAAAGTGGAGAAGTGATTATTAGTGATAGTAAAATACTAAACGATAGAGTAAGAACAACAGAGAAGATTTTATACTCTTTAGGATTTACAACAAGTCAGTATAATACCTTACAAGCTAAACTAAATGCATTTAATTATATCACAACAGATTCTGAGTTCTCTTCTAATTATAGTGAAATACATAAGGCAGCTTATGAGGGTGAAGAATCGTTTGGTTATTATGATTTAAATCCTACACAATGGACTAAATCTGGATCAACACATACTTTTGGTCCACTTCTTAAAGTGAATGGTTACAATAGAACTGCGCCTTGGCATACAGCATTTACTAATTCAAAAATTTATAATAACATTCAGTGGATGAGAGAAAAGGGCTGGTGGCATTCTTCTTATTTAACACAGTTTATGTATTATCATTATTCTACTAGTAAAGAACTAGTTGAGATTAAAGCCAATGGATATTATAAACCTGTTGTAACAGGAGTTGCAGCGTTAATTGCCGAAACAAACAGTACAGGTTATTATGGTTCAACTAGTGCATATTCAGCTGGTGTATCAGCAGGTTCAAGCTACTCAATGGCAACAACATCAAGTACTTCTTCATCGAGTTCATCAACGGGATTATATTATTCCATGGCAACAACTTCAAGTAATTACGGATCCAGTTCGGGGTATTCTTCAAGTGGAGCAGGCTCTTCTGGTACAGGCTCTTCTTATGGAGCTGTTTCTGGAGCTGATTTTAGCCCTAGCAGTATTGGCGATGCGACCCTGGCAGATTTGCAAACTCTCGAAATGATGACACCAAATATTATTGTAACTTATAATCATGGGAAAGTTATACCTGTTGATTATGGATTACTACAGTCTAAAGCTCTTTATGTGTTATCTCATTACTCTTTATCAACATACAATAGGAATAGATTAAATTCAATTCTTCATATAGATTATCAGCCAATGTTTAAAGGTAATTATCCATTGAAGTTCTATTATAATTATAGAGGGTGCTTTGGTGTAGATGAAGATACCCCAACAATTAATAAACCATTTATATATTAAGAATTATGAAAATGAAAAATAGAATGGTTTTGAATTATGATATTTTATCTATGATTAATAGAAATAAAATACGATTGTTGTTGATGCTGTTATTTCTGTTGGGAAAAACCTCAGGTTCATTTGCTCAGGATCAGAATAGTGCAATTAAATTTAATGGTTCAATAAATCTATCCGATAATTTTTATTCGGCGAGTGGAATTGATCCTCGTCAACCATCAAATATGTACATGGGGATATTGCGAGCAAATATTACATTGTTTAATCAGGTAGAACTGCCATTTGAATTTTATTATTCAACTCAACAATCTGGATTTCAACAGCCTTTTAATCAATTTGGTATAAGTCCTAGATTAACAGATTGGCTAACTTTACATGGAGGTTATTTTTCTTCTCGATTATCTGAGTTTACCTTTGGCGATTTAAGAGTATTAGGTGGTGGTATAGAGCTTACTCCAGGCAATTTTAGACTAAAAACGTTCTATGGTAGAACAAGACAGG
>Ga0070729_10006346_pt1 | contig 11680 bp, 6 predicted proteins | sample tdDd472_FD_66725 | JGI IMG/M metagenome (GOLD analysis project Ga0070729, IMG submission 66725) | Marine sediment microbial communities from the Atlantic coast under amendment with organic carbon and nitrate - tdDd47.2 | ecosystem: Environmental > Aquatic > Marine > Coastal > Sediment | place...
GCCGGAACAATTCACCCCCGATACTGACTGGATGCCAAGGGTAGTCCTTATAGCTAAAAACGCCTATGTGTGGCTCGATCAGTTGAGTAAAGAATATAAAAGAGATATTAAAACGCTCGATCAGGTACCAGATGAAGAACTTGATAAATTGGCAAGATGGAATTTTACCGGTCTCTGGTTAATCGGGTTGTGGGAACGCAGTACGGCATCACAACGTATAAAACATATCATGGGTAACATCGATGCTGCTGCTTCTGCATACTCTTTGTTCGATTATACTGTTGCCTCTGATCTCGGTGGTGAAGATGCCTATGCTAACCTGAATGAACGGGCTAAAAGACGCGGGATAAGGCTGGCAAGCGATATGGTTCCAAATCATACAGGAATATTTTCAAAGTGGGTACTTGAACATCCCGAATATTTTGTACAAAGTTATACTTCACCCTTTCCAAATTATACTTTTACAGGTGAGAATTTATCACCAGATCCCGCTTTCCAAATTAGAATTGAAGATGGTTACTTTTCTCACTCCGATGCAGCAGTTGTCTTTCAGAGAATAGATAACCGGACCGGGGAAACGATTTACATGTATCATGGCAATGATGGTACAAATATGCCTTGGAATGACACCGCACAACTCGATATGTTAAAAGGTGAAGTAAGGGAAGCGGTAATTCAAAAAATATTTGAAGTTGCCCGTAAGTTCTCGATTATACGATTTGATGCCGCCATGACCCTCACTAAACGCCATTTTTCCAGGTTATGGTATCCCCAGCCCGGCATGGGCGGTGATATTCCTTCCAGGGCGGATCACTCTCTTACAAAGGAAGAGTTCGATAATAAATTCCCGGTAGAATTCTGGCGGGAAGTAGTTGACAGGATGAATCATGAACTCCCCGAAACATTACTCCTCGCAGAGGCTTTTTGGCTCATGGAAGGATATTTCGTTAGAAGTTTGGGAATGCATCGTGTGTATAACAGCGCATTTATGAACATGCTGATGAGAGAAGAAAATGATAAATACCGTGATTTAATTACCAACACGCTTGAGTTCGAGCCGGAAATATTAAAGCGGTATGTTAATTTTATGAGTAATCCTGATGAAGAAACCGCTATCAAGCAGTTTGGCAGCGATGATAAATATTTTGGCGTCTGCTTGCTGATGATTACCCTGCCGGGACTACCAATGTTCGCTCACGGACAAATGGAAGGCTATACTGAAAAATATGGCATGGAGTACAAACGTTCTTACTATAAAGAATCTCCTAACCAGTGGCTTGTCGAAAGACATGAAAAGGAAATATTCCCACTCACCAGGAAAAGATTTTTATTCAGTCAGGTAGAAGATTTCTGGTTTTTTGATTTTATCGAAAATAACGGCGGTATTAACGAAAATGTCTTTGCTTATACCAACATGGCAATGGGAGAAAAGTCACTGGTATTTTATAATAATAAGTTTGATGCGGCCAAGGGAAGAATTTATCGTTCTACCCCAAAACTTGTAACTAATTTTAATGGTGAAAAAGAATCTACCACCGTTTCACTGGCAGAGGCACTAAAAATTTCCGGCGAAAAGGACGTGTTTTATATTTATCGCAGTCATATCAAAGGAAAGGAATTTATTCTGCCGGGGAAAGATATTATTAACAATGGATTTTATATCGAACTGGGTGCCTTCAAGTATGAAGTGTTTACAGATTTCCGGGAAGTAAGAGATTCAGATGGGGAATATTATGAACTATTCAGCAGAATAGGAAATACCGGAGTTGATAATGTAAAACGTGAACTTGATGAAATGAGATTGTTCCCTGTTCATCAGGCGTTTGAAAATCTTTTCACCGAGGGTGCCGCCGATGTTTTTGTTGAAAACTATATCAATTTTAATGAAGATAAAAAGAAAGATGAAAAAAGAGTAAAGTTTATTTTTAATAAATATCATTACCTCCTTAACACCGTGAAACACCATTTCGGGTTGAAAAAAGATCTCAACAAAACTATGGAGGAATTTGAGAAATATTCCGTTGCTGTAAAAAAATTAAACGAACTAATCGACAAGAAGTTTGACAGCAGAAAAAATCTCAAGTTTGGTGCTGCCGCGAAAAGTATCCTGTTGAGTAAAACAGCAAATTATCATGACAATTCAGTTTTATTTATTTGGTATCTTGCCGTTTCTGAGTTGAAGTACATGTTCAATGAAGAAAGATACAACAAGCAAAATTATGTTGCAGCCTTGCTGCTTGATTATCCATCGGAAAAAATACTTTCACACCTTGGTAAAGGTGAATACGACGTATTTCTCGATAAAACATTGCTTAACATTTTACTTGAAAATGAAGACAAGTTATTCAAACTTTCCGGTGATGCAATAACAGAAATAGTTGATACCGATGTTTCAATAAAAGAATATATCGAAGATCATAAGTTGGAACTTATTAATGGTTTATTGAAAAATGAATATGTTAAAACATATATCGGAGTAAACTACTACGAGGGTGTCTGGTATTACAGCAAGGAAAATTTTGAAGAACTTCTAAACTGGATTTTCACTCTCACTGCAATTAAATATATCGTTCTACGGGATGAAGAGGCGAAAAAATTAAAAGAAGCAACAGAAGTAGAAGAAAAATCTAAGGCCTCACTAATCCCTATTCAGGAGAAAATTCTTAAAGCTTATTTTGTGATCGATTATTTAAAGACAATGTCCAAACGTTCGGGATATAAATTGGAAGTCTTTAAAACCAAAATTTCCGGCGAAACAACAAAAGTTAAAATTGTTAAATCCGTATCATCAGTTCCCAAAGAACGGGAAGATGATACCAATGAGGAAAAATCGGTTCCGGAAAAAAACATAGAAAAATAAAACCCAATATTCCTTCTCCTGAACACGTGTGCTGTCACGTGTTATTCTCATCCCTCTTTGAAGAGGGTGGCTCGATTTATTGAGCCGGGAGATGACCAAAATTCGGGATTTACGGATTTGGCTCATCCTCCGTCTTTTTTACAAAGGGCGCAATAAGCCAACTCCTTTAAAAGGAGGATAAAAAAATATCAACATCTAACCATCAAACACGCCCCATCGGGGCGAAATATCGGTAACTACAGAGAACTAGACATAAAGCCGCTTCGTAGATGCGGAACCCAGTTTTGCTGGAGATTCCCCGCATCTCTGTGCGATTGACATTATTTTTTCATTGTCATGCTCACGAAAAGCGGGCATCTCGTTTTTTATCTAATAATGTTATTTTGCCTTTTGTCAGCTCCCCACCCCAGCACCTAGAGGATAAAAATTTCCACCCCATCGGGGCGAAATATCGGTAACAGGATGAAACAAAGTGATCAGGCGCCCTGTAGGGGCGCAACCTATCAACATAATCTTTAAACTAGAAGACCTCTCACCTCATGCTCACGAAAAACGGGCATCTGGTATATGTGTTGTTCCGGGTTGTGTCGGAGATTTCTGCATGCGCAGGAATGACATACCCGCTTTTGAGATGACCATAAATCACGAGGCTTGCATGATTGGCTCATCCTCCGTCTTTTGACATTCGTCGGAATCCACCAGCTACAAAATGCTGATAAAAACAAAACCCCTCTTCAGCACTTCACAAAATTGTGGTGTGGCAAAGAGGGGCTAAAATTATTAAGATTAAAAACTAAAAATCTAATCCATCATATTTCTCAAAAAGAGTGATTTATCATCATCCTCAAATCCGGAATTATCAACTTTACTGTCATTAACGTCAGGTTCAACAGAGCGATATTTATCAAACTTAAAGCCGCCTGAATCAAAATTTCCCTTTCCAATGATGTCACTCCTTGAACCCTTCACCCTGTAAATTGTAGGGACATCAAGATCAACATCACCGGTACCGGTCGAATATTCCCTTGGATTGAAACCACCTAACCCTGCGGCTCCGGAAAACCCGACGGCACTCTTGTGTTGTTCGGCAACTTCTTCCTGTACTTCCATCTTGCCTGCTTTCAATTCACTTTTAAACCCGGTAGCGATAACTGTATAAGATACGGCATCTCCCATATCCTCCTTGTTCACCCAACCGAAAATTACGTTTGCCTCTTCACCTGCGGCATCATAAATAATTTGATTACCTTCATTTATTTCCTGCATTGTAAGAGAATCGGAACCGGTAACATTCAGAAGAATATTTTTTGCTCCTTCAATGTTAATTCCTTCGAGCAATGGTGATGATATCGCTTTCTGTGCAGCTTCTACAGCTCTGTTTTCTCCTGTGGCAGTACCACAACCCATGAGGGCATCACCACTTTCACTCATAACGGCACGAACATCCGCAAAGTCAACATTAATAATACCCGTGATAGTTATAATATCAGCGATACCGCGTGTAGAATCAAACAACACCTCATTCGGTTTATCAAATGCCATAGAAGCAGATATATCTTTGCCAAGAATATTTAACAGCCTGTCATTCGGGATTACGATGAGTGAGTCAACAAACTGGCGAAGTTCATTTATCCCCTGCTCCGCGTTCATCATTCTTTTTTTACCTTCCCATTTAAAAGGTTTGGTAACAATACCCACGACAAGTGAGCCTAATGATTTAGCGATGGAAGCAACAACCGGAGCACCACCGGTACCTGTTCCGCCACCCATGCCGGCTGTAACGAAAACCATATCACTTCCTTTGAGGATTTTTTCTATATTTTTCCTATCCTCTTCAGTAGCTTTTTTACCAACCTTGGGGTCTGCACCGGCTCCAAGTCCACGGGTGATACCATTACCAACCTGGCATTTATGAGTTGCGTTACTATGACGCAAAACCTGTGCATCTGTATTAACGGCTACATACTCTACACCTGAAAGTCCGCGTTTCATCATACTTTCAATTGCATTGCAGCCTCCACCGCCGACTCCAACTACTTTCAATACAGCTGGTTTATTTCCGGCATCATCGGTTAAAACGTTTTCATTCATGTCTAATGTAGCGAAACGAGGCATAACTTCCTCCTTTTAATAAATAGATTTATAACTCATCAAAAAATTGTATTATCCGCTTGAATAATTTACTTACTGCAGATTCTTTCTTCGGTTTTTCTTCTTCTTCTAACTCAATTTCAATTTCTTCAACGGTTGATTCTCTTTCTTCCTCACCCGGAATATTTTTTATTAAACCCACGACCGTGGCAAATTCCGGTTTCCCTATCTCCGCGGAAAGTCCGGGAGCGATTTCAAGAGGATACCCGATTCTCGCAGGAACGCCAAATACATCCTCTGCCAGCTCATCACATCCTTTCAACATTGAGCCGCCACCCGTAAGTACAATTCCGGCATTCAATTTTGATTTATATCCCGATTTTATAAGTTCCTTATCAAGGATATCAAACAATTCCCGCATTCGTAAACTTATTACCTGGGTCAACAAACTGGTTGGTATTTTAATATTACCTCTTGCACCAACCCGTTTAATAAAAATATCCTCATCTTTAATAATGGCTCCCTCGTGAGCAAACCCGAATTCCCGTTTTAATTTTTCAGCTTCTGCAGTTACGATTCCAAGAGATTCACGAATATCATTTGTAACCTGGTTTCCCGCAATTGCAATAACTTTTGTATATCTTATTTTTTTGTCACGAAATATCGCCAGGTCTGTTGTACCACCCCCGATATCAATCAGTGCAACACCAAGATCTGTTTCCTGTTCATCAAGAACAGATATACTGGATGCAATTGGTTGCAGAACATAATTTTTCACCTTAAATCCGGCTCTCTCAACAGATTTTCTGATATTTGCAAGAGCGGTTGATGTAGCCAGAACCACATGATGTGAAGCCTCCAGCCTGCTGCCTGCCATCCCTATTGGATTGTCAACAACATTCTCATTATCCACTGTAAATTGTTCAGGTATAATGTGAATTATTTGTCTCTCCTCGGGTATTGGAATCATCTTTACATCGGCTCGCAACCTGTCCAGATCATCCTGTGTGATTTCGCGATCCGGGTTGTTGATGGTAACATAATTAAGATGACGCATAATTTTAATATGCTCACCGGCCACCCCTACATTAACTTCCCTGATATCCAGCCCGGCTTTATTGAGGGCTTTTCCCATCGCTTCTTTAATAGCTTCCGCTGTTTTAGTAATGTTTACAACCAGACCTTTATTTAACCCTTCCGAAGGTGCGCTGCCAAACCCAAGGATTTCAAAACCACCGTTTTCTTTTTTCTCAGCGATAATCGCGCATACTTTTGTTGTACCCAGGTCAAGACCGGCAAAGATATTCTGTTTCATGAACTTTGTCCTTCTATTTGTTCCCGGTTAAAGCCGAGAAAAATGTGTTTATCGTATCGAAGATCAATGTATTCAACTATATCGTTATTCAACTTTCCGTCAAAATAAGCCCACATCTTTCCGAAATAGACCATTTTTTTTATTTCTTCCCCTTTTCCCAAAATGACCGGAAAATCGAGGTTAATAAACTGGATTTGCATTCCCCTCTCCCCCGAACAAATTATCTCGCTCAGGTTGGAGTATAAATTTTTATCAATTAACTCGGCTACTGCCATTACTCTAAACGCATCTTTTATTTCCAAATCTTTCCTGACGCTAAAAAAGGGTTTAAGCGTATCTGTTCTGGAAATGCCGCTTATAATGGGATAATCTACATTCCTGGTTCCAAAATAAAAGGGAATCAATGTATATTCGCCGGTTATGAAAAAACTCTTGCCCCATTGAGTTACTACGGCATCAAACTTTTTTTCAACAATATTTACATAAATAATGTTATTAGGCTCACGTTTCACTGAGGCGAAATCTATATAAGGATGTTTTTCAAACCTATCCTTAATTATATTCACGGTTAAATACCTGAAGTTATCCTTCGAATCGAGTCGGGTATATTTCAGATAATCTTCAGTTGAAAGATGCGAATTACCTTTTAATACAATTGAAGAAATACCGGAATTATCTTCTTCTTCCATCTGAATAGATAAAAAGATAATTACCGCCAAACTCGCGGTGAGAAGAAGATATCCTAATATTTTACCCTTGTTGAGCTGCATTATTTATGCTTTTCCATTAACATTTCAACAAACGTTTCACCATATTTCCAAATATCACCTGCTCCAAGCGTAACTACTATATCATTCTCTTGAGTGATTTCATCTAACAATGCCGGAATTTTACTCTTGTCTGCTTCATAAATTACATTTTTATGCCCAAAACTTTTTGCGGCATCAGCCACCAATTTCCCGGTGATCCCTTCCATGGGTTCCTCACGTGCCGGATATACATCGGTACAAATGAATATATCGGAATTAAGAAACGAACGTCCGAACTCTTCATAAAAATCTCTCGTACGGGAAAACAAGTGTGGTTGGAATACTGCAACAAGCCTTCTATCCCACCCACCACGGATACCCGATAGTGTAGCGTTAATTTCTGTGGGATGGTGCGCGTAATCATCAACAACAAGAATTTCTTCGTTATATTTTGTCTCAAACCTCCGGTAAACACCCGAGAACGATTCAAGAGATTTTTTAATCACATCAAATTTTATCCCCAACTGCATCCCGATAGTCAATGCAACCAAAGAATTTTTCACATAATGAATTCCGGGCATCTGTAATTTTATTTTACCAACTTTTTCACCCAGGTAAACTGCGGTATATTCAGAAGTATATTTATCTTGAACAATGTCAATAGCCCGTACATCAGCCTGCTGGGTTAAACCGTAAGTGAATATTTTTTTATTTATTAAAGGAATTATATCCTGTAAAGCAGGTTCATCAAGGCATAATACAACAAACCCAAAAAATGGAACCTTGTTCGCGAATTGCACAAATGCAGATTTAATATCATCCAGATCTTTATATGTATCAAGATGCTCTTTTTCAAGCGTCGTAATGGCAGCAATAGTAGGTGTAAGCCTTAAAAAAGTTCTGTCAAACTCATCTGCCTCAACAACTATATATTCCGAATTTCCAAGTCTTGCATTGGTTCCGCCCAGTCCGCTAAGTTTACCACCTACGATAATTGTTGGGTCAATTCCACCTTCTGTTAACACGAGACCAACCATCGAAGTTGTCGTGGTCTTGCCATGAGTACCGGCAATTCCAATACCATACTTCATTCTCATACACTCAGCCAACATTTCCGAGCGTTTTATTACCGGAATTTTCCTCTCGATAGCTGCATTTACTTCCGGATTTTTGATGTTTACTGCAGATGAATAAACAAGCACATCCACATCTTCTACATTCTCAGCTACATGTCCCTTGTAAATTTTCATACCCAGTGAGGCTAATCTTTTAGTAATTTCACTATCGGAGAGATCTGAACCGGAGATTTCAAAACCCTGATTAAGGAGTATCTCTGCAATACCGCTCATTCCTATCCCACCAATACCAACAAAATGGATTTTTCTAATTGTATTCATCATCATCATATCAAACTCTCCACTATTTTATTCCTGTAAGCCGGAGTATATCATTTACTATATCTTCCGCGGCTTCAGGTTTAGCAAACTTTTTTATATTAAATTTCAATTCTTCCATTTTTGATTCATTCTCAAGCAAATTGAATAATTCTGAGAGCAATAATTCTTTTACTTCAGAATCCTTTACAACAACCGCGGCATTTTTATCGGCCAAACTTATAGCATTTTTATATTGATGATCAGCCGCGACGTTTGGAGAAGGTACAAAGACTACCGGTAAACCCAAACTTGTACATTCTGCAATTGTTGTTGCCCCTGCCCTGGCTACCATTGCATCAACTGCTGAATAAACCCATGCCATATCATCAACGAACGGAAGAATTATTACTCCATTTTTCGAGTATGACTTATAGTTATCGTAATAAGAACGACCTGTTTGCCATACCAACTGAACAGTTTCGCCGAATTTGTTTATATTCTCCGCGATTGTTTCATTTAATGATCCGGCACCCAAAGAACCGCCCGTGACTAGTACTGTCTTTTTATCAGGGTCTAATCCAAGCTTCAATCGTGCTTCTTTTTTATCATGCAAGATCAATGTGCTTCGAACAGGGTTTCCGGTAAATTTTAACTTTTGCGGAAACCTGAAATATTTCTTTGAATCCTCAAATGCAAGATGAACAGAACTAGCCTTTTTTTCTAACATCCGGTTCGTTACCCCCGGAAATGAGTTCTGTTCGAGTAAAATTATTTTTGCTCCCATCACGGAACAAGCCCACAAGATGGGTCCTGTTACGTAAGCACCAGCTCCAATTGCTGCAAGGGGTTTATACTTGAATGCAATTGCCAGACTTTTGAAAACTGATACCAACAGTTTAAACGGAAATAAAATATTCTTAACCCCATTGTTTCTTGCAAACCCCGTTACCGGAATTGATTTATAATTATATCCTAGTTGGGGGATAACCTTCGATTCTATTTTATCAGGGGTCCCGACAAACAATATTTCACAGTTTGGCTCCATTTCTCTCAACTTTTCAGCAACTGCGACAGCCGGGAAAAGATGGCCCCCGGTTCCGCCGCCCGAGAACAAAAATCGATATTTATAGTTCTCAACTGCCAACTGTCTGGGCCTCAATTTTTAGTTTTGGCATTGCCTTATTCTGCATGGCGATATTCATCAGAATTCCAATTGAAATCGCGAACACCAGCAATGAAGTTCCACCAAAACTTATGAATGGTAATGTTATACCGGTTGTAGGAGCCATACCCGTAACAACAGCAACATTTATAAAAGCACTTAAAATAATTGTAAAGGATACACCAAATGCAAAAAGCTGGCCAAAACTATCTTTTGCCCGTTTTGAAATGATGATCCCCGCGATAAAAATCACCAGGTAAGCCATTAGCACCATGAAAGCTCCGATAAAGCCTGTTTCTTCACCCAGGATAGAAAAAATAAAATCCCCGTATGGTTCCGGCACGAACCTGTCGCTCGCTCTGCTGTTTCCTAAACCCAAGCCCAATAAGCCACCACTTCCCAAGGCAATTTTTGCCTGTTTTACCTGCATGTGTTCATCAGTTAGAAAAGCCATAATTCTGCTAACAGCATGCGGGTAAAATGTAAATATCGCAATAACTCCTGTAACCGCGAGAGAACCTAAAGTAACCGCAATATGCTTTAATCTCGCACCACCCACGTATAACACAGTAAATGATATCAACATGATAATCGTGGCATTACTCACGTTAGGCTGTATCATAACGAGCAAACATACCAACCCTATCCAAAAAAGTGCGTACCTAAAACCCTTTTTAAAATCTGCAATCAATTCACCTTTTTTCTCGATCATTACGGCAATGTGCATTATCAAAACAATCTTTGCCATTTCCGAAGGTTGAAATGAGAAAAACCATAATTCAATCCATCGCCTGGCACCATTCTTCTCGGTTCCCAGGATTGGGGTAAGCAAAAGAAGCACTATTGAAAATAACAGAGCATATTTACTATACTTTTTATAGTATTCATAAGGGATTAGCATAAAAGTAAAAAAACCTGCAAACGCTATTAACACTTTGGCTATGTGTGCTTTAAAGAATGGCATGCTTCCGGTGGAGCTTAAAATCAACAACGCACCGAATATCACCAGACAAATCACTACGAACAACATAACCCGGGTAACATTTTTCATTTTCATAATTTTTCTACCGCCTGTTTAAATACTTTTCCACGGTGCTCGTAACTACTGAACATGTCAAAACTGGCACAAGCCGGTGAAAGAAGAACAATCTCACCCTGCTTTGCATCATCTTTTGCCTTTATAACACAATCTTCTAGTGTTTCTACTTTTTCTACAGGAAGCAATGGGTTGAAGTAATTATAAACTTTCTCTTTTGATGACCCTATCGCATAAATTTTTCTAACGTTTTTTAGCACCGGTTCTCTAATTCTGTCATAATCATTTCCCTTATCTTTTCCGCCAAGAATCAGCAATAAAGGCTTACTAAAACTTCTCAACGCATACCATACCGAATCTACATTTGTTGCCTTCGAGTCATTGATAAACTCAACCCCGTTAAGCTCTCTCACAAATTCAAGACGATGTTCTACTCCCGGAAATGTTTTTAATGCTTCCGATATACAATTATTATCTACCCCTATTTTGTTCAATACTGCCAATACAGACAACACATTGTAAATGTTATGCTCACCTTTCAAACTCATTAGTTCTGCTTTGATAAGAACAGTTTCTTTTCCGGCACTCACTGATATTAGATTTTCACCATCGAAATAGGCGCCTTCTGCAACTTTATGTTTTGTTGAAAATTCCAACTTGTTCGGTAATTTCGAAATACTATCAAGTTTGATATTTTCGTCATCGGCGTTGTAAATAAAATAATCTTTATCATCCTGATTACGTGTTATATCAAATTTTGCTTTACTGTATAGACTAAATGAATTTTGATATCTATCCAGATGATCCGGAGTGATATTAAGAATCATTGAATATTTTGGCTTAAACGTATCGATGTAATCAAGTTGAAAGCTCGAAATCTCCAGCGCTACGTAACTATCCGCAGATGCAGTATCAGCAATCTCACTAAAAGCATACCCGATATTACCAGCCGTAAAAACTTTTTTACCACATTTTTCTAGTAAGTATGCAGTTAATGTGGTTGTCGTGGTTTTACCATTCGTACCAGTGATTCCAATGATAGTACCTTTGTAAAACCATGACGCAAATTCCAACTCACTAATGACTTTGAT
>Ga0070729_10006349_pt1 | contig 11674 bp, 9 predicted proteins | sample tdDd472_FD_66725 | JGI IMG/M metagenome (GOLD analysis project Ga0070729, IMG submission 66725) | Marine sediment microbial communities from the Atlantic coast under amendment with organic carbon and nitrate - tdDd47.2 | ecosystem: Environmental > Aquatic > Marine > Coastal > Sediment | place...
CCTGTCGCCAACCAGACTCACCAAGGGCGACCGTCCGGAAACGAATCTGATGCGATCGACGTCTCGGCCCGCCGCGCAGCGGCCTTAGTTCAACCCAGGGATACGTGTGCTCGGACTCGACCCCCAGTGCGGGTTACCCAGGGATACGTGTGCTCGGACTCGACCCCGGCCACACGTGACCCTGGGATACGTGGGCTGAGACTCAAACGCCACCACGCATGACACGGGGTAACCCGCGCTGAGACCCAAACGCCACCGCACGTGACCCGGGGTAACCCGCGCTGGGACTCCCAGCCTCAGCGCGCACGACCCGGGGTCGCCCGCGCTGGGACTCCCGGTCTCAGCGCACGTGACCCGGGGTAACCCGCACCGCGACTCGACCGCGAGCGCGCGTGACCTTGGGTAACCCGCGCCGCGACTCGACCCTGAGCGCGCAATTCCTTGGGTAGCCCGCGGAATGCACACAGCGCTGGAGCGAAGGGACACCCCGCCCCCCTCCGCCGTCGCCACGCCAGCACGAGTCTCATGGCGGAGCAGCCAAGCCAGAGCCAGGAGCCAGGAGCCAGAGTCAGGAGCCAGAGTCAGAGTCAGAGCCAGCGTCAGGAGCCAGAGGCTCCCGCAGGCGGACCAGGGCCGGCACGACCACCACCGCCGCCGCCAGCAACACCCCCGCGCCGAGGGCCATCACCGCGCCCAGGCTGGCGAGGCCGGCGTGGCTGGAGGTCATCAGCGAGCCGAAGCCGATCGCGGTGGTGAGCGAGGAGAGGATCACCCCCGTGCCCGCGGCGTGCCCGGCCAGGGTGCCCCCCGGCGCCTCCTGGGCGCGGTGGACCATGTGCACGCCGTCGTCGATCCCCAGCCCCAGGAGGATCGGGACCGCGAAGAAGTTGGCCATGTTCAGCGAGAGCCCCAGCGCCCCCATGCTCTCGGCCAACCACAGCGCCCCGAGGAACAGCGGCACCACGGCCAGCAGCGCGGCGCGGCCGCGGAAGTCGAGCAGGAGGGTCAGGAGCACCGCGATCAGCGTCGCCACCGTCGAGGTCTGGAACGCCTCGCGCAGCACCCGGCTCGCCTCGTGCACCGAGACCGTCGAGCCGGTGAGCTGGGGGTCGACGGCGCGGGTGGCGGCGAGGAAGCGCTGCATGTGCTCGGGCTGCCACACGTCCTGGGCCGGGTAGACGTAGACCGCCAGCGAGCCGTCCTTGCCGACGAAGTGCTCGCGGATCGCGGCGGGCAGGGTCTCGAGGGTCCAGGGCGCCGGGCGGGTCAACGCCTGCAGGCGCGCGACCCGGCGCCCGAGCTCGGCGAAGAACGCGCGCTGGAAGCCCGCCAGGCCGTCGCGCTCGAGCCCGCCCGCGGCCAGCTCGTCGGCCTGGTCGGCGAGGTCCAGCAGCGGCTCGCTGAAGGTCGCGGCCTCGCCCCCCCGGCGGAGGGCCCCCTCGCCCGCGGCGCTCAGCGCCTCGGTCAACGCCTCCAGCTCGGCCTCCAGCGCGTCGGGGTCGGCGGGCGCGGGCTCGGGCGGCGGACCCCCCAGCCGCTCGGCCACCCGCTCCAGCCGCGCGCGCCGGCGCTCGATCACGGGGCCGAGGAAGTCGCCGGGCCCTTCGGTGCGCACGACGACGCTGCTCGCGATCGCGGCGAACGCCGCCTGCCGCGCGTAGGCCTGCTCGAGGGTCTGCACTCGCGAGGCCGTGATCCAGGTGCTCCCGTCGGACTCCAGCAGCCGCCGCTCCCAGCGCACCGAGTCCTCGTCGCTGGCCTGCAGCTCGAGCAGGTTCTCCTCGAAGTGAAAGCGCGAGAGCGCCGGCGCGCCGACCGCCGCCAGCGCGAGCACGACGAGCAACACCCGCACCGGCCGGGTGTGCATGCGCTCGAGCCAGGGAAACCCTGGCAGCGGGTGCGCCCGCGAGGTGGGGGCGTCGAAGCGCACCAGCAGCGCCGGGAGCACGAGCAGGGTCGCCAGGCAGCAGAGCAGGATCCCGGCGCCCGCGATCAGCCCCAGCTCGGAGAGCCCGCGGAAGTCGGTGAGCAGCATGGAGAAGAAGGCCAACGCCGAGCTGAGGGCCGCGGTCAGGTTCCCGCGCCCGGCCTCGAGCACCGCGCCGCGGACCGCGACCCGGGGCTCGTCGCCGGCGGCGCGCCGCGCCTGGTAGCGCGCGAGCAGGTGCACGCCGTAGTCGATCCCCAGCCCGATCAGAATGATCAGGAACACCGAGGAGAGGAAGTTCAGCGTGCCCACGGCGACGGTCGCGAAGCCGGCGGTGAGCGCGATCCCCACCAGCAGCGCCGCGATCGCCAGCAGCGGGCGCCGCACGTCACGAAAGAACACGCCGAAGGCGATCGCGACCCCGAGCAAGGCCAGCAGCGCGGAGAAGCCGGTGTCGCGGCTGGTGCGGTGGACCTCGTCGGCGCTGATCGCCGGGCGCCCGGTGACCCCGGCCCGCACGCCGGGGTGCGCCTCGAGGGCGCTGGCCAGCGCCGCGCGCAACGCGCGCAGCGGCCCCTCGACCGGGTTCAGCTCGCCGTAGTCGCGGGTGGGCTGGGCGGCCACGAGCAACAGGTCGCCCACGCGCAGCTCGGCGTCCTCGGCGCGGACCTCGACCTCGGGCAGCAGCGGATCGAGCAGCGCGTCGACGTCGTGAGGCCCGGGCTGGCCGAGCTCGCGCAGCAGCTCGCGGAGGAAGGTGAAGCCGACCTCGGCCTGCTCCGCGTCCTCGTCCGGGTCGCCAGAGCCGGAGCCCTCCGCGCTGAACTGCCGGCGGAAGCTAGCGAACAGGCGCTCGAAGCCGTCGAGCTGGCCCAGCTCGCGCAGCTCGTCGGCGTGGGCTGCGAGCTCGGCGACGTCTGCCTCGGGGGCCAGCAGCAGCACCCGCCCCTCCAGCTCCGCCGGGTCGAGGCCGGTGGTGACCCGCGCGAAGTGCTCGGGCTGAGCGCACAGCTCCGAGGCGACCTGGGCGACCACGGCCCGCGCGGCGACGGGGTCGGGCTCGAGCTCGACCACCAGGTAGAGCTGCTCGCGGTCGCCGAAGGTCTCGAGGAAGTCGAGGAACCGGCGCTGGTAGTCGAGGGACTCGGAGACGAGGTGGTCCTGGTTGGAGTCGATCCCCAGCTGCGTGGCGGCGACGACCCCGCTGAGCACGCTGGCCAGCAGCGCGACGCCCAGCACGAGGTGCGTCCGCTCCAGGGCGAGTCGCGCCAGGGCCTCGAGGAGGCGATCGCGCAACGCGGGCTCCCTCTACTTGCGCCCGCGAAGCATGAGGTTCTTGCCCATGCTGAGCATTGCGCCCGTCACGCTCGCCGAGGCGAGGGTCTTGTCGAGGGCGTCCACGATCCGCTGCACGTCGGCCTCGTTGATCGTGAGCGTCGGCAGCAGCTTGAGGATATCGACCTTGTGCCCGGCGGTCTGGCTGAGCACGTGGTGCTCGTCGAGGAGCGTCATGACCACGGCCTGGGTGAAGAGCCCGGTCTCCACCGCCTTGCTCAGCTTGCGCCCGAGCTTGTTGAAGAAGCCCTTGGGCTCGCCGAACTCGACGGCGAGCATTAGCCCGCGCCCGCGGACCTCGCGAATGATCGAGTGCCGCGTCTTGAGCGACTCCAGCCCGTCCTTGAGCAGCGCCCCCATGCGGCGCGCGTTCTCGACGATCCCCTCGCACTCCATGACCTCGAGGGTCGCCAGCCCGGCGGCCATGGCGAGGTCGTTCATGTAGTAGGTCGAGCCGTGGACCACGCACTTGTCCATGCGGTTGAAGGTCTTCTTGTGCACGGCGGCGGTGCAGAGCACGGCGCCCGAGGGGATCATGCCGCCGCTGATCGCCTTGGCGAGGGTCAGCACGTGCGGGGTGACCCCCCACTGCTCGCAGGCGAAGAACGTCCCCGTGCGCCCGAGCCCGGTCTGGACCTCGTCCATGACCAGCAGCGCGCCGTACTTCTCGCAGAGGCGCTTCGCCTCGCGGAAGTAGTCGTCCGCGGGGACGTAGACGCCCTTGCCCTGGATCGGCTCGACCACGAACGCGCACACGTCCTTGCGCTTGAGGTTGAGCTCCAGCGCCGCGAGGTCGTCGAAGGGGATCGGGCGGGCGTCGGTGAGCAGGGGCCCGAAGGGGCCGCGGAACTGCTCGCTCCCGTTGAGCGAGAGCGCGCCCATCGTCAACCCGTGGAAGGCGTGGTCGGCGTAAAGGATCGCCGGCTTGCCGGTCGCGGCGCGGGCGAACTTGATCGCGGACTCGACGGTCTCGGCGCCGGAGTTGGCGAAGAACACCTTCTCCAGCCCCTCGGGCGCCTTGGCGATCAGCTTCTCGGCCAGCAAGCCCGCCAGCCGCGGCACGTCCATTTTGACCAGGTTCGGCAGGTCGAGGCCGGCGACGTTGGCCACCGTCGCCTTGAGGTGCGGGTGGTTGCGCCCAATGTTGAAGGTCCCGTAGCCGCTGATCAGGTCGAGGTACTGGTTGCCCTCGGCGTCGTAGAGGTAGGCGCCTTCGCCGCGGCGGAAGTCGCGGTCGAACTTGATCGTGCGCAGGACCTTGACGAACTGCGAGTTGATATAGGTCTCGTGCAAGCCGTAGACCTCGTCGCCCCGCTGCTCGAGCAAGGCCGCGACGTCGAGCCCCGTGTCTGCGCTCACCTGCATGCTCTCCTCCCGGTTCAGGCGCGATAGTACGCCGCTGCGTGCCGATTGCTAGCGCGGATCAGGTGTTTTCCACGCCGCGGCGCGCGCTCCGGAACGCAGTTTGCACCCTTCCCGGGTGACGATCGACCCCGAAAGGAAGGAGCGACCCCGTGCCCACCCTCGTGCACGTGAACCCGATCACCCTCCACGCCGTGCAAGACCTGGCGCGCCAGTGCACGGCCAGCGCGGCGTTCTACGCCGCAGCGGCCTGCGCCCGCGGGAGCGGCGTGCTGCGCCGCACCTGCGACGAGCTGGCCCGCGCGCGTGCCAACCAGGCGCGCGTGCTCACCTGCCACCTGCGGATCCACGACATGGAGCCGCCCGCAGCGCGCGTCCCCACGCCCTCGGACGCCTGGGACGAGCTGCACGCCCGCTTCCCCACCCTGGACGACCTCTGCCTGGCGGCGGAGGCGCTGCGCGCGGAGGAGCGCCTGCTCCGCAGCTACGAAGCGCTGCTCCCGCAGACCGCGGGCACCGAGCTCGGCAGCGCGCTGCACGCGCAGTACTCGCGCGCGCGGGCCGCGCGCACGCGGCTGCGGGAGACCCGCGACGTGCTCGCCGCGGTGCGGTGGCCGCAGGCGACCCACGGGACACCCGTGTCCCGTGCCGGACAGGCCTGACGGCACATTCGCCGCCAGGACACTCCTCAGCGGGCGCGACGCGCCTGAGGGGGCCTGGCATGCGAGTTGCACTCTTCAGGGCGAGTGGACGCGACCGCGTGCGCTCGACATTCAGCACTCGAAGCACAGAAGGAGAACCATGTTTTTTGCTCTACTTGCCACCGCAATCGTTGGCGCCGGACTAGGCCTAATGCTCGGCGCGGCCTACGCCGTTCCGATTCGCCGGACCTACCGCAAGGAGCACGACCTACCCCTGACGACGCCCGGCCCTGAACTCCGCGACCCCACCGAGGGCGCGCGAACGGCCTGATACCCGGGGTCTCTCCGAGGCCCACGTGCTCGCAGCCGAGCTCACCCCCAATGGCTCAGGGTTGCCTGGCAGCCTACGATTGCTCGTCACCGCCGACCGCTGGCTCCCGCCGGAGCGAGCGGTCGGCCGCTGTACGGGCTACTCGGGGCGCAGCAGCTCGCGGTAGCGCCGCGTCAGCGACCGGGCGAGCTCGAGGGAGCCGGCGCCGAACCACTCCATGGTGCGCGGCGCCTGGGAGTGCCCGTCGCGCCAGGCGATCGGCTGCCCCTCGCCGTCGACGAGCTCGCCGCCGCTGGCGCGGAGCAGCGCCTGGCCGGCGGCGAAGTCCCAGCTCGCGAGCACGTTGTAGAGGCACACCCCCGCCTGGGCGCGCCCGACGGCGGTGAGCGCGAAGCGGGTGGCCACGCTCCCGCAGCCCACCAGGGGCGCCGGCGCGACCAGCGCCGCGGCGCGGTCGCGCACGTGACCGCGCAGCGCCGGCGAGACCAGGAGCGGCGCGTCGGACGCGGCGCCCCCGGCCACCGCGTCCTGCCCCTCGCAGCGCAAGGGCTGCCCCTCGACCCAGGCGACCAGGGTCCCCTGAGGTCCGGTCAGGGGGCTGGCCAGGGGCGCGTAGACCACGCCCAGGGTCAGGGCCTCCCCCTGCGCGACCCCGATCGAGATCGAGGTGTCTCGCGAGCCGCGGAGGAAGTGGTGGGTCCCGTCGTGGGGGTCGATATGCCACACCCGCCCCGAGCTGCCCTCGCGGGTGGGCAGCGCTTCGCTGACGATCGTGTCCTCGGGGCACTGCGCGCCCAGGCGCGCGACGAGGAGCTCGCAGATCTCGTCGTCGACGTCGGCGTGGAAGTCGGCGCCCCGCGGCCCGCCGTCGCGGGCGGCCTCGCGGCGCAAGAGCTCCCCCGCCGCGCGCGCCGCGTCGATCACCGCCTCGAGCTCTGCCTGGGGGTCCATGCACACAGCGTAGCCCCCGCTGCCGGGCAGCGTATGCTGGGCGGCGTATGGACGAGCCCCCGGCCGACGACACGCCCCTCGACGACGAGGCCTACGAACCCCTCGAGGTCTCGCCGCCCCAGAGCTTCAGCCCGATCTTCGGCACCTGGGGCCAGGGCGGCTACCAGATCATGGCCGAGGTCGACGTCGCCCCGCGCGACGCGCTGCTCGAGGTCCGCGGCTCCGAGACCGCCAAGCTGAGCCTGCTCCTGCTGCTCGCGCTCTTCGCCCCGCTGCTGGTGTTCTTGCCCGCCGTCGCCCAGTGGGTGGTCGAGCAATTGCCGCCCGAGCTCGGGGTCTCCCCCCTGGCGGTGATCGTCGCCGTGGGCGCCACCGGGTTGATCGTGCTCGGGCTGCTGGTGGTCACCGGGGCCTCCTCGCTGCTCAGCCAGGGGCGCGCGGTGTTCACCGAGCAGGGCGTGCTCCGCGAGCGCCCCGGCGGGAGCGTGTTCGTCACCTGGGAGGAGATCACGGGCTACCGCGCCGCGGCCGAAGACTTCGTGGCCTTGATCGGCGAGCCCGGGATCCTGCTCAGCGTGCCCACCCGCACCCCCGACGACCGCGGCGACGTGCTGGGGCTCCTCGATCAGCGCGGGGTCCCCCGGCTGAGCTAGCGACCCTCGATCGTCCTGGTTGCGTGGCCGGTCCCGGCCCAGTTGGGTGCCTGGAATTTCGCCACGAAACAGCCACCGCCCCTGGTCCCTGGCGACGCGATCCTCCTAATCCGTTCTGCACCCGACGGTTTACGGCCGCGGCCCCGCGGGTGGAACAGCGCTTGTGGAGAGCTGGGCAACGAAAGAGAAGACCCCCATGACCCGTTTCATTCGCCCGCTCCTGATCGCGCTGCTCCTCGCTGGGGCCGCAGCCACCGCCCACGCCGACCAACTGCAATGGCTCCCAGAGAAGGCCGCCAAGGCCGCTGCTGCTGAGCTCAAGCCCGGAACCCTGTTCGTCGACTGGGTCGCCCACGGGGGCGACACCCCGCAGCTGCTGCGCGTCGAGACCGTGAGCACCGCCGAGGTCGAGCCGGGGTTCTTTACGGTCTCGGTCCAGGCCAAGCCGCTGATCGCCTCGATCCCGAGCGACGACCCCCACGCGCGCCAGCTCTATCGCTTCTACGAGGAGCCGCCCTTCGCCGACGCCGAGCCCATGGTCCTCGACCTGGCCTACGTCTACGTCGCCTCGAGCGAGCTCCCGGCGACCTTCGTCAACCTGGGCAAGAAGCTCGGCCTCGACGCCGACATTCGCCATGTGGCGATCGAGCTCCCGGCCGACCTGTTGAAGCGGGTCAAGGCGCGTCCGGCCCAGGCCAAGGGCGGCATGCAAGACATGCTCCTCGGCGAAGAGCCGAAGGTAGACGACGACGCGCTCGAGGACTAACCGGCCTCCGCCCCCAACCGAGCGCGCTCCCCGCGACCCGCGGGGAGCGCGTCAGCGTACGCCGTAGGCCAGCAGGGCGTCGGCGACGCGCATGAAGCCGCCGAGGTTGGCGCCCTTGACGTAGTCGACGCTGCCGTCTTCGCGCTGGCCGTAGGTCACGCAGGTCTCGTGGATCCGGTCCATGATCCCCTCCATGCGCTCGACCACCCGCTCGTAGCTCCAGCTCTCGCGCTGGGAGTTCTGCGTCTGCTCCAGCCCGCTGGTCGCGACGCCGCCCGCGTTGGCGGCCTTGCCCGGGCCCACGAGCACGCCGTGCTCCTGGAAGAGCTGCACGGCCTCCGGGGTGGTGGGCATGTTCGCGCCCTCGCACACGACCCGGACCCCGTTCTTGAGCAGAGCCTGCGCGTCCTGGTCGTCGAGCTCGTTCTGAGTCGCGCAGGGCAGGGCCACGTCGCAGGGAATGTCCCAGGGCTTGGCGCCCTTGCGGTACTCCAACCCGCCGAGCACGTCGGTCGCCTCGGAGAGCCGCCCGTAGCGGTCCTCCTTCAGCGCGCGCAGCCACTCCCACTGCTCGAGGGTGAAGCCCTCGGGCGCGTAGAGCGTGCCCCCCGAGTCGCTGAGGGTCAGCACGGTCGACCCGGCGTCCATGGCGCGCCGCGCCGCGTGCAGCGCCACGTTGCCCGCGCCGCTGACGAGCACGCGCTTGCCCTCGAGGCCCTCGTGCACGTGGAACAGCATGTTCTTGCAGAAGCGCACGCAGCCATAGCCCGTGGCGACGACCCGCCCCTCGCTGCCCCCGTAGCTCAGCGCCTTGCCGGTCATGGACCCGCTCCAGTGGTTGGCGAGGCGGGTGTAGTGCCCGAACAGGAAGCCGATCTCCCGCGGGCCGACCCCAATGTCGCCGGCGGGGACGTCGGTGTCCTCCCCCATGTGCCGGTAGAGCTCGGTCATGAACGACTGGCAGAAGCGCATGACCTCGCGCTCGCTCTTGCCCTTGGGGTCGAAGTCCGAGCCGCCCTTCCCGCCGCCCATGGGCAACCCGGTGAGCGCGTTCTTGAACGTCTGCTCGAAGGCGAGGAACTTGAGCACGTCGAGGTTCACCGAGGGGTGAAAGCGCAGCCCGCCCTTGTAGGGGCCGAGGGCGTTGGTCCACTGCACCCGGTGGCCGCGGTTGACCTGCACCTTGCCCCGGTCGTCCTCCCAGGAGACGCGGAACGAGATCACGCGGTCGGCCTCCAGCAGACGTTGGAGGATCGCGTTCTCGCCGTAGCGCGAGTTCTCCGCCGCCACCCCCGCGACCGAGCCCAGCACCTCCTCGACCGCCTGGCGGAAGTTGGGTTGGTGCGGGTCGCGCCGGGTCGACTCGGCGAGGAGGGCGGCAACGAGGTCTTCGGCTGAGTTCACTGCGATCATGGGGCTCCCGTCTGCGGTGCCCCTAGGTTCGGTGGGTTTCGCCTTCGCGCAACACCAAGCGGGCCCCAAGACGGCGAACACGGTGCCTTGCCGTTGTCCGACCGCCCCCCTAAACTCACGCCTTCTCGGAGGTTCCGCGTGCGAATCATCCTCGCTTTCCAAGCGTTCTTCGCGATCCTGTTCACCGGCAAGGCGCCCCTCAAGGCCCTCCCGCCGCCGCCCGAGCCCAAGCCCGACGAGGCCGAGGCCAAGCGCAAGGCCCTGGCCAAGGAGCTCGACGAGGCCCGGGTCGAGCTCAAGCAGCTCAAGGGCACCGAGAAGGCCCTACGCCAGGAGCACGAGGCGCTGCAGGCCGAGCACAAGGCGGCGAGCGAGAAGCTGGCGACCCTCGAGGGCGACAGCGAGGGCCACGCCGCCGAGGTCGAGTCGGCCAAGGAGCTGGCCGCCAAGGAGGCCGAGGCCGCCCGCGCCGAGCTGGCCAAGGAGCGCGACGCAGCCCAGGCCGCCTTGAAGGACGCCCAGAGCGAGCTCGAGCAGGCCCAGGCCGAGGTCGGCGAGAAGGCCAAGCGCCTCGAGGAGCTCAAGCAGAGCGCGGAGTCCGCCGGCGAGAAGCTGAAGCAGGCCCGCGACGACGGCGCGCTGGCGCTCCTCGCCTGGCTCCAACGCGAGGGGCGGCTGATCGACTTTCTCCGCGAGTCCATCGACGACTACGAGGACGACCAGATCGGCGCCGCGGTGCGCGCGATCCACAGCGGCTGCCGCAAGGTCCTCGACGAGGCGCTGAAGCTCGAGCCGGTGCTCGTCGGCGACGAGAACGAGCCGGTGGAGGTGCCCAAGGGCTTCGACCCGGTCGCGATCTCGCTCTCGGGCAACGTCAAGGGTGACCCGCCCTTCAAGGGCACGCTCATGCACCACGGGTGGCGCACCGAGACGGTCAGCGTGCCCGTCCCCGAAACCGTAGACCCACGGGTGCTGGCCCCTGCGGAGGTCGAGCTGTGAGCAACGAGACCCCCTACGTCGTCGGGATCGACCTCGGCACGACGAACTGCGCGATCGCCTTCGTCGACACCGAGCCCGACCCCGAGAATCCGGACGTCGTCGGCGACGTCGAGACCTTCGAGATCGAGCAGCTGGTGCGCTCGGGCGCGACCAAGGCCCAGATCCAGCTGCCCTCGGCGCTCTACCTCCCCGGGGACGAGGTCTCCGAGAAGGCCATGGCGCTGCCCTTCGAGGGCCCGGAAGAGGGTACGATCCACGGCCAGTTCGCCCTCGACCAGGGCGCCAAGGTCCCGCACCGCCTGGTGTCGTCGGCCAAGAGCTGGCTCTGCCACAGCGGCGTCGACCGCCGCGGCCCGATCCTGCCCTGGGGCAGCGACGGCGAAGAGGTGGCCAAGATCTCGCCCCAGGAGGCCTCGCGCCGGCTGCTGCTCTACCTGCGCGCGGCCTGGGACGCGACCATGGCCGAGGACGAGCCCGAGTTCGAGCTCGCCAAGCAGGAGATCTACCTCACCGTCCCCGCGTCCTTCGACCCCGAGGCCCGCGACCTGACCGTCGAGGCCGCGCGCAAGGCGGGGCTGACCCGAGTGACCCTGCTCGAGGAGCCCCAGGCCGCGTTCTACAGCTGGATCGAGCAGCAGGCCGAGGGCTGGCGCGAAGAGCTCGCCGTCGGCGACCAGGTGCTGGTGTTCGACGTCGGCGGCGGGACCACCGACCTGACCCTGATCTCGGTCTCCGAGGAAGACGGCAACCTGGCCCTCGAGCGGGTGGCGGTCGGCGATCACCTCCTCCTCGGCGGCGACAACATGGACCTCGCGTTGGCCCACGTCGCGGCCAACAAGCTGGGGGGCAAGCTCGACGCCTGGCAGTCGCGCGCCCTGTGGCTGGCCGCGCGCAAGGCCAAGGAGCAGCTGCTCAGCGACCCCGAGCGCGAGAGCGCCGACGTGGTGATCCTCGGCCGCAGCAGCAAGCTGATCGGCGGCTCGCAGAAGACCCAGCTCACCCGCGAAGACGTCGACGCGGTGGTGATCAACGGCTTCTTCCCCGCCTGCAGCTCCGACGAGCGCCCGCAGAAGCGGCGCGGCGCGGGCCTCAGCGAGCTGGGCCTGCCCTTCGAGGCCGACCCCGGGATCACCAAGCACGTGGCCGAGTTCCTCGGCAAGCAGCAGGGCGACGAGCCGACCTTCCCCACGGCGGTGCTCTTCAACGGCGGCGTGTTCAAGGGCTCGACCGTGCGCGACCGCGCGGTGGAGGTGATCAACGCCTGGCTCAAGGCCGCCAAGCGCGAGCCGCTCAAGC
>Ga0070729_10006350_pt1 | contig 11673 bp, 8 predicted proteins | sample tdDd472_FD_66725 | JGI IMG/M metagenome (GOLD analysis project Ga0070729, IMG submission 66725) | Marine sediment microbial communities from the Atlantic coast under amendment with organic carbon and nitrate - tdDd47.2 | ecosystem: Environmental > Aquatic > Marine > Coastal > Sediment | place...
TCTTTTGGGGAAGAAGTGGTGGCGGAGATGAACAGGCTGGGCATGATGATCGATGTCTCCCATATTTCCGACAGTAGTTTTTATGATGTTTTAGCTTTATCTCATGCGCCGGTCATTGCCTCTCACTCTTCGTCCAGGTTTATTTGTGATCATCCACGCAATCTCAATGATGATATGCTGAAAAAATTAGCTAAAAATGGTGGAGTTGCGCAGGTTTGTATTTTGAGTGATTATATAAAAGAGATGCCACCAAATCTGGAAAAGGATAGTGCCCGCAGTGCCTTGAGAGAAAAGTACAGGGGGTTTAATGATTTAAGTGATGAGGAAATGAAGTCTGCAAGAAAAGAATGGCGTGAAATCAACAAAAAATTTCCTTCCAACCTGGCCACTGTAAAAGATGCCGTCGATCATATCGATCATATTGTGCAGGTTGCAGGTATCGACCATGTTGGAATAGGTACTGATTTTGATGGTGGAGGTGGCCTGGCTGATTGCTTCGATGTGAGTGAAATGCCAAATATTACTGTGGAATTGGTGAGGAGAGGTTATACAAAAGATCAGATTCGTAAAATTTGGGGTGGAAATATTATGCGAGTCTTGCGTGAAGTGATGGATTATTCGAATAGCAATGACTCGTAAAATATTATGATGCCATTTGCTTGAAGTTAGTTTTTTTTTAGAAATAGATATTTAAAAGTTCAAGGTTCAAAGTTCAAAGTTCAAAGTTTGAAGTTCAAGGTTCAAAGTTCGAAGTTCAAGATTCAAAGTTCGAAGTTCGAAGTTCAAGGTTCAAAGTTCGAAGTTCAAGGTTCAAAGTTCGAAGTTCAAGGTTTAAAGTTCAAAGTATAATAAAGGAACAAAGAACTCAGAACAAAAAACGCAGAACTCTAAACTCAATAATTAATGAAACAATACCTCGATTTACTGAATCATGTTTTGGTCAACGGTGTACAAAAAGAAGACCGGACCGGGACGGGTACGATTAGTGTTTTTGGTTACCAGATGCGCTTCGATCTCGCTGATGGATTTCCTGTATTAACTACCAAAAAACTCCACTTACGTTCGATTATTCACGAATTATTGTGGTTCCTGAACGGTGACACCAACGTTAAATATTTAAACGATAACAGGGTAAGCATTTGGGATGAATGGGCCGACGAAAACGGTGATCTCGGGCACATTTATGGATACCAGTGGCGTTCGTGGCCGGCTTCGGATGGGACACACATCGACCAGATAAGCCAGGTGATCGAATCCATTAAAAACAATCCTGATTCAAGGCGACACCTGGTGAATGCCTGGAATGTTGGTGAACTGAATAATATGGCCTTGCCTCCCTGTCACATAATGTTCCAATTTTATGTTGCCGATGGTAAGCTTTCATGCCAGATGTATCAGCGCAGCGCCGATATTTTTCTCGGTGTGCCCTTTAATATTGCGTCGTACGCATTGTTGCTACAAATGGTAGCACAGGTTACCGGGCTGGAACCCGGCGAATTTGTGCACACTTTTGGCGATGCGCATATTTATTTAAATCACATCAACCAGGTAAAACTGCAACTAAGCCGTGATACCTATGCCTTGCCTCAGATGAAAATAAATCCGGCGGTAAAAAATATTTTTGATTTTAAATTTGAGGATATTGAACTGGTAAACTACCTGGCACACCCTACTATAAAAGGGGAAATTTCGGTTTGATTTGATCACGCATGTTCGTGATGATGATTTGGAAATGTAGTCGGGAATCTAAACGTAGAAGTAAAACATTTGGTTATTTATAAGTTAACAACACACTAAACATGATATCAATAATAGTAGCAATTGCAGAAAATTATGCCATCGGGAAAGACAACCAGCTTTTGTGGCATATCTCCGAAGATTTAAAAATGTTTAAAAGATTGACTTCAGGGCATAAAATTATTATGGGCCGGAATACTTTATTGTCATTGCCCAAATGGCCCTTGCCCAAGCGAACAAGCATAGTAATTACAGATAAACCTGAAGAGGTGTTTGAAGGTTGCGAAATGGTATTTTCCATCGAAGAGGCTGCGCAAAAATGTGGCAGTGATGAGGAGTGTTTTATCATTGGCGGTGCATCCATTTACAGGCAGTTTATGCCTCTGGCCGACAAGCTTTACATTACCAGGGTTGATAAATCCTTTGATGCTGATACCTTTTTTCCAGAAATCAAATCCGAAGAATGGAAATTAATGGAGAAGTCAGAATCCTTTGCCATGCCGGACGGTAGCTTCAATTATGTTTTCGAAACTTACAAGAAGAGGTAGTTCTGTTATTCTTCAAAATTGTACGACGCATTTACGTCACCACGGCAAAGCACTCTTATATTAAAATTCACGCTGGCTCCTTCAATTAAAATTAATGCCTGGCCATACACTAAATCGTTCGCAGGAAATTCATCAATAATCGAAATCGTGCGTTGCCTGATCAGTTCCTCATCAGTTTCATCAACAAGTTCATCACCATTTACATCAGCAGCAGCCAGGTAAATGCCGCCAAGTGTATACTCGCTTTGTGGAACCTGGTGTAATCCAACAGCAAGGGCATCGGTGGAATTTACACCTCCCAGTCAAGGCCTGATCCAATTTCTATTAGATAGTTACTGGTCCTTAAAGCTGGAAAAGAATAAGAACCATCTGGCCCGGTAAGGGTTTCGTCAACGGTATTACCTTCTTCATCCTTCAGAAATAAAACGACATTGGGCAATGTAGTATTTTCGTTATTCGCATAAGCTACTATGCCACTTAATTCAGACATATTATGGGCATAGGCTTTGATGCATAAATCATAAGGATAATCTGTGCCATGACCCATGGGATACCAGGTTGTGGGCCAGGTTTCCGGGTCGGGGCTGATCCAGAATTTTCCGGTCTCAATTTCCGGCATAGCGTAACCCGTTATAGTATCTTCCAATGAAATAGGCCAGGTATCATCAGGGTTGTATGAATTGTATTTAAGCTGGACGTAGAAATCTTCACCGGCAGGAATAACAAGGGCTGAATCGAGATCGAAAGTGTAATAACCAGGTAATTCACATATAACTTCGTCTTTTGAGCACAACAGGTTCTCGAGCGAAGTTGTAAAATCATCATATATTTTAATTTCAACTCCGCAGCCATATGATACAACGAAAGTTCCAACTTTGGTAATTTCAGTAGCCTGGTCTGTTCCTTCAAACTTAACCATTCCGTATCCCACTTCAGTGCCAAAACCAAGGCCCCAATAGCCTCCAATTTCGTCGTATTGGTATAAGGTTGTATGCTCTTCATACTCCATCACCGATGGCCAATAACCGTTGTATTTCAAAAATTGGGAATCGTTGTACGACAAATAATAATAACCACCGTCTCCCCAACCCTGGCCGTAGGTGTTTCTAACGATCCAGGCTCCGGTACCACCCTGGGTAGTAATTGTGTCATTCCAGCCAATAACACATCCGGCATGGTTTACTGCATGTGTTCCACCGTAGTAATAAGTGAAATTTACAGGATCATAATAATTATTGTTAATGTATAGAAGGCTCCACACAGGGCCCCAATCCAAAACGGTTTGTTTGCAAAAATCCATATCCTGTGGTGGCGTGTATCGCGAATTATGAATGTAATAAGTTGGAGATAGATCGTTTGGGCAGTCATTTACGTTTCCGGGGTTCGTCTCGCTTTGCATGAAAGGTCCAGACCTCCTGGCAAAGTATGCTGACGACATCCAGTGGTTACCATAGGTACTGCGAGATGGGATGTATTTATGGCAATATTTCAGGTTGTTGTCTGCCAGATCATATTCGCCCATACCCAACATCAGCCATCTTGACTCGACTGCTCCCATGGTAGAATAGGCCCAGCATCCACCTGGCGACTGAGCTTTAACAGGTGTAAGCCAGGGTGTATCCCGCATATCGTAAACGATCGGAAATTCACGCGTTGCATCAGGTACGTAATTTGCCCACGGATCAACATCGGGTTTGATGGGAGGTAGGATAACGCCGCTTTGTTGCATTTCCTCCAATTCTTCGGTAGTGATTTTGTAATTTGGATCAATAGGGGCTTTTTCCGGCCTGGGTTGGGCAAATGCTGTTGAAATAAAAAGAAACAATATGGTTGTTAGAGCTATTTTTTTTATCATCTTTTAATTTTTGATGAACTTCAAAGTGCTGAATTCAGGGTTATATTTATTCGAAACATCGGTGATTCTAATAAAATACAAACCCTTTTTAAGTTTGCTAATGTCGATATTTTTTTTAAGCTGTACATTTTCAGCCTCTATAATTGTGTTTCCCTTAAGGTCATGGATTTGAATATTAAATACTTTGTAATTAACCGGTTTTAAAGGACGAATACAAAGGTGTTCTCCAGCTGGATTTGGGAATAGAAAAAACTCTTCAGCAAGCTGCTGATTTTCGAATCCTGCCGGTGGTGCTGTTGTTCCTTCGAAGTAAGAAAGTCCACCAGAATAATTTCCAACTATCATATCAGGGTTTTCATCATCATTAAGATTGCCAATGGCAACCGCACTTCTCAGCCCTTCTTGTATCCATAAATAATTCTTCATAACAAGTTTAAACTCTCCATCGAGATTGTTATTTATGCCATCGTAATAATAAATCTCTCCGAATTCTGATCCTGCAAAAAGATGGATTTCGCCGGTTTCATCTTGAAAAAAGTGAGGAACACAATATCCGAAAATTGATAAGTCAGGATCTCTAACGTCTACATTGCCGAGGCTGTCAGTGATGAAAATGAATTCGGGATTGGACAAAGTTCCAAAGTTTTGATAAAAGCTTATCGTTCCATTTCTTTTACCAATTACCAGGTCTTGCAAACCATCCTCGTTCAAATCGAAAAGTTGAGGTGCACTATAATATCCCGCGTCGATATCCTGGTACTGGTATTCTGATAAAACAAAATCTGCCGGAGTCCCTGCCTGAGCAATGTTCACAAAAGCATGAATTGTACCTTCAGCATTTCCGACAAGCATGTCGACATCACCATCCCCATCCAGGTCACCGAATGTTGGACAAGCGGCAAAAAGCGGCTCTTCCTGCGGAAAGAAAGCAGGCAGGTTTACATAATTCCTGTCGATGACTTTAAAAATTGGAGTTGCTGAAGAACCGATATTTTCGAGTAAAGTAAGTTGTGATCTGTAATTACAGTTCAAATTTAGCCCTGGTCCGTAATATGAGCTGTCGAAATAACCAAAATTTCCAATTATCAAATCCATTACCCCGTCTGTATTATAATCGAAAAATACAGGCAATGCACCGGCACCCATGTCAAGCATATCTTCCTGGAAAAGGTTTTTTTGCTGCAGCTGAAATTCAGGTTGGTCATCCTGCCCTGCATTTTGGTAATACCAGATATTGTCCAGGTTCTTCGATTTTACCAGGCTGGGATCAAAAGTTGAGATGATCATATCTCGTTTGTTGTCGTTGTTCAGGTCGATGTAATTCATCACCGGAAAGGACAATAAATCGATTGGAACATCATAATCAGGAAAGTTAAAGGTGTAATTTACCATGAATGCTTCATCTGATGTTCCACCGTTGGTAAGCAATGCAGGCTTGCCATAATCCACATCACCCAACAAAAGGTCATCCAGCCCATCGCCATTTTCATCAAAGACCATTAATGTCGAACCTTTGTGTCTTACTTCATATTTGTCAGATGCCTGATCTGGATTACGAGTTTGTTCAAAACACGTATCAAGATAAATTACATTTGATTCTTCGCTTTCTGCAATCCTGCCCCAGCATTTTTCAACTTTTAAAAAGTCGAGTGAATCGGCATTGCCATATTTTTCTATTGATTGATTTTGATGGTATTCAATAAATGATCCGAGTGCCCAAAAGGTCAATAAGTCCAGATCACCGTCTTTATCAATATCATATATCGCAGGGTATTCAGCATAGGTTACCAGGATATTCACATAACCTGAACCATAATCTGATTTCAGATAGGGGTCAACTACCAGCACAAATCTATTGATTTGTGCTCCAGTGTTTTTATAAACTTTAACGCCAGCATACCCTTTCGAGAGAGTGAAAATATCATTCAAGCCATCCATGTTATAATCAACAAAGATTACCCAATCATCCAGTTGAGGAAGCTGTTTTGCAAGATCGGGTTGAAATAGGTAGCTTACTTCGCCCGATACACCTAAGTTTTTATAGGTGAGCAGGCGGTTGCCGTCTCTGTCAAACACTACTAAATCCTTCACGCCATCATCATCCAGGTCGACTTCGCCAAACTGGCAGGCATTGAGTCCTCCTGCCCAGGGATCTTTAATCACTACCCCCAATTCGCTGAGGGTAATAATGTCATAGGTTTTTTCGAAACCAAATGGTAAATTAAATTGACTAAATGCTGGTAAGCACAATAGCAACAGGCCAACGAGTATTGATAATATTCTTGCAATCAAATCCATTGTTTTAATTAGGTAACGCAAAAATATACAAAACACAGTTCATTTTCGTTAAGCATTGTTAATAGCTCTTATTTGTTTGGTTCAGTGAATCAATAACTCGTATCTTCGTAAATTATAATCTGACCATTTCACCAATGAAAAATATAGTATTCTTCATATTTTATCCGTTTATTTTTTTTTATATTTCAGCTGACTCTCAGGAAATGCAGCATCCTTCATCTGATTTAAACAAATACTTCTCCGGTGACTTTGATATCCTAAAAAATGGTAACAAGCGAAATGGAAAATTTGTTGTCGACTCTACCTATCTTTATCTTGGAAATACTTTCGGACAGGATTGGTTTGACTACCAAAGGTATAAAGTTACCGAAAGAGATGACTGGGGAAATTATTTAAATGCGATTCGTTACGAATACGACACCATTATAAATGAATGGTTTGCTCATAAAAAATATTCATCAACCTATTTTGATAGTGTTACTTCTTCCTTATGGGATGCACAGATTTGGGATTCGAAAGCCATTAAATGGCGCATGTCTGATTCCATAGCTTACAATACTTCTGGTAATCCCGAAATCAGCTGGTATAAAGTTTGGGATCCTTTTATTTTCCGTTTTAGACGTGGACAGCGGGTGACTTATAGCTATCAATCTAAAAGTCTTGTAAACAGGGATGTCCAGAAGTTTGATACCCTGAATGGCAACTGGAAAAATGATAAAAAGTATACGTATTCCTACAATACCAATGACTTGATCGATAATGAGTTGATCATGGATTGGGACAGTGCAACCAGCGATTGGGAGAATTATGAACAGAACCAATACTTTTATAACGAAAACCTCTTTGTTTCTTCAGAGATTGTTAAACTTTGGAACCAGGTTAAACAATGGGAAAACAATGTGAAGATCGACTATGAGTATTTTGATGATAATAACCTGCTAAAACAAAAATCCTATTCATATTGGATTTCAAATGTTATTTGGGATCTCAGTACTCGTACATTGTACAGCTACGATGAACAATCAAGGCTCATTGAATCGCTTTCCCAGGTTTGGGATGATTTTGAAAATAAATGGTACAATACTACTGTAATCTATTATTCGTATAATTCCCAGGGATTGCGATCAGAAGTTTTGTACCGTTTTTGGGATCCATACGGATACTGGACCGATCTATCAAAATATTTATACACTTATGACGAAGATGGTAATCAGATTGAGTACCTCTTCATGGCCTGGGATTATGAAAATAACTTATGGGTGGATTACTATAAAAATATCACCTATTGGTCCGAATTTATACCCATCGGAATAAATGAAATTTCTGTTTTAGAAGTTCAGGTCTTTCCGAACCCTGGCAGTGATTTCATCAATATTAGTTTTAAAGGAAACGTCAATACTGGAATTGTCAATGTATATTCGATGAATGGGGAATTATTGTTAAATCGGACTATACATGGAAATTCGGATCAATTGGATATCGGAGCATTACCGATTGGAAATCATGTTATTGTGGTTGATGTGGACGGAAAAATTTATTCACAAATAGTAATTAAAAAATAGATGGCAAAAATACTGGTAATTGATGACGAAAAGAGTATCAGGAATACTTTACGTGATATTCTTGAATACGAAAGTTATAAGGTAGACGCCGCCGAAAACGGCATTGAGGGACTGAAACTTGTCAATAGCAAGAAGTATGATGTTATCCTTCTCGACATTAAGATGCCAAGCATGGATGGGTTAGAAGTTTTGGAGCATGTGATGAAGGTTACCGACACACCGGTTGTGATGATATCCGGGCATGGAACCATTGAAACGGCTGTTGAAGCAATAAAAAAAGGGGCTTACGATTATATTGCCAAACCGCTTGATTTGAACCGGCTGTTGATTACTATCCGCAATGCTATGGATAAGTCGATCCTGGTTAAAGAAACCAAGACGCTGAAACAGGATGTGCCTCAAACCTGGGAAATGATTGGGCAATCTGAGGCTATCATGCAGATTAAGGAGTTGATTGACAAGGTGGCGCCAACAAATGCAAGGGTATTAATCACCGGGAACAATGGAACGGGTAAGGAACTTGTAGCTCGATGGATTCATGAAAAAAGCCAACGTGCTCATGCGCCTTTTATTGAGGTAAATTGTGCCGCCATACCCTCGGAACTCATCGAAAGTAAATTGTTTGGTCATGAAAAGGGTTCTTTTACATCTGCAATAAAGCAGCGAAAAGGTGATTTTGAATTGGCAAATGGAGGCACTCTGTTCCTCGACGAAATTGGCGATATGAGTATTTCGGCACAAGCCAAGGTACTGCGTGCCTTACAGGAAAATAAAATTACCAGGGTTGGTGGTGAAAAGGAAATTGCTGTAGATGTACGTATAGTGGCGGCTACCAACAAAACACTTAGCGAAGAAATAGAGAAAAACAATTTCAGGGAAGACCTTTATCACCGACTGAGTGTAATCATTATTGAGGTTCCTGCTTTGAATGAACGGGAGGGTGACATGCCCTTGCTCGCCCGTCATTTTATGGAAGACGTCTGCACTCAAATGGGCAAAACCATACTTACATTTTCCGATGATGCTTTAAAAAAACTTGAAGCCTATAAATGGACTGGCAACGTCCGGGAGTTGAGAAATGTTATCGAACGGCTGGCCATACTTTGCGATAAGGAGGTTACGGCCGAAGATGTGTCTAAATATGTACAATCGCTTTAAGGATGAGATCAAAGGTTGAAATAATAATTTTCTCCCTTCTTTGTTTGTTATTTTTACCAAAATTTTCACTGGCCCAAATACAAAAAGTTGAACAGGAATGTTTTATGATCCTGGTTGGGAGAGATGCTTCAGATGATGGGTCAGTTTTGTTGGCTCATAATAACGACCTTTCTGGTGTTGAACCATCGCACCTTGTTAAATTTCCACGAGAAATTCATACATCCCAGGATTCGATTGGTTTCCCTTCAGGGTTAAAAATTCCCCAGGCAGAAAATACTTTTGGCTGGATGACCCTAAAAATTCTTGAAGGCTATGCTGAAGGTGATGCCGTAGCGATAAATGAGTATGGCGTTGCCATTGCCGGGGGTGTTGCACTAAAACGCGACAGGAATTCACATGCTGCGATTGCGGATCCCCTGGTGAAAGATGGCGTTAGTGGAGGGATCAGGTATATCGCTTTACAACGATCGCAAACTGCCAGGCAATGTGTAAAAATGTTAGGTGAATTTTACACTAAATATGGTGTTACCTATCCCAGTGGTGTTGGAATTGCCGATACTAACGAAATCTGGTATATAGAATCTGGTGGAGGATATCAGTGGGCAGCAGTAAAGGTTCCCGATTCCTGCTACTGGCCGCAGGCAAATGGTTACAGGATTGGATATGTTAATTCAATGGATACAATGAATTATTATTGTTCTCCTGGATTAACCGAGTTTTGTGCTTCTAAGGATCTCTGGGATCCTGACTCTGCTAAATTTGATTTTGCAAAAGCTTTTGGTGGTGGAAGAAGAGAAGTAAATGAAAAGCCCTATTACGATACAAGGCGTATCTGGCGCTGTATAGATTTGCTAAATCCTTCCATTAGATTTAAACCTGGTCTTGATGAATACCCTGAATATATAGTTCCAGATGAAAAAATATCACTTAGCAATTGTTTTGATATTTTGCGTGATCGGTACGAGGATACAAGATTTGAGTATAATGTTGATGATGCAGGTAAAAATGGTGAGCGGCCAATTGCTTCATGGAACGCAGTGCATACTGATGTAATTAGCCTTGTACCTGGTATGGTCATCGAAAACAGTTCTGTGATGTGGGTTGGGATTGGCCCTCCGCTTGTAACAACCTACATACCATTCCGCTTAGGTACGCCAGTAATTCCATCCGGTTTTTCTGAAACCAGTTTTCAACCTGACAGTTCTGCTTTTTGGGTTTATAAACATTTGGCTGACAAGGCCAGGAGTAATAAGAAATTACTTAAGGAGATCAGCAAAGAGCGAAACGAAATTGAAGGTTTTTTAATTAATGAAGTGAATAGTCTGATTTACAATCAAGAGAATGATACACTAAATTCGTTTGGCTTACATCAATACTCATGGGATTCATTAACTTCATCCTCTTCAAACCAGACCATCGAAACAGCAAAGAGATTTCTGGGAGATTCAAATACAAAACACTAAACGCCAAACCCTAAACGCTAAACACCAAACACTAAAGAAATCAGTCGTTCCAGATTTCCCAACCTTTTTCTGCTTGTAGTTCCAACATCGGTAAGCCATTAAAGATTTTGGCACCATACTTTTTTCCTTTTTTGAGGAATTCAGTTTCTTCCGGATTGTAGATTAAATCGTACATAAAATGATCCTCGGTAAGATAAGGATACGGAATATTTGGTGAATCTTTTTCATTGGGGTACATGCCAAGTGGTGTGGTGTTAATGATCAATTGATGTATATTCATCATCTCCCTGTCGAGGTCAACGTAAGCAATGGCACTTGAGTCGTGTGGATTTCTTGATACAAACTTATAGCGAATGCCCATCCGGGTAAGCGCATATGCCACCGAAGCTGCTGCACCGCCTCTACCTAATATCAGTGCGTTTTTGTAATGTAACATTTCTCTCGTAGAGTGTTCAAAAGCAAACACATCGGTATTGTATCCCCTTAAATAAAACTTTCCCGGCATCCTTATGATTCTTATTACATTAACAGCTCCGGTTTCCATGGCTGTCTCATCCAGTTGATCGATGTAATTGAGTACACTTTTTTTATAGGGTATTGTTACATTCAGGCCTTCTAACTCAGGGATGGATTCTATTAAACCAGGTAATTCGTCTATTTCATCCAGTTCGAAAAGGTCATAGGAACAGTTGGTAATATTTTCGGTAAGAAACTTTTCTTCAAAATACTTTTTTGAAAAAGAATGGTCCAGTGTTTTTCCAATTAATCCAAATTGACGCATTAGTTTTATTTATCGTTGGCAAATCGTTCAACGACAAATATAAGTACAAATCCCGTTATTGCCAAGACTATTGCCATAAAAAGATGCGGATCGCCCAAATAATCGGCTGGAAATACGTTTAGCTGGGTCAACGGTTTTTCGATACCGTGTCTGTCAATAAAAGTTTCGATGGTGTTTTTCCATGGCCATACTTTATTCAACGAGCCCACCATAAAGCCTGCAAGCAAAGCAATGGTTTGGTTGTGGTATTTTTTAAGCAACCACGAAAGCA
>Ga0070729_10006351_pt1 | contig 11671 bp, 8 predicted proteins | sample tdDd472_FD_66725 | JGI IMG/M metagenome (GOLD analysis project Ga0070729, IMG submission 66725) | Marine sediment microbial communities from the Atlantic coast under amendment with organic carbon and nitrate - tdDd47.2 | ecosystem: Environmental > Aquatic > Marine > Coastal > Sediment | place...
TCTCCGCCACGTCGCCCAGCTGGCAGGTGGTGGGACCTTCCACCCACTCCACGGGATTCATGTTGGACTGGGCCAGGGCCACGGTCGCGACCAGGGTGAAGAGAATCAGGGTAGCCAGACGCATGTCGACCTCCGGTATGCAACGAATTGGAACCGGTGAGCGGCGGCGTTGGCGCACCCCTCCCCCCCGGAAACAAGCACGGCCGCGGAGCCGGCGGCCGTGCGGGAAACCTAACACAATGAATGACGCCGCTCAACTGCCCGGCACCGCCACATGGTGCTCCAGCAACACCTCATCCAGCCGCCCGGGAAACGCTGCTTCCAGCTCCTCCAACGTCCGCAATCCGAACACCCGAGCTGCGCCCACGGGGTCGACGCGCCAGGCGGTATGCCCCTCGTAAAACCCATACCAGGTGATGAAGAACGCCACCATCTCGCCGGTGTAGACGCGCGACAGGGTGCCCACCATCTCGTCCCAGCGTGCGGGATCGAGGCGGCCGTAGTGTTCGTGCAGCCAGGCTGATTCGTCGTCGGTCAGAGCGCGGCGGAAGACCATCCAGAACCCGCCGTCCAGAGGATCGCCGAAGGGAGATTTCTGGCCGCCCTTGGTGTCGTGGGCATCGAGCTCGATCCAGTGGTCGTGGTACTTCAGACGCCGCACATTGCGCCACTGGTGGTGGGCCATGCTCCAGCGGTCCAGGTCGAGGTCGTGCTGCATGAGATTCCAGATGTGCCACAGCGGGCGGGCCAGGTCGGGGTGGGTGAGGCCCAGGGTGCGCACCAGTTCGTTGTCGGCACGGATCACGGTCTTGGCCGACTCGTCAGCGGCCACGAAACCGTTCCAGGACAGGCCACCCGGGCGGGCAGCCTCATCGATCTCCGCCCAGGTGCGGCCGTTGACGGTGGCGACCGCATCCAGCTCGGCAGCATCATGCAGGCCACGCGCCGCCAGGGCCGGAAACTCGACAGCCGCGGTAACCTGCTCCGGATGGTCGGCCAGGGTGACGTCTGCCAGGCCGAAGGTGCCGTCGTGCACCTCGAAGATCACGTACTCGCGACCATCGATGGTCAGCGGCGACGGCAGGTCGGGACACTGGGCGGTGGTGGCGGGGTAGAGCGGGTACGATTGGCCGTCGTGGTCGAGGGTGGCCAGGGCGAGGGCCAGAAGCGCGGCGAGCATGGTGCGACCTCCAGTTTCGCGGGTTCGGGTGATATTGCCGTGACGACGGAGTTGAAGGCAAGGGCCGGTGTGCTCCGGAGCCGACAACCATCTTGCTACCCCCGCGCAGTCTCCCTAGACTCATGCGGAGATTGGAGGGAATCCCATGAAAACGACCTGCCTGCTGACCATCGTGCTGCTGGCCCTGGCCCTGGGCTGCGGAAGCGATGACGACACCGCCACGCCCACCACACCAACCGTGCCCGTGGATCCACCCGACCCGCCCCAGTACCTCGGATTCCACGACGTGGGCGAGGACTACGTGCTCCTGGGCTGGACGACCCCGACCCTGCCGGCCCCCGAGGTGCTGGTGCAGGGGCGCATCCAGGGCGAGGAGACCTGGCTCGACCTGGCCGAGCGCATCCCCGGCGCCACCACGTACCTGGCGTCCACCGAGCCGTCCACCACCTACGAATTCCGCGTCGCCGCACGGCTCTACGATCAGGTCTCGGCATGGACCGAGCCTCAGATCATCACCACCCTTGCCCACCGCTACTGGGAGGTCACCGGCGGCATCTACACCGAGATGGACGGCGACCAGTGCGTGTTCTTCGACTTCGGTAGCGCCAACCTCTTCCGCGGTGAAGGCCACCTGTCCATCGACGGTCCGGGCCTCTGGAACCAGGGGCAGCTCTACCAGGACGACCTCACCGGCCAGACCGGCGTCGACCTGCTCAACCGCCCGCCCGTCAGCGGCACCTACGTGCTGGGGTTCACCTCCAGCTCCGGACGCCGGTTCCACGCCGAGGTCGACCTGGACGCCACCTTCACCATTCCACCGCCGGACGTGGAGATCCAGCAGGTCATCGACCTGCCGTCCACCCTGGTCTGGAACTGCGAGCAGGCCGACCGCGCCCAGCTCACCTGGGGCAACCTCGGCATGAAGATCCGGCTGGACATCGAGTTGAGCGGCACCTTGAACGCCGACCAATACCGTGCCGCGCCACCGTACATCCTGGCGGTCACCGGACTCAGGGATCCCGTCGACCCGCAGTCCGACGACCCACTGGAACGCCAGGCCGCCAAGTCGACCAGCGGCTGGATCTTCTACCGCTAGAACGACAAAGGGGCGGCGGATCCCAGATCCGCCGCCCCGCTGCGATGCACACCGTGAATCAGCCGGCCCGTCGCCCGGCGGGCGTGAGCCGATCCAGCAACGTGTACACCACAGGAACCACGAACAGCGTGAACACCGCCGAGATGAGCACGCCGCCGATCTGCACCATGGCCATGGGCGCGCGGAACTCCGAGCCCGAGCCCCCCAGCACCAGCTGGGGAATCATGCCCACAGCGATGGCCAGGTTGGACATGACGATGGCCCGCAGCTTGGTGGGACAGCCCTCCACCAGCGCCTCGGTGATGCCCAGGCCCTTGGCCCGGAGCTGGGCCACGTAGTCCAGGATGAGGATGGCGTTGTTCACCACGATACCCACCATCATCACCAGCGCCATGAGTGACATGATGTTGATCTCGCCGCCCAGCAGGAACAGCGACACCGCCATGCCGATGAGCGACAAGGGCAGGGTGATCATCACCGTGAAGGGATGGACGAAGCTCTCCAGCATGGCCGCCATGACGATGTAGATGAGCACGATGGCCAGGATCAGGGCCTCGAAGATGGCCGCGAAGCTCTCGTCCTGCATCTCGGCGTCGCCGCCGTACTTGAACTCGGCGCCCTCGGGAATGTCGAGCTTGGCGATCTCGGCGTCGATCATGGCGCGGGCCCCGGTGAGCGAGCCCTCGGCGATGTTGGCCGACACCTGGACCAGGCGCAGCTTCTCGGTATGGAGGATCGTGGGATCGCCACGGCCGGACTCCAGGTGGACGAGTTCGCCCAGGGGCACGGTGGCGCCGGCCGCGGTGGTCACGGGAAGGTCGCCCAGATAGTCCGGATCACGGCGCCTGCCCTCGGCGAACTTCACCACCACGTCGTACTCCTCGCCCGACTCGCGGTAGACGCCGGCCGCTTCGCCCTCGTAGGCCGTGCGCAGGATACCGCCCACGCTTCCCACCATCAGGCCCTGTTCGGCCAGCTGGCGCCGGCGCGGGGTAACCTTGATCTCGGGCTTGCCCGATTCGTCGCTGCTGTGGACTTCCACCAGGCCGGGCACGTTGTGCACGATGTCGTATACCTGCTGCCCCAGGAGCGTCACCGCTTCGGGGTTGGTGCCCAGCACCTCCAGCACCAGGTCAGGCTCGACGCCGCCACCTCCACCCAGGGCGTAGACGGTGATCTTGGCGTCGGGGACCTCAGCCAGGCCCGGACGGATGCGATTCATGAAGGCCGTGATGTCGGCGTCGCGCTCGTTCTTATCGTTGAGGCGCACGAACAGATCTGCGTCCTCGATGCCGCGCTGCTCGCCGCCCACCTTCACCAGCACGCCCTCCACCTCGGGCTCGGTGCGGATCTGCTCGGCGACACGGTTGGCCACCTCGCTGGTGCGCTGCAGGCTGGTACCGGCCGGCAACTCGAGGCTCACCTGGATCTTGCCGGCGTCGACAACGGGGAAGAAGCCGCCGCCGATGAAACCGAAGAGTTGCAGAGCCCCAAAGAAGATGATCACAGTCACCACCAGGGGCACCCACCGGCGTTTCAGGCACCAGGCGAGAGCCGTGCGGTAGCCGTTCTCCAGATCGACGTAGACCTGGTTCCAGCCGGCGATCACGCGGGCGATGAGGTTGTCGCTGTGGCCCAGCCCGGAACCCGGCTTGATGAGCAGGCCGGCCAGCATGGGCACCATGGTGAAGCTCACCACCAGTGAGAACAGGGTCGCGAACACCACGGTCAGACCGAACTCCATGAAAAACTTGCCCACCAGGCCGCTCATGAAGGCGATGGGCGTGAACACCACGATGTTGGTGAGCGTCGAGGCCAGCACCGCGATGCCCACCTCGGCGGTGCCGCGGGCGGCCGCTTCACGGGGCTCTTCGCCACCGGCCACCAGACGGGAGATGTTCTCCAGCACCACGATGGAGTTGGTCACCAGGGTGCCGATGCTGATACCCAGCGCCATGAGTGACATGACGTTCAGGCTGAAGCCGAAGGCCTCCATGAGCATGAACGAGGCGATCACCGACACGGGCATGGCCACGGCGGCGATGATGGTCTGGCGCCAGTCGTGCAGGAACAAGAAGAGCAGGATACCCGTGAGCAGGATACCGATGGCGATGTTGGTGAGCACGTCGCTGCGGGACGCCTCCACGAACGAGGCGGTCTCCTGCACCATGTCGATGGTGACGTCGTCGGGCAGATCGGCCTCGATGCCCTCGAGCATGGCGAAGACATCGCGGGCGATGTTCACCACGTTGCCGTCCGAGCGGTTCTTCACCGCCACGGTGATGGCGGGCTGGCCGTTCCAGGTGGACGCCTCGCGCACCTCCTCGGTGGTGTCGCGGATGTCGGCCACCTCGCTCAGGGGGATGGTGCCGCCTCCGGGCAAATTCAGGCGGAACTCGGCCAGCTCGACTGGGTCACGCACCTCGCCCACCATGCGCACGTTCAGCTCGCCGGCGCCGCGGGTGATGTGGCCCACGGGCACGTTGAGGTTGGAGGCCGCCAGCACCCGCAGCACGTCGGTGAGCGTCATCCCGTAGGCCTGCAATCGCTCGGGATGCATGGCCACGTGGATCTCGCGTTCCTGGGTGCCGATGATCTCCACCTCGGACACACCCGAGATGCGACTCAGGGGCTCCTTCACCTGCTTGTCGACGATCTCGTAGATCTCGGCCAGGGAACGGTTACCCGACACCGCCAGCTCCACCACCGCCTCGCCGGCGATGTCGAACTTGGTGATGATGGGAGCCTCGGCGTCCTCGGGCAGCTCGCCGACGATGGCGTCGACCTTGTCCTTGACGTCGATGGCGTCCTGGTCCTCGTCGGTCTCCAGCTCGAACTGGACGATCACCTGGGACATGCTCTCCATGCTGGTCGAGGTGAGCTCGTCGATGTCGGCCAGGGTGGCCACCTCGTCCTCGATCTTCTTGGTGACCTGGGTCTCGACATCGCCGGGAGCGGCGCCGGGATACACGGTGGTCACCACGATCACCGGGAAGTTGATGCTGGGGATGAGTTCGGTCACGAGGTGGCTGTACGAATACAGGCCCATGACCACCATCACCACCACCAGCATGGTGGTCATCACCGGCCTGGCGATGAGATTGCGCAGGAGGTTCATGCTAGTTGCCCCCCTCGCCGGCGACGGTCTTGATCTTGACGCCCTCGGAGAGCAGGGTCTGGCCGTGGCGCACCACGCGCTGGCCCACGGTCAGGCCACCGACGATTTCCACCTGGTCGGTGGTCCGCAGACCCACGGTCACGGGCACCAGGGTGGCGGTGTCGCCGGCCACCCACACGGCGTCAGCACCCTGGTTGTCCACCAGGCAACCGGAGGGCAGCAGCATGGCGTCGCTCTGCTGGTGCGTGCGGACGCGGAAGCTCACCAGCAGCCCCGGCACCAGGCGTCCGTCCTCGTTGGCGAAGCGAACTTCACCGTCCAGGAGATGGGTCCTGGGGTCGGCCATGAGGTCGAGCTGGCTCAGCTCACCATGGCGCTCCAGACCCTCGGGCGAGGTCCAGACAGTCAGCTGACCGGGCTCCAGGTTCAGGGCCTGGTGGCTGCCCGCGGTGAACTTGACCTTCACCTCGCTGGTGTCGGCGATCCACACCAGGGCATCGCCCGTGGACACGGTCTCGCCCTCGGTGATGAGGATGCTGGTCACCACGCCGGCGTCGCTGGCGGTGAGGACCGTGCTGCCCTCGGCGTTCTGCAGGTCGGCGGCCAGCACCTGGAGGTTGGTCTCGGCGGCGTCCAGCTCGGACTGCGAGACGGCGCCCTCCTCGAACAGATTGCGCACGCGGCGGGCGTCCATCAGGGCCTGATCGTAACGGGCGCGGGCCTGGTCGACGGAGTGATACATGGGCGAGGGAGCATCGCTAGCCAGGCGCAGCACCACGTCATCCTTCTTGACGTGGTCGCCCTCACTCACCGGAATGCCAACCACGCGCAGGGCGTTGTTGGACACCACAGGGTACTGCACGACGCCCTCTACGGTGCCGGCCAGGGTCATCCATTTCTCGAGATCACCCACGGCGACCTCGACGATCTCCACCGGAATACCCTCGGCGTCCTGCACCGAGCGAATGCTGGCCAAAGCACTGTCCTGGCTCAGCTGGTGGAAGCGGATTCCGAAGAAGGCCGCAAGGGCCAGCACGATCACGATGGTCATGAGCAGGTTGCGGTTCATCGCTGGTTCTCCTCGGAATGATCAGCAGGTGCGTGGTCGCCGCCCACGGACAGCTTCAGGTTGGCGGCGGCGAGGTTGCAGTTGTAGAGGGCCTCGGCCAGCTGGACGCGGGCATCGGTGAGGGCGGTCTCGGCGTCGAGGCGCTCCAGAGGCGTGGCCAGGCCGTTGTCCAGGCGCACCTGAGCCAGGCGGTAGGCTTCCTCGGCCAGGGTCACGGCCTCATGACGGCCCTCCATGCTCAGCCGGGCATTCTCCAGGTTGGTGCGGGCCTGCCGCACACCCAGTTCACGATTGCGGGTGACTCGCTCGAGCTCCAGCTGGGCGGCGCGCAGGTCGGCGCGGCTGCCGCGGATGTCGGCCTTGGCCGCGTAACCGTCGAACACGGGCACCGACACGGCGAGGGCCGCCGTCGCGCTGCGGGCGGTCTCGTTGTCGCCGGGGAAGAGGTCGTCGTCCCACTGGCCCTGCAGGGCGTACTGCCCCTTGAGCTGCACCACGGGGCCACGGCCGGCCTTGGCCAGACTGACAGCCATGGCGGCCGCCTTGGCCTGATGGTCGAGGGCCTTCAGCTCAGGACTGCTGGCCGCCATGTCGGCCAGCAGGTCATCCAGCTCGCGGGGGGCCGGCACGTCGGCCAGGGCGTCGGTGAGTTCCAGATCCTCATCGTGATCCAGTCCACACACCCGTCGCAGCTGCAGCACCGCCAGCCGGTATCGATTGCCGGCCTGCACGGCCGGCGCCTCGCGGTTGGCCAGCTCCACCTGGGCGCGGAGCAGGTCGAAGCGGCTGCTCGTTCCCTGATCCACCGCCGCCCGGGTCACGCGCAGGCTCTCCTCGGCCAGGACCAGGGCGCGCTCGGCGATGTCCACCTGCTGGGCCGCGAGCAGAGCGTCGTAGTAGGCTTGCTCCGTGGAGAAGACCACGGCGTCGGCCACCAGGGCCTCCTGCCAGCGCGAGCCGGCCAGGGCCTCGGCCGCCATGCCGCGGGCCGAACTCAGCCGGCCGGCGGTCCAGAGATTCAGGGACAGGGTCGCTGCAGCCTGTAGGTCCCAGTCTCCGCCCATTTCAAGGGAAGTGGCTCCGCCGAATCCCGCGGCCATGTCGGCCGGCAAGAACATGACGGGCTTCTTGAGATTGCGAGTGTAGGTGCCGGCCAGGTTCAACTTGGGCAGGCGGTCGGCCCCGGCGGACATGACGTCAGCCTCGGCGCCGATGATGCCCTGCCGGGCCTGGGCCAGCTGTTCGTCGCTCGCCAGGGCGAGGCCGCGAGCCTCGTCCAGGCTGAGGGTTCGCGCCGAAACCGGCCAGGCTGTGGTCACGAGAACGGCGCAGAGCAGCGCCGTGAACCATGGCCAGTCGGCTGCACGCGCGCGGGCCGTGATGGCGGTTGTCTGGGTCATGAGGAGGTGTCGTCCTTTCCCTCGGTGGATCCGGGCGCCCGGGTCACGGCGTCCAGCAGATAGCGGTCGATGAATTCGGGGATCTCGCCAAGGCGGTCGAGGCTGCCGTTGCCGGACATCCAGCGGATCACGCCCCAGGTCATGCCGTTGTAGACTGCTGCCAGCAGCTCGGCGTCCTGGGCGTTCAACAGGCCCTGGGATACGGCTTCGGCCAGAAGGGCGGTGTCCTCCCGCAAGAAGCGTTGAAAGATTGGTCGCACCTGGCTGGCGTTTTCGGATTCGAACGTGATGAACAGCGGCACCAGGGAGGAACGGCTCGCGAGCATGTCCATGGATCGCCGCAATTCCTGCCGTAGAGCGTCGAGCGGCCGGCCCTCATATTCGATGTGGACGCGCGCTCGCATGGACTTGTAGCGCTCCAGTTCGGCCGTCACGATGGCGTCGAGCAGATCGAGTTTGCCGGGAAACTGCTTGTACAGGTAGCCCACGGAGAACTCGGCCTCGTCGGCGATCATCTGCATGGTGGCGCCAGCCCAACCATGGGCGGCGAACAGCCGGGCGGCTGCTTCCAGGATGTCCTGACGCCGCTGCTGCCACTCGCGTTCCTGGCGAGTCATGGGGGTTGAGTTGTCGGTCATGGCGCGGATTCCTTGTCAGCAAGCCTGTCGTGAATACTAACTCATGAATAGATACTCACGCAAAGGAACGCAAATTATATTGCGTGAATTCAACTTTCACGACATGAGCGGATCGTCGCGCGCGCAACAAACTGGCGCCGCCAACTCGTCATACCAGCCGGCGTCAGTAATTCAAAATATTGTATTGAAAGGGGTTACGGTGACCGGAATCGGCCTCAAGGGGTCGAACAGCGAGGCGTAGGAGCCGGCCTCAAGCGCGCTGGGGGTTGATGATCAGGGAAAACAGGACATCCGGCAAACTATCGAACGGCCGTTCACCGGGGCGCTCGGCCATCACACCGAAGAGGTCCTTGGTGGCCCCCTGAACAGCCGCCGCCAGGAGCTGGGTGTCGCAGGCCCGCAACTCGCCAGCTGTCACCGCGGCATCGAAACTGTCGACCATCTGCTGGAAATGCTGCCGTTTCTCGGCCACCAGCTCATCGCACGTCCCACCGATTTCCTTGTGGAAGATCCGCATGAAATCGCGGTGGTCGTTGAAGTGCCGGCAGATCTCCTCGTAGGTGCGGTGCAGCTTGTCCAGGGGCGGCAGTTTCAACGCCTCCACCTCGGACGTCAGTTCATCCATCTTGGCGAGATGGAACAGGATCATCTGCCGGTGCATCTCTTCCTTGCCCGAGAAATGCTTGTAGAGGTAGCCCACGGAGAACTCGACCCTGTCGGCGACCATCTGCATGGTGGTCTCGTGGAATCCGTGCTCGGCGAAGAGATTCTCGGCGGCCTTGAGGATCTCCTGGCGATGACGGGCGAGTTCGCGTTCGCGACGGCTGGTCGGTTGGCTCATGGGACTCTCCACAGGGGTCGGCAGGTGTGCGTCGGGCGACGCGCTCGTCCCTGTATATTAGCTCATCCCGCCGTGCAGACCACCAGTTCTTCGATGGCGGCCGCCAGCTTCTCGTGGCGCAGGGGTTTGGCCAGGTATCCGTCCATGCCCACGGACCGACACTGTGCCTGGGCGCTCCGGGAGGCCTCGGCGGTCAGGGCGATGATGGGCACAGCCACCCGATCATCGTCGCGGGCGCGGATGCGTCGGGTGGCCTCGTAGCCGTCCATCACCGGCATCCGGATATCCATGAGCACCAGATCGTACGACCGCCGGTCCAGCATCTCGAGGGAGACGGAACCGTCTTCAGCGATGTCCGAGGTGATGCCCAGCTTGGCCAGGGTCTTGCGGGTGACGAGCTGGTTGAAGGCGTTGTCCTCCACGATGAGGGCGTGGAGTTCGTGCTGCGACAGACTCTCCACATGCGTCTCGACAATCTCGACGACATTCTCGTGAAGTGACGGTGACAGCATCAGGCTCGCGGTGAAGGTCGAGCCCTCGCCATGGGTCGAGTCGACGCTCACATCACCGTCCATGAGCTGGGCCAGCTGCCTCGAGATGGACAGCCCCAGACCAGAACCTCCGTACTGGCGCGTCACCGAATTGTCGGCCTGCTCGAACACGTCGAAGATGGCGCCCAGGCGCTCCTCGGGAATACCGACTCCGGTATCGGAGACGGCCAAGGTCACCGCCAACCGGTCGCCCTTCTCGCGCACCCGGCAGCTCAGCTTCACCGTTCCCTCGATGGTGAACTTGATGGCGTTGCCCAGCAGATTGAAGGCGATCTGACGCACACGGGTGGGGTCACCGCAGACACGGCGCGGCGCGTCGACCGGATAGTCGAAGACGACCTCGATGCCCTTGTCCCCGGCGGTGGGCCCGAGCAACTGGTGCACGTCGCCCAGAACCTGCTCGAGGTCGAAGGGCACAGCCTCGAGGCTGAGGCGATTGGCGCTGAGGCGCGAGTAATCGAGGATGTCGTTGATGATGTTCTGCAGGCAGTTCACCGAGCGTGTGATGACATCCACCTGTTCGCGCTGCTCATGGTCGAGATCGGTGTCCTTGAGCAGTTCGGCCATGCCCAGCACACCATTCATGGGCGTGCGCAGCTCGTGGCTCATGCTGGCCAGGAACTCGTCCTTGGCCTTGTCGGCCAGGCGCGAGCGGGCCAGCTCCAGTTCCAGACGGCCAACAGTCTGCAGACGTCGGAGCACGGTCAGGAAGAACACGGGAAGTACGACCACACCCAGCAGCAGGCCCAGGCCCAGGCTCAGATGTCCCACCCAGTACTCGTTGAACACGAGCAGGGAGCCCATGCCCATGGCGCCCATGACCAGACCGATGGTCAGGAACCGGGGGCCGAATCGGATCCCGTTGCCGATGATGACCCAGAGGAAGATGGGGTAGTAAGCCGTGACGAAAGGGCCGCCCAGGTGCATCCAGAACACCATGATGCCGATGTCCGCGGTCATGGCGACGTAGCGACGAAGCGGGAACCGGCGGGGATAACGCGTCAGGAAGGCGTGCCAGATGACGCCGAACGCGAGGTACGCCAGGATGGTGGCGAACCCGGGCCCCACGGTCGAGGGCTGCACCGAGTCGCTGGTCCGCACGATGACACCGAAGCCAACGAGCGCGACCAGGCAAATGGCCAGCCTGGCCCAGCTCTGAGAACGTTCCTCGTCAACCGTGACAATGGGCGCGTCGAACACGGTGATGCCAATCCCTGAGTTCAGTACTATCGCAAGGCGAAGCGACAACTTACTGACAGGGTATCGGCAGCAATTTCGCGAAATGAAACAAAAAACCGCTAGGCAGTGGCCTGCCTTGCCTCCCGGCGCAGGCTCCGATCCTGGGCCGCGACGATGCGGGAGATCACCCTGAGATCGCGGTCGCGGAGTTGCAGAGCCGCGTCCACCCAGATGGTGGTGACGGCGATCAGCTCCTCGTAGGTGATGGGATTCACCGCCTGGCGCACCTGGCGCAGCGCCGCGTGGGCGTTGCAACGCTTGTGGTGCTGGGCGAGGTAGTGCGCCAGGCCCTCCTCGCCACGTCCCGGATCCACCACCATGTCCACCAGTCCCAGCTCGTGCATGCGCTCGGCGCAGACCATGTCGCCACTGAGGATGAGCCCCTCGGCCACCTCCGGGCTGACACGACGGCTGAGGAAGGTGTAGGCCCCCATGCCGGGGATGAGGTTGAAGAGCACCTCCGGCAGGCCGAAACGGGCCTGGCGTTCGGCAATGACCACATGACTGGAGATGGCCGCCTCGAAACCGCCCGCCAGGGC
>Ga0070729_10006352_pt1 | contig 11671 bp, 9 predicted proteins | sample tdDd472_FD_66725 | JGI IMG/M metagenome (GOLD analysis project Ga0070729, IMG submission 66725) | Marine sediment microbial communities from the Atlantic coast under amendment with organic carbon and nitrate - tdDd47.2 | ecosystem: Environmental > Aquatic > Marine > Coastal > Sediment | place...
TGGGACATCACGCCGCCCCGTGAGTTGGCTCCGATGGCGATACCCAGTTTGACGAGGCTCTGGGTTTTGTCGTCCAGGGGGCCCGAATCACGGCAGACTTTGCCAAGGGCTTGATACTGAACGAACACATCTTCGTATGTGTTTTTGAAATCCGTGTATTTTTTGGGCAGGTACATGTGGAGGCTCCTTTACGTCTGATTAACGACCGTGGATGAGAAAGAAAAAAAGTACGTGGTGAAAGTCAGCTCATGTGTGAAATGGCCTGCTCCGAGAGGCCTGGTGTCTTGAGATAGTCAATGGTCTCTTTTACGACAACCCGGCCTGCCTTTGCAAGATTTTGATAAAACGGCGATGTTGAGTGCCGGGTGATTTCTCAGTAAAGGAGACAAGGGCCTCGCTGGAAAAAAACCACACAACAACTTTTCCGGGCAACTCCACAATGCTGCTCTATCCCGAATATTTGATGGAAAAGCAGGTGTGTTGAGGCAAGGGCAAGTTATTGCAGGTGATTACTGCGGGGGTTGTTTGCCTGGACCCTTCGTCAGCGAGTGGACCTGCCCGGGTAACGAGGGCAAAGGAGCTTTCGCAATCTGCTTCCCACGTGGCACCCCTTGCCGCCGAGGTTTTGTGTGCCCATGCGCAGTGTTGAGCTGCGCATCATGGCTTTGCCACCACCACCTGGTTTCGTCCACCCTTCTTGCCTTGGTAGAGAGCTGCATCGACCTTGCCAATGCTCTGCTCAAAGCTTTGATCCAATTCGCAATTCACCACCCCGAGGGTAAGGGTGACGGTGAGGTAGGCCTCGTTCCATTCAAAAAGGGAGGAGGATATGCGGCTTCGCAGTCGGTCCGCGAGAATTTCGGCGCCTTTTCCATCCGTGTCGGGAAGAACGATAAGAAACTCTTCTCCACCCCAGCGACCGATGACGTCGTGGACCCTCAGGCTTGACTCAAGGAGTCTGCTGAGTCGCTGAAGAACAAAATCACCGCAGTCGTGACCGTATTTGTCGTTGATTTGTTTGAAGTGATCGACATCGGCGAGGATCATCGCATAGGGGCTTTGGTTTCTCCGGGCTTGGGACCGAAGCTCTTTTTCCCGTTTCTGGACCCCTCTGCGGTTCATGAGCTCGGTCAACGGGTCCGTGAGGGAGAGGCGCTCGTAGAGACGGGTCTGGTCTTCAAGCTCCCGGGTTCTTTCCGTGACGAGTTGCTCAAGTTCCCGGTTGCGATTGGCGATGGTGGTGAAACGCAGGCGAATCAGCCCCGCAATCAGCAGGAGGGCTGCAACCTGAACATACCACCGCTTCCAGAAAGGGGGGGTGATGTGGATCTCAATGCCCGGGTGGCTTTGGTTCCAAGCCCCTTGGCTTCCGGCTGCCATGACATGAAACCGGTAGGTTCCCGGGGGCAGCTGAGGGTATCGCGCGGTGGTTGTGTTTTTGGCGTCCACCCAGCCGCTGTCGTAGCCGTCAAGCCTGTACCGATAGCGGTTCTCGGTTGTGTTGTTGTAGTCATGGAGAACGAAGGAGAAGGTGAGGTTGTTTTCGTCGTACGCCAGGTCAATGCGCTCCGTTTCGTTCAAGGGGCGGGAGAGGATGAGGCGGTCCTTTACGGTTATGCCGGGCTGTACCGGGGTGCCGTTGAGGCGGAGGCCTGTGAGGTGAAGCGAGGCGGATGGCAGGGTGAGGGGGACCTCCTCCGGGGTAAAAAGGAGGTAGCCGTTTTCTCCTCCGAAGATCACCTCGCCATCTGTGGAACGGGTTGCCGCTCCCTGCACAAACCGAAGGGGCAGGGGAAAACGGGAGATATTTCCGTTTTTGATGTCGATGGCGGAAAGTCCTTTGTCCGTCGCTACCCACAGGCGCCTGCTGCCGTCAAAGACCAGGCTTTTGATGATATTTCCCGAGAGGCCGTCTTCCATGAAGTAGGTTCGTATGGTCTCTGTTTCGGGGTTCAGGCGGTTGAGTCCGTGATAGGTCCCCACCCAGATGCCTCCATTGGGGGCCTCGGCAAGGCAGGTGATGATGTTATTGGAGAGGCTCTCTGCTGCCTTTTTTCGATGGTGGAATTGGGTGATCGGGGCCCCATTCTTAGCAATGCGGTCGAGGCCGAGGTTGGTTCCCACCCAGATGTTGCCCTTCTTGTCTTCGAGGAGAGCGTGGATCGTGTTGCTGCTGAGCCCCCCTTTGTCGGTTTCTCCCTCGCTGAACCGGCGCACGTCCCCCGTTGTGAGGTCGTGGCGGAACAGCCCCTGGCTGCGTGTCCCTGCCCAGATGACCCCTGCTTTTTTCACACTGAGTGCGGTGATGTTGCGTTTGTCTGGCTGGGCAGAAATCGTGCCCCAGGATTGGAATTCACCGGTTTGATGGTCTCTGACGACGAGCCCCCCACCCCAGGTGCCGATCCAAAGGTTCTTGTCGGTGTCCAGGGCAAGGGCGTTGATATCGAGGCTTCCCGGCCCCAATGGTGGGGGAGCGCCTCCCGTTGCCTTGAACGGTCCGCCGGATGACGAGACGTTGCCAAGGCCGGTGTACCAGCTTCCGGTCCAGATGCCCCCCTCACTGTCTGAGGCGGCGGCGTGGATGGACATGGGGACATCGTCTCCGGAGTACCCCGGCATGAAGAGGTGCATCTGGTGAAAGGTTTTGCTGAGGGTGTTGACCCCGCCTCCGCGGGTGCCGAGCCAGATGACCCCGGCCCGGTCCTCGGTGATCCATCGGATGTCGTTGTGGGAGAGGGCATTGGCCAGGTACGGCACACTCTGGTGAAGAGTGCTTTTCCCGGTTTCCAGGTCAAGAATGAGCAACCCGTTGTCGTTGGTGCCCACCCACAGCGTCCGCCCATCGTCGTAGAGGGTGTTGATGGAGCCGTCAGCGACGTGAGGGGGCAGCTGATCCATGCCGGGAAAGGGAATGCAGCTCCCTTTTTCGGTATCAAAGAGGCGGAAGCCTTTTGGGGTTCCCACCCAGAGGGTAGAGCCCCCCGCCGGGTAGAGGGCCCGGATCTCATCATGGGGAAGGGTGGAGGGGTCTTCAGGGGAGTGCTTGAAGGCGGTGAAGGTCTCTTTCGTTCGATTGAAGCGGTTCAGCCCTTCCCCGGTGCCCACCCAGAGGGTGTCATCACGGGTTTCGGAGATGGACCAGATGCGGTTGTTGCTTATGGTGCCGGGCCGGTCACCTGCGATGAATCGGGTAAAGGTTTCTGTATCACGTTCAAAGCGGTTCAGCCCTTTGCTGAAAGTGCCGGCCCAGACAACCCCTTGTGAGTCTTCGTAATGGGTTTGAACCCGATCCTCACTGAGGCTTTTGGGATCCGATGGGTTGTGCCTGAACGCCTGGAACGTTCCTGTGTCGGGGTCCAACCGATTGAAGCCTCCCCCCCAGGTGCGAACCCAGATAGCACCGGTGCGGTCCTCCAGCACTCCCCCGGCATCATTGTGGGAGAGGCTCTGCGGGTTGCCATCTTCATTTTGGAATACCTTCATGGAGATGCCGTCATACCGGGCCACCCCATTGCGGGTTCCGAACCACATGGCCCCTTTATGATCCTGCATGACCTGGAAGACGGTGCTGTCCGGAAGGCCCTTTGCTTCGTCGATGGATTGAAAGAGAAGGGTCGGCGTGCCCCCGTATGCTGCGGGCAGGGTTGTTAATAGAAGAAGAAAGCCCAGGCAGAAACCCCGAAACTGTTGACCTGCAGACACCATGTGTCCTCCAAAACCTTGCGACGTGTTACCCCTGTGGGCTGTTGATGTTCGTGTTGACCTAGTTTACCCGGCGGTTAAATGCGTGACAGTCAAGGGGCACTACCACCTTGCTGATTCTGCCATCTCCACGACCTGATGGTTCATATTTTAGTTGCCGGGGTAATACTAAGTATCATCGGCAGAGAGTGAAAATGGTTTATCGGTTTCTTTATTTATGTTGCCAAGGGTAAGGAACCGTAACTGTAAATTTTATTATTACCGGGCTTTTCAGTGTGTACACCGGTGGTTGAAACGTTGTATGAGACGGGCTCTGGTTCATGCCGCCGTGCTCAGCCCGGGGGACTCACACCGTTAAACCTGAAGGCCGGTTTTATTGCGGCCTTGCAAATGAATAGATATCGGAGATCGAAATCATGAGTGATTCAAAAATTGGGGTGGTCGTACCGGGCTCTCCCTTTGGGATGACCACACCGGATCGACTGGAAGAGATTGCAGCCGTTGCAAAAAAATACAAGGTCGAAACCATCAAGATCACGGCGGCCCAGAGGCTGAAACTCTACGGCGTGGAAAAAGAGGATGCTCCGGCTCTTTTAGAAGAACTGGGCGGGGCGATGCCCAAACCCGTGGGTGTTAAAACGGGCCCCCATACCCTGCAGTGCTGCCCGGGAGTCAAGAGCTGCTCGTATGCCTGTCAGGACTCCCAGGGACTCTCCGCAAAACTGGGGAAGGCTCTTTCCACGCGCGTATTTCCCGGTAAGGTCAAGGTCGGGGTCTCCGGCTGTGCCTTTAACTGCTGTGAAAGCCACCTTCGGGACGTGGGGATCTTCGGAAAGAAATCCGGATGGACCCTCGTGTTCGCCGGCAACGCCGGTGGGCGTCCCCGCATCGGAGATGTTATCGCCGAAGGGCTGAGTGACGACGAGGTGATTGAGCGTACGCTGAAAGCCCTTGAGTACTACACTGCCAACGCCAAAAAGTTGGAACGATCGGCTCGCCTGGTGACCCGTAAAGGGGTGGATGAGCTCAAGGCGTTCATGGAAGAGTAGCATGCGCGTTAAGCCGGAATTATTTGATTTTCCGATATGGGTTAAGTCGTTGATCAGGCCCTAAGACCTGTTTGTCAAACCCACTTTTTTAGATCGGGAAAAAGTTTGGCCCCCGGCAGGTCCGCCGGAGGCAATATCTGGCCTTGAGTGAGAAATGAAAAGCCCGGTCGGTCTCTGCATTGCAGATACCCCGGGCTTTTTTTATTGTTGCTCCAGGATGGTGAAGCCGTTGATCAGTTCGTCGATATTGACTCTGTACTTTTCAACCAGGTCCTGGGAGGTGTAACCGATCACCTGGACGGAGCCGGTGCTTCCTGAATAGTAATTGCCAAGGTAGGTGAACGGAATGCCCTGAATGGTTCCAACCATCTCCATGTAACTGACGGTGACTCCGTTTACGACACGGTCCCCCTCTTTCAGGACCCTGATGTCCGGGGCAACGCTCCGTGCATTTTCCACGGCTACTTTTTTGAGGGTCTGAATGGGAATGCGAATCTGTTCTGAAATGACCATGGCGTAGGCATCTTCCCCCCGCAAGGTGAACATGTACTCACTGTCATCGTTGGGGCCCTGCTTTTCAAGGGACCATTTCTTGGGATCCATCCACATCCCGTATTTCACCCTGATCCCTTTCACCAGAAAGCTGGCATTGTCGGGTTTGGTGACATGAAGGGTGTCGAGTTTGATGACATCGGATGCGGCATGGTTGACTCCCACATACGCCCATGTGTGGTCATCGTAGAGGACCACCTCCTGACCTGTGTCGGTGATGGCGCTGATCTGTGCAAAAGAGGGTGAGGAAAGCAAAAGGATGGAAATCACCAACAACCGGAATGTTTTCATTGGTCTCTCCCATATCTCTGGGGTAAATTGTATGCTTCATGGGTGAAGGGAAGGCTTTCAGCATGATCGCCGAGGTATGCGATGCAAGAAACAGGTCGCAGGACTAATTCTTAAATACTACACACAATTGATGCTCAATGGAACCGATGTTTCCGGGTTTTTGGATTTTTTTTAAGGGGAAAAAGCGTGATAGGTAGCTTTTTAAGGAATGCCAGGGGTTGCGGCATTGCTATGCCTTGGTGTAAAAATGTCTCACCATTCAACTTAATACTGCCTCTCACGGCCCTGCCCGTGTGATTTCACCCAAGGATCAAGAGTCAAAGCGCATCTGCTACCTGCACTCAAGGTGCTGCACCTTGCCGTCGGAGGTGAGCGGAGCAGCATTAAAACAGGTTCGGTTAAGGTCGGCGAAATTCAACGAAGAGAAGGGGAAAAGAGATGACGGATACACGTGTGATGATTGCAGGGGCGACGGGCCTGGTTGGGGGGCGCTTTTTTGAAACGGCTGTTGCTGACCCCGGCTATTCAGAGATCGTCCTTCTGGGGCGGCGTCCTGTGCCGGAGCTGGACACCCATGAAAACGTGAGTACCCTTGTCACCGATTTTGCCGGACTTGAGGCCATGGCCCCATCCTGCAAGGTGGATGCGGTGGTCTGCGCCCTGGGCACCACCATCAAAAAGGCGGGAAGCAAAGAGCGGCTCTTTGAGATCGATTGCCTCTACACCGAAGCCGCGGCTTCCTATGCCCGGCGGTGTGGCGCCAAAACCCTGGTGGTCATCTCCAGCATCGGGGCCTCTGCTGCCGCGTCTTCCCACTACCTGAAGACCAAGGGGGAGATGGAAAGGCGGGTAACGTCCATGGGCTTTCAATCCTGCCATATCTTACGGCCTTCGCTTCTCCTGGGGGACCGGAAGGAAAAGAGATTCGGAGAAGCCTTGGGCGTCCGGCTGCTTTCGCCCCTTTCGTTTATGATTCCTGCAACATACCGCCCCATTCATGCCGACATCCTGGCGCGAAAAATCAACGCGTTGTTGAAAGAGCCGGGGGAGGGGGTGGCGATTCACCAGGGGACATCTCTGTTTCAGGTGTGATGATGGAAAGGGGCCGAGCCCTGTTTACATCGGGGCCTGATTCTCTTTGTCGGGGGAGGTGACCGATGTGTCGTTGAGCGTTTTAAAGCGCTCTTTCTCTTCATGAAGCCGCTCTGTGATCTCTTTTTTATCTGTCTCCCCGGTGGCCTCTTTCAACGCGGCTTCGAGGTGCAGGATGGCTTCCTGGCTCTCCTTTTTCTCCTTTTCAACGGTCTCTGCCTGTTCCGCTTTATCAAACACAATCTCTTCGGCCACAGTGGGTTCTTCAGGGGCTTTTTTCCTGAAGGCCTTGGGGATGGTGGTCTGGTTTGCCACCATGGGGCGCTGGTTCATAAATGACGGGGACATGATTTCGATGCCGTGGGTGTGAAGGGCATCAAGGACGGTTTTAAAGAGGTTGGACTTGGCTGTGATCAGCCATTTGACCTCGGCAAGAAAGCCGGAGATTCGATAGGTAATGGAGAAGTCGCCGAGTTCCAGAATATGGACAAAGGGCTCTTCAAGTCCGCTATCCCTGGCTGCCTGAAGTAGAAGGGGCTCAATGACCAGGTGGTGGGTGTCGTAGCCGAGGGAAAGGGAGATGGAAATGATGGTCCCGGAACTGCGAATGGTGGAGACGGGATGGGTGATGAGATAGGTGTTCGGGATGGCGATGAGTTCGCGGGTTTCCGCCTGTATTTCCGTATCAAACAGTCCTCGCTCGGCCACGCGACCGAAGTGATCCCCCACGCGTATGAAGTCCCCCACACGAAAGGGGCTGGTGATGCGTAGCAAAATCCCCGCCATAAAGCTGGCCACCACCGTGGTGGAAGAGAAAGCAAACATGCCCGAGACCACCAGGCCAATCAGCCCGAAAATTTGATTTCGGAAGGCATCGGTCACCGGCAGGGCAAGGGTTATGGCGATGATGGCAAGGATGGTCAGGCCCATCATGGATAGCTGGCGGGGAATTTTGCGCTCATTTCCAAGGGCCGTGTGTCTTCCCAGGAAAACCCAATGGAAGAATTTGAGGGCGATGCCTGAGATGATGGCGGTGGTGATAAGGGGTAGGTAGGGGATCAGGGATGGCAATATGGACAAGGGGTAACCTCTCATTTTTATTAGCCCGGATATTTCATGAGAAGAAAAATTGATCAAAGCAATGAGATGTCATTGCTGAAGGTTACTGTGATAATGAAGACATTTCAAAAACACAACATGCAATTCACGGTTTCCTGCTCGCTTTTCTCACCCTTCGGGCGAGCCGAGTGCATCCATCTTCTGCATTACCAAAGCATTGACTGTGGATGCACTCAACTCGTGAAATAGTCGGGTTAGGTTAATCCGTTGCTCTCGCTTTCAACCTGGTTCTGGCTTTGTATTCCCTTGTCTGGGCCCCGATGATCTTCGGCAGGTGGGGCTTGTCAAGGTTGGACTCGATGATGCGTTCAAAGGCGCTGCCGATGACCACGCCGTCGGCAAAGCGGGCAATGGCTTCCACGTCGTCCGGCGTGGTGATGCCAAACCCCACACAGACGGGAAGACGGGTCAGGTCTTTCACCCTGTTGTACTGCTCTTCCACGGCGTCGGCATTGAGACCTCCGCTGCCGGTGACCCCGACCATGGAGATAAGGTAGAGGAAGCCCGATGCTGTGTCGGCGATCATCCGGACCCGCTTGTCGTACGTTGTGGGGGCCACGAGGCGGATGAGGCTTAGTTTCTCTTTGCCAAGGGCGCCGTCGAGCTCGAAGGCTTCTTCCGGGGGCATGTCCACAACGAGAACGCCGTCGGCGCCCGCTTCTGCTGCTTGGCTGGCAAAGGCCTCGTAACCAAAGGCGAGCAGGGGGTTGGTGTAGGAGAACAGGACGATGGGGATGTCCGTAAACTCCCGGATGTCTGTCACCAGCTTCAGGATCTTCTTCACCGTGGCGCCGGCCTTGAGGGCCCGCTCCGAGGAACGCTGAATGACAGGGCCGTCTGCGGAAGGGTCGGAAAAGGGGATGCCAAGCTCAAGGACATCGAGGCCCGCTTCACACATTTTTTCGATGAGGGCAAGGGAGGTTGCGTAGTCGGGGTCGCATGCCGTGACAAAGCCCACCAGAGCCTTTTCGCCCTTCTCTTTGAGTCGTTCAAACCGCTCTTCTATTCGCTTCATTACTCAGCCTCCCTTGCTGCATCGTATTCGGCCACACTGGACATGTCCTTGTCACCCCGGCCGGACAGGTTGATCACCACCACATCGTTGTCCGACATCTGCCCTGCTTTTTTCACACCCATGGCCACGGCATGGGAACTCTCCAGGGCGGGGATGATTCCCTCGAGCTTGCACATGATTTTAAAGGCCTTTATCGCCTCGCGATCAGTGACAGAATCGTAAGTAACCCGACCGCTTTTTTTGAGCAAAGCGTGTTCCGGCCCCACGCCGGGATAATCAAGACCGGCGGAGACCGAGTGGGCCTCCATGATCTGGCCGTCCTCGTCTTGAAGTACATAACTTCGCGAACCGTGGAGGACGCCTACGGTGCCTTTGCTCAAGGTGGCCGCATGCTTTTCAGTCTCCAGGCCTTCTCCGGCTGCTTCCACACCGAGAAGGGTGACCTCCTCATCTTTCAGGAAGGGATGGAAGATGCCCATGGCATTGGACCCGCCTCCGATACAGGCGACGATCAGGTCCGGCAGTCGCCCCTTTTCCGCCAGAATCTGTTGACGGGTTTCAAGACCGATGACCCGCTGAAAATCGCGGACCATGGTGGGGTAGGGATGGGGGCCGGCCACGGAGCCGATGACGTAGAAGGTGTCCCCCACCGTGGAAGACCAGTGGCGCATGGCCTCGTTCATGGCGTCCTTTAACGTGCCGGCTCCGGACTTCACAGAGACCACCTTGGCCCCCAGAAGCTCCATGCGGTGGACGTTGGGCGCCTGGCGACGGATGTCCTCTTCTCCCATGAAAACCGTGCACTCCATGCCGAAGAGAGCTGCCGTGGTAGCGGTGGCCACCCCGTGCTGCCCGGCTCCGGTTTCGGCGATGAGCCGCTTTTTGCCCATCCATTTGGCCAGCAGGGCCTGGCCCATGGTGTTGTTGATCTTGTGGGCCCCTGTGTGGGCCAGGTCTTCACGTTTCAAATAGATGTCGGCGCCACCGGCGTACTCCGTGAGGCGCTTGGCGTGAAACAATGGGGTGGGGCGACCCACATAACAGGCGAGAAGACGGTTCAATTCGTCCTGAAACTCCGGTTTATTGACGATCTCATAGTATCCTTTCTTGAGTTCCAGAAGGGCGCTCATCAGAGTCTCACCGGCGTAGGTGCCGCCGAAGGGGCCGAAATGGCCCCGCTCATCGGGATTATAAATGGGTTGGGGCATCGGTAAATGGCTCCTTTATGGGGTCGGGAAGTTGGATCTGGCCCACGACCTGGGTGAACATTTGGATTTTTTTAAATGATTTTTTGCCTGGCTCGGATTCCACACCGGAACTGACATCCACGCCATCCGGTTGAAACCGACGGATAATATACCCCACGGTTTCAGGGCACAGGCCCCCTGCGATAACCAGGGGACGGCTCCGGGGCAGGGACGGGGTCTTTTCTCCCCACACCATGGCGTTGCCACCGGGTAGCACGCCTTTTCCCCACTCCACCAGGGCGGTGGACGATGGGTACCGCATGGCGGCGGCAAGGCCTGGTTCAGCCGTTACGTAAAAGGCCTTCAACACGGTGAGCCCCTGCTGATGGAGGGCTTCCGCCAGCCCCGGGGGCTCGTTGCCGTGAAGTTGCACTGCAGTCAATCCCGCCTTCTCCACGGTGGTCATTAAGGTGTCGTAGGTGGCATTCACAAAGACCCCTACGGACGCCACCTGGGGCGGAATCACCCGGGTGATCTCCCGCGCCTTCGCAAGGCTCACGTTCCGCGGACTTTTTGGGAAAAAAACCAGGCCCACGGCATGGGCCCCGGCCTCCACACAGAATGCCGCCTCGGCAGGGGAGGTGAGACCGCAGATTTTGATGCGAGGGCTGTACATGGTGTATTCCTTTCAATAAATCAAAAAAGCGTGCCTCCGGCGGCCAGGGGATGATCCCCTGGACCCCAGGTTGCGAATGCTCCCGACCCTCGTTCCTCGGGTCGATCGCACTCGCTTAGGGCTTTGCACGGTCAAACCGGATGATAAAGAACCAAACTCTATTGACACGTCGTACGTCGCTGTTTGAGTTTATTCACTATTCACCAGCTCTTTAAGCATCCCCACCGTATTCTCCGCCCTCACCAGGCTCTCCCCGATAAGAAAGGAGGAGATCCCCGCGTTAAGATGGCGCCGGATGTCGGTGGCATCTTTGATGCCGCTGGCCGCCACCACCGTGGTACCGGAGGGGAGAAGAGCCCCTAAGCGCCCGGCGCGGGTGGTGTCCGTGTCAAAGCTGGCCAGGTTCCGGTTGTTGATCCCCACAAGGGGCGGGGTAAACGGAGCCACCTTGTCGATGTCGGCTTCGTCAAAGACCTCCACCAATGCCTCTAAGTGCAACTCCGAAGCCAGGGCCATGAACTCGGCAAGCTGAGAGGGCTCAAGAATCCGGGCGATGAGGAGTACGGCGTCGGCTCCGGCCGCGGCAGTCTCGTAAAGCTGGTAAGGGTCCACAATGAACTCCTTGCGAAGCACAGGAAGGCTCACCGCCGCCCGGGCCGCCTGAAGGTCGTCAAGGCTCCCCTTGAAAAACTTTCCTTCCGTCAGCACACTCAAAGCAGCTGCCCCCCCCTCTTCATAAAGCCGGGCCGTCTTCGCCGCATCCAGATCGAGGTCGATGTCCCCCTTGGAAGGTGACGCCCGCTTTACCTCGGCAATTACTGCCACCGGCTTTGCCTCAAGGGCCTCCCGAAACGGCCGCACCAAACGTACCGCTTCCCCTCGCCTTCTCATCTCAGCCAGGGGTACCCCTGCCTTGCTCTTCTCCACAACGCCCTCCACATGGGCGACAATGGTCTCTAAAAATCCACTCATTTTTCTTCCTTATGCC
>Ga0070729_10006357_pt1 | contig 11668 bp, 7 predicted proteins | sample tdDd472_FD_66725 | JGI IMG/M metagenome (GOLD analysis project Ga0070729, IMG submission 66725) | Marine sediment microbial communities from the Atlantic coast under amendment with organic carbon and nitrate - tdDd47.2 | ecosystem: Environmental > Aquatic > Marine > Coastal > Sediment | place...
AGGCTCGATCGGGATCGGTGAACCACGAGCCGAAGGCGACGCCCAGCGGCGCCACGGCGAGGGCATAAACCAGCAACACGATCCAGGTGGCGAATGGGTGGTCACCGATGGTGACACCGAGGGTCATGTTGGCGACGACTCCCACCGCCATCAGGACCGTGATCTGAAGCGACGCGATGACCAGACGGCCGGCGATCTTCCCTGCAGCGATCTGACCCTTGCTGACCGGGGTGGTGACGAGCCGGCGGAGTTGGCCGCCGCTGCGCTCGCCGCTGATGCTTGCTGCCCCGTAGGTGAGCGCGATCAACATCACGAACATGACTGTGTTCCCGGGGATGGACTGCGCGAACCCGCCGGGAGCGATCCTGGCCTCGCCGGCGAACCGGCTCTCGACGACCACCAGGTCGTCTCCGGGATCGAGACCGGTCAAATCGTCCGATGTCAAAGTAGCTCCCTGCTCGAGTTCCTCCTTCGCCTCGACGATGCGGCCGAGGACGGTGGTGACGGCCGACACGATTCGCGCTTGAACCACCATCGCCGCCTCGGTCGATGTGTCGGGGTCCTTCTCGAAACGCAACGCGGTCGGCTCGCCGGCAAGGACAGCATCGGTGAGCCCGGCAGGCAGGACCAACGTGCGAATTTTGTCGGCGGTCGAGATCTTTGCGGCGGGCTCGACAAAGACCACGACGAGCCGTTCGCTTTCGAGTTCGTTGATGAGGAGGCGTGCGACCGCTCCCTGATCCTCATCGACCACGGTGAGACGGGCCTTGGCATCGGCCGGACTGGAGCCGGCCCCCATGACGAGCCCGAAGAAGGTGGCAAAGACAACGGGCAGGAGGAACAGCCACATGACCGCGCCCTTGTCGGACATGACCAGGCGGAGATCGTGGCGGGCGATGGCGACGACCGCGCGCATCAGATCGCTCCCTTGCGGATTCTGCGACCGAGCGCAAACGCCCCGATCCCCAGGAATACGAATCCCACAGCGAAGAGAATACCCAGGTTGGTCAGGATATCGGCGAGACCGCCGCCGTCCAGGACGAGGGTGTTGAACGCATCCGTCGACCAGAAGACCAGGGTTGAAGCGGAAAGAGGCCGCAGGAATCCGGGCATCTGGCTGAGAGGCATGAAGGCACCTCCGAGCATGGACCAGACGATGATCACGATGGTGGACAGGGTGTCGCCCTGCCGCTCGGAACCGACCAGGCTCATGATGAGCAGCATGGTCCCGCTGGCCGCCAGGCCCGTGGCGAGGATGAGCACGGAGGCCGCCAGGGGCGGACCCCACGAAACCCCCATGGCTGCCCCGACCACGGTCATCAGGGCGAATCCCACCGAGGTCACCATGACCACCGAGAGGCACTTGCCGAGGAGATAATCGCCTGGCGAGACCGGCGCGGTGAGGAGGTGTCGCAGGAGCCCATCTTCTCGGTCACGGAGAATGTCTCGGGTCGCCGATTGCGCGAGGAAGAGGGTTCCCATCACCGCGAGGCCCGGTAGGAAGAAGGCGAGGATGCCGATATCCTCGACGTCCTTGTCTTCTTCCTTGCCGGCATCGGTTGGGGTAGTGACCGTCTCGAGCGTGATGACTGGCGGGAAAATGATCTCCTGGAGATCGCCCAATCGGGAATTGATACCGGTGCTCAGTCCCGACACCGCGAGATCGGAGGGGAAACCCTCCGTGCCCATGAGGCCGTGGATCTGAACAAGCTCGGGTCGGAAGACCCTCGATGCCGCTGAGAGGACCGATCCGCCGATGCCGGCTCCCTCTTCGACCACCTGAGGCAAAAATCGTTCGGAGGGGTTCTTGATCACTTCGATGGTGGTCTTCCTTCCGACGAGAAAATCATCGGTGAACCCGACAGGGATATGAACCAGGGCCGAGGCCTCGCCACGGTCCATCATCGCGAGGCCTTCTTCGCCCACGGGGACCACATCGAGCTGTCGACCTGCCTCTTGATCGTTCGCCGCTCCGCCGACGAGCTTCGAAAGCAGGCTGTCATCCTCGTCCCAGAACAGTACTGTGATCGAAATTTCGTCGATACCACCGCCACCGAAGACAACCGCGAATATCGCTGCCATCACCAACGGCATGGCGAAGAGAAGCGCAGTCCGGACGGGATTGCGGAGATATCGTTTGAGGTCGCGCCTGAGAATCGCGAGTGCCGTCATCAGTCGCGCAGCTCGCGTCCGGTCAGGGCGATGAAGACGTTCTGCAGATTGGGTCGTTGGATGGAGACATCCTCGATCCCGAGATCCGCGTCGAGCACCCGGGGCAGGATTTCGAGGAGACCCGGTCCGTCTGATTCGATGGCGAGGACCGCGCTTCCGTCGCCGAAGCCGAGAATCCGTGCGCCCGGGATCGCGGCAAGGCGCTCTCGAAGGCTCTCGTCGTCAAAGGGGCCGGTGAGCCGCAGAACCTCGGCTTCGCCCGCGCGTCTGGTGAGTTCGGCCAGGGTGCCGAGGGCGAGAATCCTGCCATGATCGATGATGGCGATGCGGTCGCAGAGCTGCTCGGCCTCGTCCATGTAGTGGGTCGTGTAGAGAACCGTGGTCCCTGCTGCCGCCACCTCGCGGATGACATCGAGGATATTGAGTCGAGCCTGTGGATCGATACCCACCGTCGGTTCGTCGAGGAGTAGAAATTTGGGCTGGTGGAGCAGACCCATGCACAGATTGAGACGCCGCTTCATGCCTCCTGAGAAGGTCTTGACCTTGTCGCCGGCTCGTTCGGCAAGCCCCACCCGGCTGAGGGTTTCGTCGATCCGATGGTTGAGTTCCGAACCCGAAAGGCCGTAGAGCGACCCCCAGAACGAGAGGTTGTCCCGGGCGGTGAGGTCTTCGTAGACGGCGATTTCCTGTGGGACCACACCGAGGTGTCGTTTGACCTTTTTTGGCTCGACCCAGATGTTGCTCTCATCCACGATGACCCGTCCGCTATCCGGTTGGAGGATCCCGCAGATCATCGAGATGGTCGTGGTCTTCCCGGCGCCGTTGGGACCGAGAAGACCGAAGATCTCGCCGTCGCGGACATCGAATGAGATATCGTCAACGGCAACAAGCTCGTTGTAGCACTTCCTCAACCGCTCGATCTGGATCAATGATGCCTCCTGCGATATCGGCCATAAACGCCTGGGTTGGCTCAGGGTGAAAAAGCTCTAGTCAGTCCATGTACTGTATACGAAAATCCGATCATAGATGTTCGTGTCGACCACCATGAGACAATCGCCACGTGCAACCTCACAAGGTCAGGCTCGTTTTCGTTTGCGATGGCGGAGCCGACGCCAGTCTTGTTCCTCTTTTCATTTGTAGCCGTGACGGTAGTTCAGCCGGAGTTCAGAGTTTCAGGAGCACTTCATGGCGGTGAACCGTTCGCAGGGTTTGTGTGTCGGGCCACTCCAGGCCGTCGTTGTGGTCCTCGCACTGACAAGTTTGTCGGGGTGTGGACTCTTCGAGCCCGGCGCTGGGCCCGAGCCCACGGTTTCCGTCGAAGGCGAGATCGCCGCGGACGCCCCTCAGCCTCCGGTGATCACGGTGACCCTGCCCGGTGAATCGGCCGAGATGTATCGCACCAGTGGGGAGGAGTCGGTCGCGGGAACTCTGGGTCGTCGTCTCGAAACCCGCTTTCCCCATCTCAAAGTGGTTCCCTGTCTTGAACGGGCAGCCGGGATCTACGGCAGGACCGCGGGCGCCGACGGTTTTCCACTTGCCTTTTCAGAATTTGTTCTTCACTGGTCGGGTTGCCCGGATCCATTTGCCGCCGTGATTCATGTTTTGACCGACGATGACGGTGATGATCAGTTCTTCGAGCACCTGGCCGAGATGCTCGCGACGGTGCCGGCCACCCACGCCGGGGTGTCTAAGGATCCGGCAAGTGCACCCTACTCGTGGCGTTGGACCGTGTTTCTCACCCAACGTGATGTGGAGATGCAGCCGGTCCCGACTTCGGTTCATCCCGGGGCCTCGGTGGCCTTGCTGGTTCGTTTTCTCCGGCCGGTGGATGGCGCATCGGTCATCAGTACCCTTCCCGGCGGCAGGGTGGTTGAAACCAAGGGTGGATTCAGCGGTGACCGCCTCCTTGCCGCCGTGCAGATCGCCGATCGGCCCGGGACACAGTGGATCGAGGTGATCGCCAGCGATGCGTCAGGCCCCCATGTCGTCCTGCTCTTTCCGGTCGAGATCGGTCGGGAGCCGCCACGGGCCTGGGTCGGATCCAGACGAAGGAGCGAGGATTGGATCAACGATCCCGTCACGGCTGAAGCCTATGCTCTCAAACTGCTCGACGAGGATCGGAACCGTTTCGGCCTGCCCGCGCTCGAATACGACGATACTCTGGCAGCGGTGGCACGCCGGCACAGCGCTGAAATGGCGCGAACGGGTGAAGTCGCGCACGTGTCCAAGACCACCGGAACCGTAGTCGACAGGCTTCAGGACGCGGGATTCAAAGCGAGCTACGCGGCCGAGAACATCGCTCGCAGCTCGACCATTGCCGATGCGGAGGAGGGGTTGATGCGCAGCCCGGGTCACCGCGCCGCCATCCTGTCATCCGACGCCACGAGGGTCGGCATCGGAATCGTCACCTTGAACAAGCCTGAGACCGGGGTCGTGTATTTCATCACTCAAGTCTTTGCTCGTCCCACACCCCCTGCAGGCTAGTCCGATCCATCGCCGGCTTTGGCGATTCTGGCGAGCAGCGCTGACGCCTGATCGGCCTCGGGCCCGGGTGGCAGGTCGCCGACAAGACCCACGAGGACCGTCTCGGCGAGTCGCCGGTCTCCGCGATTGAACGCGTCGACCGCCCGGTTGTAGTCCTCGGCGAACCTGTTGTGCGCCATCGCGTATCTGATCTCCTCAATCTTGACATCGATCCAACTTCGGTCGTGAGCCGAGACCCGGTCATCGAGTTCCTCGAGGAGAGCCAGGGCGGCGTCGTATTCACCAGCGGCGATGTGACGGTTGATGGCCTCCATCTCACCTCTGCTCGTGAGGGTCGTGACGGGCCCAAGGAAACGCGCCGGGAGGGGCTGCCCGGGATTGAGAATCCGCCATTTCAGAGCTTCGATCTCGTTGGTGACCTGCTCGTCGGGCTCGGAGGCCAGAATCTCGTCGAGGAGTTGGAGAGCCGCCTGTGAGTCGCCGCCATTGTGGAGGCGATCGGCGTACTCGATGCTCTGAATGAAACCCTCGCGAAGGATCAACCGTTCGATCTCACGAATTTCGAGGACGAGCCGTCCCGGGTTGGATGCGCCGTCGATCTCGGTGTCAGCAAGGGTGAGCCGGGCAGCAGCCGCATCGAGATCACCCGCCACGAGATTCTGGCGGGCGCGCAGCAGATCGTTTGTGATCAGGGCCGCGACGGCATTCCTTCGAGCCGGGGAACCCGATACGGTGGTTGCTTCGAGGAGGCTGAGCGATTCATCCCGCAAATCGGCGTCAAGTCGGAGCGTGAGGAGGGCCCGCGCAACCTCCGGGTCGGAGGGAAGAAGCCGGTGGGCCGTTTCGGCGGTTTCGAGGATGGCCCTGTCGGCGGGCCGGCGTTCGGCATACGCGACAGTGAGAACGGCCCAGGCCGGGCCGAAGGTCGGATCGAGACTCACGCTGAGTTCGAGGGCCTCGATGGCTCGTCGCCACGATGTCGTCTTATGGAAGAGGAAGGCGCCGAGGCGGTATCGGATCCACGCATCGTCGAGTCCGAGGGCGACCGCACGATCATAAGCGGCTTCGGCATCGACCAGACGGTCTTCAAGCTCGGCGAGAGTCCCCATCCCGGCGTGGCCGCGGGCGTAGCGGGGATCGAGATTGAGGGCCCGCTGAAAGTGTTTTCCGGCGGAGTGGAGTTGCGGTGGGTTCCTGGCGGTCATGAGGCGGCCGAGGAGGGTGAGCATTTCCGCCGGGGTCACCTCGCGGACAGAGGGCGTGAATGAAACAGCCCCCGGAAAGTGCACCACTCGTTGGGGGAGAACATCCCTATCGAGATAGGCGCTGATATACATCTCGAGATCCGAGTTTTCAACCCCGAGGATGGTGCGGAGCGCCTTCTCGTCGGGTGGGTACTTTTTAACCCCTTCGAGGACTCGTTGCCAGCCCTTGGTTGCGGTTTCGGATTCGAACAGCATGGCGTGGACGAGGGCCCAGGATTGGGCGTAATAACGGTCTCTATCTTCGCCCCGGGTGTAATACGGGGATTGCCGGTCGACGGCGAGAAACACATCCATTGGGATGAAGGGCGCCTGAGCGAGCTGCTGCAGACGACTTTTCAACGGGAGGCCGATCCGGGCGGTGGGCCCATCCACCGAGATCGATTCGAAGACCTCGGCGAGACCTTCGTTGAACCAGAGCGGGGTGTCGGGGATGTAATCGGCAAGCACCGCATGGACGTACTCGTGGAATACCAACCTCGATGGATTCCACCTTGGATCGGCGCTGATGGCGATGAAGGCGGAATCGGGCGCCCGAAGATAGCAACCGCCGGTCTGATCAAACATGGAATAGGGGGAGAACGTGCTGTCATCGGCAAAGACGATGATGTGGAGGGGCCTCGCCGGGAGGGACGCGTACCCGATGGTTTCGATGAGGACCGCACGGAGCTCCTCGAGTTCCTGGGCGAGGTCGGTTGCGGGCAGGGCACCTGCGTTGGAGTACACCCGAAAGTGGTCGGTTGCGACTTCGACCCATCCATGTGCGTTCGTCGTTTCAGTGAGATCTCCGGCCGTGGCGACTGGGATCATCAACAAAAAGATGACGAGTACGGGTTTCCACACCATCAAACTAGCTTACGATGTGTGGACAGACCCGTCCAAGCCCGCGGTTGGTGGGTGATATTTGTGGTGGGTTGTTTTGATAGGAATTTTTGGCGGGCAATTTGTGGTGGGCTGTTGGACACGGGCTGATTGAACAGATCTGATAAGCCGGAAAATGAATGACCGCTCATCTTCCATAAACATATAACTAAAGAGTTAATTTGTCAACCCTTTCAATGAATTATGATCGATTTTGGTGATAGAGATCACTTTTCTTGAATATTGCCGATGACCGAGGGAGGTTGAAATGACTCGTCGACTGGGTGTGGGAGTGTTGCTGGTTGTCGTCGCATGGGGATGCGGCCGAGGTGAACCGGTGGAGACGCCTCATCAAGCAACCGTGGCCGTGTCGAACTGGCGTGCCGTGGCAGAGCCGGAGTTGAGCCCGGTGCAGCACGCTCAGCTCGACCGAGCGATGGCGGCCAAGGATGAATTGGCGAAGACCCTGATGGGGGAACTCAAGGCCGAACTCGAAATCGGCGGACCATCCGGGGCCGTTGCGGTCTGTCGGGACATGGCACCGATGATTTCGGAGCACGTGGCCGACAATCACGGTCTTTCCATCGGTCGAACCTCGCACCGGCTGAGAAACTCCGGCAATAGCGCCCCCGAATGGTTCGAGCCCGCGGCCAGCGAGATGGTCGATGCCGCCTGGTTCGCGCAAGGCCCTGCCGGCGAACTCGGCGTGGTCCTGCCGATCAGGCTCGCAGCGCCCTGTCTCGCGTGTCACGGCGCTACCGAAGCACTCGACGAAGATGTCCGGTCGGCTCTAGCGGAAAGCTACCCCGATGACCAGGCTACCGGCTTCGCCGAGGGCGATCTCAGGGGGTGGTTCTGGATCGAGGTGCCAGCCGAGGGATCGTAAGTCACAGGTCTCAAATGAGCCTCCTTCAAGATCCGGTTTTCGGATGGATTCGAAGCGGTTCGGTTCATCGCCCGCGGGGACGCGGGCGCTACAAAAACGCGACTACCCTTGTAGCGCAGGCGTCCCCGCCTGCGATGGGCTGCGACTGCGACGTCAACGCATCGAAGCGAAGACGAATTTTGAAAGAGGCTCAATTGGCAGGTCGCAAGGAGGTCGCGGCCGGGGAGCTCCGAAACTTCGTGAACCCTTGTGGAGTCCGCGAAGGCGAATTTGAAACACGAAGGGCACGAAGGTCCACGAAGGGTCTCACGAAGCGTTGCATTTGATAGTGGGTCATCACTGCCGTGGCGGTCAGCAACTTCGGGCCACGATCTCGTGAACCTCGACGGATTCCATCGCAGTTTTACCGCCAACAGCGCAGATGGACGCCGATTTAATCGCCTCATCGCAGCATTTCAACAAACGCCCTGCAATGTCGGCGATCTGGCGAGAAGGCCTTAGATCCGGAAACCAAACTTGCCGATTTCCATTGCGATGAGTTTTAAATTGTGCTCTTTGCGCTGGTCTTGGCGATCTTAGCGGTCATTGCGTTTCAAATAGTCAGCCAAAGGCACTCCGAACGATCCACGAAGTGGTATGCCGCTCCAGACCCGAAATCCCACCCAAGGTTGCGATGCTTCGTGATTACCTTAGTGGGTCTTCGTGCCCTTCGTGTTTCAAGCATACTGCTCAAGTTTCCATGGCCGATTCACGAAGTTGTCTGACGCCCTCGAAACGAGCACCAGACTTAAGACTCACGACTGACTTTACCGCTACGGCCTCACGCGGCCGCTGAAGCTGCTGTTCCTCTGCGCCGCCCCCTTGGCGATGATCCGAACGTTGTCCACATACCATCCCCAGGCGCCGTTGCAGCCATCGACTCCGAAATCGAAGCGGAGGACGACCTGATCACCCGCATTCACGAGGGAGCCCAGATCAACCTGGCTCTGGCCCCAGCTGCCTCCCAGCGAACCCGCGTCGGTGCCGGAGAACGCCCACTGCCCCTTCATCGGATTGCTGTTGCCCGACGCGAGTCTTCGGTTGTAGGGGTTGAAACTGAAGAAACCGGGTGAGAGCTGGGTGAATCCGCCGCCGTTGACGCTGATCTTGATGTTGCCGCCATCCCAGGTCGATTCGGTCGCAACCCAATGGTCGAAGGTCAAGACCGGTCCTGCAATCCCCCGTGGGAGTTCAATAGCCGGGCTGGTGAGCTCCATGACGCCGCTCTGATCGTCGCTGCCCGGGCGGCAATCCCCGATGAGCACGCTGTCGATGGCGAAGAATGCGCCACCGTCACCGCCCGTTGGGACCTCCTCGGTCCACTCCCAGTCCCGCGATTCGTATTCCGGAAAGACACCGGAGTTGCTCAGGGTCCAACCACTATTGGCTCCGGAGTCGAAGCCCTCGTCAAAGACGACGACATTGCCATCCACGACGGGTGCATCCGGGTCGAGCAGTGATTGGAAATGACATTGATCCGGGCTGAGGCGCATTTCCACAGCATCCATGGCGGTCGCCACCTGGCTGCAGTCGGCGGCGGTGATTTTCTCGGCCGAATGAGCACCTGTCGAAACGTCATATAGCTGGGCTCCGATGAGATCCTGACAGCTCGCTTCGAGAAGATCGGCGTGGTTGCGGAAGTCGGTCACCGGGGTCTGATAGATCGCCATGGCTCGCCAGTAGATCCGCGCAGCTTTGGTGGCCCCGATGGCTTCGACTTCGAATCCGTTGTATTGACCGCCATCCATGAGCAGTGCGAATGCGTGGTTCGGAACCCCGCTGTTGGTGTGGACCCCGCCGTTGTCGTCATCTCGGCAGTGGTAGTTGCCGCTGCCGACCCGGCCCGGATCACCAAAACAACTCGGCGACCACATGTCGCGGATGGAACCGAGGGCCCCGGTGTCCTCACCGATGAGCCAACGAACCGAGTCGGTGAACTCACCATCGAGGCTCAGGGTCGCGGTGACCCCCTCGGCCAGCGAGTCCTTGATTCGATCCCCATCGCTCTGCCCGATGAACACCGCCGGGATGGTGAGGTGGGGAAGATCGCCGCCCATCGGGATGACGTCATTGCCCTGGTTGTTGACGACGATGACGCCGTCGGCGCCGGCGTTCTGGGCAATGACGACCTTCTCTCGGAATAGACAGGTTCCGCGGTTGACGAGGGCGATGGTGCCGGGAGTGAACCCGCCGAGGCTCTCGCAGGCGTCGTTCGGATCGCCGGTCCCGTCATCCGCGAGTTCAACGGGAGCCGACACGGTCCACGGCGCCGGGGGATTGAAGACCGCGCCGTTGGTGGCGAAGAATCCGGCGATGGACGACGGAGCCGTGACTTCGAAGGTCGGCACCGGGTTGCCGCCGACGGCGGAGCAGTCGTAAGGGGGTCGGATTTCGTTCGGAAGATCGGTTCCCCTGCCGTTGAGCTGATCAATCAGCTCGCCGAAGAGATCCGAATAGGCCTCGTTGAGAGCACCGGGCTGCCACTGGTAGATGAGTCCATGGGTCCACTCGGTATAGGCATGGGCCCACTCGTGTGCCGCCACGTCGTCGCTGACCATTCCCTCGCAAAATGAAGTGATTCCTCCGGATTCAACAGCATTGGGACATTCGATGGAATCAGAGTCGTATACCGAGTTCATGGTGGCATCGAGACCGTCATAGCTGAGGTACTCGCCGTTGGTGATGTTGGCGAAGAGGGAGTAGGTGTCGCCCGTGGCTGCGATGAGTTCGTTGATCTCGGCATCGCCGTCCGGATCGCCGCTGGAGAACGGCAACGGATCGCCCTCGGTCCAGATCGACCTCGGGTAGGAATAGCGGTGGATCACGCGTTCGATGTGGTGGATCTTGGAGCGTTGATCGAGCAGGCGGCCGTCGTGGGCATCGATGAAGAGAACTTCATGCAGATCCGGAGGCGAGGCGATTTCGATCTCCCATGCCAGGTGGTTGTCGCCGGGATTGCCGCGGACAAGTCCTTCCCGAAAGATCATCAACGTGGCCGGTCGGACTTCGAATTGCTCCGTCGATCGGTTGTTCTGTTTTGTTATGAGACGTGCGGCCACGGCCTCGGCTACATGAGCGTCGAGCTGAGGAACGGTATCGAGATTGATATCGGAAATGATGGTCCCGTTGACCGTTGAGACGCCGCCGTCGGAGTCGAAATGAACACGAACCCGTGAACCGAAGATCGGCACTCCCCGATAGACCTGATGGAAGATCGCCTGCTCGCCGCCGAGAAGATCCTGTCGGGTTCCCAGTGGCTGGAGTTCCCGTCCGGGATTGGTGAGACCGATGGCATCTGCGTGATCCTGGAGCATGGAAAGCGCCTTGTCGATCGTCGTGGCGCCCTCGGGTTCGGGCCGGCGGCCGGCCAGACGGACGAACTGTAGGTTTCCGGTCGCCGTATCCACCACCACGCGTTCGGTCGTCAGTTTCGATCCGGAGGACCCGGCCGATGGATCGAGTCCTTCAGAATCGTCGGCGGTCGTTGTGGCCGGTTCAATGGCAAACACGAGCAGGGCCAGGAAAAGGGGAATAGCTGTTCCAGGAAAGCGAAAAGGTCTCATTTCTAAATGGTAGCAGAATGAATCTCGAACTAGCGCTGGGATCATCGTGACCGGTACAATGTCATCGATTATGGGTCATCTCAATGCGCTAATACTCGGCGATGCGGTCCCGCGGAGGGGCAATCGTCTCTCGGCCTTCCTCGGGAGGTCGGTGCTGGGGATTCGTGGGTGGCGGTTCGAGGGTGCGGTTCCAAACGTGCCGAAAGCCGTGGTCATCGTCGTGCCCCACACCTCCAACTGGGATTTCATCGTAGGCGTCGCTGCCGTGTTCGCTATGGGTCTTCGGGCGAGTTTTCTTGGTAAACACACGCTCTTCAAGTGGCCGTTCGGACCCTTGATGAGGTGGCTCGGCGGTTTTCCGGTCGACCGGCGGACAACGCGCGGGGTGGTTGAGGAGACGG
>Ga0070729_10006360_pt1 | contig 11667 bp, 14 predicted proteins | sample tdDd472_FD_66725 | JGI IMG/M metagenome (GOLD analysis project Ga0070729, IMG submission 66725) | Marine sediment microbial communities from the Atlantic coast under amendment with organic carbon and nitrate - tdDd47.2 | ecosystem: Environmental > Aquatic > Marine > Coastal > Sediment | place...
CGCGCTGGAACAGGTCGCCTCCGACTGGCAGGTGCAGGAGGGCGCGCTGGAGATCACCGTGCGACAGATGGGCAGCGCGGTCACGGGGCGGTTCGACGACTGGACCGCCGCAATCACCTTTACCGACCGCGCCCTCCCCGGTCCCGCCGGGTCGGTCGAGGTTCAGGTCTCGATCCCCTCGCTCACGCTCGGCTCGGTCACGGCACAGGCGATGGGCCCCGACTTTTTCGATGCCGAAAGGTTCGCGCATGCCGTCTTCCGCGGCGAGATCATCAGGACCGAAGGCGGCTACATCGTCCGCGGCCCGCTCAGCCTGAAGGGGGTCGAGATGGTGATCGAATTGCCCTTCGCGCTGGAGATCGACGGCGACACCGCGCGAATGACCGGCGCGCTCTCGCTGGACAGGCTGGCCTTTGGCGTCGGGGAAAGCATGGCCGACGCAGGATCGCTCGGCCACGGGGTCGAGGTGGCGGTCGACCTCATCGCGCAGCGCGGCCCGCGCCCCTTGTCCTGACCCTGCGCAGAGCCCCGCACATCCCATGAAGAAAAGCCGCCGGCGCCAAATGGCCCCGGCGGCAACTTGTTAACTCCACACCCCTGTTCGGCGGGCCGATTGCCACCCCAACCGGCGGCCCCGCCATGTCTCGGAAAGAAGCTAGGGCGCAAGGGCATCAGGGCTATAGCCGCAACTGAAAAAGATCCTGGGAACCCAATCCCACCCCAAGCACGACACGGAAGTCCGGGCACGCCGGCAACAGCAAACCACACAAAAAACCGCCGGCGCCATCGGGCGCCGGCGGTCGTATCGCGCGAGGCGGGGCGGCTTATTCGGCCTTCATCGCCTCGATCGACAACTCGACGGCAACCTCGTCGCTGATGTAGGGGGCGAACTTGCCCAGGTTGTAGTCGCTGCGCACGAGCGTGGTGCTGGCGCTGAACCCGGCCCAGGGCTTGCCCGCCATCGGGTGATCGCCCGCCTGGTTCAGCACGGCGTCGAGCACGACCTCTTTGGTCACCCCGTTCAGGGTCAACTCGCCGGTGATCCTGGCGGTGGTCTCGCCCGTCACCTCGATCCCGGTGGAGGAAAAGCTGACCATCTCGTCATCGCTGGCGTCAAAGAAATCCGGCGACATGAAGTGATCGAACCGTTCCTGCCAGCCGGTCAGCATCGAGGTCACCGGCATCGCAACCGAGACGCTGGAGTTGGCCGGATCTTCCTGATCGAACACGATCTCGCCCTCGAAGCCCGAGAACATGCCGTAGCCGGTAGAAAAGCCCAGGTGGTTGTAGCTGAACACGATCTGGCTGTGGCTGGAATCCAGCACGTATTTTTCGGGTGCGGCAACAGCGGCGGTAGCGGCGACCGCGGACAGGGCGGCAGCAAGCAAAGCGGATTTCATTCCATTATCTCCGATTGATATTTTTCGGTTTCAGATGGAACCCAAATTGCTTTTGCTGCGGCTGCAAACAAGGCCCTAAAATCCAACAGGACCTGTGATCAGGTGAACAGTACCGACCGGATCAACTGCAGATGTTCACCAGTTGGCTCAACTGGTTTTCCAAGGCCGCGCGCCGGACCGGATCCGACACCCGCAGACCCAGCAGCAGGCGACCGTCGAAATCGTAAAGCTCGACCCGGCCATTGTGAAAATGCACCCGGCCCAGGCTGTCGTACCCGCGGCGCAACACCACATGCGGCTGGCCGTCTGCGGATTTGACCAGCACCCGAAGCTCCCGCCGGATCGGGTCAAAGCAGACCTCGGGCGCGTTCTCGACGTGATGGATCATCACCAGAGCCACCCCGCAGAACAGAAAGAACAGCGACGCGCCCAGTTTCATGAGCACCAGATCCGCATCCGACGCGCTGCCGGGAAGGACCCACATCGCCGCCGCCACCAGGATCAGAAAGGTCCCGATGAAGCGAAAGAACACCGGAACCAGCGCGAACCGCGGCCCGAACCCCACGTGAACCGGGGTGCCGTCACCGGCATATGGCTCCGGCGCCACCGGCCCAAGCCCCGCGAAATCTATCTGTCCCATCTCAGCAGCTCTGTCCAGTTGCCCGGCCCCGCTGCCCATTTCCGGCCCGAAATGCGTCAGGATTGCGGCAAGGAGGTGGAATTCGCCGGGCACCCCGGCCCACGTCCAAGCAGGCTTGTCCCCCCGGCTGAAACGTGTATACGAGGCCATCCTTTCGCACCACGAACCTAACCGCGCAGTCTCTCGTGGCGGGGCCGCGAAAGGGATTGGCCCCACCTATGAAATGCGCCTTGACAGAAACAGGAGAGCACATGCCTTTTTATGAGCATGTCATGATCGCGCGTCAGGACCTTTCCAACACGCAGGCCGAAAGCCTTGTCGAGCACTTCGGCACCGTCCTCGCCGACAACGGCGGCAAACTCGTCGAGAGCGAGTACTGGGGCGTCAAGACGATGGCCTACAAGATCAACAAGAACCGCAAGGGGCATTATGCCTTTCTGAAGACCGACGCACCCGCGCCGGCGGTTCAGGAAATGGAACGCCTGATGCGCCTGCACGACGACGTGATGCGGGTTCTGACCATCAAGGTCGACGAACACGCAGAAGGCCCGTCGATTCAGATGCAGAAGCGCGACGACCGTGACCGCGGCGACCGCCGCGAACGTCGCTGATCAACCCGAAGAAAGGACGCTAAGACATGGCTGCTAAACCGTTTTTCCGCCGCCGCAAGGTCTGCCCCTTCTCGGGCGACAACGCACCCAAGATCGACTACAAGGACACCCGCCTGCTGCAGCGCTACATCAGCGAACGCGGCAAGATCGTGCCCTCGCGCATCACCGCCGTTTCGGCCAAGAAGCAGCGTGAACTGGCCCGCGCCATCAAACGCGCCCGCTTCCTCGCCCTGCTGCCCTACGCTGTGAAGTAAGGAGAAAGCCTGATGCAAGTTATCCTTCTCGAACGCGTGGCCAAGCTGGGCCAGATGGGCGACGTCGTCGACGTCAAGCCCGGCTTCGCCCGCAACTACCTGCTGCTTCAGGGCAAGGCGCTGACCGCGTCGAAAGAGAACATCGCCTCTTTCGAACAGCAAAAAGCCCAGCTCGAGGCGCGCAACCTCGAAACCAAGAAAGAAGCCGAGGATCTGGCCGAGCGTCTCGGCGGCCAGCAGTTCGTGGTGATTCGCCAAGCCTCCGACGGCGGCAACCTCTATGGTTCGGTCACCACCCGCGACGCCGCGGACGTGGCCACCGAGGAAGGCTTCACCCTCGACCGCAAGCAGGTCATCATCCGCCAGCCGGTCAAGACGCTTGGTCTGCATGAGGTCGAGGTGCACCTGCACCCCGAGGTCATGGTCACCATCGCGCTGAACGTGGCCCGCTCGCCCGAAGAGGCCGAGCTGCAGGCCTCGGGCAAGTCGATCCAGGAACTGGCCGCCGAGGAAGAGGCGCAGGCCGAGTTCGAGATCTCGGAACTGTTCGACGACATCGGCAGCGCCGCCTCGGAAGACGAGGACATGGGCGAGACCAGCCGCGAAGCGGCCGCCCCCGCAGACGACGAAACCGCCTCCTGACCGGATCCGAGCGCTTATCAAGGGGGCCGCACGGGTAACGTGCGGCCCTTTTTCGTTTCGCGGGCGTCCCGTCGCCGGCAATGCGCCGCCCATGCCAAACCGCCGCCTTCTTGCCGTCATGCAACCGGGGTAGACTGAAACGAGCAACACGCACAGGTAATCCCATGACCGATTTCACGCGCCGGCGCGCGCTTTTTGTCCTCTCTGTCCCGCTCCTGGCCGCCGCATGCGGGCGGCGTGTCCATCGCTCCAGCCGCAACGACCCCTCGGATCCGCCGCTCTACCCCAACGAAACACCGGAATTGCGTCGGCTCATCAACAAATGGGCTGATCACTACGAGGTGCCCCGCGCACTGGTGCATCGCGTCGTGATCCGTGAAAGCACCCACCGGCCAGCGGCGCGCAACGGCCCCTACTACGGGCTGATGCAGATCCACCCCAAGACCGCCCGCGGCATGGGGTTTCGCGGCGACGCGAACCAACTCCTGGAGGCCGGCACCAACCTGAAATACGCGGTGAAATACCTGCGCGGTGCCTGGCTGGTGTCGGACGGCAGCTATGACAAAGCCGTGGGCTGGTATGCGCGCGGCTATTACTACGAGGCAAAGCGCCGTGGCATGCTGGAGGAAACCGGACTGATCTGATCCCGGTCGGCCCGGTCTGGCGGTGCGGAACCGCCGGTTGCAACTATCGGCTGATTGCAATTGCCTCACTGCCTTGTTTAGGGCAGAACAATAAAAATAACTAAATGGTGACGATGTAGGCGGTAGCATCGATGCTGCCGCACTTTGTGCCTGTATGGACGGGGTTTAGGGACCGAAGGTGATTTATGAACGAGATTGATGTTTTCGTCGGCAACAGGATCCGGGCGCGGCGCTACGCACTGGGGATCAGCCAGTCCGAGCTTGGGGCGGCGATCGGCGTGCGCTTTCAACAGATCCAGAAATACGAAACCGGCGCCAACCGGGTCAGCGCATCGCGGCTTTGGGCGGTTGCGGAAAAGCTGGGCGTGGACATCGAGTATTTTTTCCAGGGGATTCGCCCGGTCCGGGACGGCGACGACGATTCTGGCAAACCGGAAAACCGCATGGCGTTTCTGTCCGATCAGGAGTCGATCCAGATGATGGAGTTGTTCCATCAGCTTCCCAGTTCACAACGCAGCGCGGTTCTGGCTATCGTCAGGTCAATGGCCGAAGCGCCGCTTGAACAATCGATTCGGGTGGCGACCTGACACGGGCGCAAGGCCTGACCGCAGCAGACAGGCCCCGGGGGAGGCGCGAACTTGAACCTGATCGACCTCAGCACGGTTCCTGATACCGGCGACAACTTCACGTCCTTTCTGAACGATCTGTGCCGCGAACTGGGGTTTGACTTTGCCTCCTACGCCACGTCGCATCCGATTACCGGGGATGTCCAGGGCTACGCCAACTACCCCGATGAATGGAAGCTGCACTATGGCCGGCGCGGCATGCACCGGGTCGATCCAACGTTGTACCAGTCCGCAAGAAGCATCGCGCCGGTGGACTGGAATCGTTTTACCGATCACCCGCATTTCCGCGACGTGTTCTTCGACGCGCATGACTTCGGCATTTCCAATTGCGGCCTGACCGTTCCGGTACGCGGGCCTTATGGCGAATACGGCCTGCTCAGCGTCACCCGCGATTGCCATAAAACCGAATGGAAAAAACAAAAGCGTGCGGTGATCGGCGATCTGCAATTCGCCGCCGTGCACATGCATGACAACGTGATGCGCTCCGGGGTGCTGCAACAGGCATTGCGCCGCCCTTCCCTTTCCATGCGCGAGATGCAGATCCTGCAGTGGGTTGCCGCAGGAAAAAGCCAGCAGGACATCGGTGACATCCTGTCGATCTCGCATCGGACCGTCGAGGTACACCTGCGCTCCAGCCGCGAGAAGCTCTGCGCGCTGACCACCGCGCAGGCGGTCGGGCGGGCGATCGGACTCGGGTTGATCTACCCGAGCTGAGCCCCGGCCCGCGGCCGCCTATTCCCGTTCCCGGCGGCGAACGCCGCCCCCCCTCACGGCACTACGGGAAATCCCTAATGGTCGGCGTGATGGTTATGGATAACCATGTGTAAACGTGACGACTTGTGGGGATGCAAATGATCATCGTAATCGACGCACTAAACAAACACAGATTCCAGGGGGTCCTGGATGAAATGCACAAACTGCGGGCGCGGGTGTTCCAGGGACGTCTCGGCTGGGACGTTACGGTGCGGGACGGTCGTGAGGCGGATGTTTTCGACAGCCTCGATCCTGCGCATGTGGTTTGCCTCGACGCGGACGGCGACGTCGTCGGCTGCATGCGCCTGCTGCAAACGACGGGTCCGCACATGCTGTCCGATGTCTTTAACGACCTGCTTGATGGTGAACCGCCCCTGCGCAGTTCACGGATCTGGGAGGCGACCCGGTTCTGCGTGGACACCGCCAAGCTGGGCGGCGGCAAGACGCGCAACTCGATCTCCTATGTGACCAGCGAGGTGATGATCGGGGCCTTTGAATACGCTCGCGAGGCCGGGGTGCTGGATGCCGTCGCGGTGATCGACCCGGTGATGAACCGGGTGATGATCCGCTCGGCCAATGCGCCTTGCGATTACCTTGGCTCACCCAAACCGATGGGCAAGGTCACGGCAATGGCGGCGCTGATGGACTGCTCCGAGGACCGTATCCAGGCGATCCGTGACTTTGCCGAGATCCGCCACGATGTGTTTCTGACCGAAGACAGCGCCGAGGAGCTGTTCCAGCGCAACCGCGCACAACAGGCGTCTCGACCCGCTGCTGCCCGAATGTCGTCCAATGCAAAGACCGAAAAGGCGCACCCGATGCCCGCGAAGCGAAAGACCCCTCGGATCAACGCGCTGCAACTCTACTGTTGCGAGCAGATACTCAATGCGAAATCCCAATCCGACATCAATGCGGCACAGGCCCTGGTCGAGGCCCTGTCGGACAAACTCGGCACGAACAGCGCCGCCGAACTTTGCCGGATGACCCGCGCCAGCGCGCGTGGCGCGCGGCAATCGGTCCTTGTGGCCGCCAAGTAGGGAACTCCATCGGGACCGGGTAACGGATCCCCCGGTTCCCTGCCCCGCAAATGAAAACGGGCCGCCCAATGGGCGGCCCGCTGCGCTTCACCGCTGTGAAACGGATCAGTCTTCGTCTTCCATGTCTTCGACGGCCTTTTGCAGCTCGTCCTTGGAGATCTCTTTCTCGGTCACCGTGGCCAGTTCGCAGACGTAGTCCACGACCTTGTCCTCGAAGATCGGCGCGCGCAGCTGCTGCTGCATCTGGGCGTTCTGCTGCACGAACTCGAAGAATTGGCGTTCCTGGCCCGGATACTGGCGGGCCTGGTTCATGATCGCCTGGGTCATCTCGGCATCGGTGACCTCGACCTCGGCCTTCTGACCCAGCTCGGCCAGCAGCAGCCCGAGGCGCACGCGGCGCTCGGCCAGTGCCTTGTGCTCTTCGGTCGGCTCCATCTCGCCATGGTCGTGGCCGTGATCTTCCGGATGCTCCTCGTGATACAGCTGGTGCGCGATCTGCTTTGCCTCGGCCTCCACCAGGCTCGGCGGCAGGTCAAACTTGACCATCTCGTCCAGCGTGTCCAGCAGCCCGCGCTTGAGCACCGCGCGGGCGGCGCCGGCGTATTCGGCCTCCAGCCGCTCGGCGATCTGGCCCTTCAGCGCGGCCAGATCCTCGGCGCCGAATTTTGTCGCCAGTTCATCGTTGATCTCGGCGGCGACCGGCTCCTTCACCTCCTTGATGGTGCAGGAGAACACGGCTTCCTTGCCGGCCAGATTCTCGGCCTGGTAATCCTCGGGGAAAGTGACGGTGACGTCCTTTTCCTCGCCCGCCTTGACGCCGGAGAGCTGCTCTTCGAAACCGGGGATGAACTGGCCAGAGCCCAGCACCAGCGGGTAATCCTCGGCCGAGCCGCCCTCGAAGGCCTCCCCATCGACCTTGCCGACGAAATCGAACACGACCTGATCGCCGTCCTGCGCCGCGGCACCCTCTTCGCGGGCGTTGAAATCCTGCGCGGTCTCGGCCAGGCTGCTCAGCGCCTCGTCAACGGCGGCATCGTCGGCCTTGACCACCATCCGCTCCAGGCTGACCGAGGCCAGGTCCACTTCGGGGATTTCGGGCAGTTTTTCGTACGCCATCTCGACCAGGACATCGTCGCCCTCGGACCAGTCCTCATTGGTCATCTTGACCTCGGGCTGGAGCGCCGGGCGGTCGCCGCTGTCCTCGAAATGCTTGTTCATGGCACCGTCGACAGCTTCCTGCATGGCTTCGCCGATCAGGCGCTGGCCAAACTGCTTTTTCAGCAGCGCCATCGGGACCTTGCCCTTGCGAAAACCCTTCATCTCAACCTCGGGCTGGGCCTCGGCCAGTTTCTCGTTGACCTTGTCGTCCAGCTCCTGCGCCGTCAGCATCAGCTTGTAGGCGCGCTTCAGACCTTCGTTCAGCGTCTCGGTGACCTGCATCATATTCCCCATAGAGTCGAAAGCGCGCGAAAGCCGCGCGCGCGTCAAATTTGTGGCCTTCTATGTGTCCGCGCCCGGCTGTGCAAGGGCCATTGCGGCAGCACCGGCGGAAACACCCCTGCCCCCGGCGCGAAAACAGCCCGCCACAAATGCGGTGAGCTGCCTGATCGGGCCGGAGGAAAGGAGCCCGATCAGAACTTCCAGCGGGCCCCGAAGATGACCGCGGTCAGATCGTTGTAGGCTGTCGCGCTGGTATCCTCATAGGAATACTCGCGATAGCCCAGGTAGGTTTCCATGTTCAGCCTGTCGATATTCTGCACGACGGCCAAACCGTAGGATTGCGATTCCGACCCCGGTGTCACGAGATCGTCGCCGCTGTAGAAGTCCAGCGAAACCGCGGTCGAACCGATGGCGAACAGGTCCGCCTTGTAGCCCAGTTTGACATAGGCGTAGTTGCCGGAGGTATCGCGGTCGCCATAACCTACTGTACCGTTGAGGCCCGAGCTGTGCAGCGCGCTGAACGATGCCACGGTATCGCGGGTATCGGTTCCGGTGGCCTTGTCGGTCCAGACCACGCCCAGGGCACCGTCGAGATCGAATTCGCCAAGCGCCTTGCCATAGCGCAGGGTGACGTCATAGGCCTTGTCGTCATTGCCGGTCTTCAGGATATCGGTGCCGTAGGACGCCGAGAAGGTGAAGCCGTTGAACGACGGGCTGTCATAGCGAACACGGCCAAGGCGTCCACCGTCCAGCGAATTGAAGGCATCGCCGACCTCGATCCCCGACAGCGCCCCGGCGGTGGTTGTGAACTGGAAGCTGCTGGCAAGGTCTTCGGTTGCCACGGTCGCGGACAGGCCGGTCCCCGATTGGTCGGCGCCGGTCAGGCCGTCGCTGGCCATGCTGCCCTGACCGATCGAGAAGGTACCGTAGGTGCCGGACAGGCTGAAGTCGATCTTGCGGATATCGGACCGGTCCCAGTCGACCCAGTTGGGCGCCGCGCCCTGGTCCAGGCTGCCGGTTCCGCGCAGGGCGAAGGAGGTCTCGAAGTTGAACTGGAATTTGCTCTGACCGAAGGGCTGACGCAGGTAGAACCCGATCCGGCTCGGTGAGCCGGAGTTGTCGGCACCCTCGTTGTAGGAGTTCACGCCGTCGTCCACCGACAGGTAGGACGGGCTCAGGTGACCGTAAAACGTGAAGCTGCCGCCATTGGCGCTCTCATATGTCGGGCCGGCTAGTGCCGGGCTGCCCAGAACCGCAGTGGCGGCGGTCAGCGACAAGGTCTTGAGGAGGAGGTTGGACATCGTGTTGGGTCTCCATTGGTTGCGCCCTCTACCTAAGTGCGGGCCGCCAAGCCGCCAGATCGCAACCTAAACTGATTGGTTCATTTCTGCACTTGCACGGTTTCTGTTGCCGCAGGGCACCACCCGGAACACAAGCTGTGCAAACCTGCACAAACGCCGCCACGTAAGCCACCTTGCAACCCGCCCCGGTGATGACTTTCTGGTGTTGAACTGGGTGTTTAGATTGTCGAATACGCCGCATGAACGGCATGCTGGATCTTCGTTCGCTCCTGCACATCCCCCCAGACCGCTGCAGCTTTGCCCGGCCGACCTCGCCGGCATGGGGTGCACGGGTCCGGGGCCCGGCCCGCCATCTAAGTGCCCCTTCCGACAGGCTGTTTCCCCTGTGCCTTCAACAGCTCCACCGCTGCGGCCCGGGCGTCCCGTGCCGGCGCCTTGTCATGCGTCATCGCCGCCAGAACGATGGCGCCCTCCTTCAGGATCAGCAGCTGGCGTGCGATCCCCGGCGGGTCCTCCAGCCCGGCCGCCGTTGCCAGCACCGTGAAGTGATCCAGCAGCAACCGCTTGTGCTCGGCGGACTGGGCATTGATCGGGTCTTCCTTTTTCTGGAATTCCGCGCTGGCCTTGATGAACATGCAGCCCTGGAACTCGCGCCGGGCGAACCATTCCTCCAGCGCGTCGTAGATCGCGATGAGCTGACCCAGTGGCGTGTCGGCCAGTTCCTCCATCCGCCGGTAAAGCCAGTTGCGGAAATCCTCGTCGCGCAGGCGCAACACCGCGAGGATCAGATCCTCCTTGGAGCGAAAGTGCTTGTAGATCGAGGTTTTCGACACCCCGGTTTCGGCGGCCACCATGTCCATGCCGGTCGCATGGAAGCCGTTTCTGTAGAACAGGTTCAGGGAATTTCGAATCAGTTCCGAGCGTTTATTTGGTCTCATAGCGCCTCATGTATTTACCGATCTGTAAATCATAAGATGAAAATCTCGTCAATCTTTTTTACTTATTTTCAGAGTTCTAGAAGGTGATCCTTACCAATACTAGCGGATCACGTGCTGAAACGGACGAAAAAATCTTGACTCTATTAACCGACCTGTTCACCTTCCAAAAATGATTGACAGATCGGTAAACCGGGAAAGGATCTCTCCGTGACCAAGTTCGACGTCTCGATTTCCGCGCTGGCCCTGGCCATACCGCTGTTCGCCAACCCGCCAGCGCAGGCCAGCCACCCCGATCTGTGCCTGGTAAGTATGCCGAAGACTGCCTTCCCGTTGCTGCCGGATACCCGGGCAAGCCGCCCGCTCCCGCGCGGGGTGGTCCGGCGCTTGATCGCAGAGACAAGGGGCGCCGCGCGCTGATCCCGACACCGCGCGCCCCGAACCTGCCCCGGCCGGAATACTCCCCCCAAGATCTCCCGCCGGCCGGGGCAGTCATCAACGAAAGGACAAGAGCAGATGACCCAAGACACCCGCCCCCCGCTTCCGCCGTTCACCGAGGAAACCGCGTTGAAAAAGGTACGCGCCGCCGAGGATGCCTGGAACAGCCGGACGCCCAGCCTGGTTGCACCGGCCTACACGACCGACAGCCAGTGGCGGAACCGGGCCGAGTTCCTGACCGGCCGGGAGTTGATCGAGGCCTTCCTGGCCCGCAAATGGGACAGGGAACTGGACTATCGCCTGATCAAAGAGCTCTGGACCTTTGCGGGGAACCGCATCGCAGTGCGTTTCGCCTATGAATGGCGCGATGACAGCGGGCAATGGTTCCGCTCCTTCGGCAACGAGAACTGGCAATTTGCGCCGGACGGCCGGATGGAGCGCCGCATCGCCAGCATCAACGACAGGCCGATCGACGAGGCGGAGCGGCTGTTCCGCTGGCCGCTCGGCCCGCGCCCGGCCGATCACCCCGGTCTGACCGACCTCGGTCTGTGACAGGGAGTTCCGATATGCCCGTAGCCTTTGCCAAGGTCGCCTTCACCCCCTCGGTTCTTGCCCAGCAGGAACGTATGGGCAGCGGGCGCTATGCCCGGCTGCTGTCTGAGGACAGACAGGGCGGCGACCGGATCGGCCCCGCCGAGCGCACCTTCATCGAACAGATCGACGGGTTCTACCAGGCCACGGTCTCGGAAACCGGCTGGCCCTATGTCCAGTTCCGCGGCGGTCCGCGCGGGTTCCTGCGGGTGCTGGACGATCAGACCGTCGCCTATGCCGATCTGCGCGGCAACCGCCAGTACATCAGCCTGGGCAACCTGACGCGGAACCAGCGGGTTGCCCTGATCCTGATGGATTACGTCCACGCCCGGCGGCTAAAGATCTGGGGTCATGT
>Ga0070729_10006363_pt1 | contig 11660 bp, 9 predicted proteins | sample tdDd472_FD_66725 | JGI IMG/M metagenome (GOLD analysis project Ga0070729, IMG submission 66725) | Marine sediment microbial communities from the Atlantic coast under amendment with organic carbon and nitrate - tdDd47.2 | ecosystem: Environmental > Aquatic > Marine > Coastal > Sediment | place...
CGAAAATCTGCTGGACCAAAAGCGGCGCCAAGCCCATGGACGGCTCGTCAAGGAGCAGCACCTTGGGGCGGCTCATGAGCGCACGGCCCATGGCCAGCATTTGCTGTTCTCCGCCGGACAGAGTCCCGCCGAGCTGTTTGCGACGTTCGCGAAGCTTGGGGAACAGCTCGAATACGCGCTGTACATCTTCCTTGATACCGCCGGTGTCGTTGCGGAAGAACGCACCCATGTCGAGATTTTCCATGACCGTCAGGCGCGGAAAGATACGGCGGCCTTCAGGGACCTGACACAAGCCCATTTTGGGCAGGGTGTCGGAACTGATGCCTTTGATGCTCTTGCCCTTGTACAGGACGTCGCCTTCAAGGGCATTTACGATATTGCAGATGGTCATCAGCGTGGTCGATTTGCCCGCGCCGTTGGCCCCGATGATAGTGACAATCTCGCCATCATAAACCTTGAGCGAGATGCCTTTGAGAGCCTGGATCCGACCATAGGCCGAAATCACGTTCTTCATTTCCAGTATGGGTGTTTTATTGTCTGCCATTATTCTGTCTTTGTTTAATCTTCTTCTTCGGACCGGCGGCCAACACGGGCTGCGGGCCATATTCCTGCGGGACGGATGAGCATCATCAAAGTCATGACACCACCGAAGACCAGCATGCGGTAGAGTTCAAACTCGCGGAAGACCTCGGGCAGGGCCACCAGGGCCAGCACTCCCAGGATGACACCGGGAATGGACCCCATGCCGCCCAGAACGACCATGGCGAGTACCATGGCGGATTCCAGGAAGGTGAAGGACTCAGGACCGACGAAGCGCATGCGCGCAGCGAAGAATGCCCCGGCGAATCCGGCGAATGTCGCGCCCATGGCATAGGCCAGGAGCTTGAGCATAAACGTGTTCACGCCCATCAGTTCGGCTGCGGTCTCATCCTCGCGGATGGCCTCCCAGGCACGCCCGATGCGCGAGAAGTTGAGTCGGTAAACCGAAAGAATGGTAAACACGGCGATGACGAGAATGACGTAGTAGAGCATCCAGAGCTGCTTGAGCTGGAAGCCGAAAATGTCAGGGCGGGGAATGCCGAGAATACCGTTGGGACCATTGGTCAGTCCCATCCAGTTATTGAATATGAGCCGGACAATTTCTCCGAACCCAAGCGTAACGATAGCTAGATAATCCCCTCGCATTCGCAGAGTCGGATAACCGACGATGCTACCGGCGATGGCCGCAGTCATTCCTGCCACAGGCAGGCAGACCCAGAACGACATGCCGAAATGCAGGCTCATGAGTGCATAAGTGTATGCTCCCACGCCATAGAAGGCGATGTAGCCGAGATCAAGCAGACCGGCCAGACCGACGACAATATTCAGACCGAGACCAAGACAGATGTAGATAAGTACACTGATGGAAACGTCATGGGCATAGCGGTCAGTCACCAGCGGAAAGATCACTGCCGCCACAAGGACGATACCGAGCAACGCCCAGCGGGGCATATTTCCATAGGCCTGTTTAAATTTGCCTTGTGCAGACTTGATCGGGTCGCCCACGGCATCGAGATGCCCGGCTTCCTGTATCTGATAAAAGAACATGATGAAGACAGCGGCCACGGCGATGTAGCCGAAGACCTTGAAGGTCTTGCCGAATTCCAATCCCTCCGGCTGGATGCCCAGAAGCGGCCACAGCAGGATAAGGAACCATATCAGGCCTACCCCGCAGGCCATCCATAATTTTTTAGACTCTTGTGTCGTCAACGTTCTCTCCCATGATACCGGTGGGACGGAAATAAAGTACGCCGATCAGGATGATGAAGGCGAACACGTCCTTGTACTCGCCGGATATATATCCGGCGGCGAAAATTTCAACCATGCCGATGATCAGTCCGCCGATCAGGGCACCTGTGATGTTACCGATGCCTCCGAGCACCGCGGCCGCAAAAGCCTTGATGCCGGGCACGAAGCCCATGGAGTAGTTCACCGAACCGTAATAGAGGCCGACCATGATGCCTGCTGCCGCAGCCAGTGCCGCGCCGATAGCGAAAGTGGTAGCAATAACACGGTTGGAATTGATGCCGACCAGCGCGGCCATGACCTTATCCTGCGACGTGGCCCGCATGGCCTTGCCGATGCGGGTCTTAAAGACCAGGATGTTCAGGGCGATCAAGAGCAAGGCTGTCAGGGCAACAATGAAAATTTGCATGTAGGAAACGGAAACCAGTCCCCACTCGAACCCGCCGGAAGTGATCTCGGTGGGATAAGGCTTGTCATAAACGCCCTGCGTGAGCATCAGCCCGTTCTGCAGGAAGATGGACACACCAAGAGCGGACAGAAGCGCTGCCAGCCGAGATGCATTACGCAGCGGCTTGTAGGCGAGGCGTTCGACAGCCATGGCCAGAAGCGCACAATACCCCATGGACAGAACCAGGGCGAGTCCAAGACAGGCGTAGGGATTCAAACCCTGCGCAGCCAGAAAGGAAATCAGGATCACACCCATGTATCCGCCTGCGGCGAAAAATTCACCGTGAGCAAAGTTGATGAGCTGGATGATGCCGTAGACCATTGTATAGCCCAAGGCGATGAGAGCGTAGACGCCCCCGAGCGTGATGCCGTTGATCAATTGTTGAATGAAAAATTCCATGTGAATCCAGTGTCCGAGGCCCCGCAGATGCGGGGCCTCGGTTTTGTTGCAGCTTATGTAAGCTTAGTATTTTTCGCCGGACAGGGAGTTCCAGTAAGGTACGAACTGGCCGTCCTTGACCTGGTAAACCGTGTAGTTGGAACCGGAGTCGCCCTTCTCGTTGTAAGAGACGGTCTTGGAAGCGCCAACAAACTCAAGCTTCAGCAGTGCTTCGCGGACCTTGGCAGCATCGGTAGTACCAGCAGCCTTGACGGCCTTCAGGTATGCCATTGCGGAGTCGAAGGCGTATGCGGAGTAAGCACCGGGCTCGTTACCGGACTTGGCTTTGTACTTGGACACGAAGTCCTTGTAAGCAGGAGCGTCCTTGTCGATAGCACCGAAGGTACAGAACATGCCTTCAGCATCTTTCTTGGCGATTTCAACGAGTTTGGGATGGTAAACAGCGTCCTGACCCATCAGGATGGCCTTGATACCCATGCGCTTGGCCTGGATGACCATGAGTGCGCCGGTAGCGGAGTTCTGCAAGGAGATGTAGAACAGGTCGGGATTGGCAGCTTTAACCTTGGTCAGCACTGCGGAGTAATCTTTGTCGCCCTGGTTGACGTGGTCGTGTTCCTTGACTTCGATACCAGCAGCCTTGGCAGCAGCGGCAACGCCTTCAGCCAGACCCTGGGAATATGTGGTCTTGTCATCAACGATGAAGATAGACTTCACGCCTTCGACGTCTTTCATGAACTTGACGGCAGCCGGAGCCTGGTGATCATCACGACCACAGGTGCGGTACATGTTGGTCAAGCCGCGTTCGGTGACTTTCGGGTTGGTGGAAGCCGGTGTCAGCATCATGATGTTTTCTTCGGCCAGAGTCTCGGAAGAAGGAATGGTGGAGCTGGAGCAGTATGCGCCGACAACGCCGGTGGCCTTCTCGTTGATCAGCTTGTTAGCTGCTGCAACGGCCTGCTTCGGGTCGCAAGCTGTGTCCTGGGGGAAAAGCTGGATGTCGGTGAAACCGTCGATGCCGCCCTGTTCCTTGATAACTTCGATGGCGATTTCAGCGCCCTGGCGGATGTCATTACCATCAGCGGCGTAGGGGCCGGTCAGGGGGGACATGGTTCCCATTTTAAGAACATTACCGGCGGATTTATCTTCGCCGCAGCCCGTCAGGACCAGAGTCATTACGGCCAGAGCCGCGATCAGTGCGAGTAAACGTTTCATAGACACTCTCTCCATTTTGCAGTTGATGCCAGCCTCTCTACTGGCCTAAATATGCCTCAATCACAGCAGGGTTCTTCTGAATCTCTTCAGGCAACCCCTGTGCGATCATTACGCCGTGGTCAAGAACAACGATACGGTCACAGATACCCATGACGACTTTCATGTCGTGCTCCACCATGAGCACGTTGATGCCAAGCTCGGTGATGCGCCCGATGGATTCCATGAGTTCCATGGATTCGGACGGATTCAAACCGGCGGCTGGTTCGTCAAGCAGGATGGTCTGCGGTTCGCTCGCCAATGCCCGGGCGATCTCCAGCCTGCGCTGGTGCCCGTAAGGAAGGTTGGAGGCGACTTCGTCAGTCGTGTCGCCAAGCCCCATGAAATCTAGCGCCTTCTGGGATTTCTCCTGAATGCGCTGCTCTTCGCGCCGCTGGCCCGGACTGCGAAGAATCGCGCCCACAACGCCCACCTTGGAGCGACTGTGCTGGGCGACCATGCAGTTTTCGAGCGCGGTCATATTCTGAAAGAGGCGAATGTTCTGGAAAGTGCGGGCGATGCCCATGGAAAGGACCTGATAGGGACGAAGACCGGTGACCGTATCTCCATCATAGGTAACTTTGCCGCTGGAAGCCTTATAGACACCGGTGATAACATTGAACACCGTGGTCTTGCCCGCGCCGTTGGGGCCGATGAGACCCATGACCTCGCCTTCCTTCACGGAGAAAGAAACGTCAGTCAGGGCCTGCAATCCGCCGAATCGGACACAGATGTCGTCAAGTATGAGATTTGCCATAATTACCCAATGAGATAGTAAAAAAAACCCGATTCTTCAAGCAGAATATACCATACAGTGCAGACTCAATAATCTGGAAAGACGGCCTTTTTTAAACAGGACGAATTTTATTAACCCATTTGGGGAATAATGTCTAACTCTCGCTTTAAACATTGATCCCCCGCTCAATATTTCCTTATGTTCTGATATACAGAATTTTATTCAGCAGACTCCCGAAAATCAACTATCAGAAAAGCAGATCGACGCCATCGTATCTTTCATCTTTTCAACAACAACCGCATGAGTTAGCAATAATTCCATCAAGCCATGGGAGGCTCATTATGACCAAGACAGCATTTATTACCGGCGCAACCGCCGGATTCGGCAAGGCTATGGCCGAGCGATACGCATCTGAAGGATGGCAGCTGGTGCTGACCGGCAGGCGAACGGAACGACTCGACGAACTGAAGGCAGCACTCGCCCCTGCCCCTGTTCACACCATTTGTTTTGACATACGCGACAGGAAGGCTTGCCAGTATGCAGTGGCCGCCATACCCGACGAATTCGCAGCCATCGACGTGCTGGTGAACAACGCAGGCCTCGCCCTTGGTACGGAACCAGCCCAGGATTGTGATCTCGACGAATGGGAAACCATGATCGACACCAACATCAAGGGGCTGCTGTACATTACCAAGGCCCTGCTGCCCGGCATGATCGAGCGCAACACCGGCCACATCGTCAATCTCGGCTCCGTAGCTGGCACATATCCGTACCCCGGTGGCAACACATATGGCGGCACCAAGGCGTTCGTTAAACAGTTCTCCATGAACCTGCTGGCCGACCTGCTCGGCACGAAGATCCGCGTCACCAACATCGAGCCGGGGCTGTGCGAGAGCGAGTTCTCCATCGTTCGTTTCAGGGGAGACAAGGACAAGGCAGACAGCGTCTACGCCGGGACTGAACCGATCCTGCCCAGCGACATCGCAGAGTGTGTCTACTGGACCACAGCTTTGCCTCCGCACATCAACATCAATTCGATGGAAATAATGCCGGTTGATCAGGCATTTTCACCTTTCGCGATAAATCGCGATTAACTTCCTTTCCATATACACAGCAAAACGGCTTCGATGGATTTTCCATTGAAGCCGTTTCCGTTCGCCACACACTTCCCCTATTCTCTTCCTTACCGGGAGCACCTTGGGTGCACAGCACCCAACAGCGGCTCTCTGACTCCCACTTCCAAAAGACACCAGCGAAGCGCTGTGTCCTCTTCAGTCCCAGCCAACGTGAGGCTTGCGAGAGTGGTGCAGCTGCTAGGCGGAAGGGTTTGAGTTTCCCACAGGCGTAGCCTAGCTACGTCGAGGACAGACTCAACCCTTCCAACGACGCAGATGCGCCGCTATCGCAAGCCGACTCTCCCGGATCAAAAAAAAGGCCCTGCGCTTAGCGCAGAGCCTTTTTTTATTCTTGTGATCCGGGACTACCAGGTGTCGCCGCCGAATGCGTCGCCACCCAGACCGAAGGAATCTTCGGGGGTGCCGCCGACGTCCGGGCCGTCTTTGGGAGCGTCAGCTGCGGGAGCTGCTGCGCCGTCACCGGCAACACCGGCAACCACAACGCCCTGGCTCTTGACCTTGTCGACTTCCGCCATCAGGTCTGTGAGCTTCTTGGACATCTCGTCCAGCTTGGAGGAAGCCATGGTGACTTTCGCCTCGCCGGCTGCGTTCTGAGTCTCAGTGACTTTGACCTGAGCTTCCAGAGGAGCGATCTTGCCAGCAAGTTCTTCCTTTTCAGCGGTCAGAGCTTCAACCTGAGCGGTCAGAGCAGCGTTATCTGCTTTCAGTGCGCCGAGAATGTCCAGGACAGCCTGGGCTTTCGCAGCTGCGTCTTCGGGCAGTGCTTCGATCTTGACCTGATTGCCGAGTTTGGCGATGTCGCCTTCAGCGTATGCGGTCAGACCGGGTTCTTGTTCGTAGATCCAGGCTTTGGACAGGGCCTGAGCAACGGGAGCAACGTCTGCTTCCACGGTCTCAGTTCCGGTGATGTAAGCCAGCATATCGAGCTGAGTCTGGTCAGCGGCGTCGCCGCGAAGAACAGACACAAACGCGTTCATGGGGTAAACCTTAGCTTCAGCCATTTGATGCCTCCTTAATTAAGTAAGCTTCTTTATGTATTTTCACCAAGGCGACTATTTGTCAGCGCCCATGGGGATGCGACCAATTTTCTTGGCGTAAGACAGTGCCACAGTACGGTAAACCAGGTGACCCAACTTGGACCACGGCAGGTATGCGAGCATCATGAAGACCGCGATCAGGTGTACATAGTACACCGGGTAAGCCAGTACGGCTGCACCCACGAGGCGGAAGATCAATGCACCGATACCAGTCAGGAAGATGGTCCAGATCAAAGTGATCAGGTACCAGTCATACCAGCTGGAGGACTGCTTTGCTTCGTCCAGATTCACTCTACGCTTGGTCAGCGCGATGAGACCGTAAACACCCAGGCCGGCGCCAACAAAGGCGAGCAGCTTGACGGGGTGCCACAGAGGCATCGGGGTGTGACCGATAGCGGACAGAATGTCACCGAGACCAGTCATGCCCAGCGCGGACATGAGCCAGCCACCCCAGTGACCTGCGGCGACAGTACCGGTGACGACCAGCAGAGCGATGAAGGCGAACATCAGGTAACGGTGACCGGATGCGCGTTTCACGTCGAGTTCGTCAGAGTCTTCGTCGTTGCAGTCATTGAACTGGGTGTGCTGCAGAATCTCGTACTGGACAGTATCGATCAGAGCAGCGCACATTCCAGGAGCTTCTTTGCGACCCACGATGAATGTCTTGGGCTGCGCATCGAATGCTTTGATCATGTTGCGAACGCCTGCATAGAAGCCCCATACCATGAAGGCAAAGACTACCATGAAGATGGGATCGATGGTGAAGTCGCCGGGGAACAGGCCGCCGAAGGCGATGATGCCGTCTGCAGCAGGTTTCCATGCGTGGTCCACGTACTCGAACTTAGGCAGGAAGGAACCAACCTTGCCAGCCATGATGACCCAGATGATGCCGTAGATCAGCGCGGGGATAGCGGCCAGGGGCAGCATTCCGGCTGAGCTGGACATCCACTTGCCGATGATCGGCAGGGGGGCCAGGTTGCGGTAAGCCATGTTGCGCAGGGCAGACAGCATGTCGCCCGGCTTGGCGCCGCGGGGGCACAGGTCGGAACATGTGCCGCAGTTGTGGCAAAGCCAGATGTCGATATCATTGACCAGGCGGTCCTTGAGTCCCCACTGAGCCCAGACCATCTCTTTACGAGGGTAGGGATTGTCAGCAGGAGCCAGAGGACAGACCACGGAACACGTGGCGCACTGGTAGCATTTTTTCAGGGAGTCGCCGCCAACGGCTTGCAACTCTTTCACGAACTTAAGGTCCGGCTGTACTTTTACTGTATTTGACATGCCATACCTCCTAGTAGCCCTTGAAGGGGTTGGGGCCGAAGTTGGTGGTGATGGTCGTAACGAACTCATCAATCATTGCCGGGACCTTGTCGTAGGAATCGATGGAGACCTCGAACTGCTCAACGCGTTCGGGCTCGACACCGAGACGACCAAGGGACTCAGCGATGTTTTCCTTGCGGCGGCTACACAGCTCGGAACCCTTAACAAAGTGACATTGGTAATCGTCGCCGTAAGCACAACCAAGCATCATCACGCCGTCAGCACCCTTACTCATTGCATCAGCAACCCAGAGAGCGTTGACAGAACCGAGACAGCGGACCGGGATGAAGCGCACATACGGGCTCCATGCCTGGCCGCGCATGGCGGCCATGTCGAGAGCCGGGACGGCATCGTTCTCACACGCGATGACGATGATACGAGGACCACCTTCTTCGAGTGTATCGGGAACTTTGACTTCCTTGATGGCTGCACTGATCTGGTTGATGTTGTAGTTGGCAAAGGAGATGACGCGTTCCGGGCAGGCACCCATGCAGGTACCGCAACGGCGGCAACGCGTGGGATTCGGCATCGGTGTACCTTTCTCGTCATCGTCCAGAGCGCCGAAGGGACATTCCTCAGTACAACGTTTGCACTGTGTACAGCGCATGAAGTTGAACTCGGGGAAGCTGAGGTCACCGGAGCGGGGGTGCACTGCAACACCGCGGTTGGCAGACTCGATACACTGGATAGCCTTGAGGGCTGCACCAGCGGCATCTTCTTCAGCGAGGCCCAGGCCCATGGGCTGACGGACACAACCGGCAGCGTAGACGCCTGTGCGGCGGGTTTCATACGGGAAGCAGATGTAGTTGGAATCTGCGAAGCCGTCGAACAGCTCAAGGTCGGGGAATGCCGGACCCTGGCGGTAGATGAAGTTGGCGGTCGGGTCGGCGGCAGTCGTCGGAACGATTGCTGTCGGTACGACAACCATGTCGGCTACGAGCTCAATATCTGCGCCGAGAAGTGTATCCTTGGCGGTAACAACCACCTGGGAGCCAGCTTCCTTGACACCGGTGACGGTGCCCTTGGTCAGCATGATGCCAGCATCATCCTGAGCAGTCTGGTAGTACTTCTCGTTGATACCGGGGACCATCATGTGATCGTAGACCACATAGGCAACGGCATCAGGAGCGAGTTCGCGCACATAGTTGGCCTGCTTCAGGGCGACCAGAGAGGTCAGCTCGGAGCTGTAAGCCAGGTGCTTTGCGGACTCTTTATCTTCGTAGGTGAAGACTTCGCATTCTTCGTCTTCAGCTGCGTCTTCTTTAGTATCGTCGCAGGGCAGGTCCTCAGGAGCTGCACAAGCTGCGCCGCATGCATCGTAGTCGATGCCTTCCATAAGGATGGAGGTATCGACGATGAAAGCGACGGAAGAAGGTGTCTTGCCATCAGCGGTTTTGATGCCGCCGTTGGAAGCCATCTTCTCGAGCTCTGCGGTGGTGACAACGTTCTTGACGCTGCCATAACCGAGAGGAGCCAGGAACTCGGGCTTGCCCGGGACCCAACCAGTTGCCATTACGACTGCGCCAACTTCGTACTCGGTACCAGCGATGGTAGCCTTGTACTGAGCCGGTGCGCCAGCCAGGGACTCAACGGTAGCACCGGTGATGACCTGGATCTTATCATTGCCCTCAACTGCGGCGATAACCGCGGGGAGGTCAACGTCCTGCACGCGGTCGCCAAAAGGAGCGCCCAGCGGGAAGGATTTGTACATCCCGGCAGCTTTACCACCGAGTGTGTCTTCTTTTTCAACCAGGATTACGGAGTAACCCAGGGCAGCAGCATTTTCGGCTGCTTTCAGACCGGTGTAACCGCCACCCATGACCAATACAGTCTTATAGGCGTCGGGGAGTTCCGGTGCGGGGATCACGCTGCCAGCCAGCTTTGCGATTCCCATGTTTGTGTAGTCCTTGGCGATGACTTCCATCTGACCAGGGAACTGCGGGTCTTCCTGGTAGGACCAGATAGCCTGCTCACGCAGAGCTACGCGTTCCACCTGGACTTTCTCACCGAACTTGAAGACGTCCCACTTGGCGCGGGGCGTACAGGCGGCGCAAACCACGCCATCCAGTTCGTTTTCGGCGATATCGGCCTCAATCATGGCCTTGCCTTCCGGGCTACAGAGAACCGGGTTGGCTTTGGCCACGGTAACGATAGCGGAGTGTTTGCCACCAGCTGCATGTTCAGCCAGGGCGTCAACATCGATATTTGCACCGATGTCGCAACCTCCACAGATATATACTCCAAGCTTTTCAGCCATTGGTTACCTCCCTACCACGGTTTGAATCGCTTTCATCGCGGCAGCGGTGCCGGACTGGGCGGTCTTCATGACGTCAAGAGGCTGCTTGGCGCAACCGGCGGCAATGATGCCCTCGCCGTCAATGACGAAACCGTCAGCGTCAACGGAACCAGCCGGGACCTGTAGACCAGCAATGCTGGGCTCCATACCGGTGGCGAGCACGACCATGTCGAACTTCTCTTCAGACTTGATGCCTGTCAGAGCGTTCTCAACAGTCACGATCGGGTTGCCAGCAGCGTCTTCGACGATATTGGCGACCTTACCCTTGACCAGGTTCAGCTTATCATCAGCCTCAGTTGCGACCTTGAACTTGTCGTAACGGCCGGGAGTGCGCAGATCGATGTAGAAAACGGTGACGTTTGCATCGGAGCGTTCGCGGATGTAGCGGACATGCTTCAGGGAAGCCATGCAGCAGATGTAGGAGCAGTAGTTCAGGTTGTTCTGGTCACGGGAACCAGCACACTGAACAAAGGCAACTTTCTTGGGCTCTGCACCATCGGAAGGACGTTCAATCTTTCCGTCGGTGGGGCCGTTGGGAGCTGCCAGGCGCTCAAACTGCATGTTGGTGACGACGTTCTGGAGAGAACCGCCGCCCAGGTTGGTCAGGTTGGAAACATCATAAGGCTTCCAACCGGTGGCGACAACGATAGCTCCGACAGCGAGGTCGTAGCTCTTACCTTTGTCGTCCAGGTCCACAGCGTCGTACGAGCAGGCGTCCTTGATGGCAGCCAGCTCGGAGTCGGATGCATTGTCAGCATCGACAACATAACGCATGGGGAACATGAAAGGATGGGTCTTGTACGCAGTCTTGCGGCTGGCAATGCCGAAATCGAATTCGGACTTGACGGTTGTGGAAGCACCCTTCTCACAGTCGCCACAAGCGGTACATTTTTCGTTCACGTAGCGGGGACGCTGCGTGATCTTCACGTCGTAGTTTCCTTTAGTACCGGAAACGGATTTGACGTTGGCCATGGTAATGACCTTAACGTTGGGGTTGTTTTTGATGCGCTGGAACTGAATCTCCAGACCACATGACGGAGGACACAGCTTGGGGAAATACTGATTCAGCTGTGAAACCCTGCCACCAAGGTAGGGATTAGTTTCAACGATGTAGACCTCGTAGCCCAATTCTGCGGCTTCGAGGGCGGCGGTGATTCCTGCGAATCCTCCACCTACAACGAGAATACTATTGTTCGACATTCTCTTCATTCCTCCCGAAATAAAGTTGAGGCTCAAGCCACAAAATGGCCCAAAC
>Ga0070729_10006367_pt1 | contig 11657 bp, 9 predicted proteins | sample tdDd472_FD_66725 | JGI IMG/M metagenome (GOLD analysis project Ga0070729, IMG submission 66725) | Marine sediment microbial communities from the Atlantic coast under amendment with organic carbon and nitrate - tdDd47.2 | ecosystem: Environmental > Aquatic > Marine > Coastal > Sediment | place...
GGCCCATACCGAGAATCAGACTGATTAGAGCGGTAAACAAAAGGATCAAAAGCAGGTTGCCGCCTGAAATGAACTCGACGAACTCGACCATCACCTGCCCGATACCGGTCAGCGTCACCGTGCCGACGATGATCCCGGCCGCCGCAGTCGCCACGCCGATGCCGATCATGTTCTGACCCCCGGCGACCATGCCGTCCATCAGATCGTGCAGCCCAACGGTTATCTTCTCCATCTCTTCTTTGGTCTGCCCCCGAAGCAACGCCATCAGCGGCTTTTGGGTGAGGATGATGAAGACCATGAACATGGTCGCCCAAAAAGCCGCGGTGCCCGGTGAGAGACGTTCCACCGTAAGCAACCAGACAAGGACCACCACGGGCAAAAGGTAGTGCAATCCGGCCCGAACCGTCGGACCGACCGGCGGAAGTTCGCGCACTTCATGGTCTGTCGGCAGATCGGGCACTTTCGAGGCATAGGCCAACAAACCGAGATAAGCGACAAACAGCAGAACGGCCATGGCCCAGCCGGTAGCATCCCCCGCAACGCTTTTGATAGCCTCGACCACCGGCGGCAGTACGAAGGTCAAAGCCCCCAATAGGATCACCACGCTTAAGACGCCGAGAAGTTTGGCTTTCGCCCCCATTTTATGAACGCGTGGGAGTCCCTTAAGATCGGCCTTCATCGCCTCCAAATGAACGATATAGACCAGCGCGATGTAAGAGATCACGGCGGGCAGGAAGGCATGTTTGATCACCTCCACATACGAAATGCCCACATATTCGACCATCAAGAAGGCGGCTGCCCCCATAATCGGCGGCGTCAGTTGCCCGTTGGTCGAGGACGCCACTTCGACGGCCCCGGCTTTTTCGGCAGGAAAGCCAACCCTCTTCATCAGCGGAATAGTGAAGGTCCCAGTGGTCACCACATTGGCGATGGAGGATCCCGAAATCATTCCGGTCATCGCCGAGGAGACGACGGCCGCCTTGGCGGGCCCGCCCCTGAAGTGCCCCATCAGGGCGAAGGCGACCCGAATAAAGTAGTTCCCCGCCCCGGCCTGCTCAAGCAGCGAGCCAAACAGAACGAACAAGAAAACCATGGTGGCCGAAACGCCGATGGCGACGCCGAATACCCCCTCAGTCGTCAGCCAGTAATGCGACGCCCCTTTATTGAGCGAAGCGCCTTTATGGGCGATCACATCGGGCATATAGGCCCCGGCGAAGGTATAGATGAGGAAAACACCCGCAACCACCATAAGCGGCGGCCCGAGAGAGCGGCGGGTCGCCTCAAGGAGAAGCAGCACCCCAACCACACCGACGGCGACATCCAGCATCGTCGGGTCGCCCGGCCGTTGGGCCAGTTCGTCTTTTAACACAATTAAATAAAGACAACTGGCTGCCGCCACACAGGCCATGATCCAATCCTCAACGGGGATACGACGACGCGGCGACTTGGCGAAAGCGGGAAAACTTAAATAAGCGAGAAAGATGGAAAAGGTCAGGTGGAACCGTTTAACCACGTCCTCGTTCATCCAGGGCGTAAATTCCAGGACCAGAGGCGAGGAAACATAGACCTGAAAGATCGACCAGGTCAGCGCGGTCAGGACGAGAAATTTAGCCAGAGCCGGATTGGCCGGATGGCGCGCACCGGTATCGGCCTCGGCCACCATCTCCTTGGCCTGATGGGTCTGCGCCGCCTTAGGAGCGTTTCCTTCCACCATCCGGATGTCACCTGCTCAAAAGAAATGGGAGAGAGCGTTTCGCCCTCTCCCAAATCGCTTGGGCCTATTTGATCAGTCCGGCTTCTTTATAATATTGAGCCGCACCATCATGCAGCGGTGCGGATAGGCCGTCCTTGACCATTTCTTCTTTTTTCAGCACACCAAATGCCGGGTGCAGCTTTCTAAAGTCGTCAAAATTTTCAAAGACCGATTTGACGACCTGATAGACGACCTTGGCCGACGCATTGGTCGAGGAAACGAACGTCGCACCGACCCCGAAGGTTTTCACATCGTCCGGATTGCCGCGATACATACCGCCGGGAATGGTGGCGATGCGGTAGTAGCTGTTGTCCATAACCAGCTTATCGACAGCCGGGCCGCTGACTTCGACAATGACGGAATCACAAGAAGTCGTGGCCTCCTTAATCGAACCGCTCGGGTGCCCGACGGTAAAGACCATGGCGTCGATCTTGTTGTCGCACAGCGCCTTGGACTGCTCGGCCGACTTCAACTCTGAAGCCAGCGCGAAATCGTCCATGGTCCAACCCATCGCCTTCATCAAGACTTCCATGGTGCCGCGCTGACCGGAACCCGGGTTGCCCACGTTGACCCGTTTGCCCTTAAGGTCGGCGACTTTCCTGATGCCGGAATCTTTGCGCGCCACGACCGTGAAGGGTTCCGGGTGAACCGAAAACACCGCTCGCAGTTCCTTAAACGGACCGGCCTTTTCAAAGCTTTCCTTGCCCGTGCCGTTATAGGCATGGAACTGCCAGTCGGACTGGGCCACTCCCATATCCAATTCTCCGGCGCGAATGGTGTTGATATTGTAAATCGATCCGCCGGTGCTTTCGACCGAGCAACGAACTCCATGCTCCTTACGGCCTTTATTGACCAAACGGCAAATGGCCCCGCCGGTTGGATAGTAGACCCCCGTCACTCCACCTGTACCGATGGTGATAAACTGTTGGTCGGCCTTTGCCGGGCCGCTCACCGTTGCCAGACCGGCCACGGCCAGTCCAACGCCTATAATGGAAGGAATGATCAGTTTACGAATAGACACCTTGGAAGCTCCTTGCCTGTGTTCTTCTGTTAACTGCCAAATTCAGCGATTGCGTCTGGAGCGTATTGATCCAGCTTCTTCTGATTGATTCTTAACTTTCAGCCTAACCATTGAAAGGTTAAGAGGCAAGCAGGCTTGCGCCAACCGTGAAGGGACGGCCACAGAGACAATTGCCTAAAATGAAGGTGGGCGATAGGATGCCGTTTCATTTTTGGGGGCCTCATTCAAGGACGGTGGCATGGACATCAAAGACCATATTCGCGGTATTCCCGACTTTCCCAAGCCGGGCATTCTTTTTTATGACATTTCAACCCTATTGGCCCATCCGGACGCCTGGCAGGTCGCCATGGGTCGTATGGCCCGCGAGCTGATCAAGTATCAGCCGGAAATTCTCGTCGGCATCGAATCGCGCGGCTTTCTGATGGCCGCTCCCTTGGCGCTTAAGCTCGGCTGTGGCTTCGTTATGGTACGCAAGCAAGGCAAGCTTCCGGGCGAAACCATCAAGCACGAATACGATCTGGAATACGGCTCCGATGTGGTCGAAATTCAGAAAGACGCCATCGAAAAGGGTCAGCGGGTCGTGGTGCTCGACGATCTTCTGGCGACCGGCGGGACCCTGGCGGCTTCCAACGAGCTGATCCGCAAAGTGGGCGGTAACGTTGTCGCGGCAGCCTGCTTAATCGAGCTAAGTTTCTTAAAAGGCCGGGAAAAGCTGGACGTTCCCTTCAGCAGCCTCGTCGCCTACGACGACTAATCTAGGGTCAGGACCCATTAATCCGATCCATTCTGCGTCCGCACCTTTGTGCCGGGGAAGGAGCCAAGCCGCAGGAAACCTGCCTGGTTTTCAAGGGTTGGCGACACCCTCCCGGCGCAAAGGTGCGGAGTGCCCGAAGGGTTCATTCTATTTAACCGAGGATCAGCGTCGAAAGGTCTTGAAAGGGAATGACCCTTCCTGCGACCTCTCTCCTTGCCCTCGACTAAATAGAATGAACAGAATTGCATCAGGTTAATGAGTCCTGACCCTAAAGAACAACAATGGGGGCTGGAAGTCATATCCAGCCCCCATTTGCCTATTTTATATCTGCGCCCCTTCGTCAACCCTGGCGAATTTGATTGAGGAAGCCCTGAACCTCACTCGAAAGGGTTTCAGCCTGCACCGAAAGCTCCCTCGCCGCCGAGAGCATTTGCTCTGCGGCCTGACCGCTTTCGCCTGCCGCCTGGGTGACCGACCCGATGTTGGAGGAAACCTCCTGGGTGCCCGCCGAAGCCTGCTCGACGTTGCGGGCGATCTCCTGGGTTGCGGCTCCCTGCTGCTCGACGGCGGCGGCAATCGCCGACGCGATCTCATTGACCTGCCCGATCACGTTGCTGATGCCTTCGATGGCTTTGACCGAATCATCCGTGGCGTTCTGCACGTTGCCGATCTGGGCGGCGATTTCCTCGGTCGCCTTGGCCGTCTGGTTGGCGAGGTTCTTCACCTCGGAAGCCACCACGGCAAACCCCTTACCCGCATCGCCTGCGCGAGCCGCCTCGATGGTGGCGTTGAGAGCCAGCAGGTTGGTCTGCTCGGCAATATCGGTGATCAACTGCACCACCTCACCAATCTTTTGCGAAGCATTGGCCAGCCCAAGAACCATTTCGTTTGTCCGTTGGGCCTCCTCGACCGCCGTGGCGGTGATTCGAGTCGACTCGGCTACCTGCCGGGAAATCTCGGTAATGGAGCTGGAAAGCTCCTCAGCCGCCGACGCCACCGTCTGGACATTGGTCGAGGCCTGCTCAGACGCCGCAGCGACCATGGTCGCCCGGTTGTTTGTCTCACTGGCCGTCCCCGCCATGGCTTCAGCCGACGACTGCATCTCGGTCGAAGCGGAGGACACCGACTGAACCACACCGCCGACGCTCGATTCGAAATCATCGGCCATCTTGACCATGATGGCCTTCTTCTCTTCCGCAGCTTTGACTTCGTTACGTTTCTTCTCTTCTTCCAACTGCTTCATTTCAATGGCGCTGTCTTTAAAGACCTGAACCGCATCGGCCATCTCGCCAATTTCATCACTGCGGTTTTGCGCCGGGACCTCGACGGAAGTATCTCCTCCGGCCAAGCGCCCCATAGCGTCGGTCATGCGGGCGATGGGTCCTGCGATACTACGCCCGAAGGCAATGCCAATGCCCGAAGCCACGGCAATCACGACCAAACAGGAGACAATCATAAAATTCCGCATACTGGCCAGCGGCTCTAAGACTTCCGCTTGATCGATCTCGGCCATCACCCCCCAGCGCACACCGAGAAAATCAAGCGGCGCAAAAGCGGTTAGCACGGCTTCGCCATGATAGTCGAAACCTTCCATCATCCCCGTCTCGCCGTTCAGTACAGTCTTGGCTGCCGCGGAATCCACTTTCACCTTAAGAAGGGTCGGTTCCTTGGAGAAACGCGAATCACTGCGCATCAGAAGATCGTTGCCCACCAGATAAGTTTCGCCGGTTTCGCCAAGTCCGGTCGCTTGCTGCATCACATGATTGATCCGCGCATCCGAAAGCTGGAAGACAACGGCCCCAAGGAACTCTTCCCCATCGAGTAGGGCCGCCGCGATAAAGCTGGCTGGCGCGCCCGCGCTCGGCGCATAGGGCCTGAAGTCGGAAAACACAGCGACGCCTTTGGTCGGGTTCTCTTTAATTTTCTGATAGAGCACACTGAGATCGGTGTCTTTATAGGGACCGTCCAAAACGTTGGTGCCGAAATCGTCTTCCTTGAACACGGAATAGACAACCAACCCGGTCGCATCGATCAGGAAGGCATCGTAATAGCCACGAATATCGGCGAAACGGCGCAGGATGGGGTGCACCCTTTCATGCGCTTTCGAATAACGCGATCCGTCGGCTTTATCGAGTTTTTCCTTGGCCTCGGGTTCCGGGTTCTTTTCGATGTAAAGCTCCCGAATTTTTTCGGCCCCACCCTTTTTAAACTCGAGAGCGTATTGGAAGGTTAGGGTTTCCTCGGTGATCATGGCGTTTTCGGACATGATGATCACATCGTTGGCAACGGTCTTCAGATAGTCATCCAAAGCCGTTTTCCGGGCCTCTAAAAGCGCCTCAAGCTTGGTTTCGGCGCCGTCCACGATTTCACCTGATGATTTGAAATAACCGACTGCGCCAAGGATGACGCCCGTGACGGCCGCCAATGCGATAAGCACGACAGGTAGTTTTTTGGCAATCTTCATGCTGCCCCCAATTTTTCCGGGCCCGGCGGACGCCCGGCTCCAATCCCACGATAGCGAGAATGCATGTCGGTCCCGCCCCTCGGGAACAGCGGCCGCAAGGCCAATACATCTCTCGCCAGATAGAGGTATTTGTCGCAAAAAAACAGCGGGAAATCCTTAACGTAGCTCAATCCTGAATAGAGCTTTCACCCAACCATCTAACGGCATCGGAGCCATGCGTTCCTTTTTTCAGCCAATTGTGTTATTATAAGAACCTCGCGTGGCGTTTTATTTCATACGCCGCAATCAACTTTGAAGGAGTTTATTTGGAGGAAAGTTCCACCGTGCATGTCATCGTCCGCGACAACAATGTCGATCAAGCCTTAAAAGCGCTGAAAAAGAAAATGCAGCGCGAAGGAATGTGGCGCGAAATGAAACGCCGCCGCTCGTATGAAAAGCCGTCCGAAGCCCGGACTCGTAAAAAAGCCGAAGCAGTCGCCCGCTTAAGAAAGCTGGAGCGCAAGCGCCTGCAACGCGACGGCTTCTAGGGTCAACCCCTAGAGACTCGCCTACCAAACCACCCACCATCCTCACCGCCTTTACGAAGGCGGGCGGTTTTGCGCGCCTGCCTTTAACCGACATATCCCGCGCAAGTATTCCTTTCTCTTTACTTGGCAGCGTAAAAAAACACCCCCACAAAAGGCCGACGAATAGACGGAACCAGGACTCTCAGCCGCCCTGTAAAGCAAAAAGATATCCACAATATTTTGTGGGATACAACATGAAAGACACAAAATATACTTTGATTTTACCAAGAAACGGTCTATCTTCAATAGCATGAGCAACACGTACACCAACACATCCGGCCATCCGCACACTGCGGTCCATATGGATCATCCGGTATTCCGGGGGTTTGAGGCTATCGGCATCAAAACTTCGGATTTGGCGCGCATGGTCGGTCAGCCGAGGCAAACCTTACTGGACTGGCGGAGCGGCACCCCGCCCATGCCGGACGAGTGGTTGGTTTTTCTGACCAAGCTTCTCGCTCGATTGGTGGAAGCCATGGATCAAGCTCCCGCGCCTTTAGGTCCGGATGACGACGGCATTTCGCTTGCCAGAAATTGGCTGTCGCTTTCCGAAGAAGCCTTAAAAGACCTGCCGCGCGAAGCTTATGAAAAGGCCATCCAGATCGCCAACGACTAGAACTGATTTGTCGCCTCCATATTGGCGTCAAACGTTCAGAGGTTTTTTTCACTTCATGACCGCGCCTTCCAGCCCTTCCGACATTCAATCGACCAAGGCCGCCCAACTTTGGGTGACAGCCATGCCCGGCATCTTCGTGTTGCTTTGGAGCACCGGTTTCATCGGGGCGAAGTTTGGTCTTCCCTATGCCGAACCTTTCACCTTCCTACTCTGGCGCTTCGCTATCCTGACCCTGCTGCTAGGCGCTGTAGCGGTTTTGATGAAGGCTCCCTGGCCCTCACCAAAAGAGGCGGGCCACACGGCATTGATCGGCTTGCTTGTTCATGGCGCTTATCTGGGCGGCGTCTTCGCCGCCATCTCCTATGGCATACCGGCGGGCGTGGCCGCTCTGATCGTCGGTACGCAGCCAATCCTAACCGCCCTCGGCGCAGGCCCCTTACTGGGCGAGCGGGTTACCGGCCGCCAATGGCTGGGGCTTCTTTTGGGTCTCGGCGGCGTCGTCTTAGTCTGCGCTCGCAAGCTTAACTTCGAAAGCACCGACCTTTACGGCATCACCGCCTGCCTAATCGCCCTCGTCGGCATTACGTTCGGGACCCTTTATCAAAAACGTCACGGCGGAACGATGGATTTGCGCAGCGGGTCGGCCATTCAATTCGCCGCCTCCGCACTCTTCATGGCGGTTCTCGCCACAACAACCGAAACCATGCAGGTTCAATGGACGGGTGAGTTTATTTTCGCCCTGGCCTGGCTGGTTGTCGTGCTGTCGGTCGGAGCCATCAGCCTGCTGTTTATTTTGATTAAGAGAGGCGCGGCTTCCAAAGTCGCCAGCCTGTTCTATCTGGTGCCGCCCGTCACGGCGGTCGTCGCCTTTTTCCTCTTCGACGAAACCCTTGGAGGGTTGGCCCTCGCTGGGATGGGGCTTGCCGTTGTCGGCGTCGCCCTGGTGGTCGGCAAACAAAAGTAATCAGGCCGTTCTGAGCAGGTCGCCAACAACGTTTTCCAAATGCTTTAACGTGTTGCAGACCTCGGCCCGGCTACAGGCGGGAAGAAAAGCCGGCATTTCGGAATCTCCCAATCCCCAGAGTGTCTGCGGCTCGGGATTGAGCCACAACACACGACCCGCACGTTCCTTGACCTCACGGAGGATGTTCGCACCGGGATTGCCATAGTTGCTGCGCCCATCACCCAACACGATGACTGTTGTCCGCCGGTCGATATCATCGAAGCACAGGCTCTTAAAATCAGCCATGGCCTGACCGTAGTCGGTAGGCATATTGCCGTAACGCTGCAACGCGACCGCCACGCCCTCCTCCAAATCGTATTCGGCGAATAGATCGGTGATTTCATGGAGGCTTGAGGAAAAGGCGAACGAGCGAACTCTCGGCAACACCTCGGAAACGCTATAGAGAAACATCATCAAAAACCGCGCCACCGAAGCGACCGAACCGCTGATATCGCAGATCGCCATGACCTTGGGACGCGAGACCTTCTTGCGTTTCCAGTGGGTATCGAACAACAGCCCTCCGGTCGCCTGCCCGCCACGCAGAGTCTTGCGCAAATCAAGCTGCCCCCTTTTGGCGACCTTACGGCGGCGGGAATGCAGCGCAATTAAACGTTTCGCCATCTTACGGACAAGGCGGCGCATTTCATCGTGTTGGCGCTTCTCGACATTGGAAAGCTTAAGCCGAGGTAAAAGCTCGCGCCTCACCTTTTCACCCTCGGCCGAAGCAAAAAGAGCAATCCGCCGTTCAACGAAATCGACCAACCGCTGAAACAGGCGCGCCCGTTCCCGCTCTAATGCAACGGCCAAATCCCGCTCAGCTTCCTCCCCCGCATCGAGGCGGGCGATATCGCCGTCCAACCCTTCGAGCCCCATTTCTTCGGCAATGGTCCGAACAAACCGGCCCCGCTGGGTAAAATTGGCGACATCGTTGACACCGGCCCGCTGACCGGCGGCGTTCATTTCAGTGGCTAAGTCTTCAACATCGCCATCAAGCAGCAATTGCGACAAGGGCGAAAGGGTAGAGAGATCGACGGGTGTTTCGTTTTCCTCGGCATCCGCCGCGCCTCCACCGCCGCCCCCTCCCGGCAAGCCGCTGGGCGGCGGCGCATCGGCAGAGTTTCGTTCCTCTCCGGCGACATTCTCATCGAGTTCCTCGGCCATATCCTGCAAGGCGAAAAAACGGTCGAAACAGCCGTCGAATATCTCCCACTCTTCCGCCGTTTTAGCCAGCGTCGACCCAAGTGCGCTTTTCAACAGCTCGCGATCATCGATCCCCAGCTTTTCTACCGATCGGTAGGCATCGAGCACTTCCGATGTGGAGATGCGCACACCAACACCGCGCAACACCCGGACAAAATCTGAAAGCGTGGCGCGCACGTCGATCAGACCTCTTTACGCGCCTTATCGGTCAGGCGCGGCAATTCCCGCTCCACCGCCTCGACGTCATCTTTAAACTTCAAAAGCACATTCAGCGTATCGCGCACCAAGTCGCGGTCCAGGGTTTCGGCGTGCATCAAAACCAAAGAACGCGCCCAGTCGATTGTCTCGCTAACTGCCGGACGTTTTTTGAGGTCCATCTCCCGCAAGGCCTGAACGAAACCGACCAGTTGTTTTCTCAAGCTTTCCGAAATACCCGGCACACGAGCCTCGACAATGCGGCGCTCCAGGCGGCTATCGGGAAAATCGATGTGGAGATGCAAACAGCGGCGGCGTAACGCATCGCCAATCTCACGGGTATTGTTACTGGTCAAGAAAACCAAAGGCTTGGTCACGGCCCGCACGGTTCCGATTTCGGGAATGGAAATTTGATAATCCGACAAGATTTCCAGCAGAAAAGCCTCAAACTCCTGGTCGGCCTTATCCACTTCGTCAATCAGCAGAACAGCCCCTTCTTCCTGCTGCAGGCCCTGAAGCAGAGGGCGGGCTTCCAAGAACCTCTCGGAGAAAAAGTTATCGCCAAAGCCGTGCAGACGGTCCATCGCTTCGTCCAGCCCATGGGTTCCAGACAAAAGGTCGCCGAGCTTCTCTTTGAGAATTTGCGTATAGAGAAGTTGCTTGCCGTACTTCCATTCATAGAGCGCCTTGGCTTCATCGAGACCCTCGTAACACTGCAGGCGAATGAGCGGCATCTCATAGAAGGTCGCGGCGGCTTTCGCCAGTTCCGTTTTGCCAACGCCGGGGGGACCTTCTACCAAAATCGGCTTGTCCATTTGGCGCGATAGGTAAACCGCCGTGGCGATAGCGGTATCGCAAATGTAGCCGTCCTGCCCGAAACCGTCCTGAATATCGGTTATTGCCGTGCGGGCATCACTCTCACCGCTCACGCCGAGCCCTCCCAACCGATGAGATTGCGTCCCAACCGAATAAAACCATGCTTTTGCGCTCCTTCGGCCAACCGGCAAAGTTGGTCCATATCATGTAAAATCTTATTCATTTCCGGGTCCGCGCCGTGGCCGACCTGACCGATCAGCACCATGGCCCGCTCGACGAAAGACCGGCAGGCGCCCCAGCCCCCCATTGAGGACGGCAAAGGCGAGAGATGCCCGGCCTCCTTATCGACAACTCGAGCCGCTTCACGGCCCAGAATGTCTACCTCGTCACAAAACAGGACCAAATGACCAAGCTTTTCGGCGATTTCATCGTCTTTCCGTCCGTCATTCGCCAAGTATCCCGCCAAAATAGAAAGCAGCCGCTTCATCGCCCCCAAAGTCGGGCCAAGAATCAAAACCCTCTCAAAAAAGCCAAACGGCTTGACCAAATTCTCAAACGCATCGCCCTCAACGGTCATTCGATTATTGTCCGCAACCCAGCAGTCTTTTAACACCAGACGGGCGTGAGGAGATGGCTGAAGACTCCCGATTTCCATAGTTTCGACGGAAACCCCTTCCTGATCTTTCCCAACGATGAAGGCCCCAAAGTTTTTGCGGTCGCCCTCCCGACCTTCAACAGCGACAAAAGCGAAAAGATCGGCAATCGGTCCGTTGGTCAGGTAGACCTTCTCACCCGAAAGGCGATAACCGCCATCGACCTTAACCGCCTGCGCTTCCAGCTTTTTCGGACTGCCGTGCATATCGGGCTCGGAAACGGCAAAGGCCAACGAAGAGCGCCCTTCGGCGATGGAGGAAAGATACCGGTCGCGCAAGTCGTCCCCACCGTGGTCGGCAAGAATGTGCCGGGCGGTTAAATTGTGGACAAGCCAGGAAAGAGAGAGCCCTAGGCTGCATCCTCCATCGACCAAAGCTTCTCCAACCCGAAAAAGTGAGGGAGAATCAAGTCCCTCGCCACCAAAGGCCTTAGGCACGGAAAGACCGAGAAGCCCTGCCTCGCCAAAACGCTCCCATGCAGAGCCGGGAAAAACATTCCCCGACGATCCGGCGGCATCTTTTCCGAATAGATCTTGAGCGAGGACCCTCGCGGTTTCCACATGTCGCATGTTTCAGGCGTCTCCCGGTTTTCTACCGGGAGACAGCCTAACACGGC
>Ga0070729_10006369_pt1 | contig 11656 bp, 12 predicted proteins | sample tdDd472_FD_66725 | JGI IMG/M metagenome (GOLD analysis project Ga0070729, IMG submission 66725) | Marine sediment microbial communities from the Atlantic coast under amendment with organic carbon and nitrate - tdDd47.2 | ecosystem: Environmental > Aquatic > Marine > Coastal > Sediment | place...
ACCGTGTGGCTGCCCGATTTGTAATTCTCCATCCCCGGATGCTACGCATCCTGTCGCCTGAAGGCGAGGGGTTTACCGATCCCCTATCGGGGACTCTAAAGCGCGTCGCGCCCGTCCTGTCGGGCCCTAGAGCGTGTCCCTGAATTCGATTGCGGTGCTGGCAGCCCCCATTTTTTCGCTGGTTGTGTTGCGCAAGCCGCCGCAGTGCGGGCCACTGTCAGGCTTGCGCAACGCAGCCAGGGAGAAAATGGGGGCTGTCCGACAGGATTTGATCAGATTTCTCCACTTTCGACCCCTTCGTCGTCGAATATGCCCGGCATGTCCTTCCTCCTCAGGGACCGAAATTGAAAAAATCTGATCGAACCAGCGCCACAATCCAATTCAGGGACACGCTCTAGCGAAACCCATGCATTGATCTTAGTCAATGCACGGCTCGCGAGAGGATGGCAAACGGGTTGGCGAGGGTGGTTGAACCTGCACATTGCTCCACCCTTCCAACTGTTAGACGTTCGCCGGATTTTGAGCCCCTCCTCGTAAGTCCGGCCGAACCGCCCGCGCCGCTCCCGTCCGACGGCGCGGGCACTTTTTTCCCGCATCAAATCCGCCCCCTATTCCGCGAGGGAATGGTTATTCGCGCGGCTCCTCGTCGGGCCAGCTCACCAGATAGTCCTCGTAGTCCTCGACCGCGATCCGGTCCTCGCTCTCGACCCGGCCGCGCACCGAGACGCCGGCCATGTGCACGGTGTCGCGATTGCCCGAGACCAGCGGATGCCACCAGTAGAGATCCGAGCCCTCGGCGACGAGGCGATAGGCACAGGTGCGCGGCAGCCAGGTGAGCTCGCGCACCGCCCGGGCGTCGAGCGGAACGCAATCGGGGACCTGGCGCACCCGGTTCTCGTAGTCGCGGCAGCGGCAGGTCTCGTCGTCGAGCAGCGTGCAGGCGACGTTGGTCCAGGTGATCTCGCCGGTTTCCCAGTCCTCCAGCTTGTTCAGGCAGCAGCGGGCGCAGCCGTCGCACAGCGCTTCCCACTGCGACGGGCTCATCTTTTCCAGCGGCACCGTCTTCCAGTAGGGATCGGACGCGGGCTTGTCGGGAAACGGGACGATCATGGGACCCAACCTTGGTGAATTCGGCTTGCGTGGCAACAACCGGCCATGGCCGGCGGGCAACAGGTTTACCAGATCGTTAAAATGGCGACGAATTGTTTCGCGGAAGCTTTGCATGTTCGGCCCGAACGCCTTAAAACGAAGCGACAAATCACGCACCGACCGCAACACGGGACCGACGATTTGCGCGATCCGTTTCGAGGCGAACGCAAGAAGCGCTACGGCTTCCGGCTCATGGAGCTGGACGCGTGGGTCGATTCGGGGCTGTTCCGCGTCGCCGAGACCCTGCGGCAATGGCTCGACATTTATTCGCACTTCGTCCGCCGCTTCCGGGTGCGCGGGCCGGTCAGGGCGGCGGTCGAGTTGAGCTGCGACGGGCTCACCTTCGGCCTGGGCGGACTGGTGCTGATGCTGTTCCTGGCGCAACCGGCCTTCGAGGAAACCAAGGAGAACTGGCGCGCCAGCGGCGAATATTCCGTCACCTTCCTCGACCGCTACGGCAACGAGATCGGCAAGCGCGGCGTCGACCAGATCGACGCGGTACCGCTCAAGGACATTCCCGACCACCTGATCAAGGCGACGCTGGCCACCGAGGACCGGCGGTTCTTCGGCCATTTCGGCATCGACATCCTCGGCACGGCGCGCGCCATGTTCACCAACCTGCGCTCCAATGCGGTCGTGCAGGGCGGCTCGACCCTGACCCAGCAGCTCGCCAAGAACCTGTTCCTGACCAACGAACGCACCCTGCAGCGCAAGATCAAGGAAGCCTTCCTGGCGCTGTGGCTGGAAGCCAACCTGACCAAGCGGGAAATCCTCAAGCTCTATCTCGATCGCGCCTATATGGGCGGCGGCACCTTCGGGGTGGCGGCGGCGGCGGAGTTCTATTTCAACAAGTCGATCCGCGACATCACGCTGGCCGAGGCGGCGATGCTGGCGGGCCTCTACAAGGCGCCGACCTCCTACGCGCCGCATGTCGACCTTCCGGCGGCGCGGGCGCGGGCCAACGAAGTCCTGTCGAACATGGTCGAGGCCGGCTTCATGACCGAGGGCGAGGTTATCGGCGCCCGGCGCAATCCGGCCAAGGCGGTCGACCGCGCGGCGCAATATTCGCCCGACTACTTCCTCGACTGGGCGTTCGAGGAAGTGAAGCGGATCGTGCGCGGCCGGGCCAAGGTGCTGGTGGTGCGCACCACCCTCGACCTCAAGCTGCAAAAGCAGACCGAAGCGGCCATCGAGCAGAACCTGCGGCAATACGGCGAGGTCAAGGAAGTCACCCAGGCCGCGGCCGTGGCGATGGAGCCGGCCGGCGCGGTGCGCGCCATGGTCGGCGGACGCGACTACGGCAAGAGCCAGTTCAACCGCGCCACCGACGCGCTCAGGCAGCCCGGCTCCTCGTTCAAGCCCTATGTCTACATGGCGGCGCTGATGAACGAGTTCACTCCCGACAGCATCATCCGCGACGAGCCGATCACCATCAAGGGCTGGACGCCGCGCAACTACAGCCGCCGCTATCGCGGGCCGGTCACCCTGAAGCTGGCGCTGGCGAAGTCGATCAACACCGTACCGGTGCGGCTCGCCACCATATTCGGACGCGAGAAGGTGATGGCGGCGGCCTACTCGGCGGGCATCCGCACGCCGCTGAAGGATTCGCCGGCGCTGCCTCTGGGCACCTCGGAGGTGACGGTCCTGGGCATGGCCGGCGCCTATTCGACCTTCGCCAATGACGGGCGGCGCACAGCGCCCTACGCCGTCGACCAGATCGCCGACGGCAGCGGCAACATCCTGTACAAATACGATCCGGCCAAGCACGGCAAGCAGGTGCTGCCGAAGGACAAGGTCGAAGAACTCAATACCATGCTGCATGAGGTCACCCAACACGGCACCGGCGGCCGCGCGCGGCTGCGCGGCATCGCGGTCGCCGGCAAGACCGGCACGACCCAGTCCTATCGCGACGCCTGGTTCATCGGCTTCACCGGCAATTTCGTCGGCGCGGTCTGGTACGGCAACGACAATTACCAGCCGACCCACCGCCTGACCGGCGGCAATCTGCCGGCTATGACCTGGCAGGCGATCATGGAGCACGCCCACGACAATATCGAACTGAAGCCGATCCCGGGCGTCGAACCGATCGACGACCGTTATTCGAGAGCGCGCGAAGTGGCGCGGCTCGAGCGGCTGAAGAAGGGCAAGGCCAATCCGACCGCGGCGCTGTCGCCCGAATCCGAGAAGGTGATGACCGACATCGCCAATTCGATGCGGCGGGCGATCCGCCTGATCCCGCCCGAGGAAAACCGGTCGATCGTCAGCCTCAAGCGGCCCACTTCGCCGACGACCGTCATCGCCTCGGAAGGCCGCGGCGGCGCGTCGAAGATCACGACCATCGGCGGACGCGGCAAGCCGGCGGACGCCGGATCGCTGTGACGACAATCCGGACGCAAAAATCACCTGAAAAACGAAGCGGATTGCGGTAGAGCGTGTCCCTGACTTGGATTGTGGCGCCGGAGCCACCGGCCGAACGCGGGAACAGGACCGACCGGATTTGCGCTTTCTCGTACTTTTTCTGCTGGCCTTGCTGATCGGCGTCGGCGCCGGACTCGGATCGGCGCTGCTGGCGGTGGAAAAGGGCGCGATCTACGGCTCGGTGACGATCGGCCGATGGGTGACATGGCCAACCGCCGGCACCAGGAAACCCGATCCCTATACCCGTGCGATGCTGGCGCGCAGCCGCCATATCCCGCTCGGCGCCGGCGAAGGCCTGGCGTTCACCACACGCCTCGACAGCGACGGCGAACCGCTCAGCGGCGATTGCGACTACGTGCTGTCGGGAACGCTGCCGTCGGCGCGCCTTTGGACCCTGACGGTGACCGACACCGAAGGCCGCTTCGCCGCCAGTCCGTCGGGCCGGCTCGCGATCCACAGCCGCGAGATCCTGATATCCGGCAAGGACGGCTTTTCGGTGCGGCTTTCGGCGAACGCCGCGCCGGGCAACTGGCTGCCGGTCCCGGCCGGACGGATGCTGGTGCTGACCATGCGGCTCTACGACACGCCGATCGGCTCCGGCCTCGACATCAGGGACGTGCGCATGCCGGGCATCCGTCGGGAGCGCTGCCGATGATCCGGATCCTGATCGCCGTCGCCTCGGGCCTCTTGATCGCCGGCATCGTCCATATCCTGGTGGTGCTCGCGATCCCCCTGGTCTCGCCGATGGACAACTGGACCCGGGTCGCCGGCTTCGGCGAGGAAGGACGTTTCGTCCCTATCCCCCTTGCCGGCCCCGAATCCGGACCGGTGCCGGTCGCCGATCCGACCATGCTGCAACTCGTCTGCCGCTTCAGGCAGGCGGACGGCTACGTGCTGATCTCGGCGATCATGCCGAACGAGTTCTGGAGCTTCGCCCTCTACGGCCAGAGCGGACGGACATTGTTCAGCCTCAACAACCGCACCTCCGACAACAACACCCTGTCGATGCTGGTGGTCTCCGCCGACCAGCTCGCCCGGCTGCGGCGCAATCCGCCTTCCGACCTCAATTCCTACATCATCGTCGAGACGACCGAAGCGCGCGGGGTCGCGATCCTGAGGACCTTCGTCGACAATCCCGACAGGCTGGCCGAGGTACGGCAGGCGATCTCGCGGGTGCGTTGCGTGCCAGGTGGTGGATCGGGCGGCGAGACGGAAGGCAGCGCGAGGAAAGCCAGTCTCGGGCCGATTCCCAGGGGCTGACTTGGAGCCGGCTTCTATTTCTGCCGGACGCGGCCGTCGTCGGACGACCAAAGATGAACGCGGCCGCGACGCGGGCGGCGGGTCTCGGCGACGAACACCGTGCGCTCCGACGGAGCGGTCCAGGCGTCCTTCGAAGCGCGTTTCAGCTTGTCGTAGGCCCGGTTGGCGGCGAACAGCCGGTCGGACGGGGTTTCGAGTTCGAGCTTGTCGATCGCGTAGCGGTAGGACGCGAGCCGGAAGCGCAGCGCATGCCGGACCCATGAAATTCGCCGCCGGTTCTCGGCGATCCTCGCCCTGGCGTTGCGCACGTCGCGGCGGCTGACATGGCGCCGGTTCTCGAGCGCCCGCTCGCGCTCGCGGTCGAGCCGTTCGACGGCGAGGGCAAGGCGGGCGAAGGGATGGATCAGCTCCCGATCGGCGCGCATGTCTTCGACGATGCGGGTGAAGCGGGCGTCGCTGGAGCGGAACGGCTCGGCGACGAGATAGCGGAAATAGGCGGTGCGGTCGGCGGAGGTGCGGGCGTCCGACCAGATGCGGGTGCGGCGCAGTTCGACCTTGGTGGCGCCGATCCAGTCCTCCGCATGCGGTGGAGCGATCATGTGCCAGGAGCGGTCGCGAAGCTCCCGTTCCTTGTCGGTGAGGCGGAAATCGGAAACCGGCTCGTCGCGGTGCCTGGCGAGGGTGCGGCCGAGCGACGGCATCCATTCGTCATGCAGCGCGCCCGGCTCGGCGCGGCCGAAATCGCCGACGGGCCTGCCGCAGCCTGTAGCCAGCGCGGCGAGCAGCAGCGCGGCGATCGGTCGCGTCAACAGACACAGTCGGGAGCGAAAAATCGAGGGCGTCAAGAACGCTTCCCGGGCTTGCGGCGGCCTTCAGGCGACGAGCCGCGGGTGCGCGGCGATACCCTGTGCGCCATGTCGACCGTATGGCGTTCGATCCGGACGCCGGGAAAGAACACAATCTCCCCCATGCATTCGCCGGACGCGGAATGTCCGCGTGCGGAGGCGCCGGACGCCCTGCGCGTTTGCGGTGTCTTGCCGGTTTGCGGCGGTTTGCCCGTTTTTATTGGCTTGAATGTCAGAACATCACCCATTCGATCCTCCTCGGCTATCCGGGTCCGGGGGAAGTCTTGAAACGGATAGCCATTCCGACCGATCGGCATCCACTAGAGGCCAGCATGGTTAATCTTTTCCTAACGCTTTGAAGGGATTATCGCTTCGAGCCTCCCCGGGGAGGTCCGGCAATTGTCACGCGTACCGGCTCGATTTCGAATGCACGAAACCAGACGATTGGACAGCTTGGTGGCTCTCGCATCCGCAGACGACAAGTCCCGGGTCGCCACGGTGCTCGCCGCCGCCACGGACCTGTTCGCCCAGTCGACCGGCCACGCGCCCGCCAGGATCCGCCAGTTCAGCGAGTTGGCCACCAACATGGTCGTCAAGGCCGAGGAACCGCTGCGCCGCCGGATGGCGGGCCTGCTCGCCGGCCATCCCGACACCCCGCACCCGCTGCTCGAACTCCTCGCCCGCGACGTCCTCGCGGTGGCCGCCCCGGTGCTCGCCACGGAAAACGCCCTCACTTCGGGCTTCCTGATCTCGCTGGTGGAAGACGGCGAGGAGGCGCGGATCGGTGTAATCGCCAAACGCCCCAATCTCGACGACTGCGTGCGCGAGGCGATCGCCAAGGCCGGGTTTGCGTCCGACAAGGAAGAAGACGCCGAAGAGCCCGCTTCCGATGACGACGACGCAGTCGGGCTCGCTATCGCGACCATGGACCCGGAAGCACCTCCCCTTCCCTTCGTGATGCCGACGCTGGAAGACATTCTGGCATGGGGTTCCAATCGCTGCCTGCAGGCGATCGTCGACACGGAGCGGGAGGCGATGCGCCGGATCGCGGGGGGACAGCAGGCTCCGGGCGTCGACGCGCCCGACGCGGAGTGGGAAGCTGGGCTCATCGAAACGGCGGGCGCCCGGACGGAACGGCGCGGCGACTATCTGACGCTGCTCGCCGAAACCTGCGCCATCGGCGTGGAGCTTGCCGAGCGCCTGGTCGACGATGAAGGCGGGGAAGCGTTCGTGCTGGCATTGAAGGCGGCACGGGTCAGCGAAAAGACGATCACCGGGCTGCTGCTCCTCTCCAATCCCGCGATCGGGCGCTCCGAGGAACGGGTTCGCGGGCTGAGCAAGCTCGCCTCGGCGATGTCCTGCGAAGCGGCGGCGGCAATCGCGAGGCCCGAAGCGCAAAAGACAGGCACTCCCAGCCACCTGCCGCTGGCGGCGGAAACCGTGCGGGACGCCCGGCGGGCGGACAGCGAGCGGTCCGGCCTCAGCACCGTTCCCGGCGAGCGCAGCAAGCCGGCGGACAAGCCGGCCGCCGAAAGCGCCTGAGCGCTTAGATGTCCAGCGAAATTGCCCCGTCGCGGGATTCGACCTCGACGATCCAGATGTCCGGATCGAAGCGGGATTCGGACGCGAGCCGTTCGGCGATCTCCGGTTCGGCGACGGTCTCCAGGAGGCATTCGAAACTACGGCCGGAAAGGTCCTCGCCCTCGACCAGCGCCTGCGGCGCCGGGCCGTAGAGATCGGCGGAGCCGTCGAGCCGGTTGCAGATGACGAAGATGGCACCGGCCTCGGTGGCGCCGCGCCGGACGACGAAAGCCGGCGTGCCCTGGCCATGGGAACGGCGCACGAAGGCCGAGACCCACAGATCGCTGGTTACTCTCATCGGGACCGTTGTCGTTATTCGTCTTCGAAGCCGCCGATGCGCTCGAGTTCGGCGATCAGGACGCCGCTGATCTCGCCGCGCACGTTCAGGCCCTGATCGAGTTCGAAGCGCTGGATCGCGGCAGCGGTCTGGTCGCCGAAACGGCCGTCGATCCGGACCGGACCGTACCCCAGGTCGGCCAGCGCCTTCTGGATCTGGCGGACGCGCGATTCGCGGACCACGTGCCGAGCCTCACCGTAAATGACCCGCACCTCCCTGGTTTCCGCCCCGCTGTCGTCCGCCGCCCTGGAAGACGGCTTATGGGTCGTCGCGGGCGACCGGGTGGGAAGCGGGATCCGCTTGACCTTGTTGCCCGGATTCATGCGGATATGGGCGAGAAGCGCCGGCGAACCGTTGCCGGTGACGGGCAGGTTCGCCTTGGCCTGGTAGGCCTTGATCGCCGATCGCGTCTTCGGACCCTGCAGGCCGTCGACGTCCTCGTGGTAGTAGCCGAGTTCGGTCAGCGCCAGTTGCACGTCGCGGATCAAGGGCGACGGCGGGGCCGGCTCGATCGCTCGTTTCGCGGTTCGCGCCCGGCGCACGCTGCCGACCGGCTTGCCGTCGATGCCGGCGAACGGACGCGTCGACAGGAGCGGCGCGGGATGCCGGCCGGACTGGGCGACGGTGGCGTTGAGGACGATGGCCCCCAGCGCGATGACCGTGACGAGCATGCCGCCCGCAGACATCGGATTTCTTGCCGCCACGGCGATCAAACGCATGGGCAGGTTGACATAGTGGTGCCGGGGAACCGGTTGCTTGCGTTTGCTAGACATGTCTCATCCGTGGTCCTGGTGTTTCCTGTCCGGGTTCAGGCCGAAGCCGAGAGCCGGGCGCCCGGCGGCGCCGCGACGTAGTTGGAGACGATTTTCGGGTTCGGAAGCTCGAGGGAGACCGTGGTTCCGCGGCCCAGTTCGCTGGTGAACTTCACCGAGCCGCCATGCAGTTCCGCGAGCCCCTTGACGACAGACAGGCCGAGCCCGACGCCGTCGCGGCGGCGGTCGTAGCCGGAACTGGCCTGGAAAAAGGGCTGGCCGATCCGGACGAGATCCGCCTCGCCGATGCCGATGCCCTCGTCGCGCACGCAGATCACGGCGGAATCCGGCATGCGATGGGCGGTGACATGAATGCCGCCGCCGGGCTCGGAGAACTTGATGGCGTTGGTCAGCAGGTTGAGCAGGATCTGCCGGCAAGCCTTGGGATCGGCGTGAAGATCGGGCAGGTCGGGGGCGACGGCGAGCGAGATCTCCAGCCCGGCGTCGGCCGCCTGGCCCCTGACCATGGCGATGGTGGAGGCGAGCAGCGCCTCGGCGGCGACCGGCTCGCGACTGATCTCGAAATTCCCCGATTCGATCCGGCTCATGTCGAGAATGTCGTTGACGATCTGAAGCAGGTGCTCGCCGGAGGCATGGATCAGTTCGGCATATTCGCGATATTTCTCGACCCCCAGCGGCAGGCCGGTGCGGGTCGTCATCAGGTCGGAAAAACCGATGATCGCGTTGAGCGGGGTGCGCAGTTCGTGGCTGATATTGGCGAGGAAGCGGGTCTTGGCGCGATTGGCCTCGATGGCGTCCTCGCGGGCCTGCGAGGCGCCTTCGCGCCGGTCGCGGGCGTCGGTGACGTCGCTGGACACCACCAGCGTGGCATCGTGCCTCGACGCCGCCTCGCCGTCGGAACCGATGACCCGCATGGCAAGCGTCCTGAACCGGGCGAGGCCCGGCATGTCGTCGCCGGCGAGCACGCGGATGTCGGCGCGCAGGTCCTCGCCGGTCCGGCGGGCGCGATCGATGAGATCGAGGAAGCGCGAGCGGTCGCCGAGATGGATGCGGCGGAACAGCCCGTCGGCGAGCAGCGACGGCGTTGCAGCTTGCAGGACCTCCCGGGCGGAGGGCGAAATCGCGTGGGTCTCGCCACCGGCGCCGTGCAGGCTGAAGATCTCCTCCGCGTGGCGGGTCATCATCTGGTAGCGCGAGGCGAACTCGCGGGCGAGCGCCTCGGTTTCGGTTCCGAGCGCGGCCAGGCGCAGCGCGATCGAGCCGGCGTAGAGCATACCCGTCGACAGGACCAGAAGAGTGAGCGACGCGTCGTGAACGCCGGTGCCCGCGACGGGCAGCAGGTCGGCGACGGAGAGGAACGCCACGCCGAGCAGCGCGGCCATGGCCGAAAGCACGGCGATCGCGATCACCCGCGCAGATCCGGACAGCGCCGCCTCGGCGGGCACCACCAGAAGCCACACCAGCGCGATCGACTGCAGGCCGCCGGTGCGGCTCGCAACCAGCGCCACCAGGGCGGCGAGCAGGCCGGCGCCGAGCGAATGGCCGAGTTCCAACCTTCCGCTGCGCGAGACCAGCAGCGCCAGCGGCGCCAGCATGAACAGACCGCCCAGAACCGCGACGACGAGAAGCGACGGACGCGACGCCGAGACCAGATAGGCCGGAACCGCGAGCGCGGCGAAGAGGCCGCAGACCAGATTGGCGATCAGGAAGATGCGGTGACGGGCGGCGCGCAACGGATCGGCGGCCGCGGACGGGTGCACCATCCCGTCGAGGTATTGCCTGACCACGTCACTCCTGGAGTTGTTACGCAACGCCAACCTACTCGTGCCGGTTCGACCGGCGGACTCGTTAACCACACTGGCAGGCACGGTGCCACGCACGCTCTTAAAGAACGCTAAAGCCGCGTTCGCCGAAGCGACCGCGATCCATGGGTTTGCTGCGGCGGGCGGGCGGGTTTTTTCGCAACCGGAGCGGTTTCTCGCCGCATGGTTAACGCCCGGTAACCAGAACAGCCCCCGGTCGGCGCGGTTCCGCGCCTCTCCCGGACGCCCTCACCGTTCCGGTCCGCGCGACCGCGCGGCTCCGGTCCGGAAGGGTAAAAAAGCGATGAAAACCGCGAGGACAATTTGAATCGAATTTGTCGCGAATTCGACTAAAACCCGAGCGCCCGAATCCGCCGTATCTTGAGGTCTTTCCGCTAGGGTCCCGTCCAAGTTCGAAAAACAGGACGACAGGCATCAACGGAAAGGGCAGATCATGTTTTTCCTTCTTCGCGCGGCATTCTGGCTGTCCCTGGTCGTCATGCTGCTGCCGACCGATGGAAGCCTGAAGGACGGCGAACGCGTCTCCGCGTTCGAGACCGTCGGGTTCGCCCGGTCGGTGATCTCCGATCTCGGCGGTATCTGCGACCGGAGCCCCGACGTTTGCGAGACGGGCGGCAAGCTCGCCCGCACCTTCGGCGCCAAGGCCCGTTACGGGGCCGAAAAGCTCTACGACTATCTCGACGGAACGTTCACCGAGGACACCAAGTCCCCGCCCCGGGGCACCCTGACCGCGAAGGATCTCGAGCCGGATTGGCGGTCGCCGGACAAGAAGGGATAAATCCCGCCCGTCCGCCCCAGGCGGCCCATACCTTCGGCAACTCCTCCCCGTTGCCTGCAGGCCATGGGCCTGTCGCGCGCGGTGTCCTGCCCGGACCGCGCGCGCTTTTTCATTTCCCGAGGCTCGGAGACCGCCATTGGCGGTTTCAAAGCCGGCCGCCGGCCTCTATATCTAACGGAGAGATATCATCATCAGGGGCCGCCTCTTCCCATGGGCGCTATCGACGACATCATCGCGGATTTCGAATTCCTCGACGACTGGGAAGACCGGTACCGCTACCTGATCGAACTGGGGCGGCAACTCGAACCGTTTCCGGAAGCCTTGCGCAGCGAGGCGACCAAGGTGCGCGGCTGCGTCAGCCAGGTCTGGCTCAAGACCGACCTTCAGACCGGCGACGGCGGTGTGCCGCGGCTCTCCTTCGTCGGAGACAGCGACGCGCATATCGTGCGCGGACTGATCGCGCTGCTGGTGGCACTCTATTCCGGTCAGCGGGTCGATCGCATCCTGGAAATCGATGCCGAATCGGTTCTGGAAAGCATTGGCCTGCGCGAACACCTGACGCCGCAGCGCTCGAACGGCTTGAGCGCAATGGTCGAACGGATCCGCCGCGAGGCGCGGGAAGCGGTTCTTACGGACTGATTCGCAGCGCGGCTTTCGAATCACCCGGCCTCATCCGGTTCGGCCGAGTCCGT
>Ga0070729_10006370_pt1 | contig 11653 bp, 12 predicted proteins | sample tdDd472_FD_66725 | JGI IMG/M metagenome (GOLD analysis project Ga0070729, IMG submission 66725) | Marine sediment microbial communities from the Atlantic coast under amendment with organic carbon and nitrate - tdDd47.2 | ecosystem: Environmental > Aquatic > Marine > Coastal > Sediment | place...
AATATTTAGAAGATTTTAATAGTTATATCTTTGTTTTTGAAAGATAGTTATTAACTCTATGAAAATCCTATAAACTGAAGGGACTATTTCATGAAAAAAATAATTTTAATTTTTATCCTTTTAATTATAAGCGTTTTATTGATCCAATGTGAAGATTCAGCAACAAATAGTTTTAATAGCGATCAATCGGTTCTAATGTGGATTGAACACAATAATACTTATCGTTCATATAATGAATCTGGTGAATATGAAGGTATGAAAAATGGGGATTGTATTCGTGTAAATCTAACGGTACATAGTGATCCGGTTGCTGACTTGAAATCTGTAGTTTTAAATGGCGATATAGTTGTAAATGAAGCGGATTCCAATTATAATTATCCAGGTGAAATAACTTTTTGGAACAATTATATTGATACAACAGAAATAACATCAGGTTTTGATAAAATAAATATAAACATTGAAACAAGTATTGGTAAAATAGAAGGTGAAGTCTCACTTCCTGATACCATAGTATCTGTTCCGTTGCCTGATACATTGGGTTTAGGTGAAACTTTGACAATCACCTGGGAAGGTAGTAATGCTGATTATTACAATGCTAGGTGCTATTATTCATATCCTCTCGAGGAAAATTCAAGTAGTGGAAAAAGTTTTGGTGGCTATATGAGAGATAATTCCCTGACTATTGATGGTTCAAATTTTACTCATGATGGGCATATCAGATTATATATTTTACCAATAAACGGACCTTTCCCGGAAGAAGGAGCAAAAGCAAATCTATCTGGTGATGGGTATGGTTTTGTCGTTTATGAAAATACTCATTTTGAATTAGATGAGCCAATACCTGTTGGAAAAGGTTACCTCTCTGAATTTTCATCAATAAAGAAAAGTTCATTTGATATTAAAAATGAAATTCATGATGAACTAAAAGAAAAATTTCAAAATTTAAATAATCACTAGTGGGGAAATCATGAAAAATATATTATTTGTCTTATTAATTTTAATTATTTCGGTCTTTATGTTCCAGTGTGAAGATTCCGGAACTAATAGTGAGGATCATGATCAATCTGTTCATATGTGGATTCGCTATAGTGATACATATGAACTATATGATCAAGATTTCGATTCTATGATTGTTTATAATGATGAAATTATTTCTTTTGGTAAGGGTAGTTAGTAATCCAATTGCTGATCTTAATACTGTTTTCATGAATAATGATACAATTTATAATGGAAATGAATCAAATTTTGAAATTATGCCAGGTCATTCATATTATTGGGATTACATTATTAATTCAGAAAAAATAAACTCTAGATTTAATGAATTAGATATTCAAATTGAAACAACAAATGGTACAATAAGTGGCGTAATCAGTCTTCCAGATACAGTTAACGAAATTATATATCCAGATACAATGGATATCGACAAATCTGCAAAAATTGAATGGATTGGTAGTGAGGCAGATTTCTACTATGTCTATTGGTATTATTATTATCCTGGCAGAGGTACTTCTGATGGAAGTTACATAGCAAGCAATTCAATTGAGATTGATAGTTCACTTTTTCCACACGATGGTTATGTCTGGTTTGAAATTACTCCTGTAAATGGTCCATTCGATGATGAAAATGCAAATTTTATAGGTGATGGATATGGGTTTGTCTATTATGAAAACAAAAGGTTCAAAATGGATAAACTAATTGTAATAGGGAATGGATACGGAATAAGTCTTAACAAACCAATATCAAATAATAACAATTCTTTAGATATAATAAATAAAGAAAAAGATAAGTTGATGAAGAACCTTCAAGATTTTTAAAATAATGAGCGAAAATCTCGAAGAAAAATTTTATAAAACATTTAAATAGTTTAATTACTCCATTTCAAGTTAAAACAGAAACCCTCATGGGAATTATAATTTCAATGAGGGTTTTCTTATATTGATATCCTTATTTTGAAATGATCTTATATCCATACCAATCTGGTGTTAAATCAGATTTTTCATCTGTCGGAGTCAAATGAATATAATTGTTGCCAGTATGATCATAGATTTCCAGAAGATTATCCTTGTGTTTGGATTCAGCGGTAGTTAATAAAGAGTGATTTGCTTTGTTTTTCACCTCGTGCTTATTCTTGCCAACAAATAAACCAAATTCGTGTATTTCAGGGAGTAGATCTTTTTGAGGGGCACCAAAATTTACAAAATATAGTTTTTTGTCTATCTTTTGTGGAATTTCTTTTATCTCAATTTTGTAACCATCTGCTCCTTTGATTTCTTTGTAACTATCGAGATGAAGACCTTTTTTGTCACCGAACCAATTTTCTTTCAACTGATTGTATGTGTCCTCGATATTTTCTCCAATAACAAATTGAATATTATGCAGTTCAATATTTGCTTTGGGGGCTGTACTACCTAGATAAACCATAAATAATTTTTGCATTTTTTACTCCTTTGTTTTAGAAAACTAGTCTGAGAATAGAATATAATCAAGAGAATAAATGTTCAAAATTATGACTTATACTGGAAACTCATTCCCTCAAAAAATTAAAGAAACGAGTCTAACCTGTATTTATCTGTGAAATCTGTGGCTACTTGTCTAATTCCGGCAATAATACATGTTCTACCCAACCATTTTCAGGTTCAGCCATCAATGCTTTCTCAAAGTATTTTTTTGCTTCTTCCTTGTTGCCTTTTTTTGTTTCTATAATTCCCATCCAGGTAAAAACATCAGTTTTTCCCCATGATGGATTTGCATCGGCTTCTTGATTTTGATAGAGTTCGATAGATTTTTCCAAAGATAAAATTGCTACAACTGCACCGCCACCCCATTTTTCAGGTGTGAAATATTTTCCAATTCCATCCAATAAAAATACTCGTGGTGAGGAAGATGAATAATTCATTGCTTCTGCCATAAACTTTCCACTTTTCGGGCCATTCCACATGCCGGACATTGGGTTGAGTGAAATTTTTGCTCCATAAAAATTGGACATTAATGCATAGGCTTCACCGAAGTTTTCGTTTTCATCCAAACATTCATTGAGTTTCGCGATGCCATCTTTGATGTAGGCTTTGACCTGTTTTTTATCTTCCTTTTGCATTTGGAATGTTTGTAAGCGATAGTCACAATAGGCAATGTAGTAATTTACCAGCCATTTATCTTTTTCACTGCTGAGCAATCTTTCGAACAAAGCTCTGGCTTCCAGCATTTCTTTTTCGCTATTGTGGTTGTAGGCTTTATTGATTTTTTCGCGAGCAATATCCAGTTGACTTTGTGCAAATATCATTGAGCACATCAATGCAATTACTACTAATAACTTCTTCATTTTTTATTCTCCTTTTAAATTTTTTACCACGAAGAGAACAAAGGACACGAAGATTTTTTTTATAATCTGTGTTAATCCGTGTAATCTGTGGCTTCATATTTTTTTTGTACACGGATTTTTGCATGAAGAAACGGATTTAAAATTTGATTTTCTCTATTCCCTCTGTCCGTTAAAAGCCGGATTTAGAAATGTCTCCGTGGCTTCTTTCATTTTTCATCCCTTTTTATCCGTGAGAATCCGCGGCCATTATTTTTCCTTCTCCGTGTACTCTGTGCCTCTGTGGCCAATCTTATATCGATGGCAACTTCCCAAGACTTACACTCACACCAAAGTAGTATGTCCTTCCAAAAGTGGAATTGATCTCAGTTCGTTCAGAATAGTCTGGTGAATAATAGTAACCATAGGTGTTTTTATTATCTAATAAATTTGAAATTGATGCATAGTAGACAATGAAATTATTTCCCTTCATTGCCCGATATAGGCTCCAGGACAGATCCAAACTCTGGATGGTTGGAAGTCGTTTCTGGTTCCATTGATCAAGTGCTCCAGTGTAAGGTTTACCTGAATGGATTTTGTAGGTCGCACTGAGAGATTGACCGGAATTGAAATATTTCTTCAATGCTGCTACAAAATTATGGCGAATATCATAATTACCCGGCACAAGTTTGAGGTGATCCAATTCTTTACGTTCGGTTTTTAAGTAGGAATAGGACAGCCAACCGGAAACAAAGGGCAGATTACCTTTCAGAAAAAAATCTCCGCCATAAACATAGCCGTGTCCTTTACTATTATATATGTGATCTACGTATTCTAATGGAAGTTTATCATAATCTTTGTAATAAAATTCAGATTTGAAGTTCATGACTTCGTTTTTTAATTCATATCCAGCCACATAATGGACAGATTTCATCGGTGACAATTTCGCTCCACCGTAATTTCCATCGATGAATTGTGATGTGGGAAACTGATGGTAAATTCCAGAAGCAAGTTTGAGTGAATTACTGTTGTTCAATTTGTAGACAAAGGAAATTCTGGGATCTATTGTTGTTTCATCGCTATAGTCTGATGCATCGATTCTCAAGCCAGTCAGAGTCATGAGTTTTCGAGTGATGAAATATTTGCTTTCCAGATAATATCCATGATGAAGCATGTCATAATTGTGACTGTAATTTTCATAGTTACCATATTCACTGATATCATTGTCTTCAACAGAATATTTTCCATAAATATCAGTATTGGTTTTGTTTAGTTCAAACCCATAATTCAATGTCAGATTGCGACTCCATTGAAATATGAAATCCGACCGAATTTTTGCAGTTTTATCATCACTATTAATCTCAATTCCGCTGAGTGAAAATTCCTTCGCAAAATTGTTAAAGGAGACTGATGTCTTCATGGATGATTTCTTTGAGAATAGGGTGGATAATTGCAAAGCATTTAACAGATTATTGTTTTTATTTGAGAAAAAACCATTGAAGGTTGGTGATTTAAATTCTGCTTCGATTTCATCCTGGGTTCCATAGGCGAAATATTTTAGTTTCGTGTTTTTTGATAATTTGTAAGTCATGTTCAGATTCATATCATAGGAAAGTGGATACTTATCAAATTTATCTTCGGCTCCATTGACTTTGAATAGTGCTTTGCAATCAGAATAATTTCCTGAGAATCGTGCACCTAAATTATCATTGATGGGAGAATTAAATCCTAAAGAAACAGCAGCCAGTCCAATACCAAATTCATAGGATTTATAATCCGGTTCATCCAAAGATTCCATTGCCAACACGCCGGAAAGTGCATTACCATATTTTGCAGAAAAAGCTCCAGATGAAAAATAGGTTCCCTTCAGATGCCACGGCGTCAGCATGCCGAAATATCCACCCTGATCTGATTCATATTTATAAGGATGTGTAAGTGTTGCTCCATCAAGATACATTACAGTTTCCGATGCATCTCCGCCTCGGACAAAAAGCCCGGCACTTTCATCAATTTGTGTAACACCGGGAAAAGTTTGGATGGTTTTCAGTACATCAGCTTCTGAACCGGCAGTTGTGTAAATATCCATAGAATTGAGGGTTTTGCCTTCTTCATCAGAAGCAGAAAATGAACTGGCACTGACTGTAACTTCATCCATTTGCACAAAAGTCTGTTCTAGTTTGAAATCCAACTCCAATACTTGTTGTGACAAGAAGATTTCTTTCTCGACTTTTTCAAAAGAAATATGACTGATGATGAGGATTTGGTTTCCGGTCAATTTTGTATCAAAGGAAAAAATTCCATTTTCATCGGTAATGCTGCCATCGGTTGCATTTTTGATAAATATATTGGCATAAGTCACGGGATTGTCTTTTTTACCCGTGATTTTTCCAGTGATTGTGGCTGCAAATATCTGTGAATATATCATGACAAATACTGCCAGAATAATTGTGAAGTTTCTTATTTTCATTATATCTCCTTAAAAAATATTTTTACCACGAAGAGCACGAAGTACACGAAGTTTTTCTTTAATTTTTATCAGTGTTTATCTGTGTAACCTGTGGTTTTAAGCATTTTTTATCCGTTTTAATCTGCGAATATCCGCGGCTGATATTTGTGTTTTTTTTCTTTCAAAGAACTTTGAAAAACAAAGTATGATCTCGTTTCTATACACTTTAGTAATTTGAGAGCCAAAATTCTGACTCTCATTTACTTATTTCTCTATTTTAATAATCTAAAGGATAAATAGTGTTGGTATTCATACCATTGGTTTTACTGGGATCACAATATCCACGTCGCATTTGTGCTCAGGATCTGTATTTACGTCATTATTATAGAGTTCAAAAGTAGGACGTTCATCTGGAACATAACCACTTTCAGGTAACCATTCTTTACATACAATATTCCATGCTTCAGCATATTGATCAGCATCAAGGCGAAAATTTGCAAATGCATATTTACCACTGGGTATTTTCATTTTACCAATTTCGCCACCAACTTCTGTATCTTCCGGCACTGATAAACAAACACTTGTTCTCAATTTTTCTTCGTCGGTGATGCTTGGGTCATCATGATAGACACACAGGCATTTTGTTTCAGGAAAATTAATTAATCCGCGACTTCCTGCCCATTTGAAAATCTTTTCAAATAGACCTTTGAAAAGATCGGAATTTCCAGCATAAGGTCCGATATAACGAACATATGCCACAGTCATTTCTGGAATTTCTTTTACAGTAACATTGGCTGTTAATTTAGATTGGTTTTTCATTTTTACACTCCATGTTTGTTTCATAATATCACATGTAATGTAGCATGAAGATTCTTCCAAAGTTTGACGGACATTGCTCAACTGTTGTTGATAATTGCTTTTCATTTGACTATTCTTGCTATTTGCCATATTTCGCCAATCTGATGGACTCATTTTCATATGTTTTTTAAACAACCTGGAAAATGATGAGGAATCATTGATTCCAACATCATACATTATTTCAGTGATTGTTTTGTCGGGAGCAGCAATTAATAATGAAGCAGCTCGTTCCATACGAATTCTGGATATAAACTGTGCTAATGGTTCACCAACCATAAACCGAAATATACGATGAAAATGAAAAGGAGAAAAATTTGCAACAGTAGCAATTTCTTCAAGAGTAAAATTTTGACTAAGGTTTATATCAATATAGTCAATTACTCTATTAATTCTAGATACATATTCTGCTCTATAATATCTATTATCCTTTTGCATTTTCTACCTTTATTTTGGATGGATTAAGTCTTCCAGTACTTTTACATAAGACGAAAAAGCATTGCGACCAGTTTCTGTCATTGTACACATGGTTTTTGGTTTATTATCAACAAATTGTTTATTAATCTCAATATATTTTGCTTCAACCAGTTTGTAAATATGAGTGCTGAGGTTTCCATCAGTTGCACCAGTTGTGTCTTTCAGGTAATTGAAATCTGCTTCCTCTACAGTCACAAGTACTGACATGATAGCCAGTCGAATTCTTGAATGTAATAACGGATCGATATCTTTAAACTTTGCCATAATTTATGCTTTTTTATACATATTTCTCAAAATGTAACCAGGCACAAGATAAGCAGGAATGATTGTAATTCCCATAATTAATAGGTGGAAATTTGGATGAATAAAAATCATGGAAATTACAGCAACAAACCAAAGCAAAGACATATAAAACATGAAATTCCAATCTATAATTTTTGCTGTCACAACAGTCCCGATACCTGCAATCAAACATTCCATCGGTGTAATAGATTCCCAACCTTTTAAAATCCCGGCGGGGACTGCAATAAAGCCAATAAAAAACATTGCAAATCCACAAGCAGCCCAAGTCCAACCAATTGCCCTTTCAGCATAGGTTGATACTTTCTTTTTTTTGCTATACCTGACTTCGGTTATGGCTGTTATTATTCCTCCCAGAGTCATAAATACTGCCCATGGCCAGCCGGAATATTCATACAAACCTCTCCAAAAAAGTCCATAGGAGGTAACAATTGCTAATATTATTAACCAGCCCCATAAAATTAAAGACCATCCATTTTCTGCAGTTTCTTTTTTTGTTTTTTCAATCATCTCCTGGATGATTTTCAGTTGTTCATCTGGTGAAAAGTCTAGTTTATCATTTTCCATTTTGGCCTTCTTTCTGAGTTTTTAAAGTACTTTGTTTTTCAAAGTAAATATAGTGTGTTTGATTTTGGATGTCAAGTAGTGGCAGCAAAGATTAATGAAATGTTATGGTTTTATTAAAGAGAAATATTTATTCTGGAATGTTGTCTTTTTCCCAATTTGCAGGATTATTTTTTATGTAGGTTGTAATATTTTCAAAGGCTTTTTCATCTCTGATGATGTGATCATGGAATTTGGATTGCCATTGGAATTCAAATCCAAGCCTGTGAGCATGTTTTGTAACAGCAGATTTGTATGATCTGATTATAGTAGAGATTGAGTCTGGTTTTGGAGATATAGATGACATATGTTGGTTTTTATTCCTCTCTTTATCTGCTGTGGAGCCGTTGCATGCAACGACTTTGACAATATCATCCTTTCTATCTTTCAAGATTAAAATTCCATGGACATGGTCTGGCATTATAACATATTCACCCAGATCTATGTTCTTACTGTGATTTTTGATTTCATACCACATTATATCTGCAATAATACCAATGTGAGATAAATTCTTCTTTCCATTTTTTACTTCACCAAAGTAGTGATATCTGTTTTTAGTATTTATTGTAATAAAATAGGCTCCTGAATTTCTATAATCCCAGTTTTTCAATCAGATGGATTCTATTCTGTATTTGTTTAGATATTATGACATTATTTTTATTCACCAACAAATAATTCAAGATATTCCCAAAATACAAATTTCTTATTTCGTTTCATTCCAGTCATTTCTTTCAGAATATTCATTCTTTCTAAATCTCGAAGTAACTTCATGACTGTTGTAGGAGAAACTTCTAGAATTTGTATTACTTTATTTGAGCCCATAATCGGAACCTGATATAATGCGTTGATTAATTTTTGTGCATTTACACTTCTACTACCAAGAGTTTGAATTTTTACATCAATTTCTTTTTGTAATTGTAATATTTGATCAAATGTGTATATGCTTTTTTTTGCAGTTTCAATCACACCTACTAAGAAGAATTTTATCCATTGATTGACATTATCCTTTTCTCTGACAATTGTGAGATTATCATAATAGTTCATTCTATTTCTTTCAAAAAAATCTGATAAGTAAAGAATTGGTCGTTTAAGTATATTTTTATTTACCAAATATAATGTAATAAGCAGTCGGCCTACTCTAGCATTACCATCAAGAAACGGATGAATTGTTTCAAATTGATAATGTATCAGTGCAATTTTGATTAAATCGGGCAGTTTGTTCATTTCATCATTTGCAAATTGGTCAATATCACTCATGTAATCCAGAACGGTTGTATGAATCGGTGGGACAAACATTGCATCATTTATTGTTGCACCGCCAATCCAATTCTGGCTTTTGCGAAATTCTCCTGGAGTTTTGTGTTTTCCACGAACACCTTTTAACAGGACTTTATGGATTTCTTTGATCAATCTTGAGGAAAAAGGAAGGATTTCCAGTCGATCAATTGCATAATTCGTTGCTGCAATATAATTCTGGACTTCATCATAATCATTACGTTTTTCTTCTGGAATTTCTTCTCTTTCAAGAAGAGCTTCTTCTATTTTTGTTTGGGTGCCTTCAATTTTATTACTTTGTGTGGCTTCTTTTAAAATATGCATTGAAATGAATAATTCCAGTTTTTGACAAATTTATAGAATAAGATATTTTTTATTTCATTTTTTATGGATTTTCTGGAATAATGATGTTTGTTGTTTCAGTTTCTTTAAAAGAGTTGAAGCGGCTATGTTTTTATAGGCTTGATTCTTTATTGCTCTTCATCATCCCATTGTGGACAAGGTTCAGATTGATCAAAAGGTACAACCTTACTTCTAACCAATTGTTTATCTTTAAAATGTCTGGAGATATCCTTCACTGTATTCAGATAATTCTCCTCATCTTTATAATAGTATACTTTGATTGATTTACAGTTTTCATGTTCAAAAACATAATTCAATAATACTCTATCTGACAAACCACAAGAATGACCAATAATGAAAACCTCAAAAGGTAGAGATTCTACAAATCTCTCTAGGTTTTGATAATTTGATGTTTTTGAATACTGGAATGTTTTGAAATTCTTCAAATAGTCATTATCATTTTTTTCTTCAATTAATTCATAGTTTTTATCCATTTCATCTCCATAACCGAAAATGACTGGATTTTTGGAATCATTTAGTTGACCATGGATGTTGACTAATATTTTACCTAACGCATATGAATCGAAGTATTGTTTAATTGTATTTGTATAATTGAAGTTAAGGAATAGACTAATTTGTGGATAGTGATCTTCAATTAATGTATATTTTTCAAGATTTCTTGAATCTAAAATATCATGGAAAATTTTATTAAGTTTTTTAATAATAGTAGGATTTTCAATTGTCATCAAATAATCCTGAAGTAAATTTTTTAATTTTTTTAAATCAGTATTCAAGATACTAATTGGATCATATCTAATCGGTTTCTTAGTAAACTCAGCAGTTAAAAATTTATAGTATGCTTTTTCAATATCTATCCATTCTTTGTCAGTTTTTGTTTTTAGAATGTTTAATACAAATTGACTTAATTTATCAGTTTCGATCATTTTCCATTTTTCAATTAGAGATACTGCTTCTTTAAAAGTATAATTTTTATTAGATGTAAGAGCCAAGTATGTAATTTTATTCATTAAATCATGTTTACATTTAAATTTCTCATTATTTATTAAATTTGATAAATATGAAGCCATAAAATCCTCATACGTAGTCTTCATTCCATGAGCCAAATCAAACCCATTCCCAATAATGATCAACCGATTCATTTCTTTAATGTTTTCCATAACTGTGCCTTTTTAATTATTCAACATTATTGAATAAAAAATTAAAATCAAAATTATTCTGTCTTTCCCGTGTATTCCGTGGCTCAATTTGCATTCTATAATCTAACATGACTACAACAGTTTTGAATATCCAATATCCAACACGGAATATTGAATGTCGAAGTTTTCAAGCATTCCGCCCTCGTTCTATTTAGCCGGACAAGCAAGCGTCCAGTTTCAAGTATCAAGTTTCGAGCATCCAGCCCGCAACATATTAGTTGCATTTAACCAAGAATATATACAAATTTCACTCTATCATTTTTTTGAATGGTAGATGTTTTGATAAAAATAAGAAAGGTATATTGTGACAGCACAACTTGATAAAGTTTATGATCCGAAAAATGTAGAGAAAAAATGGTATAAGCATTGGCAGGAAAAAGGGTATTTTCAACCTAGTGAAAAGAACGAAGGCGATTCTTTCGTCATTACAATTCCACCGCCAAATGTGACTGGTATTTTGACTATGGGTCATGTACTGAACAATACTTTGCAAGACATCCTGATCCGTCATGCAAGAATGCAGGGAAAAAATACATTATGGCTGCCTGGGACAGACCACGCCGGAATTGCAACACAAAATGTTGTAGAGAAAATGATCCGCAAAGATGGCAAAACACGCTATGATTACGGTCGTGAAAAATTCGTCGATCTTGTCTGGGATTGGGCCAACAAACATAAATCAATTATCTTCAACCAATTGGAAGAACTTGGCAGTTCCTTTGACAGAAACCGAGAAAGATTCACCTTAGATGACGGACTTTCTGATGCTGTTCGCAAAGTCTTTGTAGACCTTTATAATAAAAATCTCATCTACCGTGGTCGAAGAATCATCAACTGGTGTCC
>Ga0070729_10006372_pt1 | contig 11651 bp, 14 predicted proteins | sample tdDd472_FD_66725 | JGI IMG/M metagenome (GOLD analysis project Ga0070729, IMG submission 66725) | Marine sediment microbial communities from the Atlantic coast under amendment with organic carbon and nitrate - tdDd47.2 | ecosystem: Environmental > Aquatic > Marine > Coastal > Sediment | place...
AGAAGAATTGAAACAATCAGGGGATAAAAATGGCAGATAAAATGTATTCTCAAGGTGCAAAACCGACTGGACTTGTTGGAAAGTTGATCGGAAAATTGATGAACGTTGCTCATACCGGCAGGTATAGGGAATATTTTCAAAATATAAATATTCAGGAAAATATCATTCTGCTTGATATCGGATGTGGTGGTGGCAAGTTTGTAAATTACTTATCCAACAAAATAAAATCAGGGAAAGTATATGGCCTTGATCATTCTGAAGAAATGGTGAAACTGTCCACAAAAGTCAACAGAAGTTCTATAAAAAAAGGTGATGTGGAAATTGTTTTGGGAAGTGTTTTGGATATACCTTTTGAAAAAGAACAAATGAATATGGTTACTGCTTTTGAAACCATTCAATTTTGGCCAAATCTCCCCGAAGCTGTGGCTGAAGTTTGCCGTGTGCTAAAAGTTGGGGGACAATTTATAATAATGAATCAATATCCTAAAGCTGGAACAAAATGGTATGACAGAGTACAGATAAAAAGTGAAAAGGAATACTTCAACTTATTGAATATTGTTGGCTTCAAAAATATTGTTACTGATATTAGTTCAAAACCGGGTTGGATAATTGTTAAAGCAGAGAAGAGGGAAAACTATGTACACAGACATAAATGAAAAAGTATTTGAATCCTTTCCTGAATTTGAAACTGAAAGGCTTTTAATTCGTCAATTTAAAGAAGAAGATGCTGAAAGATTATTTGAGATTCGCTCTAATGATGAAGTGATGCGTTATATGGATACTTTTCCTGAGAATAATGTCAATGAGATAAAACATAAAATCCAGGAAATGAATCTGGGTTTTGATATGAAATTAGGTTTGAATTGGGCAATAGTGGAAAAATCATCAGGAACTATGATTGGCTATTTTGGAATCTGGCGGATTGAGCGGGACAATTGTCGTGGAGAAATTGGCTACTCACTTGATCCAAAATATTGGGGTAAAGGTTATATGGCTGAGGCATTTCGAACAATCATTCCCTTTGGTTTTCAGCAATTGCATCTACATAGTATGGAAGGTAATATCAATCCTCACAATGAAAGTTCAAGACGAATTCTACTAAAACATGGTTTTGTAAAAGAAGGATATTTTCGTGAAAATTTCTATTTTGATGAGAAATTTTTGGATAGTGAGATATACTCATTGTTGGAAAAAGATTGGGACAATCTATGAGAATATTAGTAGATGCTGATGCAACTCCAGCAGTAATTAAAGAAATTTTATTTAAAACCTCGAATCGTCTCAAATTAAAAGTGATTTTGGTGGCGAATCAAAAAATGCGGATTCCGAAATCAGATCTAATTGAAAATATTGTTGTTTCATCAGGATTTAATGTCGCTGATGATCATATTGTTGATATTGTACAAGAAGGAGATTTAGTAATCACATCAGATATTCCATTAGCAGAACGAGTAATAAACAAAAATAGTTTTGTATTCACTCCTCGAGGTGAAATCTTGGATGATGAAAATATTGGAGAACGAATTGCCATGCGAAACCTGATGGAAGAATTACGATCAGGTGGAATTGATTCCGGTGGACCACCACCTTTTGGAAAAAAAGATAAAGAAGAGTTTACAAGACAGTTGGATAAGTTTTTAACAAGGCAATTGAAATCATCTCAATGATGAATTGCCATCCATAATTTTTCCACCTGAAATCATGTCAATAATCTGCAATCCTGCCTGCATGCTAGGCCAAATTCCATGACTGAATTTTGTGATAAAAAGTCCATCAATGGACGTTCTTGATGGAAGCCGATTTTTGCCAAAATTAGATGGGACAGGCAGCATATCATATTGGGAACCTGTTGGTGTACCAATGTATCGCATATAAGTTGCTGGTGTAGAAACGTCAGTATATTGGATATGTTTTGTGAGATTTGGGATCATATATTGTTCCAATTTATTAATGTAAAAATCTGTAATTTTGTGCTTTGCTTCTTTATATTTATTGAAATCACTTTCTTTGAGTTTTATCCATTTGTCAGCATGAACCGGAACCACATGCATGATTAAAGTTTGTTTACCGCCAGTTATTAGTGAAGGACAAATAGCAGCCATGTGGAAGCAATCATCAGAAACCATTAATTCTCCCTGATCCCAATGGTTGAATGCATTTTCAAAAGCACCAGAAGTTGTGAGAACATTGTAGCCGCAATTAAATCCCAGTTTTTTTAGGTCAATGTCATCATCAAGTCCAAGATGAATTGAAAATCCTGAAGGTGACATTTGAATCTTGTCCACTTTTTTGAAGTATTTATTCTTTCTATTCGTAATATCCAGAAGGTTATTGAATGTAACTTTTGTATCGACAGTAGAAACCACATAGTCTGCTTCAATAACTTCTCCAGTTTTCAGAAGAACTCCAGATGCTTTGCCATTTTTAATGATAATTTTTATTACTTCACATTTGGTGACAACTTCAGTCCCCATAGATTCAAGTTTTTTTCGTAGTGTAATGGGAAACTGGATAAAGCCTTTTTCCGGGCGGTAAGCACCTTTGAGAGTTGTGATCATCGCACAGGTAGTCAGCAATGCAACACAGCGATCACCAGACAATCCACTGAAGGAAGAAAATGTATCGAGGATTTGAAAAACTTCAGGATTATTGAAATGAAATTTATTGAGGAATTGATGATAGGTGAGGTTTGAATTGGCAATGATCTTTTTACAGTTCCATAAAATTCCTGGAATATGTTGGAGTTTTGGTTCAGTTTTTAAGTAATTCAATTCATCATACATTTCCTGACAGTATGTGAAAAATCTGATAATTGAATCTTTATCTTCAGGGTAATGTTCAATCAAGTAATTTTGGAATTCCTCTTTTGATGATGCTATAGGGAAGACTTTTGCTGTTTGGTTTTCCGGATCAGCCAGGAACAATCTTGCATAATAATTATCAAATTGTTTCAGTTTGACATCTACATCAAAGAATTCCAGTAGATTGGAAACATCTGGGATTATCTGAGTCGTATCAAAGCGAAATCCTTTTCTCGCAAAAGTAGTAACACACCCACCCGGGATTGGATTTTTTTCTAATATGATAACATCGTTGGGATTATTGATTTTATTCCATGCTAATGCTGTACTCAGTCCGGCAATTCCGGCACCGATGATGACTAATTTTTTTTTCATTTATTTTGTCCTTGAATTTTGTAAGAATATTACAAATATAAGAAAATTCAAGATGTATGGAAAATCACATATTGTTCATTTACAGTGATAAATATCTAAGAATTTAATCTTGGTTTAAATATTGCATAAAATGAAAATTTTTAAAAAATGTAGGTTTGATAAGGAAATATATAAGTATGGGAAAGAAAATTGTCATTTGGATTGTAATCATTTTTCTTCTTATTGGTTGTGAAAACAATCTGAAAAGTTCTGTGAAAAAGGAATTAAAAAATGTTTTACAGGAAATTATTGATACTGAGATTGGTAATGAAGTACCCGGCATCCAAATATCTGTAAAAACAACAGATTTCGGAGTGATTTCACTTGCAAGTGGATTGGCAAATATTAATGAAAATGAAAAAATGACAATCAATCATAATCTTAGAATTGCTAGTGCAACAAAATTGTTTACTGCAACAGTCATTATGAAAATGGTGGAAGATGAAATTATTTCACTAAATGATACGCTCAATAAACTACTACCACAATTTAATTTTCCAGAAGCAAATAATATTACATTGAAGCATTTGTTGCATCATACAAGTGGCTTTTGGGGTTATTTTAATAACAATGATAATTTTCAGGAATATGTCTTTGACCATCCAATTGAGTATTATGAGCCGGCAGAACTAATAGATAAAGCAATTAACCTTCATTTACCAATTAAAGAAGATATCGGATCAAAATTTTTCTATTGTAACACCAATTATGTGTTGTTAGGAATGATAATTGAAAAATATTCAAATCTCTCATATGAAGAAAACATTGGAAGAACAATTAGCACACCATTTAATCTTTCTAGTACAAGTGTAGTAAACGATTTGTCAGAAGTTGATGATATGAGTGAGGGATATATTTATATTGAGGAAGTACCAATAAAGGGTAATCAATACAATCACTCATTTTTATTTGCTGCGGGTAATATAATTTCAAAAACATCCGATTTAGTTTTATTTATTGACCAACTAATGAATAATAATATTTTGAATGAAGATATTGTAGATGAAATGAAAACTTTTTTTATTGATGATGATGGAAATCAATATGGTCTAGGCCTGGCAAATTTTAAAGATTTAGGTATTGGTCATAATGGATTGACCTTGGGATATACAAGCATAGTTGTGTACAATGAATTACATGACATTTCAATTGCAGTCTTAATGAATTGTTTAAGTGCTTCGGGTAATCCGGAAGTAATTGCTAGAAAAATTTTACAAAGTATAATTGATTTGGAAAACTAATTTACATATAGTTTATATTGTTAATCCAATTCTTTATCGATTTTTCGTTTTCCTAAAATGGAAAATAACATCCAGAAAAGAACAATTAGTCCACTGATTGTAAAAATGATCACAAGTTTATTCATCAATTGTGAAAAAGATAAGTTTGCATCTGTGAAGACATTGTATTTCAAATAGGTGAAAATTGTTCCTAAAACAACAATCCAGGCATAGAAAATTAGTACAAATTTGATTTTTAATTTTTGAATAGAAATAGCACCAAAGTATAGAAGTGCTGTAATTAGAAAAAGTGAATTAATAGTCAAGATAATAGCAAGATCTTCAAAATCATGAATATTCTGATCAAATACAAATTGGCGAACTATTACATCAATTTGTAATGCGATTATTGTTAAAAAATACATGATGGCAATGACTTTACCTGCGATTTGTTTACTTCTTTCATCCATATTAAGAAATGGTTTTTTACTCATGATTTATTTCCTCCCAAAAAAGGTCGTTTAATGTTTTGTCTAATGCTTTTGCAATGCTGATACAGAGTTTCAGGCTTGGATTGTACTTGCCTTTTTCGATCAGCCCAATAGTTTGCCTTGATGCTCCCACTAAATCTGCTAATTCTTGTTGGGAAAGATTTTTTGCCACCCGGGCTAATTTTAATTTCATATTCATAGTTTTCTCCAAAAGGTACTTAAAATGTAAAATATATATTGCATTATGTCAAATAAAACTTTCAAAAAGTTAGATTTAGTTGGTAAATGTTAAAAGTTTGCATTATAAAAAAATAATCGCTATGTTTTCTATGACTGAATTAGTAATTTTAGTCATAGAGATTTAAAATTAGAAAAGGAAATAGAATGACAAGAAAATTTTCTGACAAAGAAAGAGGATTTTATAAACAAAAAATCGTGGAAAGTGGCACGAAATTGATCTCGGTTTTGGGTTTTAAGAAAACCAGTATTCAAGATATTACTGATGCGGCTGGCATTGCTAAAGGAACCTTCTATAATTTTTTCACAAGCAAAGAAGAATTGCTTTTTGAGATATTAACTATTCATGAAGATTTTCGCGATAATCTTCTAAAAGAGGTAATAAGTTCTGAATCCGATGCTGAAAAAGCCATACAACAAGTTATTCACAAAGGTTTGGAAATGACTGAAGAAAATAAAATTTTCAAAAAAGTTTTTGAAGAAAACTTGATGGAAAAAATTGCTTTGAAACTCCCGCAGGAAAAGTTAGAAGAACATTTTGAGGATGATCTGAAAAATTCAAAAGGATTTGTTGAACATTACCAACAGAACAGTAACTTGATAAAAGTTGATCCAAGTGTAATTGTAGCCTTATTGAGAGGATTTTTTATGATGCCGATGCATAAAAAAGAAATAGGTGAAGATATTTACGAAGAAGTCATGGATCTCTTTACCTATGTGATTGCCCGTGGTTTAACAAAAGATGAGGTATAACATGATTAAGGTTGAAAACCTACATTATACATATCCGGATAGTGATACTAAAACTATCAAAGGAATGGATTTTTCTGTAGACAAAGGAGAGATTTTTGGATTTCTTGGACCTTCAGGAGCTGGGAAATCTACAACACAAAAAATCCTTTTTGGTATTTTGAAAAATTACTCCGGCTCAGTGGTTTTGGATAATATTGAAATTAAAAATGTCACCTCTGATTTTTATGAAAATATTGGTGTGGCATTCGAATTTCCAAATTTTTTCAACAAGTTAACATCTCTTGAAAATCTTAATTTTTTCAAATCTTTGTATAAAGGAAAAACTATTGATCCTGTGGAGTTATTAACAGGAGTAGGACTGGAAAAAGATAAAGATGTCCGTTTTGAAAATTATTCAAAAGGAATGAAAGCAAGATTGAATTTTTGTCGAGCATTGCTCAATGATGCAGATATATTATTTCTTGATGAACCAACCAGTGGACTTGATCCTGTAAATCAGAAAATTGTTAAGGATCTTATTCGAGATCAAAAATCTATGGGAAAGACAATCTTTTTGACAACACACAATATGAATGTGGCTGATGAAGTGTGTGACCGCGTGGCATTCATTACTGACGGAAAGATCGATATCATTGATTCACCACAAAAATTGAAAGTGGAAAATGGAGAACATACTGTAAAAGTGGAATATCATAGTGATAGTTCGATTGAGAATAAAAGTTTTTCTTTGACAGATTTGGGAAATAATAAGGAATTCCAAAATATTCTGAAAAAATACAAAATCGAAACAATTCATTCTCAGGAAGCAACTTTGGAAGATGTTTTTATCAAGACAACAGGGAAGAGGTTGCTATGAGACTCTTGTCAAGTGTCATTAATGATGTGAAAATTCAATTCCGAAGTGGATTTTATTATGCTTACTTATTTGTTTGTGTGCTATATATTTTATTAATAAAACAGATTCCTGTAGAGTACACTTCTTATGGAGTGTTTTATGTAATTTTCACTGATCCAACTGTTTTGGGATTTTATTTTGTTGGCGGATTGATTCTATTAGAAAGACGACAAAAAACACTAACTTCATTATTTGTGACGCCATTGAAACTGGATGAATATATTTGGTCAAAAGTGATTTCACTTGGATTGTTGGGTCTTATCAGTAGTTTGCTGATTACCATTGTTCTGATGGGATTCAATTTTAATATTCCTGTTTTTTCAATTACTGTTATCTTAGCCTCAGTGTTGTTCACTTTAATTGGAATTACGCTTGGAGTAAAGGCTAAAGATATCAATCGATATTTGTTTATTAGTGCACTTTATTTACTTCCTATCATTTTTCCTGTTTTTGGGTTTTTGGGTGTGGTTAATAAATATATGTTTGTATTCATTCCAACTCATCAGATATTGAATTTGCTCAATTATGCAATTTTAGGCGAAAAGGTTTCAAATTTATGGTTGGACTTTGGACTGCTGCTAATATGGATTGGAATTGCTTTTCTCTGGGCAAAGAAATGGTTTGTGAAATATGTGATCGATCGGACAGGAGAATAATTCAACCCACAAAACCCACAAAATAACACTAAAAGTTTCGAGCTTTTACTGTGTTTAGTGGGAAATGTTGAGAATGTGGGCTGGAGTTGAGATTATAGAGTTGATAATTCGCGTTCATTCGCGTTTTTAGCGGGGAAAAAATGAGTAAGATAAAAGTTTTAGGAAATAGTTTGTTTAAAAGCATCACACGGGATTCTTTCATGATGTTTATTTTGATAATTCCGATTTTTATTTCTGTTTTATTTCGGATTGTAATGCCAATTCTACAAGGATATTTACTTCAATATTTTGATTTAAGTGAATACTATAATTTTATTACCATTTTCATTTTGGTAATGGGGCCCATGATGTCGGGAATGGTGATTGGATTCAATCTTCTGGATGATCGGGACGAGAATATTCTCACATATATGGCTATTACACCGATTCGCAAAGAAGGTTATTTGTTATTCAAAGTCTTCGCTCCAATGATTGCTGTGTTTGTTCAATCTACGCTCATACTTCTGATCTTTAATATTGGTAATATTAACATTTTGCGAGTTATTCCATTGATCATTCTTTCTGCATTGGAAACACCTATGTATGCATTATTGATGGCAAGTTTTGCTTCCAATAAAGTTGAAGGCTTGGCACTTGGTAAATTAATGGGAATCAGTTTGATAGGTCCTTTTGTTTCTTATTTTTTACAAACAATATGGCGGTTTTTTGCAGGGATTTTACCACCTTTTTGGATTTGCGAGAGCTATTTTGCTGGTGGTTCATTTTACTTTCTATTTTTGGTAATTGGTTTGGTCTTTCATTTGGTTATGTTGTGGTGGACATTGAGGTTGTTTATGAAACGGAGTAATTGAGGATTGTTTATTAGGCTTAAATCCTTAAATAGATGAATACTAATTATGAACATTTATATTTATATAGAAATGAAATGGTGAATATTGTTAAACACAAAGATTGCTGAGAACGCAAACGTTTGTAGATAATTTTTTATTGTTTGATGCCGACATTCGACATTGGAAAATGTCCGATGTCCTTATAGGGCTTATCCCCAAATATAACCTCAAACTTCTATCAAAATCGGAGGTTTTTTTTTAAATAAAAAATGAACCTCCAAGGTTTTTAAAAACTCAGAGGTTTTAATTATTATGAATTAATTATTTGTTGCTTGGTTTAATTTTTGAGGGTTTTAATAAAATACTATGTTGAACGCTTTTATTATCATTTGATATTCCTAAATCTTTTGGAGATAAACCTTTTGGTAGTTGAACCTCTATCACATCATTTTTGTTTAATTCAAGTTCTCTAACATAAGTACTTTTCAAGTTTGGTCCAAAAGCAATACCATTAGAGTCATAACAATCATATACAAAATTGAATTCGCATTTAATTTTCATTTCATTTTTTATATAGACAATAGGTTTAATAATACCTGTCAACTGATATTTAATTGAATATTCTTTATTTAGAGTTTTATCGATGGTTTGTTGCTCATAGATTGGAAAAGTAAATTCATTGTTAGTGGAAATATTTGATAAAGAATGACTGTAATTTTTTGAATTCGAATATTTCAGGTTGAAATTGAATGGAAAGTTGGTTTTGTCATTTTTTGTTATAACAGATTGTTCTTTAGATTTCATTTTAAATGAAAAATAGAAATAAGATATCACAGAATCAGTTTCATTAATAATAAATTTAGTTTTGTCATTTTTTGTCAGTTCATTAATATGAATTCCATTTTGTGAATAATTGAACATTTTGGAATTAAGTAACTCTTCTTTATTCAGAGTATAATTTTTAATTTTATATAACCCATTTACTCCAAAATGGGTTTTTATAGCAAATATGATATCATCAAGTTGGTTTTTATTATTTAATATCGGTCGAATTAAGAAATCATACCTTTTTTTATAATTATCTTTGTTGAAAAATATAGGATATTCAGGATCTATCTTTTTATTAATTTTTTCAATCATACCTTGGTAAAGAACTCCACTAGAAAGTCCATAAGAAATATGATCATTGTCATATACTTCTGCATAATATTGCTTGTATTCAAAATTTGCCTCAATTTCAGAGGTTGAATACATACCAAATTCAGTTTCTCTAGTTTCATTTGTAATTTTATTGTATTCACCTTTTCGAATATGACAACCAAAATTACATTCTTCTGCAACGATCGTTGATGATACGGAAAAGATAAAAATTACTAATAATATCATTTTTTTACTTTTCATAATTCCTCCATTATTTGATTTGGTCTGCCTCAGTGATCGTCACCACTTTGGTTGGTTTGAAATAATCAGGATCCATTTTATCTTCAATAATTATTGTTTTTGTGGGTTTCCATTCATCCTTTCCTGAATTCTGAAATGGAATACATGTAAAAATAAAAACACAAATTGCAGCAAATCCCAAACTGACTTTCACCAGTTTATTTCTGAAAAAATGGTAGTCACTATTGGGAAATGTGCTGTACAATCGTCCTTTAAAATTTTCATCTGGTTCAGGAATTTTTGTATCAGTTTGCAATTCTTTGAGAATTTTGTCTAGTCTATTTTTCATAATCTATACCTGTTGATAATGTTTTTCTTAGTTGGCTCAATCCTGCATTTAATCTGGACTTTACAGTGCCAATTGGTATTTGTAGAATGAATGAAATTTCGTTATGCGTCATTTCATTAAAATAATGCAGAACTATTATAACTTTAAGTTTTGGACTTAATTCATCAATCTTGGAAATAACCAATTGTTTATCTTCGTTCTTTATTTTATTGTCTTCATGAAAATAGTATATGCTATAATAATCTTCCTCACAAATCGTTCTATCTTTACGACAATGATCAATAAATAGATTATGTGAAATACGATATAACCAGGATTGAAACCTACTTTTTCCATGAAATTTGTGAAGTGATTGCCAGACCTTGCAGAATGTATCTTGTGTAAGATCTTGTGCTAATTCCTTATTGGAGGACAATTTATACAGAAATCTATAAACACTCATATAATGTTCATCTATTAATATTTGTCCAGCCTTTTCATCTCCTGTTTTGGACCGGAATATTAATAATTTTTCCTGCAATAGATTCAAATGTACTCCAAAATAATATCTTACCTACAACTGAAAGACGAAGTAATATCCAAAAGGGTTCGGTGAAATTTATAAAAATATTATTTTGAATGAATATAAAAAATAGATTATATGCTATTTCAAGTGGTAATTATAATTTGAAAGTTATTTTGTTTACAGAAACTCAACATCTCCATACTGAGCCTGAAATATTTCCATTATAGATTCCTCATTGGAAATGATCTTCACTTTGCCATTCCAATTTTGATAGAACCTGGATAGATACACTTCATTAATATCAAAATCATAAAGTAAATGAATCATTGTTATAAGTATTGACCTTTTAGTAGTATTTGATAATTTCTAAGTATTTTATCAGAGATAGATTTATGTCTTTTATTGAAAATCAATAAAGCAAAAAAGAAAGCAAAAACAATTCCTATAAGAAGGATAATATTCATTTATTTAATTCCCTAACACATTGTTTTTAATCAGGGATTAATATAGACTTTGGAAAGGAATAATGGTATAAAATAGTTGTAAAATATTATTGGATAGTTGTTAGTATTTAATTCATTATAGTCCCTATTGTTACATTTATTGTTGTATTAGAAATTTTTCTGTCAAATTCTTTGTAGACATTCGTTCCTTTATAATTGAATACTTCATCTCATTCGTTTATTAGGAATTTTATTTCCAATATTTTGACCATTCCAAATAAATAACCTAAAGTCTTTAAAATAAATAATATTGGAGGTATTATTATGGATTATTTGAAAAACGCAATAGTTATTTTAATTCTATTATTTTTGGGAATGTGTTCTGATAGACCATTGACAGACCAGGATGGTTTTGTGCATATTAATGGTATTGATACATATTATAAAATAATGGGAAAAGGCAAACCTATTTTCATTCTTCATGGTGGGCCGGGTAATGATAGTCATCTGACAATGAAGCAATTTGAAGAATTGGCTGGAGAATATCAATTGATCTTCTATGATCAGAGAGCAACTGGTAAAACAAATGGTGATTCAGATACAGCAAATCATTCTGTAGGAAATTTTGTAGATGACCTTGAAGCATTGCGAGTAAAATTTAACAAGAATAAAATATC